>Ga0209515_10001844_pt1 | contig 34116 bp, 34 predicted proteins | sample Subgroupgradi54m_FD_187454 | JGI IMG/M metagenome (GOLD analysis project Ga0209515, IMG submission 187454) | Subsurface groundwater microbial communities from S. Glens Falls, New York, USA - GMW60B uncontaminated upgradient, 5.4 m (SPAdes)... ... | reverse complement strand
GGAGTTTCTGGATGCGCCCGTCGTCGGCTCGAAAGGCCCGGCCACAGAAGGCGCATTGGTGATTTTGGTGGGTGGATTGCCGACGACACTTGAGCGGTGCCGTCCGATCTTCTCTGCGATGGGCAAAACGATTATTCATGCGGGTGGTGTTGGGATGGGCTCAGCGCTGAAGCTAGCGACGAACCTCATGTTGGCACATTTGGCGGCAGGGTTTGCGGAAGGATTGCTCCTTGTGCAGCGCGCGGGATTAGATCCGAAACGCTATCTTGAGGTGCTGGAGGCCAGCACGTTTCGCTCCCCCTGGTATCAGACGAAGGGCGTCGGGATGGTGAAGCGGGACTTCACCGTCCATTTTGCGCTGAAGCACATGCACAAGGACCTGCGGCTCATGAGCGAGTTGGCGCAAGAGACGGACGTATCCTTGCCGATTACGAAAGCGGTCAAGCAGCTCTTCGCTGCATCACAGACCGCTGGGAAGGGTGAGCTGGACTACTCCGCGATCCTCGCGGTGCTCGAGCAGGCCACGACCGCATGAGCGCGCCACGCACCCCACAGGGAAAGCTGACCCCGCTGCGCAGCGATGTCCGGTTCCTCGGCGAGCTCTTGGGGCAAGTCCTCATCCATCAAGAAGGCCGCGCGTTCTTCGATGAAGAAGAGCGAATCCGACGGCTGGCGATCCGCGTGCGGCGCCACGCGCGCGCGGCGGATGCGGCACGCTTGCATCGATTGCTCGAGCAACTCCCGCTGCCCGTCGCAGAGAAAATAATCCGCGCCTTTTCCGTCTACTTCCAGCTCGTCAACATTGCTGAGGAGACGCATCGGGTGCGCCGCAAGCGCTATTACGAAGCGCTACCCGGGTTCCATCCCCAACGGGGGTCGATTGAGGACGTCGTGCATCGTCTCCACGCGGCGCACGTGCCCTACGCCACATTAGCCAAGCGTGCGGCCGAGGTGTCCATCACCCTCGTGTTGACCGCCCATCCGACGCAAGCGTTGCCACCCACGATTTTGACGAAACATCGGGCGATCTGGGATCTCTTGATGAAGCGCCAGCTCCTCAATCCGATTCCCAAAGAAGATCGCATGATCGCTCGCGAACTACTTGAGCAGATCATGAGCCTGTGGCAGACGGATGAAGTGCGGCCCAGCCGACCGACGATTCAGGATGAAGTCGAGCAGGGGATCTACTATCTCTCCTCGGTGCTCTACGATGCGCTCGCCGAAGTCGTCATGGCGTTTCGCGCGGAGGTGGAGCGAGTCTACGGCCGCACGATGCCGCTGAGCCGGCTCGTGCGTTTCGGCAGTTGGATCGGGGGCGATAAGGACGGCAACCCCAACGTCACGCACGAATCGCTGCGCTGGGCGCTCGTGCGCTACCGACAGGCAATCCTCGCGAACTATCTCGTGTCGCTCGATCGGCTCCAGGAGCGCTTGACCCACTCTGACCAGCTCTGCCGCATGCTCCCCGCGTTTTTGCGTTCGCTGGCCAGCGACCGGCGTAGTTTTCCCGCGCTCATCGAAACGCTCGATACACGCTCTGCGCATCAGCCGTATCGTCAGAAGTTGGCGATGATGAGCCATCGCCTACGTCAAATGCTCCGCTACCCCGCCGAGGGCGACGGGGGCTACACGAGTGCGCACGATTTTCTGTATGACGTCCAGCTGATTCAGCGCAGTCTGATCGCCCATCGGGCTGATCCCGTGGCGGCGCATGACGTGGGGAAGCTGTGTCTCCAGATTGCGCTCTTTGGTTTCGTGCTGACGAGACTGGATGTGCGGGATCACAGCCAGCGCCACCTCGCGGCGTTTGCAGAGTTGGCGCGTCTCCATGGGTTGTCCACCGACGATCCGCAGGCAATGAGCGAGCCGCAGCGCCGCGCGCTCCTCGATGAACTTTTGAGCCAGCCTCGCTACGTCGAGCTGCTCAAGGGATGTTCACCTGAGACGCGGGAAGTGATCCGGACGTTTCAGGTGATGGCCGAGCACCTAGAGCACGTCGATGCCGATGCGGTCGATGGCTACATCATCAGCATGACGCACCAACCCAGCGACGTCCTCACCGTCCTGTGGTTGTTCCAGCAGACCGATCTGTTCCGGCGCACGACGCGCGGCTGGTGGAGCGGGACCCACATTATCCCGCTCTTTGAGGGCATCGATGAGCTGCGCCGCGCTCATGAAATCATGGGCGAGCTCTATCAGCACCCGGTCTACCACCACTACCTCAAAGCGCGGGGCATGAACCAGCAGATCATGCTGGGCTACTCCGACTCGAACAAGGACGGGGGATTTTTTACCGCGAGCTGGGCGCTCTATGAGGCCCAGCGCCACCTGCACACCGTTGCAGACGCACACCACGTCCACTTGCAACTCTTTCATGGACGCGGCGGCACGATCGGACGCGGCGGTGGCCCGTTACATCAGGCGATCCTGGCGCAGCCAAAGGGCACGCTCGACGGACGCATCAAGATTACCGAGCAAGGGGAAGTGGTGGCGGCGAAGTACGCCAATCCGCTCATGGCGATGCGCAATCTGGAGCTTGTGCTCTCTGCGGTGCTGGAGGCGACCTTATTGTCCCCGAAGCCTCCCGCCCATTTGCGAGCGTGGGAAGTTGTCATGGAGGAGCTGTCGGCGGTCGCCTATCACCGGTATCGTCAGGTCGTCTATGACGATCCCACCTTCGTGAGCTACTTCGAGCAGGCCACACCGATCGATGCGATCAGTGAATTCCGGATCGGCTCGCGTCCGTCTCGTCGGACCTCATCGCGCCGCATCGAGGATCTGCGGGCGATTCCGTGGGTCTTCAGCTGGGTGCAAAGCCGGCAGGTGCTGCCCAGCTGGTTTCCGTTTGGGTTTGCCGTCGAACAGTTCATCCGCGAGCACCGCGGAGGGCGCGAGGCGCTCCAGCAACTGTATGTGCAATTTCCCTGGTTTCACGTCATGGTCGACTTCATTCAGATGAGCCTTGGCATGGCGGATCTGCGCATCGCCAGCCGCTATGCCGCGCTGGTGCGTCCACGGTCGCTCGGCCAGCGCATCTTCGGAACGATCGAAGAGGAGTTCGCGCGTTCACGCCGCGCCGTCTTGGAGATCACGCAGCAGCGCGAGTTGTTGGACATTAACTACGTGCTCCAGAATGCGATCCGGCTCCGCAACCCCTACGTCGATCCGATCAGTCTCCTGCAAGTGCGGTTTCTCCGTCAGCGTCGGCGCGCTCGGAACACGCGCGAGCAAACGATCCTCGAGCGTCCGCTCGCCCTGACCATCAACGGCATCGCTGCCGGCATGCGCCACACCGGATAAGCAATAGCGTTCAGCGTAAAACGTACAGCGTTCACATGAGCGATCCCAAGCCAATCCTTCTCTTGCTCACCGGGCTCGTCCTGGGCATGCGCCACGCCTTTGATCGAGATCATATCACGGCGGTGACGCACTTTATATCGCTGGAGCCTGATCCGATCAAGAGTGCATGGTTCGGCTTCCGCTGGGCCGTCGGACACTCTGTGGCGGTGCTGCTCCTCGGATCACTGATTCTTCTCCTGCACCTCAAGTTCGATCCTGCGTTTGAGCGTTACGCCGAGCTGGCGGTCGGCATCACACTGGTGGCGCTCGGGATCTGGCGGCTCGCGCTGTTAGCCCAGGAGCGCCGGCATGCGCATCGGCATGCGCATCGGGGAACAGAGCATACGCACGTCCACTCCCATCAACCCGGACGCGAGCATGTCCATCGGTTTGCGCCCACTCTCGTTGGGATGGTCCACGGGGCGTCGGGGACGGCCGAAGTATTCGTGCTCATTCCGATCACCCTCATCAGCACGACATGGATGGCGTACCTCTACATCGGCCTCTTCAGCTTAGGCTGCGCCATCACCATGAGCGGGTATGGCTACGTCGTGGGCCGATTTTACCGACGGGCGAATGAAACCGGCCAGCGCATCTATCGCACCCTCGTGATCCTCACCTCGACCTCCGGTCTTGTGCTGGGGATGGTGTGGATTCTCAAAAGCCTGTAACCTGGATGAATCGTGTGCTTTTTTATGCGTCGGTGATCGTGAGGGCCCTGGTGCTGGCGGGCGTGCTGGGTGGAACGTCGTACCTGTTCAGCGCAGAGCAGGCGAAGACAGACGCAACGACCTGGAGTTTCGACCAAGATCACGCCAGCGAGGCGCCGAAAGGGTTTTCCTTCGGAAGGACTGGACAGGGGCGTCCAGGTCGATGGGTGGTTCAAGCGGAACAGGACGCGCCGAGTGGGCCTAACGTGCTGGCTCAGGTTGACACGGATGCGACCGACTCCCGCTTCCCTGTCGCTGTCGTCAATGAACCCATCCTGCGCGACGTCCGACTCTCCGTGAAGTGCAAGCCGGTGTCCGGTGAGGTAGACCAGGCCTGCGGTCTCGTCTTCCGCTACCAGGATGAGAACAACTACTACGTGACCCGCGCGAATGCCTTAGAGGGCAACGTCCGGCTCTATCATGTCGTCAAGGGCGCTCGCCAGCAGTTTGCAGAATGGGGCGGGCCAGTGGCCTCAGGCGTCTGGCATGAGCTGGTCGTCGAAGCACGGGGTGAGCAGTTCACGGTGTACTGGGATGGGCAGAAAGTGATTACTGCTCAAGATAAAACCTTCCTTGATCCTGGGAAGGTCGGGATGTGGACGAAGGCCGATTCCGTCACCTACTTTGACAACCTGCGCGTGGAGTCCTTAGAGTAAACTGCATGACGGCCCCTGCGTTAGACCAGGCTAAAGACCATCAAACGGTGCCATGTAGTCTTCGAGACTTCCTCGGCTATTTTCTCTACCTTGGCGCCTTCGGCTTTGGCGGGCCGATCGCACTGGCCGGCTATATGCAGCGGGATCTGGTGGAAAAGCGCCGGTGGATCTCGAAGGATGATTATGTTGATGGCTTAGCGCTGGCACAGCTGGCGCCCGGGCCGCTCGCCGCCCAATTAGCCATGTACCTGGGCTATGTGCGGGCCGGCGTGTGGGGGGCGACGCTGGTTTCATTGGCATTTATCCTTCCGTCGTTCCTCATGGTGCTGGTGATTTCATGGCTCTATGTGCGCTTTGGCGGCCTGGTCTGGATGCAAGCTGTGTTCTATGGCATTGGGGCGGCGGTGATCGGCATCATCATCCGCTCAGCCTACAAGCTCGTGAAGTTGACCCTGGGGAAAGATGCTGTTTTGTGGGCCATCTTCGTGGTGCTGGCTGCTGTCACGGCGATCACGCAAGCCGAGATCGCCTGGCTGTTCTTTCTCGCCGGCTTCCTCTACCTCGCCCGCACAGTCCCGATTGGCCGCTGGCTCACGGCGGGAACGGCGTCAGCGCTTGGCGTCGCGCTTGCGCATCGCTCCGCAGAGGCCGCGACCGAGGCGATGGTGCCACCGACGGCAGCCAGGCTCTTGGGGTTCTTTGCCAAGGCGGGAGCCATGGTCTTCGGCAGCGGGCTGGCGATCGTGCCGTTTCTGTATAGTGGCGTGGTCAAGGAGTATCACTGGCTGACCGAGCGGCAGTTTATGGACGCCGTGGCGGTCGCCATGATTACTCCTGGTCCGGTCGTGATCACCGTGGGCTTCATTGGGTACCTGGTGCGAGGGTTCTGGGGCGCATGCTTTGCAGCACTCGGCGTGTTTCTGCCCGTGTATCTCTTCGTGGTGATCCCGAGCGGATGGTTCAAACGTCACGCACATGACGTCCGACTCAATGCCTTTGTTACTGGGGTCACGGCCGCGGCAACCGGCGCCATTGCGGGTGCCTGTGTCGTGTTGGCGAAACGGGCGATTGTTGATGTCGCTACGGCGCTCATGGCTTTGGGCGCGTATGTGATAGTGACCAACACGAAAAAAATCCCTGAGCCTCTCATTATCCTGGTCGCCGGGATTGTTGGACTATTCCTTTATCAGGGCGCTCATTAACGCCAATACACAAGCATGCGAGCAATGCGAGAGATTCATTGACAGGCTCACGGAGCCGCATATACTGTCTGATTTGATGAGACGCTTCATGATCCGCACATGTAGAACACTCATAATTGGCCTCAGCGCCGCGGCGTTGTTGACCGCGGTGGTGCTGCCGCATCACCACGACCGCTCTTCCGTCTCATCGCATCCGGCATCGTCCTGCCGCGCCTGCAAGATTCAAGAAGGGTTTGCTGCGGCTCCGGCCGCACCCCCGGCGGTCAACACACAGCCGATCGTTGTGGCGGTTTGTACGCTGCGTCCATCCGGCGCGCCGCGAGCCGCGCACGTTCCACGCGTTTCGTCCCCTCGCGCTCCTCCCGTCATCTCCTAAGCGTAGGTGTTCGGTTCTTCTCACATTCGTAGACCGTCTTTGGAGACGGTGACTACGTATCGCTTAGGAGGGGTCCATGAAGTCCGCATCGTTTCTCGCAATCCTCGGGTGTGTTCTGCTCGCGCCGTTTGCGTCGGCCGAGCCGTCCTCTAACGACTTGTCCGCGCTGCGCCAACACGTGCAGCAGCTCACCGAGCTTGTCCAGCAACTCACCGGCACCGTGCAGGCTCAGCAGCAGCACATTGCTGCGCTGGAGCAGGCGAGTCTCCAATCGCATCCAGTGGTGAGTCCACCCGTTGTGCCTCTACCAGCCCGTCAAAGTTCCGGAGGAGCGGGACTCTCAGCCTTTAATCCCGAGATCGGCGTCGTCGCCGATATGCTCGGCCAGGTCTCCAGTAGTTCGCAGGATTCAGGAGGCAACGACAAACTCAGTGTCAGAGAAATTGAATTAATCTTCGGGCAGCCGATCGATCCGTATTCGCGGCTCGATACGACGATCACCTTTTCTGATCACGAGACCCCAGACATTGAAGAAGCGTACATCACGCATTGGGGTCTGCCCGGAGAGATCAAGGCCAAGCTCGGACGCATGCGTCCAAAGATCGGCAAGGCCAGCGCGATTCATGGCGACCAGTTGGATACCGTCGATGAGCCGCTTGTGGTGTCAGAATACTTCGGAAAGGAAGGGCTGTTTCGGACCGGGCTAGAGCTCACCGGGTTTCTTCCGGTGCCCTGGACCACGGTCATCCACGAGCTGACGGTTGGGACGATGGAGGGCGGGGTGGGAGAAGGGGGAATGCTCTTCGGTGAAACGCGTCGTCGCCCGTCGTTCTACACACACCTCAAAAACTTCTGGGACATCTCCGATACCTCCAACCTTGAACTTGGGGCCACCTACCTCGTCGGATCAAAAGATGCGGATGCGCGCTTTGAGGTCAATGCGTTCGGTTTCGATGCAACGCTCGTTCGCTTCGTCACGCCATCCAACAAACTGAAATTCCAGAACGAGCTCTATCTCCAGGATCGCAAGGAGTCCTTCAGCGTGGCGAGCGATGGGATCCGGACCAATTTCAATCGACACCCGTGGGGCTTCTATTCACTACTCGACTACCGGGTGAGTCCACGGATCGGTGTGGGCGGTCGGCTTGATTACGTTGAACTGATTGATCTCAATCCAGTGATTCGTGTCCGGCCGGCCGATACCGCCTGGGCCGGATACCTGACGTTTTACCAGAGCGAGCTGTCTCGGTGGCGGCTGCAGTTTCGCCACACCGACTTCGCCGCTGGGGGTGATGACAATACGGTATTTGCTCAGGGGACGGTGGCGATCGGCGTGCACAAGCACCAACTTCAGTGACAGGTGATAAGTGACAAGGAGAACCTGAGATGAAGTACATGAAAGAGGCGCTGCTTATTACCCTCATTGCGTTGAGTGGACTTGGGAACGCTGCAGCCGCGCAACGGCTCAAGGTCGTGACGACCATGTCGACGTTTGCCGACCTCGCGAAGAGCGTCGGCGGAGACTATATCGAAGTTTCGTCCATCGCCTCGCCGAAGTTCAACCCGCACTTTATCGAGCCCAAGCCCAGCGATGTGGTGAAGGTGAAGCAGGCGGATCTTCTCATCCACGCTGGTCTTGATCTGGAGCTGTGGCGAGGACCCCTACTAGATGCGGCGGCCAATCGAGAGGTCATGCCCGGAGGTCCTCGGGAACTTGATCTGTCGCGAAGCATCGCACTCTTGGAGGTACCCGACCATCCTGTCAATCGGGCTGAGGGGGATATCCATCTCTATGGGAATCCGCACTACTGGACCGATCCGGAAAATGGGAAGATCATCGCGCAGGAAATTGGCGAGAAACTCTGCGCCATCGATCCGGATCACGCCGGTGAGTACCGTCGAAATCTCCAGGCATTACTGGCTCGCCTGGACGAGCACATGACACAATGGCATGTTCGTCTCTCACCGCTCAAGGGCCAAGAAGTAGTCGGCTACCATAACGAGTGGCCCTACCTGATGCGGTTCGCCGATCTGACGATGTCCCAGTTCCTCGAACCCAAGCCCGGGATTCCGCCGACGCCAAAGCAGATCGAATTCCTCGAACATTACGTTGGTGAGAAGCACATCCGTGCGATTGCGCAATCGACGTACTTCAAGCAGCAGGCAGCCAACGCGGTCGCGACGCACACTGGTGCGAAGGTGATCGAGCTGTGCCAAAACGTCGGAGAGGTGCCCGCGTGTTCAGACTACGTTGCGATGATCGACTACAATGTGAATCAATTGATCGGAGCGCTGTCCCATGAGTGAGTTTTTCCAGCTGATGTTCAAGCCGTTCCTTGCGTGTCTCGTGTTGACAGGGGTGCACGCCTACTTGGGGTTGCATGTCATTGAGCGCGAGGTCATCTTCGTCGATCTGGCGCTGGCGCAGATCGCGTCATTCGGCGCCACGCTCGGGTTTCTCTTTGGCTTCGGCCTGCACTCGACGTCAGGCTATCTGACGGCACTGTCGTTTACGCTGATCGGAGCGGCGGTGTTTGCGATGACACGGCTGCGTCCTTCGCCTGAGCTCGGGACAGGCAAACCGATCGTGCCGCAGGAGTCGCTCATTGGCATCGTCTATGCGGTCTCGGCGGCGGCATCGATCCTCGTGCTGAGCCGCGCGCCGGAGGGCGGGGAAGAGCTCAAGGCGCTCCTCGTGGGGCATCTGCTGTTTGTGGAGTGGCCAGAAATCGTCAAGGTCGCCATCCTCTACAGCCTGGTGGGTGTGGTGCACTGGCTGGTGCGCACGCCTTTGCTTGCGATCTCGCAAGATCCTGAGGGTGCGTTTGCCAAAGGGATGCGCGTGCGCTGGTGGGACTTTCTCTTCTACGCGACGTTCGGATTTGTCGTGACGAGCTCGGTGGAGTTGGCCGGGGTGCTGCTCGTCTTTTCGTTTCTGATCGTGCCGGCGGTGTGTGGGGCGCTCCTGGCCCAAACGATCAGCGCGCGGTTGTTGGTGGGCTGGGTCGTCGGCGCGCTGACGAGTGTGGCGGGCGTTGCGGCCTCCTATTTTTGGGATCTGCCCACAGGAGCGACGGTGGTCTGCGCGTTCGGCGTCTGCTTGATCCTTTGCGCGCTCCTCAGAATTGTTCGGCAGATGGCTTGACTGCTAGCGTTGGTCAACACGAACCCCGCCCTGCGTGAGCAGGACGGGGTTTCGTCAAAACCGAAGACGTATACGTTAGTTGCCGAACTGGACACCGCCGCCAGGGAGCGGGGCGTCGATCTGCGGCACTAAGAAGGTGACCGTGTGGACCACGCCGCCCAGCGTGTCCTCAAGCCCGTTCTTCAGACCCATGCCGATGCCCTTGAAGACGTTGTCACCCTTATCAGCGGCAGCTTTGGGTGCGGTGAAGAACTCGGTCCAACCGAGCAGGAGATTCTTGAGACCGAAGCCGAGCTTCCCAACCGCTTGCTGGGAGTAGCCGACCTCTTTGGTCCAGGGGCTTGCCGTAAAATCCTTTGTAACGGACAAGGTCATGATCTTGCTCCCACCCATATCAGCAGCTTCTCCCATCGATGGATGCGCTGCCACGACCCCCACCGCAACCAACATCGCCACGCTGGTTACCAATCCAAGTCGCTGTCCCATGCCCACCTCCTATTGTTGTGGAAAGTTTAACACGCTGGTGGTTGGTGTCAAGTTTGTTTTTATCCGTGACGTACTGTTCAGTGAAAGTGTTGACTTTTAAGTGCAGCCCCGCTTAAATAGCACCTATGCGAGCTGAGCGAAGTGCATCGTGGTGTCTCCTCTTGAGCCTCATCGGCATCGGTCTGGCGGGGTATCTCACCGTGCTCCATTTGGGACTCATGCATGGTGAGCTGCTCGGGGGGGCCATCTGCAGCGGGTCGGGGGCGTTGAACTGTCATGCCGTCACCAGTGGTGCCTGGGGGAGCGTCCTGGGCATGCCGCTCTCCCTCTGGGGACTCATTGGCTATATTGTGATGCTCGCGCTGTCGTTGTTGGGCCTCCAATCGTCAGAATGGGCGGTGCACGCGGCGACACTCACCTTTGTCCTTGCCCTCTTCTTCGTGGGCGCCGATCTCTTCTTGTTGGGACTCATGGTGTTCGTGATCCGGTTCTACTGCCTTTTTTGTCTGGCGACGTATGCGGTGAATGTGTTGATCCTGAGTACAGCGGCGCGTGGACTCGGACGTCCCTGGCCGCGCGCCATCGCGGAAGTCGGCACGTCGCTGCGCGCCCTCGTTCCCTCACGGCATCGTCCTGCCGCGGGATTCTTTTGGGGCCTCGTGCTGGCGGGTGGGGTGGGGACGTTTGCGGTGCACGCCTCAACGACGTTCGTCACGCAAGGCGGCTTCGGGGCGATGCGCAGCCAAATGCGCGAGTATGTGAGCAAACAGCCTCGCGTCAGCGTGGAGGTGAGTACCGATCCGGCTCACGGTCCGGCGGGTGCGCCGCTCCAAGTGATCGAGTTTAGCGATTTTTTCTGCCCGGCCTGCCAACGCGCGGCCAAGATGAACACGATTCTCTTCGCGTCCCATCGACGCGATATGCAGTTCATTTTTAAAAACTACCCGCTCGATACTAGTTGCAATGACAAAGTCGGACGCATGGTGCACCCGGGTGCGTGTCGTGTGGCCGCAGCGTCGGAATGTGCCCATGCGCAAGGTAAGTTCTGGACATTTCATGATGTCATGTTCGAGCGGACAGCTCACGGATACAACCCCGCGAACCTCGATGCCGATATGGAGCGCCTCGGTCTTGATATGCCGCGCTTTCGAGCCTGCATGGATTCCGGGCAAGGCCTCGACGCGGTGAAGCGCGACATTGCCGAAGGCGCGAAGGCGGGTGTCATGAGTACGCCGACGTACATCCTCAACGGCCTGCCCGTGGCCGGAGGGCTCCAGCCGTCCGTCTTTGAAGATTTTGTGGCGGTCCTCAAAGAATCCAACCGTTAGCGCTCATCGAATGGACGTCCGTGAGGAGGCATGATGGCTCGGCGTCAGATTGCGATTGGTGTCCCCGCCCCCACGTTTTCACTCAAGACGAGCGAAGGGAAGACCATGAAGCTCTCAGACTTCCGTGGCCGTCACGTCGTGCTCTATTTTTATCCCAAAGATGACACGCCAGGGTGCACGAAGGAAGCTTGCAGCTTTCAATCCAACCTCACGCAGCTGACGAGCGCCGATGCCGTCGTGTTGGGGATCAGCCGTGACGACATCGTCTCCCACCAACGATTCGCCGCGAAGTTTCATCTGACATTCCCACTCCTCAGCGATCCGGATGCGTCGGTGTGCAAGGCGTATGGCGTCTACAAGCAAAAGTCGATGTACGGTCGCACCTACTGGGGGATCGAGCGAACGACGTTCATCATCGATCCGCAGGGCCGGATTGCCCAGATCTTTCCCAAGGTGAGCGTGGATGGCCACACCGAAGCGGTCTTTGATGCGCTCCGCCAGCTCTCGAGCGCGTCGTCATCAGCCGCGCGCCGCACGACGTCCTCCTCGGCAGCGCGTACGAGCTAATCCGCGCGCCGTTCTTCACGCGCCGGCCGACCCGCGTCTGATCGAGGGTCTCACACTCTTTAATCATCGACAGTTCTTCGCCTGCCATGAGGTGCTTGAGCAAGTGTGGTTGAAGACGGATGGTCCCCAAAAAGATTTCTACAAAGGACTTATCCAAACCGCCGTGGCGTGTTACCACTGGTCGCGCGGCAACCTCGGCGGGGCGATGAGCCTGTATCGCTCATCCAGTCGCTACCTTCGCAAGTACCGTCCAGCCTATTGCGGCGTGAACGTTGAGGCGTTTCTCCAACACTACACCGAACTGTTCGGCTGGTTACGTCGACACCCAACACGCTATGACCCCCGGTTGGTTCCCATGATGCATTGGGTGCGACGACCGAGGACGGTGTAATGTTTCGCCCATCACTCGCTCCCCAGATCATCGCGCGGATCGATCAGCTCAACAGCGAAGATCCCAACCAAGAGCTCGTCGACGGTGCGCCACAGCCACGGGAAGTGGTCTACTCAACACGCCTCACCGAGTGGGTGCGTCGGCTGGATCCCGAACCATCGGAGGCGCTGCAGATCGCCGCCCGTGGTCAGCATGTGCAGCGCTGGACGATTCCGCGAGAGCGCTATGAGCGCACCCGGGGTGGGTATTTGCGATGGCGGGAAGTCCTGAAGTCATTCCACGCCCAGACGGTCGAGGCGATCATGCGCGAGTTGGGCAGCGAGGAGTCGCTGATCCAACGCGTTCGGCTGTTGATCCTAAAGAAACTGCCACCGACAGACCCGGAGATGCAGACGTTGGAAGATGCGCTGTGTCTCGTGTTTCTCGAGACTCAGTTTACCGAGCTGCGACAGAAAACGGCGGATGAGAAAATGGAAGAGATCGTCCGGAAGACCTGGAAGAAGATGAGCGATCGCGGACGCCGCGTCGCACTGCAGTTACCGCTGAGTGAACACGAGAAAGCGTTTTTGACGAAGGTGCTGTCGGCGGGCTGACGTCGTTACGCGTGATACGACGGGCAGAGCGTCTTGCCGATGGAACACTCGCGGCACTTCGGGGCTTTCGCGATGCAGACCGTTCGGCCGTGGAGAATCATCTGGTGGCCGAAGCGGGTCCAGCGCGATGGTGGGACGAGCGCCATGAGGTCCTGTTCGATCTTCTCGCGATCCGTCTGTGTGGTGAGACCAATCCGTTGACTCAGGCGCATGACGTGCGTGTCGACGACGATCCCGGCTTGAACGTCAAAGGCATTGCCGAGGACGACGTTGGCTGTTTTGCGCGCCACACCGGGCAGTTGGATTAAATCGTCCATCCGGTTCGGGACGTTCCCGCCAAAACGCTCCACGAGTAACTGACACGCGGACTTGATACTCTTGGCTTTGTTCCGATAGAAGTTCACCTTCGAGATGTCTCGCTCAAGAATGTTCAGCTCAGCGATGGCGTAGTCCTTGGCCGTCTTGTACGTTGTGAACAGCTCTGCCGTGACCTTATTGACGAGGACGTCGGTGCACTGCGCCGAGAGCATCGTCGCAACGAGGAGCTCGAGGGGATTGGAAAAGTTCAGCGTGCAGGTGGCCTTGGGGTAGGTGCGCTTGAGAATGGCAAGAACCTTGCCGATGCGTTGCGTGGCGGGAGCGATCCCAGTGGCCATGGCGGTTATTGTACCGACCGCGGGAGGGCTGGGCAAGCCGCGGTAGTGGTCAAGTTTGGTGGGTCCTGCCGCTGCGCCACCCCCCCACCTGTCCTCGCAACCGAGCCCGGGTATCCCGCCGCAGGCGGGATGGGCGACGGAAGTGCCGCAAGCCGTAGGCGAGTGGCCCGCGCCGGCCGCACTCCCCGTCGGAGTGCGGCACTTCCTCGGCCTGCGGCCTCGGTCGGACTCTCGCCGTCGTCGGCTCCGACCGAACCGCTGGCGGTGAGGAAGTGTCGGAGCGCGCTGGCGATCCGACCGGGCAGGTGGGGGCCTCGGCTTCGCGTCACCCACCACACGTGACCATCACCCAAGCCGCTTACTCATTGCGGCGATCAGGAAAGATCGATAGAATAAGCGCATGCGAACGCTCCTTCAGGAACGACGGCGGTTTCCCCGTGCGGACGTGCCCTCTCATGTGGCGATCAGCCTCCTTCAACCTCATCCGGGGATAGCCCCACACAGCGTCAACTTGAGCAAAGGCGGGGTGTGCCTCCAACTTCAGGAAATGCTCGAGGTTCGCTCGGTGGTGCGGTTTCAGCTTACGCGTGAGGATTCCCGCGTCGGCCGAGGGCGTTCCATCGAGTGCACTGGACGCGTGGCGTGGGTCATCCAACGACTGGATTTGCGCGACAGCCCGCCGTTTTTGTTCGATGTGGGGGTTGAGTTTGTCGATCCGCCACCGATGCTCCGCCAGCTGCTCGTCCAGCACGGGGGTCGCCTCGCACCATCGAGGGGTCGAGGGGGACAGGCGCGTGCGATCGAACTCGTCACGATTCGCGGCCGGTGTTACACCCCGCGCCTCCAACGCGAGACCAATCACGACCCGCTGCACTGGCACCTCGTCGTCACCATCGACGGTACGCCATGTTTCAGCGGTCATTATGGTTCCGAGCGATCCGCCATCGCCGCGTGGACCAAATTCAGGCGCCAGCAAGCCAGACGCTCAGGAGTCATCCGCGGATGATCAAAATTGAACGGCAGCTCTCCGTGTTTCTCGACAACCGGCCAGGCATGCTGGCCCGGACGTGCCAAACCCTCGCGAAAGCCAAGGTCAACATCGTGGCGTTGTCGATCATCGACGCGGTGGATCACGCCGTCGTGCGGATGATCGTCGATCAGCCCACCGTCGCCGAGCAGGTGCTCTCGGGTCTGCACGCGATGGTGCAGGCTCGCGATGTCGTCTTCATGGACGTCCCGAATCAAGCGGGAGCACTCGCGTCCATCGCGGAGCGCTTGGGAGGTGCTGGGATCAACATCGAGTATGCCTACTGCACAACCTCGCCGTCTCACAGCGCCGGGGCGATCGTGTTGCGGACCAACGATCTCGAAGCCACGATCAACGCACTTAGCTAAGAACAGCTAGCAGCAACACGTGACAACAGTCGCTCCTTCCAACGCCACCCTCCTTCCTCACCAACGTAGAAGCAACACACGCTACCCCGTCACCACGCACACGCGGCCACATCAACGATGAACGCGGTCATTTTCAGACAACACGGCGGACCAGAGGTACTCGAGTACACCGATGTGCCGGACCCGACGGTGGGAACGGGGCACGTCTTGGTGCGGGTGAAGACGTGTGCGCTCAACCATCTCGACCTCTGGATTCGGCAGGGCATTCCCGCCTATCACATGACGCTGCCCCACATCAGTGGCTGCGATGTCGCGGGGATCGTGGAGCGCGTAGCGTCTGGCGTGACGCACCTCAGGACAGGAGATCGCGTCCTCCTCGCGCCGGGCTTAAGTTGTGGGCAGTGCGTCTGGTGTCGAGCGGGTGAGGACAATCTGTGTGTGTCGTACCGCATCCGCGGCGCGGGAACCGACGGCGGATATGCTGAGCTCATCAGCGCCAACGCCACCGAGGCGATTCCGATCCCAGCCGCGCTCTCCTTTGAGGAGGCTGCCGCATTTCCTCTCGTGTTTCTCACCGCATGGCACATGCTGGTGACGCGAGCCAAACTCAAGGCCGGAGAGACCGTCCTCGTGCATGCCGCAGGCAGCGGGGTGGGCCACGCCGCCATTCAGATCGCGAAGCATCTCAAGGCGACGGTCTACACCACGGTTGGAACTGATGCGAAGATACCGAAAGCCAACGCCCTGGGCGCGGATGCCGTCATCAACTATCAGCGGGAACAGTTTGAAGAGCGCGTCAAGGTGCTGACACAGGAGCGCGGTGTGGACGTCGTCTTCGAACACATCGGTCCGCAGACGTGGGAGGCAAGCGTGCGCGTCCTAGCGAAAGGCGGACGGCTCGTGACGTGCGGCGCGACGAGCGGTCCCAGCGTGCCCCTTGATCTTCGCTACGTGTTTTCCCGCCAGCTCACCATCCTCGGGTCCCTGATGGGCACGCGCGCTGAGTTGGAGCAGGTCGCACAGTTGGTGGGTCAGCGCGCGCTCACGCCGGTCGTGGATACGGTGTTTCCATTGCGTGAGGCCCGTGTGGCTCAGGAGCGCCTGCTGAGTCGAGACGTCTTTGGAAAACTACTCCTGCAACCCTAGGGAGTAGCCTCTCGTTCTCACACATCGCTCGTCTCATTCCATCAGCGTGTCGTCACTTCTCCTCCTGACTGCAGTGTGGTATTTCCGCGGGACATCAGGCATACTTGAACTAGAACCGAGAAGACCCCGCGCGGAGCGGATCGTCTGCGGGGAGGGGCAAACTCTTCGAAAGGAGAGGACGCAAAGCCACGGGCCCTCACCTCCAATGCGGAGGCGGGTAGCCGGGTTGCCGGCGAGGCCGCAAGAGCGGCCGGAGTCCCGAGGCGTGAGCCGAGGGATGTGGAAGTGCGCACACGAGTGTCCTTTCGAGGGACTCGTGTGTTTTGTTTGGGTGGCGAGGAGCATGAAGCGTAATCCCATCGCTGAGCATCGAGCGCCAAGCGCTCGGGGTCTCAAGGACCGCAGAGGGTTTTTCTTGGCAGAACTGCTCTTTGCGGTGGCCGCCATCATCATTGCCGCGGTGTGGCTGCTCGCCGCCTATAACGCATCGCTGCAGCTGACGGAAGTCTCGCAGCAAACCTCGGTGGCGCTCGACGATTTGAAGGACATGATGGAAAAAGTCAAAGCGACGTCGTTCAGCCAGTTGAACGCCATCTTCCCGAATGGCGCCGCCGACGGCGTGGTCGGGGGTGGGCCGAATACCTATGCCCCGATGGTCGGAGGATACAGTCTGGCGAATGAGCAGATCACCGTGACCCACCAACCCAACGTCGCCGCTGATCCACAGGAATTGGTCGTGCAGTTGACGTGGACGAACTTTGGACGCACGTATCAGCGGAGCGTGTCGACGCTCCGCTCGAGCGAATCGAGTTAACTGCGATGACGCGCCGCCATCCAACCGCGCAAGGCTTTACGCTGGTGGAAACAATGGTCGCCGGCAGCCTCTTTGTGTCCGTCAGTCTGATGGTGATCGTCTGGCTGATGGGCGTCTCCAACCTGTGGTACACGGCGACCACGCAGAGTTTCGCGCGGGCCAACGCGCTACAAGCCATGACCCGCATGACAGCCGAGTTGCACAGCGCGACGCGAACGAATGCTCCCGCTTCGCCGGCCGAGTCGATCACGACCACCACGGTGCCTCCCAACAGCACGATCACGTTCTTCCTCCCGACCGACACCGATGGCAACGGCTTGATCATTGATGTGAATGGCAATACCGAGTGGGATGTCGCCAACCCCGTGCAGTACGTGTTCGATAGCGCCAGTCAACAATTGCGTCGTCTCCAAGGCGGTCAGACGGTCATTCTCGCCAATAATGTAACGAATGTCCGCTTCGATGATAGCACGACGGACGCGACACTCTCTTCGAACCAAGTAAAAATCAACCTTACCCTGCAGATGACGACGCCGGATGGACGCGTGCTGGCGGGGACGTCGACGGAAATTGTCAAGCTGAGGAACTAAAGCTTCGGAGGGATAGTCGATGAGATGGGAGGGAGCGGTCATGGGCAATCGCAACGGACAGGCCGTGGTGTTAGCGTATGTGACCATCGCCGTGTTGACGATCTTGGGCGGGTCGCTCTTGAACCATGCCCTCATGGTGAATCAGCACAGCCAGACACAGCAGCAGCAAACGGACGTGTTTTACCTCGCGGAAGGTGGTTTGGAAGACGCCATCTCAAAATTCTCGCAGGGGGTGGCAAACTTTCAAATCAGCATTAACGCCCCCTGCTATCCGGATCTGAACAACGATAACGTGTGCGGTGCCGCCGAGCGCTTGACGACCACGTTTGCCTCGGGGGCGATCGCCTCATCCGTCATCCAGGAGGTCTCTTCCGTGCTGCCCCCGCCCCTCGTCGACCCGGACGGCATTTCGGTCTTCGTCAAGCCGTACCACATCACGACGACGGTGACGCATCCGGCGAACAACACGGTGACGTTAACGCTACACCAGGTCTTCACCCGACGCGTCATCTTCACGTTTCAACACGCCGTCTTCTACGATGGCGATCTTGAATGGCTGCCTGGGGCGAACATGACGCTGACGGGCCGCGTGCACAGCAACAGCAATATCTATCTGGCGACAGAATCGGGGCACATCCTCACGGTCGATAGCGAATACCTCCACGCCGTCGGCAATCTCTACCACGTGCGCAAGGACACCACGACCACCCCGACCGGGACCGTTCAAATTAAGAAGGCCGGGTCCAGTCCAGTGACCTATCCCGTCTTCGATCCGCTCAACAACGAAAGCGCCGACAGCAAGAGTCCGACCTGGGGGACCGATTCTCAGACGACGTGGAATGGCACCGTGAAAACGGCAGCCAACGGGGTGACCAAACGCGCCGTTCCAGTGGTCGGCTCCATCCAAGCGGGGGGGTTCTACGACAGCAACGCCAACCTCAAAGTCACCAACTGTGTGATCACCGAAAATGGGGTCCAGCTGTTTGAGGGGACCCAGATCCCGGTGGGGACGTGCACGTCGACGACGAGCTTCTATAACAACCGTGAAGGCAAGTTCGTGAAAATGTCGAACATCGACATGACCAAGCTGGCGGGCGGGACGTTTAGCGGCAAGACCTACGCCAACCATCTACCCAGCAACGGGCTACTCTATGCGACCCGCACCGATGCCTCGGCGACTCAAGAGCCAGGGGTGCGATTGCTCAACGGTTCCACCATCAATCGTACCGAAGGTCTGACAGTCGTGTCCGACGGTCCGGTCTACCTGCAAGGTGATTTCAACACGGTGTCGAAGAAGCCGACTGCGGTGATCGGGGACTCGGTGAACCTGCTCTCTAACAGCTGGAACGACACCAATAGTACAACCAACAACGTCAACTCGGGCACGCCTCGTACCGCCTCGAACACCACGTTCAACACCGCCTTCATCGCCGGAGTCGATACAACGGTCTCTGGGGCCTACAATGGCGGGTTGGAAAACTACGCCCGTTTGCATGAGCGGTGGAGCGGGAAAACGCTCTCTATCACCGGCTCATTCGTGTCGCTCTGGAACGGTCAGATCGCGACGGGTCCGTGGAAGTACGGGCAACTGTCCTCTAATTCCCAGTACACGGCACCGACCCGGAACTGGAACTACGACACCAGTTTTTCTAGCGGGACGAACCTCCCACCGTTCACACCGCGTACCGTTGAGATCGTCAAAGGCGCGTGGTGGAAGCAATAACGGTGTCGTGCGTGCCTTACTGCGTCGCATGCCACAGCCTTCCAGGGACGCCTTGACGTGATCGCGCTCCTTCGCTAAGCTAACGCTACATTCTCGTGTTCCCACATCGTCCGTCGCCAAGAGGCACCCGTACGTTCTACTCGCACAGCGCTGGAGGGACGCAATGACACTGCAGGGCACGCGTGTCGCCATTCTCGTCGAGGATCTGTATCAAGATCAAGAAGTGTGGTACCCGTACTATCGGCTGAAAGAGGCGGGTGCCGACGTCTTCTTCGTCGGAACGGGGAAGAAGGCATACAAGAGCAAGCACGGCTATCCGGTGACCGTCGAGAAGACCGCGAACCAGGTGTCGGCGAGCGATCTCGATGGTCTCATCGTTCCCGGTGGCTATGCGCCGGATCTCCTGCGTCGGGTTCCCGCCGTGATCCGTCTTGTAAAAGAGGCGAACCGGCAAGGGAAGGTGATCGGAGCGATTTGCCATGCCGGCTGGGTGTTATGTTCGGCTGATGTGTTGCGCGGCAAAACCGTTACCTGTTTTTTGGCCATTCGCGACGATGTCGTGAATGCCGGTGCGACCTTCGTCGATCAAGAGGTCGTGCAAGACGGCCATCTGATCACCTCGCGCACACCGGATGACCTGCCCGCCTTCATGCGCACGGTCATCGCAGCGCTCCAGGAGCGCCCGACGAACCCCACCCATGGGCGCAACGCCAACGCGGCCACATCGGCGCGCCGATAACGCGCCACCCACCAACGCGCGATGTGATCTGACGGGTCGCGTCGTGTTGGTGACGGGTGCCAGTCGCGGACTGGGTGCGGCGATGGCCGCGGCACTGGCCGACGCCGGTGCTGATCTCATCCTCTGGGCCCGCACGACCGGAGCACTCACCGACCAAGCCACACGACTCCAACGGCGTGGTCAGCAAGTCCTCCCCCAGACTGTGGATGTGACGCACCCCCGCACTGTCCGCCGCGCGCTCCAGCAAGCCCTCAGACGTTTTGGCCGCATTGACGTGCTCATCAATAACGCAGGCATCTGGGGTGGCGATGCGGCGTTGGCGCTTGATCGTCGCACGTGGGATGCGGTGCTTGAGACGGATCTCAGCAGTGTCTTTTTCCTTAGTCAATTAGTGGCGCGCTCCATGGTCAAGCAGCGATACGGCAAGATCATCAACGTCGCCTCCACGTCCGGGATCATGGCGCTGCCACACGGAGCCGTCTATGGCACGGTGAAAGCGGGACTCGTGCACCTCACACGAATCCTCGCGGTGGAATGGGGCCCGTATGGGATTCGCGTCGCGGGGATCGCGCCGGGAGTCTTCCGCACCGACATGACGCGCGAGATGTTCGATGACCGTCGGTGGGTCAAGCGGCGCCTCGGTGAAATTCCGCTGCGCCGCTTCGGCGAGCCGGAAGATGTGGCTGGGCTCACCGTGTTTCTGTCCGCGAGCGCTTCTGATCACATCACCGGCCAGACCATCATCATTGACGGCGGCGCCTCATTGACGACCTAACGCACGTCCTGACGATGTTGATTATCTTGACGGATTTGGTAGGATATCGTACAGTAGAAGCAGCATGAAGCTCTCCACACGATCCACGTATGGCATGCGCGCGCTGGTGGAATTGGCCCTCGCGGCAGGACACGGGCCGATGTCCGCAGCACACATCGCAAAGCGCCAAGATCTCTCCGTGGCCTACCTCGAACAGCTCCTCCACCGGTTGAAGAAGCAAGGCCTCGTGAGCAGCATTCGTGGCCCACGGGGAGGGTACGTGCTGGCGAAAGACCCTGCGGAGATCACGATGTCAAAAGTCGTGCGGGTTCTCGACGGCAGCCATGGGGTTTCGAACGGGAAGACACGCCCGGTGTCGCGCCGACTGTCCGCGAAGTTGACGAATGGGGCCCGGGATGCGCATCGGCGGTCACAGCGGATCGCGCACGCGGTGTGGCAATGTGTCAACGAGCGACTGACGCAGTCGCTCGATGCGGTGACGCTGCAGGGCCTGTGCGATGAGGTGCGGACACTGACAGGAGAGCCGCTTGATCATCGGTATGTCTTTCATATTTGATGTCGCAGGCAAGTTTACCGCAGTGCAGTAGGATCGCAGCGGCACAGGGCGTCCGAGGTGCCAGTCTCTGTGATGTTGCGGTGGGATGACCAAGGGTCAGTTACGGATTCGGTGCTTACGTCTCTTACGACAACAGGAGGAGCAGGATCGACGTCGGAAGAGTGAGGCGATACGGCGGAAGGTATTTCGCCTGACGGCGTTTCGGCGGGCGCGAACGGTCTGTTGCTACGTCGCCCTGCCGTATGAAGTGCAAACGTGGCGGATGATTCAGGAGATGCTCGTACAAGGGAAGCGGGTGGTGGTGCCGGTGACGAAGCCGCGAACCAAGCGGCTCCAGGTGTCCGAGGTGCTGGACCCTGAGACCGACCTCGCGCGTGGCGCCTTCGGGGTGATGGAACCGCGCGCCTCAACCGTGAGGCTCGTGCCGGTGCGTCACGTTGACCTGGCGATCGTGCCGGGCTTGGCGTTTGACCGGCGTGGCCATCGGCTCGGTCACGGGCATGGGTACTTCGACCGCTTCCTCGCACGCCTGCCGAAGGCGACCCCCACCGTGGGGTTGGCCTTCACGTTCCAGCTCCTGGATCGCCTGCCCGTCGCTGCACACGATCACGCCGTCCAGACGGTCCTCACCGCCTAACGCTCCGCTGTCTGGTACGCCCAGACGGTGAGAGTCGCACGTTTAAGTCAGCAACAGATCCGTGGTGTTCGTGCGTGTTGACTGACGACTTCAATGAGGTGATCACACGATGGGATGGATCGCGCTGAGTCTTGTAGTGATTGGGATCGCAGCGTTTGGGGGAGGCTTCTGGCTCCGCGTGTTGATGAGCCGTAAGACGCTCACCGATGCTGAATTGAAATCGAAGCAACTGTTGGAAGAAGCGCAGCGCAAAGCCGATGCGTTTGGGAAGCAGGCGCAGCTCGATGCGAAGGAACAGCTCCATACGTTCCGTCAGGAATTTGAGGAGAAGACCAAAGATCGCCGCAATGAGCTCACACAGCTGGAAAAGCGGCTGCATCAGCGCGAGGAGCTGCTGGATCGCAAGGTGGATCAACTGGACCACAAAGAAAAAGAGGTGAGTGAGCGGGACCGACAGTTTGCGACGCGGGAACAGTTGCTCAAAACCAAAGATGAGCAGCTCGAGCAGCTCATCGCGGAGGAAAAAGAAAAGCTCAAGACCATTGCGGGGTTAGGGACGGAAGAGGCGAAGCAGCTCCTCCTCAATCGATTGGAACAGGATTGTCGGTCCGAGGCCGGCATGGTCATCAAACAGGTTGAGGAGGACACCAAACGCGACGCGCAGACGCTTTCCAAGCGCATCCTCGTTGAGACGATGCAGCGCTGCGCCGTTGAGTTTGCGGTCGAATCCACCACGGCGGCGATCCAGCTGCCCAACGAGGACATGAAAGGCCGCATCATCGGCCGCGAGGGCCGCAACATCAAAGCGTTTGAGTTGGCCACCGGGGTCGATCTGATCGTCGATGACACGCCAGATGTCGTGACCCTCTCCTCGTTCGATACCATCCGTCGAGAAATCGCCAAACAAGCGCTCGAGCGGCTCATGTCGGATGGCCGCATCCACCCCGCGCGCATCGAAGAGATCGTGGAGAAGGTGAAGAAGGAGTTCAGCCAGCACATCATCCAGGAAGGCGAGAAAACCATCAACGAACTCGGCGCCCACGGGGTGCACCAGGAGCTCATCAAGCTGATGGGTCGTCTGCGCTACCGGACAAGCTATGGCCAGAATGTGCTCCTCCACTGTAAGGAGACGGGCTATCTGTGCGGGATGATTGCGGCAGAACTCGGATTGGATCAGCGGCTCGCCCGTCGCTGTGGGCTGCTCCATGACATCGGCAAAGCGGTGAGTCATGAGGTGGAAGGGCCGCACGCCATCATCGGTGGAGAGTTGGCAAAGAAGTACGGCGAGTCAGCTGACGTGGTCCATGCCATTGAGGCGCACCACGAAGACGTGGCCCCGCACTCGCTCTTGGCCGTCCTGACGATCATCGCGGACTCGATCAGCGGCTCGCGCCCGGGCGCACGCGGCGATACGCTGGAGAATTACGTCAAACGGCTCCAAGCGCTCGAAGGCATCTGCGACTCGTTCAGCGGGGTGGAGAAGGCGTACGCGATTCAGGCCGGACGCGAAGTGCGGGTGATCGTGCAGCCGGAACGGGTGACCGATCTGGAAGCCATCGCGCTCTCGCGGGAGATTAAGAAGAAGGTCGAAGGCTCGATTGAGTTTCCAGGTCAGATCAAGATTACCGTCATCCGCGAGACGCGCTCGATCGAATATGCCCGTTAACCGGTTTGCGTGTTTGCGAGTTAGCGTGTTAACGCGTTATGCGTCTCCAGAGTTAACTCACAAACACGCCAACACGCCAACACGCCAACACGCCAACCATTGTCATGAAGATCTTACTCATCGGTGATATTGTCGGTCGCCCCGGGCGGGTGATCGTCGAGCGCCAAGTCATCCCGCTGCGCGAGTCGCTCGGCATTGACTTGGTGATCGCCAACTGTGAAAACGCGGCAGGCGGTGCCGGGATCACGCCGAGTATTGCGGATGACCTCTTTCGTGCGGGCGTGGACGTCCTGACGTCCGGTAATCACGTCTGGCGAAAGCGCGAAGCGTTCGAGCTCCTCAAGCTCGATCCGCGAGTCATCCGGCCGGCGAACTATCCCAATGGTGCGCCGGGCTCCGGCTCGACGATCGTCGAGACGCTGTCCGGGCAGAAGGTGGGCGTGCTCAACGTCATGGGGCGTGTGTTTATGGAGCCGCTGGACTGTCCGTTTCGCGCCGCCGAACGGGAATTGGCGCGCCTCACGCTGGTGACGCCAATCATCATTGTCGATATGCACGCCGAAGCCACGAGCGAAAAAGTGGCCATGGGCTGGTTTCTCGATGGCAAAGTTTCCTGTGTGTTTGGCACGCACACGCACATCCCGACCGCTGATGAGCGCATCCTCCCGAAGGGGACCGCGTTTCTGACCGACGTCGGGATGACGGGTCCCTATGACTCCGTCATCGGGCGGCGCGTGGACCAGATCTTGGAGCGTTTCCTCACGAGTCTTCCGCACAAGTCCGACGTGGCGGAGGGCAATGTGCAGCTGCGCGGCCTCATCGTTGATGTGGATCCAGCAACGGGCAAGGCGACGTCGGTCGAGCGCATCACCCGAGTGCTCGATGAAGCCGTCCGGAGCACGGGTGATTGAGATGGCTCCTTCGGTGCGCAATGGTGTAGAGCAGGACGTGACGACGCCGACGTCTAACGATGCAGCTCGCATGCACACGATCGCGGCTCGCGTGCACACGATGGCTCCGAAAGCCTTTACCGTCGGTGAGATCGTCTCGAGGATTCGCGGCGTCATCGAAGGACAGTTTCCCTCCGCCGTGTGGGTGGAAGGCGAGCTGTCCAACTGCAGCTTTCCATCCTCCGGACATATCTACTTCAGTCTCGTCGATACCAAAGCGACCGACCGGTTTGGCCAGCGGCTCGTGCTGCCCTGCGCGTTTTACAAAGGCGCGAACCAGCATCTGAAATTCACACTCACCGATGGCCTTAAAGTATTGTGTCTCGGACAGGTCACCGTCTACGAGCGGCAGGGACAGTACCAGCTCCGGGTCTTGCGCGTGGAGCCGCGCGGCATCGGCGCGCTGCAGCTCGCCTTTGAGCAGCTGAAGAAGCGACTGCAGGCGGAAGGGTTGTTTGACGAGGCGCGCAAGCGGCCCATTCCGTCGATGCCGGAGCGTGTGGGCATCATTACGTCACCGTCTGGTTCGGCGATTCACGATATGGTGAGCAAGCTGCGCGGCTACTTCCACGTCAGGATCCTCCCCGTCAGAGTGCAGGGCGACGGTGCCGCAGCGGAGATTGCGCAAGCGCTTGATACGGCGAACCGGTTGCACCTTGCGGACGTGCTCATCGTCGGACGTGGTGGGGGCAGTATCGAAGATCTGTGGGCGTTTAACGAAGAGCCGGTGGCGCGGGCGATTGCGCGCTCGCGCATCCCAGTCATCTCGGCGGTCGGCCATCAGGACGACTGGACGATCGCCGATTACGTTGCGGATCTGCGAGCCTCCACCCCGACGGATGCCGCCAAGTTGCTGGTCCATGAGCAAGAAGCGTTCGCGGATCGTGCGCGCGAACTGATGGCGCAGCTCGTCGATGTCATGCGCACCGTGCTTGATGACCACTCGCAGCACGTGGAGACGCTGCAGTCGCAGTTGCGACTCCTGCACCCGATCAATCAACTGGATCGCTATCTCACGCATACCACCGAGCTCCAAGGTCAGCTCGTGCAGTCCACGCGGTTTGCGCTCACGCGCCATGAGCAGCAGTTGCACGCGCTCAGCGGCCGGCTGCATGCGCTCAGTCCCCTGGCGGTACTCGGGCGCGGCTACAGCATTACGCTCAAGCAGCCGGAGCACCACGTCGTGACGAATGCGCGTACGCTGCATGTTGGCGATACGCTGGAAACACTTCTCGCCCACGGACGCGTGATGAGCGCCGTCACCGAGATCGCAACGAAGACGGAGCCCGAGGCCGATGCCGCAGACGCATGACGTGAAGTATGAGGAGGCGCTCAAACGCCTCGAGAAACTCGTCGCGGAGCTGGATCGCTCCGAGCTGGATCTGGAGACGCGACTCAAGAAGTTTGAAGAGGGCACCAAACTGGCCCGTCTGCTCGTCAAGAAGTTGGAGCAGGCGAAGAAGAAAGTGGAGCTGCTCGTCAAAACCAACGTCGGCGAGACGGAGCTCGTCCCATTCGATGACGACACTGCTGAAGACGACACGACATCCGAAGACACTGCATCTTGATCGCCTGACGTCGCTCGTCGACCGCGAGCTTGAGCGCGCGCTGCCCAAGTCCTCGTTGAGCCCGCAGGTGGTCCATGAGGCGATGCGCTACTGCGTGCTCTCCGGCGGCAAACGGTTTCGCCCGCTGCTGTGTCTTGGCGCGTGCGAGGCGGTCGGTGGATCGGCGCGCCAGGCGCTCTCCGTGGCCTGTGCACTCGAGTTGATCCACACCTATTCACTCGTCCACGACGATCTGCCGGCGATGGACAACGCCGATGAGCGACGGGGCCAGCCCACCTGCCACCGCAAGTTCGGGGAGGGCAACGCCGTCCTCGTGGGTGATGCGCTCCTCACGCTGGCGTTTGAGTGGTTGGGCCACAACGGCATACCCAATGCGCTGGCGATCATCCAAACGCTGGGCCGCTCATGCGGCACGGTCGGGCTGATCGGAGGCCAGATCCTGGATCTGCAGGCGATCAGCCAGCCGCGCATGTCGACGGAGCGCACACTCACCGACATCGCCGAGCGCAAAACGGCCGCCCTCATTATTGCGAGCGTGGTCACGGGCGCCCTCGCGGGTCGCGCGACGGTGGCCCAGTTACGCCAGCTCAAACGCTATGCCCAGCACGTCGGTTTAGCCTTTCAGCTCATCGATGATCTCCATGACCGGGACGGATTGGCGCAGGCGATGGGCATCGAGGCGGCGCGGACGCACGCCCAGCGTCTCATCACGCGGGCACTCGCCACCTTAGCGCCGATGGGACCGCGGACCCAGACGTTGCGCCAACTGACCACATGGCTGCAAACCACGGCATGAGTCTCCTTGAACGCATTGAACGGCCGGCCGACATCAAGCCGTTGACGATGGTGCAACTCTCGAGCCTCGCGCAAGAAATCCGCGACGAGCTATTAGACACCATCGCGCAGTTGGGAGGGCATCTGGCCTCCAGCCTCGGCGCGGTCGAGCTGTGCCTCGCCCTGCACTACGTCTTCGACGCGCCTGACGATCAGCTCCTCTGGGACATGGGCTATCAGGCCTTCACCCACAAACTCATCACGGGCCGTCGCGACCGCTTCCATACACTCAAACAGCTCGGCGGGCTCTCCGGCTTCAACAATAAAGATGAAAGCCCATACGACCTGTTTTCGACGGGGCATGGCGGGACGGTCCTCTCGACGACGCTGGGTTTGGCAATGGCGCGTGACCAGGTCAAGGGCGTCCACCACGTCGTCGCCATTATCGGCGATGCGAGTCTGGGTGAGGGCATGGCGCTGGAAGCGCTCAACCACATCGGCCACGTCAAGCCAAACTTCCTCGTGATCCTCAACGATAACCGGATGTCGATCTCCCAGCCAGTCGGCGGCCTGAGCCGCTACCTCAACCGCATCATCACGAACCCGACGTACAACCGCATCCGCGTCGACGTGGAGCAGCTCATCGGGAAACTGCCGCATGGCTCAGCACTCGTCCGACTCGGGCGCAAGGTCGAAGAGTCGATCAAAGGATTTCTCGTGCCTGGCCTGGTGTTCGAAGAGCTGGGCTTTCGCTACGTGGGACCGATCGACGGCCACAATCTGCGTGAGCTCATCACCACCCTCAAGAACGTGAAGCGACTCAAAGGTCCGATCTTGCTGCACGTGTCCACGGTCAAAGGAAAAGGATATCGTCCCGCAGAAGACGACCCTGAGCGATTCCACAAGACCGAGCCGTTTGATATCGAGACGGGACAGGCCAAGGAGCGCGCCGGAGCTAAAGGGCGTAGTCGAACGAAAGCCCTGCAGACATCCGAAACGTTTACCGAGGCGTTCAGCGACGAGCTCATCCGCCTCGCCGAGACGAACCGGCGGATTGTGGCGATTACCGCGGCGATGCCGGAGGGCACCGGGGTGAGCGAATTTGCCAAGCGGTTTCCGCAGCGCTGCATCGACGTTGGCATGGCCGAGCAGCACGCGGTGGGGTTGGCGGCCGGCCTGGCGCGGGGTGGGGCTCGTCCCGTCGTCGCGATCTATTCCACGTTTCTTCAGCGCGCCTTCGATCAGATCATGCATGAGATGTGTCTGCAGGAGTTGCCGGTGATCCTGGCGATCGATCGCGCCAGCCTCGTCGGGGAAGATGGACCGACCCACCATGGCGTGTTTGACGTCGCCTACTTGCGGGTCTTGCCGACGCTGCGCATCGTGTCGCCCAAAGACCCGGAGGAGCTGCGCGCGATGCTGCGCTGGTCGCTGGAACAGGACGGGCCCGTGGCGATTCGCTATCCTCGCGGCGGCATTGTCTGTGGTGAGCCGCTTGGCAAATCATCGAAGATTGTAACGGGAAAGTCCGAGACGCTTCGGATGGGCAAGGACGTCGCACTGCTCGCGTTGGGCAGCATGGTTTATCCTGCGCTCAAGGTGGCTGAAGCACTCACCCAGGAGCACATCGAGGCGACGGTGATCAATGCGCGTTTTCTCAAGCCGCTTGATGAGACGATGGTCAAACAGGTGGCGACTCACGTGGGGCGTCTCGTGACGCTGGAAGAGTCGCAACTGTCCGGCGGGTTCGGCAGTGCGGTGTCCGAAGCGCTCAGTCGTCTTGGCATCTCTGGCGTGCCCCATCTGCAGATTGGTCTGTCGGATCAATTCATCGAGCATGGGAAACGGAGTGAATTGCTCCAGCGTTGCCAGTTGGATCCTGAGAGCCTGACCAGCCGTATCGTGCGGTGGTATCAAAACATCAAGACAGCCTCCGACTTGTCTGCGCCTGCCTCTGGCAGGCAGGCAGGTGAGCTGCGCGTGTTGGCGACATCGACGGAATGAGTGTTCGTGTCCGCTTTGCTCCAAGCCCTACGGGCAAACTCCACGTCGGCTCAGCACGGACCGCCCTGTTCAACTGGTTTTTTGCCAAGCATCACCATGGGACGTTCATCCTCCGGATTGAGGACACGGACCAAAAGCGCTCCAACCCCGCGTTCCTCGACGATATCTACGCCAGTCTGAAATTCCTCGACATTCGGGCCGACGAGGGTCCCTACTTTCAAAGTCAGCGCCTCTCGATCTATCAAGAGCACGTGAAGAAGCTGCTCGCCTTGGGCACAGCGGTCGAGCAAGACGGCGCGGTCATGTTCAACGTGCCGCCGGGACAGGTGACGTTTCAGGATTTGCTCCGCGGGCCGATTACCGTTGACACCACGTTGTTTGAAACGCTCGTCCTTATGAAGTCCGACGGGCAGCCGACCTACAACTTCGCGTGTGTCGTCGACGATGCGCTCATGACGATCTCGCACGTGATCCGCGGCGATGATCACATCGCCAATACACCCAAGCAGGTTGTGCTCTACCAAGCGCTTGGCTTTCCTCTGCCCATCTTCGCCCACATTCCGCTGATCGTCGGGGCAGACCGCGCCCGACTCTCCAAGCGGTTTGGGGCCACGTCGGTCGATGAGTACCGGCAGGTGGGCTATTTGCCGGAGGCGTTCGTCAACTACCTAGCACTCTTGGGCTGGGCGCCGGGCGGCAACCGAGAGCTCGTGTCGCCTCAGGAAATCATCGAGCTGTTTGATCTTGCACGGGTGCGCAAAGCCGCCGCACAGTTTGATCAGCGCAAACTGGATTGGCTCAACGGCCAGTACCTCAAGCGCACCCCCGTGCCGATACTCGCGGATCTCTTGGCCGAACGGCTCATCGCCAAGGGACTGCTTACATCGTCGTATGATCGGCCGCGGTTTGAGCGAATCGCAGCGCTCTTACAGGGTCGGCTCCGCGTCCTTGAGGACATCGAAGAAGAGCATCTGTTTTTCTTTCAAGATCCGCCAGTGTATCAAGATGAGGCGGTGAACCAGTTTTTGACGCCCGAGGGTGTGGCGCCGCGACTGCTCGCGCTGAAAGAGCGATTGAGCCGCCTCAGTACGTTTGAGACGAGCGTCTTGGAAGAGACGACGCGGGCGATGATCGCCGAGCAGCAGCTGCAGTCGAAAGAGCTGATCCATCCGGTGCGCGTGGCGGTGACGGGGCGCGCGGTCAGTCCGCCGCTCTTTGAGGTGATGTCGATCTTGGGGAAGGACGCCGTGTTGCAGCGGTTGGAGTATGCCGCCACGACGTTGGCCAAAGGCATGAACCGTTCGACGAGGTGACGATGCAGGAGCGACGACGGTATATTCGAGTGAGCACGCAGGTGCTCATTGAGTTTCCCAATCCGGGCACCATGAAGACGGAGCGAAGTTTCACGCAGGATGTCAGCGAGTCCGGGCTGCGCTTTCCAACTGCGGTCAAGTTACAGCTCGGCCAGGAGCTGGCCATGACGCTAGCACTGCCCTTCCATGATGCGACGATGCATGCCACCGCCGAGGTCGTGTGGGTGCGCGAGGTCTCCCGCCTGGGAGAGCCCCAGTATGAGGTGGGGGTCCGGTTCCGATGGATTGAAGATCCTGACCGCCAGCGGCTGGCACGCCACCTCTCCAATCTCTTCCCTCGACGGGTGTGATATAATCTCGCAGTTTTTATTGGCGGATGGTGTAACGGTAGCACACGAGACTCTGGATCTCGTTGTCAAGGTTCGAATCCTTGTCCGCCAGCCACCCCCTCGCATCGAAATCAGTGTCGAGGAAATTAAAGAGTCCTGATTCTCCGTCGAGAATCAGGACTTGTCACATCTGGCGACGTGTTCGCTTGTTAGGGCGTTTGCTAAGCCTCCTCGTACAACACGTCAACCTCTCTCCTTGGCCCTCGTCGGTGATATTGCTAGCCTCCGTCGAGAAATAGGCCTCCTGGGCCTCTCTTCCTCTCTAAATTTGCGTCCCAGGCTCTTGAGCGATTAGAAGCCAAATTCGCCATCCGGTGACTTGTGATCACAACCCGAATTGGCTACTAATGCGAATGCATGGCTGGTTTTAAGGCACCTCTCTGCGCTACGATAGAGAGGGGGAGGTGACACCAACCGAAGTCGCACTATCCTGAGAGACGTGCCGTATTATAATGGGGTAGTGGCAAGGGATTCAATGTTAGGTAGGAGGCTGCTTCATGGACGCAGGTGCACCTGTCCGGCACATCAAGAAGGCAAAGTAATGATCCCTATCCGCCGTCTCAACCATGCAGTGCTCTACGTTTCGGATCTGGCGCGTTCAGTCGCGTTCTATACCGGCGTGTTCGGGTTTACGGTGATCGCGCGGGAAGGGCCCATGGCTTTCCTCCGGGCCGCGCGCTCCGAGAACCACCATGATCTGGGTCTGATGGAGCTCGGTGTACACGCCCCTCGGCCGCCGAAGGGCAGCACAGGGCTTTATCATCTAGCCTGGGAGCTTCCAAACATCAAGGATCTGGCGGCTGCCCGCGAGAAGATCGTGAAGGCCGGAGCGTTTATCGGCGAGAGCGACCACGGGGCGACCAAGTCGGTCTATGGGGCGGATCCGGATGGCAATGGATTCGAGTTGATGGTGCTGCTGCCCAAAGCGGAGTGGGGGCGGTACGAATCCGCTGCTCCCATCATGCCGTTAGATTGGAACCGCGAACTGAAACGGAAGTAAACATAGGACAATCCGATGGCATATGTTCCGAAGATTCTGGCATTTGCGGGGAGCACCCGCGTCGATTCATTCAATAAGAAAGTGGTGAAGATCGCGGCGGCCGGGGCTCGCGCTGCGGGAGCAGACGTGACGTTACTGGACCTGCGCGATCTGCCCATGCCGCTCTACGATGGCGATCTAGAGGCGAAGGAAGGCATCCCTCCCAACGCCAAGAAGTTTAAAGAATATTTACTGGTGCATCAGGGGCTCCTCATTTCGGCTCCCGAGTACAACAGCGGCATCTCCGGTGTGCTGAAGAATGCGATTGACTGGGCGTCCCGCTCGGCTCCGGGCGAAGCCCCGCTGGCGTGTTTTGTGGGCAAGGTCGCCGCCCTCATGAGCGCGTCGCCTGGAGGCTTGGGTGGGTTGCGCAGCTTGGTGCAGGTCCGGTCGATCCTGAGCAACATCCACGTGTTGGTGCTGCCGGAGCAAGTCGCGGTGCCTCGGGCGCACGAAGCGTTCAACCCGGATGGAACGCTCAAGGATCCAAAACAGCACGCATCCATCGAAAAGCTTGGCCGTGATCTTACCGCGATCTTGATGAAGCTGAACAGGAAAGATTGACCATGGCGGGAGTGTTGCAATCACGAACGCTGACGATTTCCATCGAGTGGCATCCGAGAACCGTGATGAGAACTCGGTCTGTATACGTTAAGAACTTTGGCTGTCCAACGGGCCACCTGTTACACTGATGAAAGCCATTGCGGTGTTTCCCGCCAAGCGCGACGTGAAACTAATCACCAGCAACCCGCCCAAACTCGAACATCCCACACAGGTCAAGCTCCGGATACTGGAGATTGGCATCTGCGGCACCGACAGAGAGATCTGCGCCTTTCAGTATGGGACGCCGCCACCAGGGGCAGACCATCTCGTCATCGGGCACGAGTCTCTCGGTGAAGTCGTTGAAGTCGGCTCAGCGGTCTCCCGTGTCAAGGTCGGAGATCTTGCGGTTTTGCGGGTTCGTCGCCCTTGTCCGCATGCGACTTGTGTCGCGTGTCGGGCGGGCAGGCAGGACTTCTGTTACACGGGGGATTTTACGGAGCGCGGGATTAAAGGCGCGCACGGATTTCTCACCGAGTTCGTCGTGGACGATGAGCGGTACATGAATCCAGTCCCCGCCGCGTTGCGTGACGTCGCCGTCCTCGTGGAGCCCTTGGCGATTGGGGAGAAGGCGCTCCTTCAACTCTGGCAGGTGCAGCAGCGTCTTCCATGGGCGTGCCCGGTGACTCCAGGCAAGCCCCCAGCCGTGTGCCATACGGCCGTGGTGCTCGGCGCTGGGCCCGTGGGATTGTTGGGAGCGATGGCGCTTATCGCAAATGGTTTTAAGACCTGGATCTACTCTCGAGGACTTCCGACCGATCCGCAGGCGATCTTCGCCCAGGCGATCGGCGCCACCTATGCTTGTTCACAGATTGAGACGCCTGAACAGCTGGCCGATCGGCTCGGCAATATCGATCTCGTCTATGAGGCGACGGGCGCGGCGCAGATTTCCTTTCAGCTGATGGAGGTCCTCGGGACCAATGGAGTCTTCGTCTTTACTGGGATTCCAGGACGGAAGGGTCCCATTGAACTCGACGCCGACCGTATCATGCGCAACCTCGTCTTGAAAAATCAGATCGTCTATGGCACCGTGAACGCCGGCCCCCTAGCCTTCGAGGTAGCCATCAAGGACCTCGGTACGTTCATGCAACGCTGGCCCGATGCGGTGCGATCACTGATCACCGGCCGGTACCCGATCGAGCAAGCCCCGGAGCTGCTCCTGGGCTCGTCGAGTGGCATAAAGAACGTCATCACAGTGAATGGGGCACGATGACCAGCACGCGGCGCGGCCGTACGACACGACGGCGCGCAAGGGTCACCAACTTCGTCGATATCTCCGTGCTGCTCCACGCGGGCATGGTCCACTGGCCCGGCGACCCACCGGTGGCCATCACACGCACATCCGATCTCGCCCGCGGCGATTCTGCGACCGTCTCACGACTGTCCATGGGGTCGCATACCGGCACTCATATGGATGCCCCGCGACACTTCATCCGAAGAGGGAAGGGGCTGGATGACATGCCGCTTGAGACCACCGTAGGACCGGCGCGCGTGATCGCGATCCGCAACGCCAACGTGATCACCCCTGAGGAGTTGCGCCAGCACCGGATTCAACGAGACGAGCGGATCCTGTTCAGGACGAGAAACTCCACACGTTGCTGGAAGACCGATCGCTTCGTCAAGGATTTCGTCTCTCTCGCACCTGAGGCGGCACGTTTCCTCGCGCAGCGCCGTGTGAGAATGGTGGGGGTCGATTATCTCTCGGTTGGGAGTTACCGTCAGCGCAATGGGATTGAAGTGCACCGGATTCTGCTGGGGGCGGGCATCTGGATTCTCGAAGGATTGAACCTATCACACGTGCGCCCCGGTCCGTACGAACTCCTGTGCCTCCCGCTCAGAATATTTCAGAGTGATGGAGCACCCGCTCGAGCGATCCTTCGGCCGATCCCACACGTCGGCCGTTAACGAGGAGGAGAGACATGACACCTGTGAAACGAGAATGCGGCATCGTAGGTCTCGGTCGGATGGGGGGTAACCTATCGCTGCAGG
>Ga0209515_10001843_pt1 | contig 34136 bp, 34 predicted proteins | sample Subgroupgradi54m_FD_187454 | JGI IMG/M metagenome (GOLD analysis project Ga0209515, IMG submission 187454) | Subsurface groundwater microbial communities from S. Glens Falls, New York, USA - GMW60B uncontaminated upgradient, 5.4 m (SPAdes)... ... | reverse complement strand
AATCATACGAGTGCTTGCCAAAGATAAGGGGCGCGTTACCAATTGGATGCACATAAGAAAATTAATAGGAACCACTGCCGAGCGTTACATCTTTAAAGATCTTCGCCGCCGCCCCCTGGTCTTACCGGTTGTCCTGGAGGTGTAGTATCTTTTGTTTTCCTTGCAATATTTTCAAGAAATCTATCATGGAAAATGTATGATTTTGTTCTGGTGCATACGTTGTAAAATACATAACTTTAAGTAGAAAAGAAAAAGGTTAAGTATAGTCCCTCATCTTTAATATTTTCTCTCGAAGTGCTAGAATTGATTTTGGGGCTAGTTTCTATAAAATAGAAAGCACATAGAACCAAAATTTAGAACTAAAATAACTAAATTATTGCGGATTTTTGTTAAGTTTTTAAGCCCTGGGGATCATATATGGTTGCTACAGAATCAAAACAAATGATAACAGGAAAGTCTTTTGAGTATGCTCTCCTTATTCAATTTGAAGAAAAGCTAAAGGATAAAACAAATATTGAAGTGATTAAAAACACGGCTTTTGACATTGCAAAAAATTGTTTTGAAAATGTAAGCTCTTTAGAGCAAAGCGAATACCTGCTTTCTGCAAGTTTTGCAGTTAATTTTATGATGGATATAGAGCCACGGCTTTCAAATGATGCTGGGAAAAGTGATATTTTACAACTTGAAATATTATCAGATTATCATGGTGAATCTGGTGACGTGAGAGATATTTTGGCGATAAGATTATTACAAAAATGGGAAATTGGAGTGTCTGCTAAGAATAACCATTATGCAGTAAAACATTCTCGTCTATCAGCAAACATAGATTTTGGTGAAAAATGGTTAGGATTAAAGGTATCTAAAGAATATTTTGATACTATAACTCCTATTTTTAATAGGTTAGAGAAAATTAGAAAAGACAGTAGTGCTAAGAAAAAATGGAGCGATCTTAGTAAGTATCACTCAACTATATATACACCGATTTTGAAAGCGTTTATTAAAGAGCTAAAAAACATCTATAAAAAGGATCCTTCAAGGGTAGCTTCTAATTTAGTAGCATATCTTGTTGGAAATAAAGATTTTTACAAAGTTATTAAAGGTAAAAATAGTGTAGAGATACATGCATACAATATAAACGGGACACTTAACTTACCTTTCAAAGAAATTTTTCCTAAATATAAAACTCCAAAAGTCCCACTCCCGACAAGAATTATTGACATTGGTTTTAAGGCAAAGAGCGATACAACTGTTAACGTAACTATGAATAACGATTGGATTCTATCTTTTCGAATTCATAATGCTAGTTCGAAAGTTGAACCATCGTTGAAATTTGATATTAATCTTCTAAAATCACCAAAAAAATTATTTAAAAACACGCTTAATTTTAGCCATAATTAACTATGAAAATTGTTTCATTATTCTCTGGTGCAGGCGGATTAGACCTTGGTTTCGAAGAAACAGGGTTTGAAATCATTTGGGCAAATGAATTTGACAGCACAATTTGGGAAACATTTGAATATAACTTCCCGAATACAAAACTTGATAAACGAAGCATAACTGATGTCCTATCTTCCGATATTCCAGAAGCAGACGGAATTATTGGTGGTCCTCCTTGCCAAAGCTGGAGCGAAATAGGCGCAAAGAGGGGTATAAACGATAAAAGGGGGCAGTTGTTTTTTGAGTACATTCGGGTATTGCGTGACAAGGAGCCGCTTTTTTTTCTTGCCGAGAATGTCTCAGGAATCCTACTTCCAGGAAACATAAAAGCTTTTAATGAAATATTGAACCAATTTCGAGCTCTTAATTATAACGTCAATTTTACTCTTTTAAATGCCCATGATTACGGGGTTCCACAGGACAGGAAAAGAGTTATTATAGTGGGTTACCATAAAAAAACTGGCAGGGAATTCAGGTTTCCTAAAAAAGTTTTTCCAAGACTGGCAATAAAAGATGCTATTTGGGACTTAAGAAGGTCAAAACCGGCCAAGCCATATAATAAGGCAAATGATCCCAAAGATTTATCAGCGCCAAACCACGAATATATGGTTGGTGGCTTTTCAACCATATATATGTCCAGGAATAGAGTACGGAGCTGGCATGAGCCTTCGTTTACCATACAAGCTGGCGGGAGGCATGCGCCAATCCATCCGCAGGCTCCAAAAATGAAGTTCATAACCCAAAACGAAAGGATTTTTGTTCCGGGAAAAGAACGTTTGTATAGAAGGCTTACTGTACGAGAATGCGCTAGAATCCAGACATTCCCGGATAATTTTACTTTTCTCTATAATAATGTTTCTGACGGATATAAAATGGTTGGAAACGCTGTGCCTGTGGAGCTTGCAAAGGTGTTAGCATTAACGATAAAAAAAGACATGGAAGATTACCAAATAAGCAAAGGGGGCTTTTATACAAATGGACAAGTTTACAAAAAAGAAGAGGAGCGAAATTATGTCCAATATTCGCTCCAAAAACACCAAGGCTGAAACGATTATTTTTCGCGGATTATCAAAGAGAAGGATTTATTTTCAAAAACACTACAAAAAAGTTATTGGCGCACCAGACATAGCTTTGCCAAGAAAGAAAAAGGCAGTATTTATCGACGGTGATTTTTGGCATGGATATAATTTTATAAAATTAAAGGGTCGGTTACCGAAGAAATATTGGATTTCAAAAATAGAACAAAACATCAAAAGAGACAACAGATATAAGAAATCTTTAAGAAGAAATGGATGGGCAATTCTAAGGGTTTGGGAACATGAAATATTAAAAACTCCAGACAAGATGTTAAGAAAGATAGAAAATTTCCTAGCCAACTAAACTCTACGGTCTCATGACGGAGGAAATTGAAATTGTGGAAAAAATTATGATTTATCAGCCAAAAATCCAAACGAAAAAGGTGATGTTAAGGACAAATCGTTAAAAGATCTCCTTGGATTAATCGAAGGAAAAGAGTCAAAAATCATTTTCTTTATCTAGTCTGGTGCAAAAAGTTCTCTTGCTGTTACTTCAAGTTGTAAATAGTTCTTTTACTATCGCTTTCTTTCCAAACTAAATAGCTTATTTCTTCTAATTTCTCACAAAAGAGTGACAGATTATATCTCGTAATAAGAACGCCGAAATTTCTCTCTTTCTCAAAAGGATTATTGCTGGGAATACCTTTGTCTATAAGATCAATTCCATCTATCACATATTGTGTTCTCTTAGATAAATAAAGAAGTTTACTAAATATTTTTGCTGGAATCTTATCGTTAAAAGTATTTATTATATTCAAGATATCCTTATCTATTCGCTGAAATTTTTTTTTAAGAAAATCATATTTATTTTTCTTTAATTTTTTATATTCGCTATTCATAAATGGTCTAATATAATTTTTATAATTTTCTATACCAGCTTTTACCTGCTTCTGATAATCATGGAACGGGTTTGATTCCCTGACAGCAAGCGTTGGGTTCTTATCAAATGCTATTTCAATGGTACTTAGCGACATTTTAATAATATTTCCTATCTCATCTAAAATCATTCTCCGAGTAGAGCTCCATTCTAAGAATTTTAAGTATTCTGAATAAGAATCAATAATAATAATGGCAACAAAAGCAAACAAAAATGCTGATGATAGGTTAATAAAAAAAGAAGATAATATTTGATTATAAGGTTCAATTTCAAAAGATAAATTTAAAGTAATTAAAAAAGCAAAAAAACAAAATATCAAAATTAACCAATGAGAATAAATCCTAAAGAGTATATAAGACATGGTAACTCTGATAGAGCTTACTCCTGCTCCAAAATAAAGTTTGTAGTAGTCGAATAAATATCTAATTTTCTCTCTTGAAGAAAGAATTTTAAAGTATCTAGAGTTTAAGAAAGCAAGCATCTTACTAACTAAATTATAAGCATTATACGCTTATCCGAGAAAAATTACAGAATGATTTGGGGACGGTTGTAAGTGTTCACAAATTCGGTAACGATTTATGAGGTATAATCGTTACCTATGAAAATATCAATCACAAGTAATGATTTGGGACGGTCCTGCCGTGCGTCGCCGCCTCCTTCGCCGACCTGCGCTTCGCTGAAGACTTCGGCAAGGCGAGAGTGGCTACGAAGGCCGAGAGAGGCTATGCCCGCTTCGCCAGAGCTCCAGCGAGGCGAGCCGGCGGCACGAAAGACATTGTAAGGACGCTCTGAAAGTTCAATAGTTGATGAAATAAAACATTTTGATTTTTATTTTACTTCCGAAATTCTTGACCAGTATTCCAGAGTGCTGTCGCCAATAGTTTTTAAAATAATTCTCTTGTTAAAAACTTTTCCTCTACAAGTTATTGAAAACTCTTCAAAGTTTAATATTTTTTGTTTGAAAGATCCTTCGTCTATTAATTTATATCCGTCAAACTCATATTTGTCTTTGTAAATAAAAGTTTTCTTATTTCCATTTTTAGGCAGGCCTTTAGGAAAATAGACGAATACAATTTTGTTTTCGTTTTTCAGGGGTTTAAAAAAATCCCCACGTATAATTACAGATGAACCGCCTATCTTTTGGAACAGTTTGAATTTGCAGTTTTCAAGAGTAGTATTTTTTTCAAATTCCTCCGCTTTTTTTATTGTTTCAAGGCCGGTTACTGTAAAAGCTAGAACCGAAGTTTCCAACTGTCTTTCTGCGAATTCATGTTTTAAAATCGGTTTTATCGTAAAATCCGAATTCTCCAGAATATTTCTTTGAGTTTTCAAGAACATTTTCTTCATAAACTTTCTTAGCTTTTTCTTGAGGAATAGATCTTTTCCTAATTTACGCCCGGCTTTTATAGGAGAAAATCTTTTCATTTCGATTTATTATATAATAATTGTATGTATAAATTGAGTCCGTCGGATTTTGCCCCTCGATTTCGCTCGGGACGGCGTCTGAATGTATAATATGAATATGTATAAACTTTCTCCTTGGGGATTTTGGGGACGGTCCTGAAAGACATTGTAAAGACGCTCTGAAAGTTCAATACTTACTAAAATGAAACGTGATCCTTCGGCTAGTTTACAGTGAGTAAAGTCGAACTGCTCGGGGCAAGAAAACTGCCCTCGGTGTTTTTGGTAGAATATAACAATTGCTATGGCTAAAAGTAGAAAAATTATTGTTCAAGGTAGAGAAATTAGAATAATCCTTCAAAAAGAAAGCGAAGATTTTATTTCTCTTACCGACATGTTGAAAGCAAAAGATGGTGATTTTTTCATTTCTGATTGGTTAAGAAATAGAAATACTGTGGAATTTCTTGGTATTTGGGAGAGTGTCCACAACTCAAATTTTAATTATGGCGAATTTGCCACAATTAAAAGTCAGGTAGGTTTAAACAGTTACAAGATAAGCGTAAAAGAATGGGTTAAAAAGACGAATGCTGTCGGTCTTAAGGCAACAGCAGGACGGTATGGCGGAACATACGCTCATAAAGATATTGCCTTTGAATTCGGGATGTGGATTAGCCCTGAATTTAAAATTTATTTAATTAAAGAATTTCAACGCCTCAAAGAAGAAGAAAGTCAGCGTCTTACTCTTGGATGGAATTTGAAAAGAACTTTGGCGAAAGTTAATTATAAAATTCACACAGATGCTGTGAGAGATCATTTAATTCCTCCAAACTTATCTAAAAATCAGATAAATATTGTTTACGCCAGCGAAGCGGATGTTTTAAATATGGCATTATTTGGGAAAACTGCCAAGATGTGGAGAGATGAACATCCATCTAAAGACGGCAATGTTCGTGATTACGCAGATGTAACTCAGTTGGTGGTATTGGCAAATTTGGAAGGAATAAACGCCGAACTTATCCATCGTGGGCTGCCACAAAGCGAGCGCTTAACGCAGTTAAACCAGATTGCTATTACGCAAATGCAATCGCTTGTTGGAAATGCATCAATAAAGAGATTGAAATAATATGCCCCAATATTACAAACTAGACAGTGAAAATAATTTATGATATGAAACAATCTGCTCCTTCGACTAGTTTATAGTGAGTAAAGTCGAACTGCTCGGGGCAAGAAAACTGCCCGCGGTGTTTTTTGGTTGCAGATATTGTTTGAGTACAATTAATCATGAGACAGACAAAAGTTAAATTAGCAATTTTTGAAGGTCGGAAAATCCGCCGGCATTGGGATAAAAAAGCGGAGAAATGGTATTTTTCGGTAGTAGATGTGATACAGGCTCTTACTGATCAGCCGGATTTTATCAAATCGAGGAAATATTGGAATAAATTGGCGGAGCGTTTGCGAAAAGAAGGAAGTGAAGCGGTGACAAAATGTCACCGTTTGAAAATGTTGGCAGCTGACGGCAAAATGATTTGGGGACGGTCCTAAAAGACATTGTAAAGACGCTCTGAAAGTTCAATACTTACTTAATTACTTAAAATGAAACGCATTGATCCTTCGGCTAGTTTACAGAGGATTAGCCCTTCGGTATAGCTCAGGGTAAACTTGGCACCTCGTCCTTCGGATTCAGTTCGAATGGCTCACTACAGGTAAATTTTCTGGTATTATATAAATATAATCCTTGCTACACCTTGTACTGGATGATACTGGAGACGTAGTGTTTTTATTGTAAAATACTAACTATGAAAAACACAATGCATTGACTTAATGTATACAAACTGTTATACTTTGTATACATCTTAAAAAAGATGGATACTTACTATGAAATTAATAACTATCGGTGTTAATAAAGAACAACCAGAAAGCTTTAAAGCTTTTATTCCTGCGTCATTTCCTCCCCAAAGTGGTTTTGACTTCGATTCAAATATTCTAAAAAAGAATGACCATGCTACTAGGTTGCTTGGTAAGCTTGATGGAATTACTAAGCTTCTGTCAGATTCTGATTTTTTTCTCCTAATGTATCTAAGGAAGGATGCTGCATCTTCAAGTCAAATTGAAGGAACAAGGGCAACTATGATCGATGCTATCGAAGCAGAGGCAAAAGTAAATGCAAACGTTCCAGAAGATGTTGATGATATTTTACACTATATAAAAGCTCTTAATTATGGTATGGAGCGTGTCGTAGTGGATGATTTTCCTGTTTCACTTAGATTTATAAGAGAATTACATAGAAAACTAATGGATCAAGCGAGAGTAACACATTTTTCCGATCCTGGAGAATTTAGAAAAAGCCAAAATTGGGTTGGCGGTACTAGACCAGATAATGCGCGATTTGTTCCACCTCCAGTTAAAGAGATGCATGTTGCCTTGGATGATCTCGAAAAGTTTATATATGCAAACGACAGTACGCTTACCCTCATTAAGGCAGCTTTGGTCCATTCTCAATTTGAAACTATACATCCGTTTCTTGATGGCAATGGAAGAACTGGAAGGATGATTATTACATTTTATTTATGGAAAGAAGGCTATTTAGAAAAACCTGTTCTATTTTTGTCATCTTATTTTAAGAAACATCAAGAATTATATTATGAAAAACTTTTTGGCTATCACAATGGTAAGGTTTCTGATTGGGTTGATTTTTTTCTCGATGGCGTTATTGAAATAGCCAATGAGGCAATAGATATTGTTGGAAAAATCACTGTGCTGCGTGAAAAAGATATGGCAAAAATTCAGATGTTAGGAAAACGAGCATCGGAAAGCGCGGCAACCATACTACCAAAGCTATACGGTCAACCAATTATTAATGTAGCGCTCGTTCAAAAATGGACTGGATTTACTAGGGCTGGATCACAGCACGTAATTGATCGTTTTATTGAAATGGATATATTAACTCCAAAGGATAAAGATATAAAATATGGACAATCATATTTTTATAAGAAATATCTTGATCTTTTTAAAGATTCTGAAAGATAAGCTTTATGACGTAGGATATCACTTGGAGGGTGGATTAGCTTGACACCTGGTCTTGGGATTTGTGGGATTTGGGGACGGTCCTGAATTGTAGGGACGCTCTGAAAGTTTAATACTTATTAAAATGAAATAATTTGATCCTTCGGCTAGTTTACAGTGAGCAAAGTCGAACTGCTCGGGGCAAGAAAACTGTCCGCGGTGTTTTTGGTAAAATATAAAAATTACTATGATTAAAAAAACGGCAATAAAAAAAATACAACCTAACACTCAAATAACCATTTATGAAACAGCGGACGGCAAGGCGCGCGTAGAGGTGCGGTTTGAAGATGAAAATGTGTGGTTGACTCAAACGCAGATGTCAGAATTATTTGAGAGAGATCAATCAGTCATTTCAAAACATATAAAAAATGTATTCAGCGAGGGAGAACTTGATGAAAAAAGCAATATGCAAAATTTGCATACTGCAATTTCAGACAAACCAGTCGTTTTATATAGTCTTGATGTAATCATTTCCGTTGGGTATCGCGTCAAATCTTTACGCGGCACACAGTTCCGTATTTGGGCAACAGAACATCTTAAAGAATACATGATAAAGGGATTTACCATGGATGATATCCGTCTTAAACAAGGTGGGTACAGGTCCAGGTACTTTGAAGAACTCCTGCAGCGCATCCGTGATATCCGCAGCAGCGAACGGATGCTTTATCAGAAAGTGACGGACATTTACGCAACATCCATTGATTATCGTAAAGATTCAGCAAAAACAGAACTTTTTTTTAAGACGGTACAAAACAAAATGCACTTCGCTGTTACAGGTAAAACCGCAGCCGAGATTATAGCGCAGCGCGTAAGTCACGCAAAGCAGAATATGGGACTGACAAATTTTCCAGGTATGCATCCTATTAAACGTGATATTTATATAGCGAAAAACTATCTTGATGAAAAAGAGTTGAAACTTCTAAACCGAATTGTTGACGCCTATCTTTCGTTTGCCGAAATCCAAGCCCAGGGCGAAAAAGCAATGAAAATGGTTGATTGGATCGAGAAGCTTGATGACTATTTGATCCTCATGGGCAAAGGGGTTCTCAAACATTCAGGAAATGTAAGCGCAGTAGATGCCGAGATGAAAGCAGAAATAGAGTTGACTTTCTACAAAAAAATACAGGATAAAAATTATATTTCCGACTTTGACAAAATGGCAAAAAAACTGCTAAAGAAAGTTAAAAAATGAAACATTGATTTGATATAGAAAATCTCATAGCTATCCATATACCTTCTTGTAGTATCATCTATCTATCTACTATAATGATAATATAGAGAGTATGAGAAGGAAACACTACAGGAGAAGAGGTTTAAGGATTAAGCTCCGCTCACAGACCGTATACGCAATTTTTTCAATCGGCCTGATTTTAACAGGGGTTTTGCTTTTTCTTTCTTTTTCCAGAAGCCAGGAAGGTTTTTTATACATAAACGACCTTCTCAAGGATAATTTTGGGCCTATTGCCATACTATTTCCCATCTCTCTTATCTTGTTCGGATTTTTATTCTCCCGAATTAAAGTTTTTCTTGCCAAGCCTAATGTATCTATTGGCTTTTTACTCTTATTTTTTTCACTTTCAGGACTTATTAAAAGCGGAACAGTAGGCATAAGCATTTTTCAAATTCTTGAGGAAATGCTTACCGGCCTTGGAGCGCATATTGTTTTTCTTGCCGGTTTGTTTGTGGGATTTATTGTCTTTTTTGATACCTCACTGGATGAACTGGTAAGTGCGTTTGCGTCTCTCTATAGCAATGTGCACCGTCTTTTTCCACACAAACTGTTCTCTCTTTTTAAAACCCAAAAACCTCTTTTATATCGGGATAAACCTATTGCCATAAAAGGAGGAAAAATGGAAGGATCAGCGCCTGTAGTTGTAAAAAAAGATCCAATCCTTCTTTCGGAAAAATTAGTAAGCAATGCGTTATCGGGAGACGGCATCTGGGAGTATCCCTCCTTAAATATTCTTTCTGATGCGCCGGGACACAAGGCAGACAGGGGAGACATCAATAAAGTTGCCACAATTATAGAAAAGACTCTTCAGAGCTTTGGCATAGAAGCAAGAGTGGTTGAGGTAAACCTGGGTCCCGCGGTAACTCAATACGCACTAGAGATTGCCCTTGGCACAAAGGTTTCCAAGATTACCTCTTTGTCCAATGATTTGGCATTGGCAACAGAGGCTCCAACAGGACAGATAAGAATAGAAGCTCCAATCCCCGGCAGAAATCTGGTTGGCATAGAGATTCCAAATAGATCTCTTGAAATAGTAACCCTCAAAACCATGCTTTCTTCAACCATTATGCAGAAGAGCCGTTCAAAGCTGACGGTTGCCCTCGGTCTTGATGTATCCGGGAATCCGATTGTTAACAATATCGGGAAAATGCCTCATGTTTTGATTGCCGGAACCACTGGTTCGGGAAAATCTGTTTTGATAAACTCCTTTATTTGTTCTTTATTGTTTCGCTCGTCTCCCCAAGAAGTCAAACTCATTCTTATTGATCCAAAGAGGGTTGAATTAACAGGCTATAATGGCATACCCCACCTTCTTACCCCCGTAATTGTTGAGGTAGAAAAGATCCTTTCGGCGTTAAAATGGACAATGGGAGAAATGGACAGAAGGTACAAGATTTTTGCCGAATCAGGCGTTAAAAACATTGATTCGTATAACGAGCTTTCGGGGTTTCAGGCGCTTCCATACATAGTAATTATTATTGATGAATTAGCGGATCTTATGATGTTTGCGCCTGTTGCGGTTGAAGATTCAATCGCGCGCTTGGCCCAGATGGCAAGAGCAACCGGAATTCATCTGGTTATTGCTACGCAGCGTCCATCGGTAAATGTTATAACAGGACTTATCAAAGCCAACATTCCCTGCAGAATTGCGTTTAATGTGTCTTCTATGATCGATTCCAGGGTTATTATTGACATGCCCGGAGCGGAAAAACTTTTAGGAAGAGGAGACATGCTTTATGTTCCGCCAGAACAGGCAAAGCCTACCCGCATACAAGGCACGTATGTTTCGGAAAAAGAGGTAAAAAAGCTGGTTGATTATCTTAAATCCAAGACCTCACATGTAGAGTATACAGAGGAAATTACCACCCAACAGGTAGGGATTAAAAATATAAGCGGGCCTTCTGGTGATTCCCGTGACGCGCTTTTTGAAGAAGCGGTACGGATTGTGTGCCAGTACGACAGAGCTTCCGCGTCTCTTTTGCAAAGGAGGCTCTCGGTTGGATACGCCAGAGCCGCAAGGATCCTGGACCAGCTTGAAGCAATTGGGATTGTTAGCCATGCGGAAGGATCAAAGCCAAGAGACGTATTGGGACAAAACGCGGAAGAATTTCTTGCAACAGTAGAGAAAGTACAGTAAAAAATGATTCGTGTTGGACAAATACTCTATGAGGAGCGCATAAAGAGGGGAATAGCCGTTGAGGAGGTAGCAAAGGCAACAAAAATCCGTGTGTCGTTTTTGTTGGCAATCGAAAAAGGGGAATACGTAAAGCTTCCCTCAAGCGCTTACATTAAGGGTTTTGTAAAAAATTATATAGAGTTTTTGGGTTTGCCAAAAAAAGAACTTATTCCTCTTTTTAAGAGGGAATTTGACGATAGCGAGTTTCTCCGCGTGTTGCCAATTGGCTTTGGGGAAAAACAGGAGATACCCTTTAGGCGATTAAGGCTCACTTACACAAATCTTCTTATTGTTTTTGCTTTTATATTATTGGCAGGATATATTTTGTTTCAATACAGATACGCGATTATTAATCCCCCTCTTGATGTAAACTCTCCCCGTAATGATCAGGTTTTTTCAAAGTCTGTTGCAATAACAGGCAAGACAGACCCAAACTCAACGGTATTTGTAAACGAAGAGCCTGTGTCTTTGGATAAAGACGGCAACTTTACAAAAAAAATAGATATTTTTCCCGGAAAAGCAATAATTAGAATAAAAGCCATTAACAGGTTAGGTAAATCCACAGAAATTGAGAGAAAGATAGAGGTTGTGGAATAGGCGGGGTTGACAGAAAAATTGGGGAATGGTAACTTATATATAAGTGGGTCATCCCTTTTGTCATCCTGACCCTGAACGAAGTGAAGGGGAAGGATCTTAAAAGATTCTTCGTCTCTCGACAAGCTCGGGACTCAGAATGACATTCTGTTTAATATGGTAGATACTGCGCAAATAGTAGTGCTTTTTGTAGTTGTTGCTCTTTCCGCTCTTCTTTTGGTTCTGGGAGTGCAGGTATTTTTTATCCTCAAAGATCTGCGCAGGGCAGTAACTAAGGCTAACAAAGTATTGGAGGATACAAGCGTTATAACGGAAAGTGTTTCCGGTCCAATTTCTTCACTCTCAACACTAACTTCCGGTATGAAAATAGGAGCCAGTCTGCTGGGTCTTTTAAAAAAGAAAAGCAAGTTTATTAAAAAACTTACAGAGGATTAGATATGGAAAAAAATAACAGCTCTCACGGAGGATTTTTCAATGGTTTTGTACTGGGATTTATTCTGGGTGCGGCTGTTATTTTTTGTTTGTTTACAAAAAAAGGTAAAAAGCTTTTAAAAACGTTAACAGAAGAAGGTTTGGATAAGGTTTCGGATATTGAGGAATTGCTGGAGGAAAAATTTGAAGAACCAGCTACTCCTAAAGTTCACACCAACGGGCACTCAAAAATGCCTGTATCTTCGTTCAATACAGTTGTAAAAACCGCATCTAACGCGGCAACCGCCGGCCGCCGCTTCTTCAAAGGAATTTCAAAGAGGGGATAATTTATAGAATAAAAACAGATTCTGTTTTATTTCTTGAGAAGATCTACGAATTGATCGACTGTTAAATTGATTGGTTTTAGAATGCCGTTTCTTAGAGTCCCCTTTTTAATAATTTTATGCATGGGAACAATAACCGTTTGGCGTTGATCATTATTTTTTCTCACAAGTTTTACATGACTTCCTCGTTGCGAAATTATAGTAAAGCCAATCTTTTGAAGTATTTTTACAACATTCTTTCCTGATATTTGAGGTAATTTACTCATTTACGGAGTAACGCTTATAGGAACCATGAATTGGTTACGGGCATTGTCTTCCTCAATCTCTTTTTGATCTTCCAGATAAAGAGCGATTGCTTCTTTTATATTCTTTGTTGCTTCTTCAAAGGTTTCTCCTTGAGATGTGCAGCCAGGCAAAGCAGGAATCCATACAGAGAATCCTCCTTCTTTTTCTTTTTGAAAAATAGCATTATATTCTAAAACCTTCCGTTTCATATATATATTATATCACAATCTTTTACAGGCCGAATTTTTTGATGTTGGCGTTGTGTTCTTCAATAGTTTTTGCGTAATGGTTGTGTCCGCTACTATCTGAAATATAGTAAAGGTATTGAGTTTCTGCAGGACTTATCACCGCATTTAGGGCTTTAAGACCAGGATTTGAAATTGGAGTTGGCGGAAGACCGGGGTTTAAGTAAGTATTGTAAGAAGAATTAAGTTTAATATCCTGTAAAGTCAGTCCTTTTTTCCACCAGGTTTTTTCTATTTCCTGGTAACCAAGAGCGTACTGGATGGTTGCGTCAATATCCAGTTTCATGCCAATATTTTTTCTGTTTAAAAGAACGCTGGCAACCAGGGGTCTGTCCTCTTCAAATTTTGCTTCTCTCTCAACCATGGAGGCCAAAATTACGACTTCACCTTTGGTTAAATTAGTTTTTTTTGCAGGCGCAATAGCTTCATATTTTTTATTAAAATTATCTTTCATAAGTGTTACAATAAGATCAATAGCGGCGTCTTTTGGAATAAGATAAGTGTCAGGAAACAAATAGCCTTCGTTTTCAACCATTTTTTTTCGCCATGTATTTTGGTAGGCTGGGATATTCTTTGCGAGGATTTCCGCGACTTCTTCTGCCCGTTTGCCTTCGGGAATGGTAACCCAGATATCAAGCGTGCCATGAGTAAGATTTTCCGCGATTTCCGCTGCTGTCATTGAAGGAGAAAGGCGAAAATCGCCTGCCTGTATGTTGCTGTCCAACCCCAATTTTTTAACAAGCAGGAAAAAGACAACCTGATCTTTGATCAATCCTTCTTTTTTAAGATTGCCGGCAATTTCGCGTATTCCCTGGCCTTTATAAACAACAAAGATTTTTTGACTCAAGTCCCGCGAGTTGACCGCGGATGTTCCGGTTTTAAACCAGAGAGATAAGCCTCCAAAAAGAAAAGTGAATATAAAAATAAAAATTAGTAGTCTTTTCATACTTAGATTAAAACAATTGGAAATTGCCTTAAAGAGCTTTTTGCTTCTTTGAGATTATACACATTTTCGCTATACAATGTATAGAGTATTTCTTTTTCAAAAACTGGTTCTCCGATTTTTTTGTTAAGGAAGATTCCCGATCTTTTCTGTCCCGGAGCGCCTAATATTTTTGCAATTATGGTTGCGTTCTGGCTGTTTATTTTTTTAACCGCGCCTTTTTTATGCGAAAGAACAGAAACAGAGAATTTTCCCGGTTTTAAGTCCTCGCTGTCTATATTAGGATTTCCTCCCTGGGCTTTGATTATTTCTTGAATTTTAGCAAACGCAAGATTACTCCGCAGGAGATACTTTGCCCACTCAAGCCCGTTTTTATGTTCTTTTGGTGAGTCCTCAAGACAAAGGTCAAGAAGGTTGCCTGCAAGAGTAAGGCTTCTTTCTTCTAAATCAAGAGGCCGATTTTCTTTTTGCTGTAAAACCCTGATTGCTTCCCTGGTTTCAAGAACCGGTCCTACTCCTCTCCCTATGGGTTCATCGGTTTTACTAATAAGACATTTTATTTTCATGTTAAACCGTTTTGCCAGATACTCAAATTTAACTTTCAGTATCTCTGCGTCTTTAATCCTGTGCACTTTTACGCTCTCTCCGTAAGGAATATCAATCACTATGTGATTTGAGCCGAAGGCAACTTTTTTTGCCATGATAGAAATTACGATTTTATCAAAGCTTTCAAAAAGCAAAGGTTCCTCAATTTGAATGATGACATCATCGGCAGGCGCAATGTTAAAACTTCCTCCCCAGACAATACATCCGTTTGTATCTTTCACTATTTTATATATTTGTTCCTTGGTAAATATTACAGGAGCCAAAACTTCCATATCATCGGCAGTGCCGCTGGGAGTGGTGATTGCCCGGGATGAACTTTTGGGAATAGTAAAGCCGGCTGCGGCAACAATTGGAACCACAATAAACGTTGTACGGGTGCCGGGCAATCCCCCAATAGAGTGCTTGTCAGCAACAATACCCTTAAAAGTAAGTTTTTCTCCTGTTTCAACCATGGCTTTGGTGAAGTAATAAAGTTCTTCATTTGAGAATCCTCTTGAATACGATGATGCGGCAAAGTAAGTTGTCAGTATATCTCCGAGTTTTTGCTTGGCTATGCTATCCATCAGCGTATATATCTCTGAATAAGACAATTTTTTTCCAAGCAATTGTTTCCTAATGGTTTCAATTACCGCATTTTTTTCCACTTGAGACTCAAACTCGCCTGTTTTATTCATATTTTTTCAAGTCTGGATTTTACAATTAATCTTTTCCATGTTGTCCCAGGCGGAGTACACGTTACAAGAGTAAGATAACTGTCATCGTAGCTTTGGGAAAAAATAGAGGTGTCTTGAGGATCAACAACAATAATAGAATACACCCTATACTTATATAGAACACCGGAAGACTTCACAAATATCTCATTCCCCACCTTAATTTTATACAGCGTTGCAAAAATAGTTTTATAATCTTTAGGATTGAATAGCTGCGGGAGGGTTGAATGTCCAAAAACAACAGAGTTTCCATTGCGCGGGGGAATTTGGGTTCCCGGATAGTTTACTAAATGTTTGGCTAAATCGTAATCTACAGTTGATACAGTTGCATCATAAACACCAAGGCTGGGAATGGAAAGCATATATGAGAGAGCGTTTTGGTTTTTATCTTGTTTTTCAAGATTAAGGTTGGGAAACCAATTTTGGGCATTTGTGTAATCGGTTCTTCCAAGACTATTAATACTTGTTGATATAAGGCTTGTTATATTAGAAGGGGTAATCACGGTTGTTTTTGGAATTGGAACCTCTATATTTTGTGAAGCAAAAACAGGAGCAAAATATACTTGCCAGGAAATTAAAGGCAGCATTACGTACAAAAGCAAAAATATTCCTCCAATCGTAATTAATATGCCTAAAATTTTTTTATTTGGTTTCTTATTATAGTTTTTTACTTTTTTGTAGTAATAATTACTCATTCGCTTCAAGAATTAAAGTGATGTTTCGAGAAAGGCGGGGAAGCAAGGATGGCAAGAATGGAAGGTTAGGAGTAAGCAAAATATCAACTCCGGACACTTGAGGGAGTTTTTTCAAAATCTCTCTTGCATTATCAAAAGACTTGCCAGAGATTGAGTCTTTTAATCGTTGATTATCAATATTTGGAACTAAAAATGCCTTGATAGAGAGGGTTGCTGATAGATTATCTTTATCTTTAAGCTTTACGTTTTTGAGCTCGTAGGCAATTTTGTTTTTATCAAAAGTCATGTCGCGCAGGTCTCTTTTTAAAAGATCATTGGTAAATTCTTCAGAATCACTCTTTTTGTAGGAGACAGTTTGATACGCAACCGTTCCTTTTAAGGTGACATTTTTTGCTTCTTCTCCTTCTTTTTTGTCAAATTCGGTTTTAGTTAGAGTTGTTTTTATAAATACAGGCAGTATTGCCGAATTTTGGGAAGCCTCTTTGGCAAGAGTCTCTTTTGCCTTTTTCTCAAGATCTTTAGGAAGCTTTTCTGTTAATTTTGCCATATCGTCTTTTGAGACAACGACCACTTCTTTTTTTGACCCTCCGGAAAACGCGGTATCATTTTTAGCAATGACGACCGATTGCTCTAGCACTCCTACGGTAAATTTCGCTCCGGAGGGAAGGTTTGACTCTTTTCCAATAATTTTTGCAGTAACAGAAGCTTTTTTGGTGTTTGGCGGAGAGCTGGCGTCGGCAGATGATGAAGCAAAAGATACGTTATCATCAAGGATAAACTCAAGATTATTCGAAGATGTGAGAACGGTTCCTTTTGGAAGCGTTTTTTCTTCAGTAAATCTACTATAGAAAGTAACTTCTCCTTTTGATTTGTCTCCAACCTCTTTTGTTCCGGTTGCATCTACCGTTGCGGTTCCTTCTTCTGAAACTTCCAGGAATTGTCCCTGGATTATATTTTTAGAAAGATCAGTTGGAGTTGTGGCTGCAATGGTAATAGCCTGATTTTTTTCAATAACTTTAGGAGAAATTGTAAGAGTTATAGTTGCCTTGAGGACAAGAACGTAGATGGTAATAAGAAGAATTGTTACAATGGCAAGAATGGGAGGAATAAATAAAATCTTACCTCCTTTTGGAAGAGAAAAGTTGAATCTTAATTTTGAAAACAATAGCGAAAATATTTTTATCAATATATTGATACCTGTTATAAACAGGGAAGCAAAAAAAATAGCGTACTGTTTCGATGTTTCTTCCTTCTGTCTGTTGTCAACAACCTTTATGTCCCTTTCTTTTTCTTTGACAACATCAGCACCTACTACAAACCCAAAACCAGCGCTCGCTTCGCCTTCCTCTTTTTGAGGTTTTGCTAGTTTGTCTGTGTCGGACGGTTGTTCTTGCACAGACGTTTTTTCTTTGAGAAACTCAAGTCCCATCTGGGTTGCCGCGCCAACCAATACCGCTTTTGCCTCAAAATCTTCTGGGAGTATCATTATCTGTGGAACATGTAGAAAAGGCAGGCTTTTGCTCCAGGAATGAGCGATAAATTCCTGGTGAAGCTCATCACCTGATTTATTATATGAAATAATTATTCGAGAAGGCAGGATTTCGTACTGGGTAAAATTATGCAGTATCGTATCGGTTGTTTTAACAATCGAGCCTTCAATTGGGGCATGGCGTGTTTCGATAATTCTTCCGGCCCGAAGTAAAGATACCCCGATATGTTTCTTGCCCGGTTCAACAAGAATCGCGGATACGGGAGCCCCTTCTTCTTTTTGCAAAGCGTGAGCAATTGCCTCGATTATGACCAAAAATCCTATGGGAGAAAGGTCAAGAGACTGGCTTACAAATTTTAGTTTTTCCAGGTACTCTTTTTTTATTCCCGTATCAGTAGCCCATTCTTCTTTAACGCCAAAGATTGTTTTTTTTACCTCAATCTTTGGAGGAAGCTTTTCTTCGGCAGAGGAAATTGTTTTGTCTAAAACCCGCAGCAACTCTTCTTGGGTTGCTGTTTCAATGGAATCGTTAAAATATTCTTCATGCGTACTAATAACTCTAATAACGCCTGCAAGCTTTTCAACCATTATGGCGCTTGCCTTCTCGTCTTTTAGAAGAAGCGCCAGTAAATATTCCGGTTCCTCTTTTTTGTTAAAATTAAAAGAAAAAGGCAGTTTCATAAATATTTATTTACTCTATTATCTTAAGTCTTTTGACCTTGCGCTGCAAATTTTTTAGATGCTCCTTTTCGAGACAGCGATTGGTGCTCTTCCATTTTTTGAGCAAACGCCTGGTCATTAAATGTAAAACCTAGGTTTTTAATCTGCGTTGGAGAAAGACCATGAGTTGTATAAAGCAAAAATGCATCGTCAGCAGAAATCTCAACGCTACTTTTTAATTCATCGCCAACTCGAGGGTATTTTTTTTGAATAAACTTTTTTGCCTCATTTGTTGCCCGCTTATATTTTTGTTCTTCTTCGAGTAATACTTTGTTGATATGTTCAAATTTTTCAACTAGATAAGGATCAGTTTGTTTATATTGCTCAATAATTGTCTCAAGAATCGGTTTTATTTCTTCTCCTTCTAATTGGTATAGATTATCAAGCCCGCGTCTTATCAGTCTTCGTAAAATATATCCTTGCTCTTTGTTTGATGGAGTAACAGCGTTTGTAATAATAAATGTTGCAGCAACAAAATGATCCACAATAATTCGCATAGATTTTTCGTTGTCTTTATAGTTTTTTCCTGTCAATAGTTCAATAGTTGCAACTATTGAACTAAAGAGTGAGGTTTGAAATATGTCCTGCTGATTTTCAACTGCCGCCAGGAGCCGTTCCAATCCTCCGCCAAAATCAACATTTTTTTGGGGGAGCTTTGTAAAACTTCCATCTTTTTGCTTTTGATATTCCATAAAAACACTATTGCCAATTTCAAGAAGCCGTCCGCTGTCAGATAATTCTTTAAAACTTCCGTGCATTTCTCCTTTTTCAGGTTGTAGATCAAAATATACTTCGCTATCAGGTCCTCCTGGTTCACCCGGGGGCATCTGTTCTGGAATTCCTGCTCTAGACCACCAATTATCACTTGTGCCGCAGTAGAATATGTGTCCTTTTGGATCAATGCCTGCATTTTGAAATAATTCATTCCAAATGCCAGCAGATTCTTCATCGCGCGGAATGTTTTGATATCCTTCAAAAACACTTACATATAATTTTTTCGGATCAAGGCCTAATTCTTTGGTTAAAAATTCAAAAAACCAGGGGATCTGTTCTTTTTTAAAATATTCGCCAAGACTCCAATTGCCCAACATTCTAAAAAATGTTGTGTGGCGATTATCTCCAACCTCCTCAATATCCTGCGCTCTAAAACAATTTTGCACATTAACCAGACGTTTTCCCTGCGGGTGAGGTTCACCAAGAAGATACGGGATTAAAGGCTGCATTCCCGAGCTGGTAAAAAGAGTGGTTGGGTCATTGATTGGAACCAAAGGAGCATTGGCAATTCTTTTGTGTCCCCTTTTTTCAAAAAACGCAATATACTTTTCGATAATCTTTACAGCAGTCATCGTCATATGATATATAAAGATTATACCATGCCATTGACAGCAAAATCTGAATTGCTATAATCTAAAGTACTATGCCGGAAATAATTCAAACCAATCCAAAAGTAATGGGTGGACAACCAGTGATCAAGGGAACCAGAATTCCTGTTGCTCGCGTTGTGGCTCTCTGTATTCAGGGATATAAGCTTTCTGATATAAAAAAGGAGCTGCCAGATTTATCAAATTTAACTAAACAAGATCTCTTCATAATATTTTCCTACTATCAATCAAAATTAGTCCATTAATGTTATAAGAAAACGTAAACAAAAACCCCAAAAAATAAAGAAATTTAGACTTCTACTTGATACAGCATTTGCACATCCATCTGTGTTTAAGAGGCTTAGTCAAAAAGCCAATCTCAAGCACGTCAGGCACGATTATACATTATCGAGACAAGCGGAAGACGAGGCGATATATACTCTCGCAACGCAAGAGAAGATGATTATTATTACGCAAGATGAGAAATTTAGAAAGCAAATTAAAAGTAAAGGAACAGGAATTATTGTTATACCTTCTTATTTAACGAACGAGGAAATAGAAGCATTAATAATATTATTTATTTCCGGTAAAAATCCACAAGATTATCAAGGCAAGGTTACAAAAGTCTAAGAATCCAAGACAGAATCAAAGTTCCTTACAAACTATTCATCTTCCAGACCGTCCTAACAGCATATTTCAGGACCGTCCCCAAAATATATGCGTGTCAGATGGTCAAAGGGGATTAAGATTCGTGCGGGATATGTTATTTTTTCCAGTCTTTAACAAAAACTCCGGAGCCGGATTTCTTTACCACAACTTTTTGTTTTTCCCTCCAGCCGAGTTTTTTAATAAGTTCGATGGGAAAAGTAATAGAAAAACTTTTACCGCCAACCTTGGTTATTTTTCTTACGCTCTTTTCCTCGAAGCTCTTATTTGCCATAATTTTGGAATTACGTAATTAATTACGTAATTCCATTGTAGCTAAATAATTAATATAAAGACAAGTGTGTATTTTTGGGTGTCTCTAATTGCAAGTATTGCTAAACTGTGATATGTTAAAAATATGGAGAAAATTGGTGTAGCTTTTATTCCATTAATATTTGGTTTAGCTTTAATTATCCGTCCTGATATATACCAAACATTAGTAAAAGTGAGTAATGCTGCTAGGGGTATTGATACTAGCTCAAAATATCCACTAAAAGTTGTTGGGAGAATAATTGGTTTCGGATTAATAATGTTAGGTTTTATTGTCGGTTTAATTAACTACCTCTAAAACCCCTTCTTCTTGCCATGTATATATTTTAGTATATATTTAAATATATACTTTTGCAAAACTATACCTAAAGCACCCCTAGGGCACAATCTTACTATAGGGCATTGACAGGGGTATAGAGGTATGTTATACATGATATCACTCTAGGGAAAAGGAATTTAGGCAAGAGCGGTCTGCCTGGATTTTTTGTTGTATAAAAGCATCCTAGCTCACCGAATTTATTTTCAAATGCAAAAAAGAGATAAAGATGGCATTATAAGGCAGGATTGGGGTAAAAAGTATTCATTGTTGCCACACCTCGATCTTCTGGAAGTACAGAAGGCATCTTATAAATGGTTTGAGGATGTTGGGCTTTGGGAAATCCTGCAAGAGATTTCTCCTGTTAATGATTTCACCGACAAAAATTGGAACCTCGCGTTTCAGAGTTACCGTTTAGGTTCTCCTTCACACGTTCCAGAAATTGCGGTATTAAAGGGGCTTACCTATGACGCGCCTTTGTACGTAAAGGCAGCGTTAACCAATAAAAAAACAGGCAAGAGCCAAACTCAAGAAGTATTTTTAGGGGATATTCCGCAAATGACAGAAAGGGGAACGTTTATTATAAACGGCATTGAGCGTGCTGTTGTTACTCAACTCGTTCGTTCTCCGGGAGTATTTTTTACCGCTTTTGGCGATCCTGTAACAGGGAAAGCATTGTACTCTGCCGAAATACGGCCAACCCATGGTTCATGGCTTGAGTTTTCCACAACCAGACACGACACGATTACTGTTAAGATAGATAGAAGACGCAAGTTTTTAGCAACTACTTTCCTTCGAGCCATTGGCATTTCTTCAAATGAAGATATTAAAGAAAGATTTTCCGCCAAAGGCGGAGATGAGTCTTTGATTTCCTCAACCCTTGAGAAGGATCAAACCCAAAACGAGACAGAAGCCCTGGTTGAAATTTTTAATAAAATGCATCCGGGAGAGCCGGTGGTTTTGGAAAAGATTAGAGAAAATTTTCATGGGCTTTTCTTTAACAACAGGCGATACGATTTAGGAAATGTTGGAAGATATAAGGTAAATAAAAAACTCAATGAGGTACCGGGATTTATGCCTTCGGACAAGCGCGTTTTAACCGTAGAGGATGTTGTTTCAACAATAAGCTACCTTATTTTGTTAATAAATGGCAAAGGCACAATTGATGACATAGACAGCCTGGCAAATAGACGGGTCAGATGTGTTGGGGAGTTGGTTGCAACTACCGCATTTAGAGTAGGAATACTCCGACTGGAACGGAGCATTAAAGAAAGAATGACGCTTATCCAGGCTGATCAGCCTGTTTCTGTAACAGGGCTCGTTAACGCGCGTCCAATAATGGCATCGATTAACGAATTTTTTAGGACTTCTCAACTTTCAACCATTCTTGACCAGACAAATCCGCTTTCGGAAATTGATAATTTACGAAGGCTTACGGTTATGGGAACAGGGGGAATTTCCAGGGAAAGAGCTGCTTTTTCAATAAGAGACATCAATAGCTCGCAGTATAGTCGAGTTTGCCCAATCCGTTCTCCTGAAGGACCAAACATAGGATTAGTTACCTATATGTCTTTGTATGCTCGGGTAAATGAATACGGGTTTGTGGAGGCGCCCTACAGAAAAGTTGTTAAAAAGAAAACAGGCCAAAAAACAGAAGCAGTCGCGACAGATGAAATTGTATATATTTCTGCCGATGATGAGCAAAAACACTATATTACTCACGCGGGGATAGCCATTTCGGAAAATGGTACGTTTTTAGAGGAGCGCGTTCCAGCGCGTTTTAATGGAGAGTTTTTAGAGGTTGAAAAAGAGAAGGTTGATTTTATAGACGTGGTGCCCCGCCAGGTAGTAGGAACTTCTGCTTCGCTCATTCCTTTTGTTGCTCATGATGAAGCAAACAGGGCGCTTATGGGAACCCACATGCAGTGCCAGGCAGTTCCGCTTGTAAAGCCGGAGAGCCCGACTATTGGAACAGGCATGGAGAAAGTCGTTGCCCGTGTTATGGGAAGAGTAGTAACAGCTCCGTTTGACGGAAAAGTAATACAGGTGGACGGCACAAAGCTTATTCTTAAGGGGAATAAAGGAGAGAAGGCGACGTTTCTTATAGAGTCATTTAAAAGAACCTCTCAAGCAACGGCTTATACACAGACAGTAATGGTTTCCCAAGATACAAAGGTAAAAAAAGGAGATATTTTAATTGACGGGCCGGCCTCTGATAACGGAGAACTTGCCTTAGGACAGAATCTGCTTATTGCCTATGCCTCTTTTGACGGTTTGGGGTATGAGGATGCTCTTGTAATATCGGATCGTCTGGTAAAAAGCGATACGCTGTCATCTATCCATATCGAACGCTATGAATCCTCCGTGGTTGAAACAAAGTTAGGGCCCGAAGAAACAACCTTTGACATTCCCAATGTTTCAGAAGAAGACTTAAAAAGTCTTGATGAAGGGGGAATTGTCGTTGTAGGAAGCGAAGTTAGCCCTGGTGATATTTTAGTTGGAAAAATCGCTCCAAAAGGAGAAACAGAGTTAACAGCAGAGGAGCGGTTGCTTCGGGCAATTTTTGGAGAACAGGCAAGAGAGGTTCGTGATACGTCCCTTCGCATGCCCCACGGAGAAAGAGGAACGGTTATAAGCGTTGCGATATTGGACAGGAAAAAAGGCGATGAGCTTGAGCCAGGAACTACCCGCAAGATTATTATTGAGGTTGCGCAATTTAGGCACGTGGTTGTGGGAGACAAGCTGGCCGGGCGTCATGGAAATAAAGGGGTAATCTCAAAGATATTGCCTGAAGCTGATATGCCCCACCTTGAAGACGGAACACCTATTGATATTATAATTTCACCTATTAGCGTCCTAGCCCGTATGAATTTAGGACAGCTTCTTGAAGCTCATCTTGGCTGGGCGGCTGAAAAATTAAACATGAAAATAGCAGCGCCTGTTTTTGAAAATATTAGTGAAGATAGAATTGTGGAGCTTCTTAAAAAAGCTGGTTTGCCTGTAGACGGCAAAGCAATGCTTTTTGACGGACGAAGCGGAGAAGCTTATAAAAACAAAGTGGTTGTTGGAATTGAGTATATTATGAAGCTTATTCACATGGTTGAGGATAAAACCCATGCCCGCTCAACCGGCCCCTATTCTCTTGTTACGCAGCAGCCGTTAGGCGGAAAAGCGCAAATGGGAGGCCAGCGCTTGGGAGAGATGGAAGTTTGGGCGCTTGAGGCGCATAGAGCAAGATATATCCTTCAGGAAATGTTGACTATTAAATCAGATGATGTGGTGGGCAGATCAAAAGCGTTTGAGGCAATCGTAAAAGGGATTGATATTCCAACGCCAAAGATTCCGGAATCCTTTAAGGTTTTAATCAAAGAGCTTCAGGCAATAGGATTAAGCGTAGCTCCTCGAGGCGCCACTCTATATAAAGAGAACATTCAAGTTTCCAAAGAAGAAGAAAAAATAAAAGAAACGGCAAAACAGATGCAAGAAGCCTTAGAAGGACAAGCAGTTATAAATGGCGCTGCGCTTAAGGAGGCAGTTGTAGAAAATGAACATCAATAAAAAACTAAAAGACCCGACCATAGTTGATTTTAAATCGCTTCAGATATTGCTCGCGAATAAAGGCGATATTCTTTCGTGGTCATATGGCGAAGTTACAAAGCCCGAGACCATAAATTACAGAACTCTTCGTCCGGAAAAAGACGGTTTGTTTGATGAGCGGATTTTCGGGCCCACAAAAGACTGGGAATGTTATTGCGGTAAGTATAAAAGGATTAGATATAGAGGTATTATTTGCGATAAGTGCGGCGTTGAAGTCACCCTTTCCCGGGTGAGAAGGGAACGCATGGGACATATTGTTCTTTCCTCGCCGGTTTGCCATGTATGGTTTTTTAAAGGTTCATCTTCTCCCCTCTCTTTAGTTTTGGACCTTCCCCAAAAACATTTAGAGTCGGTAATTTATTACGCGTCTTATTTAGTAATTGATGTTAATGAGAAGAAGAAAAAAGAGGCAATAGAGCTGTTTTTAAAGGGTATCGAAAAAAGGAAAGAAGATCTCAAGAAATCGCTAAAGCTTGAAGAAAAGAAAATAGACGAGGACATTAAAGACAAGAAAAAAGAAGTGCCGGGAAAAGCTATGAAAGAACAAAAGCAGCTGATTACCGAGGAGTTGGACCTTGCCAAAAGGCAAAAAATAGCTGTGCTTTCACAGCGTCTTGATAGCGAAAGCAAGAAAATTGATGAAATTTCGGATGCTTTAATTCGCCTTTTAAAGAATCTAAAGCTTGGAAGCGTTTTGTCCGAGGATGAATATTTCCGTATCCTGGAGCATGACATACACCTTTTTTTCACAGTAAAGACAGGAGCAGAGGCCATCCATAATGTACTTGAAAGAATAGACTTTTCTTCACTGATTGTAATTTTAAGAAAAGAAGCCGATAGCGCGTCCGGGGCAAAATATTTAAAGCTTGTAAAACGGTTGAGGCTGCTTGAATCCATGAGAAAGGCCGGTGTTATTCCTTCCTCGATGGTATTAACTGTTTTGCCGGTTATTCCGCCTGATCTTCGTCCCATGGTGCAGCTTGCCGGAGGACGTTTCGCAACGTCTGATTTGAATGATTTGTATAGAAGAGTTATTAATAGAAATAACAGGCTCAAGCACTTAATTTCCTTAGGCGCTCCGGAGATAATCTTGCGAAACGAAAAAAGAATGCTTCAGGAATCAGTAGATGCTCTTATAGATATTTCCTTAAGATCAAATCAAATTGTTGCTTCGCCCTTAAGATCTCTTTCTGACATGCTGCGCGGTAAACAGGGAAGATTTCGCCAGAATCTCTTGGGAAAGCGCGTTGATTATTCAGGCCGTTCAGTTATTGTTGTTGGTCCCCAACTTAGCCTTTTCCAATGCGGGCTTCCAAAAGAAATGGCTCTTGAAATGTTTAAACCCTTCGTTTTAAGAGAGGTTATTGTCAGAGGTTTTGCTCCGAATATTAAATCTGCCAAGCGGTTTATTGAAAAAAGGCCTCCGGAGATTTTTGATATTTTAGAAGAGATAACCCGCAATCATCCGGTTCTTCTCAACCGTGCTCCAACACTTCACAAACTTGGAATTCAGGCATTTTACCCAATTCTAATTGAGGGCTCTGCTATTTCTCTTCATCCATGCGTTTGTTCGGGGTACAACGCGGATTTTGACGGAGACCAAATGGCGGTTCATATCCCGTTGTCTAAAAAGGCTCAAGAAGAAGCAATACAGATTATGATGCCGGGGAACAATTTACTCAAACCCGCTGATGGAAGTCCGATTACTTTGCCAAACAAAGAAATGGCTGTTGGGATTTTTTACCTCACCACAATGGATGAAAATTTTAAGAAAGATCCAATGCCTGTTTTTTCCGATATCAATGAGGCGTTGCTCGCAAAGGATTTGGGGAAAATAGACTTGAGAGAATCTATAATGGTTCATTTGAAAAATGAATTAATCAAGACAACTTGCGGACGGTTATTATTTAACGAACAGGTGCCAGATATAATTGGGTTTATCAACACACCGGTCAAAGCGTCCGGAATAAAAAAGCTCGTGACAACAGCAATTACTCAATGTTCTTCGGAAGAGGTAGTTTCTTTTATTGACGCTATTAAGTCGTTGGGTTTTTACGCAGCCACAATTTCGGGCATTAGCGTTTCGGTATTTGACAACGAAATGGTGCCTCAAAAAGATAAAGCCATACAAGAGGCAGAGAAAAAAGTGTCAATAATTGAAAAAGAGTACCAGACAGGACTTATAACAGTAGATGAGAAAAAAAGGTTGTCAAACGAGGTATGGATTAAAGTAACAGACGCGATAGCCGATCTTACCTGGAATAATCTAAAAAAAGATAACGCGATAAAGGTTATTATCGATTCAGAGGGAGCGCGGGCGGGCAAAGAACAGTTAAAACAGCTTTCTGCCATGAGGGGACTTTTGCTTGATCCTTTGGGAAAAATCGTTGAGCTTCCCGTAAAATCAAACTTTAGAGAAGGACTCTCTATTTTTGAGTATGTTGCTTCAGCCAGAGGTTCTCGAAAAGGACTCACAGATTCAGCGCTCAAAACTGCAAACGCAGGTTATTTAACTCGCCGTCTGGTTGATGCTTCTCATGATGTTATTATTCGGGAAAATGATTGCCAAACTACGGAAGGAATAATTGTTGGAAAAGAAGACTCCCAGCGTTTGGCCCCTTTTGCGCAACGAATTACAGGAAGAATAGCAGCTGTAAAGGTTGTTTCCAAAAAGACAAAAAAAATAGTATTGAGGGCAAATGAGGAAATTACCGAAGAAATAGCAAAGGTTATTGAAGCAAGCGATATTTCTGAAGTTGTTGTCAGATCTCCTATTATTTGTAAACTTTCATACGGAATTTGCAGGAATTGTTATGGGTGGGATTTCGCGACCCGAAAAATGATCAACATGGGAATACCCGTAGGGGTTATCGCGGCGCAAAGCATTGGAGAGCCTGGAACCCAGCTTACCATGAGAGTAAGGCACTTTGGCGGAGTTGTTATGTCTGATGTTACTCAAGGATTACCAAGGGTTGAAGAGCTATTTGAAATGAGAACTCCCAAAAATCTCTCTCCAATTGCGGAAATTACAGGAAAAGTAAAAATAGAAACAACAGCCGATGGGTATAAAATCTACGTTAGAAGCACAAAAATCAAACCGGTTGAAGAGAGAGAATATTTTGTTCCCCTTGCGTTTACTTTAACGGTAACCGATGGTCAGGAAATCGTAGCGGGAACTCCATTTGCCCAAGGATATCTTGATCCGAAAGAAATCTTAAAGATAAAAGGCCTGCAGGAGACTCAACGGTATGTCATAAATGAGGCGCAGAAGGTATACGAGTCTCAAGGCATTACTATTGATGATAAGCACTTTGAAGTGATTTTAAGAAAGATGTCCGATAAGGTAATTATCGAGACAGTTGGCGATACATCGCTTATTCCTGGAGATTTTATTACAAAACCCAGGTTTGAAGAAATAAATTCAGAGATTCTTTCTCAAGGGGGAGAGCCGGCAACCGGAAGACAAATTCTTCTTGGTATCACAAAGGCAGCGCTTTTCTCTGATTCGTGGCTTTCTGCTGCTTCTTTTCAGGAGACGACAAAGGTTTTGACAGAGGCAGCGCTTGAAGGACGGGAGGATAAACTCATTGGGCTAAAAGAAAATGTTATTATCGGCCGGCTAATCCCGGTTGAAAACGAAGCGATACATGAAGTATAATAGCGTCAATTAATATGCCGACTTTATCACAACTTGCAAAAAGAGGCAGAAACAGAAAGCGCAAAAAGACGCGCTCAACAGCCATGCGCCGTCTGTTTAATGCGAAAGACAGAGTATATAAAAATATCAGCTCTCCTCAAAAAAGAGGAGTAGTTACTCTGGTAAAAACGATGACTCCTAAAAAACCAAATTCTGCGCTTCGCAAAGTCGCGAGAGTTAGGCTTTCAAACAGAATGGAGGTTACCGCCTATATTCAGGGTGTTGGGCATTCGCTTGCCGAACACGGAATTGTTTTAGTCAGAGGCGGAAGGGTTAAGGATTTGCCGGGCGTAAAATACCACATTGTTAGGGGAAAATTTGATCTTCTTGGAGTTGAAGGGAGAAAATCCTCTCGCAGTAAATACGGGACGAAGAAGGGTGGAGCATCGCCTGCTCAAGTTGTTGCGCCTGCGCCTGCTCCCGCACCAGCTGTAAAATCTGCATAATATATGAGGCATAAAAAAGTTCAAAAAAGAACAATAGAGGGAGACAAAATATACGGAAATGTTCTTGTGGCTAAATTAATAAACTGTCTTATGAAAGACGGGAAAAAATCAGTTGCCGAAAAAGTAGTATATGGAGCGCTTGTAATTATCGGAGAAAAACAAAAAGATAATCCATTGAGCATATTTGAAAGAGCGATTCAAAACATTGGTCCAAGGCAGGAAGTCAAGGCAAGAAGAGTAGGCGGCGCTTCGTATCAAATTCCAAGCGAAGTAAGAGCAGAAAGAAGAACGTCTCTTTCTATCCGTTGGATTCTGGAAGCCGCGGCTTCACGTTCAAACAAAGAATATCACACATTTTCCGAAAAACTGGCTGCGGAAATTTTAGATGCAAGCCAAAATCTGGGATCAGCGGTTAAAAAGAAAGACAACATGCAGCGAATGGCCGAGGCTAACCGCGCCTTCGCCCACTTTAGGTGGTAAGTTTATTCTACTGTTATTTCTAAAATCCTATCTCCAACCTCAATTTTTTCAACCACATCCATGCCTGTTGTTACAATGCCAAAATTGGTGTATTGGTTATTGAGCCAGGATGCGTCTTGTTTAGTAATAAAAAATTGTGCATCGTTTTGGATCTTTCCATCTCCTCTGCTTGCGACTCCTAAAGAACCAACAATAAATGGCTTACTATTAAATTCTACTGGAATATTTCCTCCGCCTGTTCCATCGCCTTTTGGATCTCCGCCCTGCACAACCCACCCTTCAACCCTATGAAATGTCAAATTATTGTAGAATCCGCTTTTTGCTTTTGTAAGAAAGTTTATAACTGTATTTGGAGCATCTTTGCCATAAAGATCCAATTTTATATCTCCCTTGCTTGTTTTAATGGTTGCGCTTATACTCGCGTTCAAAATCTCTGGATTTATTGTAATTTGAATGGGAGTTGGCGTTGGAGTTTCAACTGTTTTCTGAACGTTTGGAACACTCAATACCGGACTAGGATTTGGGGTTGGGGAAATAGGTTCTCGGGTTTTAATTACTTGATTCGGGAGAACAAGAACAGCGCCTGTGCCAATAACAATTACCACAATAAACCAAAAAATCTTCTCCATACTAAAAACGTTCCCTATTTTAGCATATCTAGTTCTCCATTGTTAAACAGTCAAGTTTACGATAAAATGTCCTCATTCCGAAAACAATTTCTGGGGTTAATAAAGATTTATATAGTTAGAAAACTCTACGAAGGAGGTGAAAAATGATGTTTAATAAATTGTTTGCGAATTGTCTGTTGGTAAATGATTTTGAGAAGTCCTTGAGTTTTTATCGTGATGTCTTGGGTCTGAAAGTAAATAGCCAGGACGGTAAGTTTGCCGATTTCAAGCTAGAAGGAACCTCTTTGGCAATCTTTGAAAAGGACGCTGCGGTTACAATGTTTCCTAAAAAACACATGAGTTCTGGCGGTGGCGTAGTTTTAGCCTTTCAAGTTGATGATGTAAATAAAGCTTGCGAGGAACTGAAAACTAAAAGCGTTGAGATATTCGAAGGACCTAAGACAACTGATTGGGGTCAGACAGTTGCTTACTTCAAAGACCCTGATGGAAACATTTGGGAGGTGTCCAAGCCATGAAACTTGAACACAAGATAGTCAGGGAAATACAACCAACGGCACCATTTAATTTTGATGCTACTTTCCATAAACCTGCACATTTTTCCTCTGGGGACAACCACTGGGAACAAAGTATTAGATGGCAAACTTTTCGGTTTTTTGAGAAGAACTTGGGGGTAGTGTTCAAAAATATGGGTTCTGTGGATAAGCCAAGGATTAAGGTCGAGATCTACAGTGCTGAACGATTGCCTGATGAGTTTGTTGAACAGTTTCTCAATGAGATAAGATACAGATACAACCTCGATTTAGACCTTAATGATTTTTATAAACACTTCTCTAACGATAAAGTTGTGGGTCCAGTAATTAAGAGAATTCGCGGTATGCGTCCTGGCCATCAGGATTCACTTTACGAGTATTTAATTATTGGTATAGTTTTGCAGAATTGTACTGTCCGTCGATCGATTCAAATGATGCAGTCTCTTTTCGAAAAATATGGCACACTATTGGAGTTTGCTGGAAAAAAACTGTGGTGTTTTTGGGAGCCAGGAAGCTTAAAAGATGTTACCGAGGATGAGCTACGAGCATTAAAGGTAGGTTATCGTGCCAAATCGATAAAAAAGAATGATGATTACTTTATGCGGGGTTTTGTTAATGAGCTTGAATTAAGGAAGAAGGACAGGGAAACTCAAATGAAGGAACTACTAAAACTTTACGGAGTTGGACCTGCTACAGTTTGGTATCTTCTGTTCGATGTCTTTCATCGCTGGGATTTTTTTAATCATATTTCTCCTTGGGAACAAAAGATTTACTCGAAGCTATTTTTTGATAAAGACCCTGAGAAACCAGTTCCTATTAAAAAGCTTCTAAAGCATTTTGAAAAGTTTGGGAATTATAAGCAGCTTGCCGTACATTATATTTGGGAAGATTTGTGGTGGAAGCGAAAAAACGAGCATATTCCATGGTTAGAAAAGCTGATTAGGGTATAAACAAATTTAGTCTCAAGCTATAGAGATCGATCCCTCCGTTTTTATTCACGGCAAGCCTATTAGTAAGGTGGATAAATGGCGGACTACGCTAGATCACTCTAATGATACGTATCATTAGAGTGATTAAAATGCTTTTCTCTTTTCTCTCTTTTTCTTCTCGTATTCTCTTCTATAGTATTTCCAATCGCTTCCTTTTGAAGGAGGAATATAAGAAAGGACATCTTCTATTTTTTGCCAAAATGCTTTAACTTTTTCATCGCTTATTATTTTTTCAACTGCCCTTTTATATCCTTTCCCGGAATACTTTAAGTTAATGCTTACCGCTGCTATGGTTGAGGGTGTTACTCTTAAAGTCTTCGTAATGGAAGAATAACGATACCCTTTTGCTAAAAGGACTGCGATTGATAATCTTTTAGCTAACATTATTTTCTCAACGGGAGACAGAAAATCTTCTAGGAAATCTTCAATCTCGTCGGAATATTTAAGACTGGCAATAGTCATCTTAAAGATTTCAAAGATTCTCTTTTCTATGTCTTTATGAATAGGGTACCGAGAAACTTGAGTCATAGTTGCACTCTAATGATACGTATTATTATAGTGGTATGTCAATGGTTGACTTTGATGTTACACGACATTTGAATTGTTACATGTAAACGAAGTTTCAATTGTTACATGGGCAGTGTCTGAGTGATTTTCATTTTTTTCGTCATTCTGGCTTGTCCAGAATCAAGAATAAGAGATTCTGGTGTCGCTAACGCTCCCCAGAATGACGGTTCTAGTGTAACATCTTAAATGTCGCAAAAGCGTAACAATTGAAATGACGCATCACATTTTGAAAGACTGTTAAAGATTGTTTATGAACCAATCAAGAATTGCTCTTTAATAAGTATAAAAATTGTGATATACTTATTTGATAAATCCGAAACTTTTCAGTTCAGTGTCATCCTGAACTTGTTTCAGGATCTCGCTTCGCTCGAGATGCCGAAATGGATTCGACAAGCTCACCATCTCTTCGAGAGCCTGAGGGCTCCTCAGAGCCTCGAATGGCCTGAGTTTATCGAAGGATAAATTCGGCATGACATTGATGTAAGAATGTTTCGATTTTTTTGTTATGGTTGATAGTAAGCAAAAAACATATACGATGGATAAAATTAGGAACATCGGGATTATTGCCCATATTGATGCTGGTAAGACAACCACGACTGAGCGCATTCTCTATTACACCGGCAAAACTTACAAAATAGGCGACATTGACGAGGGAACAACAGTCATGGACTGGATGGAAGAAGAGCGAAAGCGGGGAATTACCATTGTTTCTGCCGCTACAACGACATTTTGGAAGGACTGCAGGTTTAATATTATCGATACTCCGGGACACGTTGATTTTACCGCAGAAGTAGAACGTTCACTTAGAGTTTTGGATGGAGGCATCACTGTTCTTGATGCGGAAGAAGGGGTCCAATCTCAATCAGAAACAGTTTGGAGACAGGCAGATAAATACGAAGTTCCGCGCATTTGTTTTGTAAACAAGATGGATAAACTGGGAGCTGATTTTTTTGCAACCATAAAAAGCATTGAGGATAAGCTCGGCGCAAATCCCGCAATCATGGTTTTGCCAATTGGCGTTGAATCAAGCTTTAAAGGAGTCGTTGATATTCTCAATAAAAAGTCATTGGTATGGGGGGGAGATGAGCTGGGCGCAAAATTCGATGTTTCCGACGAGATTCCGGAAGACATGAAAGATCAGGTTGAGGAATATCGCCACAAACTTGTTGAAAAAATTGCAGAAACCAACGACACGCTTTTGGAGAAATATCTTAAAAACGAAGAGATTTCAACAGAAGAATTAAAATCTGCTCTTCGCTCTGCCGTGATTGGTTACAAGTTGGTTCCAATTTATGCGGGTTCTTCTTTGAGAAACAAAGGGGTTCAGCCGTTACTGGATGCGGTGGTTGACTATTTACCTTCTCCGGCAGACTTAAAAGAAGTAAAAGGCATTGATCCAAAAACAGGGGAAAAAAGTGTTCGAAAGTTAGTAATTGAAGAATCATTTTCCGGTCTTGCTTTTAAGATTCAAAACGATCCGCATGTTGGAAAGCTTACTTACGTTAGAATTTATTCAGGTAAGATAATAGCCGGTTCGTACGCTTACAACAGTACAAAAAACAAACAGGAGCGGGTAGGCAGGCTTTTACTCATGCATTCAAACCAAAGAGAAGAGATAAAAGAAGCAACAGCCGGAGAAATCGTTGCCGTTGTTGGAATTAAAGAAACAACTACAGGAGACACGCTTTGCGACGAAAAAAATCCAATAATTTTAGAAAAAATCTCATTCCCGGAACCTGTTATTTCTTTGGCGATTGAGCCAAAAACCAAAGCGGACCAGGAAAAGCTTGGCTATACTCTTAAAAGGCTTATGGAGGAGGATCCGACATTTCACGTAAAAACAAACCACGAAACAGGGCAGACAATTATTTCGGGCGTTGGGGAACTGCAGCTTGAGGTCAAGGTTCATACTATGAAAAGTGACTTTGGAGTTGAAGCAAATGTGGGAGATCCGCAAGTTGCATATAAGGAAACTATAAAAAATCTCGCGGAAGCAGAAGGAAAATATATTAAGCAGTCAGGCGGACGGGGCCAGTACGGGCACTGTTTTTTGCGGGTTGAGCCTAAACCACGGGGAGAAGGATACGAATTTGTGAATGCAATAAGAGGAGGGGCAATTCCCCAAGAATTTATAAAATCGGTTGAAAAAGGCGTCAAGGAGACAATGGAAAATGGGATTTTAATGGGATATCCAATGGTTGACATGACAGTAACGCTTTATGATGGGAGCTTTCACGAGGTTGATT
>Ga0209515_10001842_pt1 | contig 34169 bp, 30 predicted proteins | sample Subgroupgradi54m_FD_187454 | JGI IMG/M metagenome (GOLD analysis project Ga0209515, IMG submission 187454) | Subsurface groundwater microbial communities from S. Glens Falls, New York, USA - GMW60B uncontaminated upgradient, 5.4 m (SPAdes)... ... | reverse complement strand
CCGCCGCGCTCGCGGCGGGCATGCGGGCGCCCGACGCGCGCATGGTCGCCGCGGTCTACGGCGTCGGCGCGCTGGCTGCCATGCCTGCCTTCGGCCACGCGGCGCAGCTGTTCCCGCGCGCGAGCGTGGGCAGGAGCTTCGGCTGGGCCAGCGGCAGCGGCGCCAGTTGCAGCGCCACGTGCGGTTCCTCATGCGGGTCCTCCTGCGGCGGCGGAGGTTGCGGCGGCGGGAGCAGCGGCTGCGGCGGCTGTGGCTCGTGAGCGGCGATCGCGTCGGTCTGCTGTGGCGCGCCGAGCTCGCGGCGGAGATCTACGCCCACCTGAGCTGCATCGACGTCCTCGAGGTCAATGCCGAGGACTGGCTCGACGCGCCGGCGCGCACGGTGCGCGCGCTGCGCACGCTGGGGACACAGGTGCCGCTGACGCTGCACGGCGTGTCGATGGGACTCGCCTCGGTGGCACCGGTGGCACCGCGCCGGCTGGCTCGGATGGCGCGCCTGGTCGACGCCGTGCAGCCGCTGGCGTGGAGCGAGCACCTCGCCTTCGTGCGCGGCGGAGGGGTGGAGATCGGCCACCTCGCGGCACCGCCGCGCACCCTGGAGACGGTCGAGGGCTGCGCGCGCAACGTCGCCGCGGCCACGCGCGTCGTGGGCGCCGCGCCGATGCTCGAGAACGTGGCCACGCTCATCTTACCGCCCGGCAGTCGCCTCGACGAGGCCAGCTGGCTGCGCCAGGTGCTCGCGGCGACCGGCGCGGATCTGCTGCTCGACCTGCACAACCTGCACGCCAACGCGGTCAACTTCGGCTTCGACGCGCACGCCGCGCTGCTGTCGCTGCCACCCGGGCGCATCGGCGAGATCCACCTCGCCGGTGGCCGCCAGGTCGGCGAGGCCTCGCCCCGCCTGCTCGACGATCACCTGCACGCCGTGCCCGACGCGGTCTTCGACCTGCTCGAGTGCGTGGCCGGGCACGCGAGCCGGCCGCTGACGGTCGTCCTGGAGCGCGACGGCGCGTACCCGCCCTTCGCCACGCTGATCGCCGAGCTGGAGCGGGCGCGCCAGGCGCTCGCGCGCGGCCGGCTGAGGAGGGACCATGAGCATCGCCTTTGAGGCATTCCTGGCCCGGCTCTACGTCGACGCCGAGGTGCGCCAGCGCTTCCTCGCCGATGCGCAGGGCGAGGCCAGGCGCGCGGGCCTTGCGCCCGACGAGGTCGCCGCGCTCGCCGACATCGATCGCGTGGGCCTGGCGCTCGCCGCCGAGAGCTACGCCCGCAAGCGCAGCGCGCACCGCCGCTGAGCAGGCGCGCTACGGCTTGTCGCGCGCGGGGTCGTCGGCGGCGGCCAGCTCGCGCTGCTTGTCCTTCTTGCTCTTGCGCTTGCCCTTCACGCCGCCGTGGGCGTCGCGGGTGGGAGATGGCACGTCGGTGGGCTCGAAGCCGGGCAGCTGCTCGCGCGCCAGGCGCAGACGGTGACGCTTCTCGATCAGCTGCCAGTGGGCGCGGTCGTCCGCGACCACGAAGCTGATGGCCACGCCGCTCTCGCCGGCGCGGCCGGTGCGTCCGATGCGGTGCAGGTAGTCGTTGGACGAGCGCGGCAGCTCGTAGTTGACCACCGCGGGCAGCTGCTCGATGTCGAGCCCGCGCGCGGCCACGTCGGTGGCCACGAGCACGCGCAGACGCTGCGCCTTGAAGTCGGCCAGCGCCTGCGCGCGCGTGCCCTGGCTGAGCCCGCCGTGCAGCGGCGCCGCGGCGATGCCGGCGCGCGTGAGCTTGATGGCCACGTGGTCGGCGCGCGCGCCGCTCGACACGAAGACCAGCACGTGCGACCAGCCGTGCACCTCGAGCAGATGGCGCAGGAGCATGGTGCGCTTGCCCGCGTCGACCAGGATGGCCCGCTGGGCGATGAGCGCGGCGGCGGGCAGCTGGCCGGCGTCCACATCGATGCGCGTGGGCCGGGTCAAGAGGCGCGCGGCCAGCTCCTGCACCGCGGGCGGAAAGGTGGCCGAGAGGAGCAGGTTCTGCCGGCGCGCGGGCAGGAGCGCGAGCACGCGCGCCAGCTCGTCGGCGAAGCCGAGCGAGAGCATGCGGTCGGCCTCGTCGAGCACCAGCGTGGCCACCGAGCCCAGGCGCAGCGCGTTGTGCTCGACCAGGTCGAGCAGCCGGCCGGGCGTGGCGACGACGATGTCGGCGCCGCCGCGCAGCGCCATCATCTGCGGGTTGATGGACACGCCACCGGCGGCGAGGCAAGCCTTGAGCGGCGCGGCCAGCTGCTGACCCAGGTCCTCGATGACCTGCAGGATCTGTGCGGCCAGCTCGCGCGTGGGCGCGAGCACGAGCGCGCGCACCGGCAGGGGCGAGCGCTGGCCGCGCGTCGCGGCCAGGACGTCGTAGAGCGGCAGCACGAAGGCCAAGGTCTTGCCCGAGCCGGTCTGCGCCGAGGCCCAGACGTCGTCGCCGCGCAGCACGGCGGGAATGACGCCCACCTGCACCGGCGTGGGCTGCTCGAGCTCGAGCGCCCGGGCGGCGCGGACCAGCAGCGGTGACAGGCCGAGCGCGGCGAAGGTCGGGGTGGCGCTCACGTCAGTCACCCGGCCGCTCGCGCAGCGGCGCGGCGGCGCCGCACAGCGGGCAGCGATCGCTCAGCTCGGCGACCGTGCCGCAGTCGGCGCAGTCGACGCGCAGGCCGTGGAAGCCCGGGTCGTACAGCTCGGTGGTCGTGCGCGGCTTGTCGGCGCGCCGGCCCTCGTAGGTGGTGCGCACGGGCACGAGCGCGCGGTAGTTGACCTCGTCGAGGCCGCAGCGCGGGCACGTCGCCGGCACCGGCCAGGTGTTGCCGGTCGCCAGCGCGGTGGCCAGCCCACCCGCGCCATGGCAGCGCGGACAGACGTCGGCGCCGAACAGCACATGCTTGCAGTCGGCGCACGCGACCTCGAATACGCCGTCGACGAACTTCTCGCCGTCGTGGACCCAGGTGATGGCGCCCACCGGATCGCCGCCCAGGAGCGGCACACGCCCGTCGACGTAGCTGCGCAAGGCGAGCCGCTTGCCGCCGCACGCGCTGCAGCCCGTGCCGACGATCTCGTCGAGTCCAGCTTCGCTGAGGAGGCCCATGCGCGCGCAGATTAGCCCACTTCGGCGCGCGTGCCGGGAAGGAACCAGGCCGCCTACTGGCAGCCGAACCTGCGCGCGGGATCCGCGGCCACGACGGCGGGCATGCCGCTCTCGGAGACGCCCAGCACGCGGCCCAGCGCGTCGACGTCGCTGCTCGACGTGGGCGGCTCGATGCAGTGCGGCAGCGGCGCGGGCGCGATGCTGCCGTCGAGCGCCACCGAGCGTGCGCTGTGATCGTCGGTCACGATGAGCTGGCCCGCGGGCGTCCAGGTGGCCTGGCCGAAGCCGGCCAGGGCCACGGTCGCGTGCCCGGGCAGGGGCGCGCCGCTGGCGTCGAGGAAGCTCACCTCGGTCGTGGACGCGACCTCGGCCGGGTTGGCGCAGCCCTGGTGCGTACGCACGAAGGCGATCACCTGGCCGTCGGGCGAAGGCAGCGCGCGGCCCCACTCGCAGCGGCCGCTGATGGTGCCGAGCAGCCGGCGCGTACCGTCCAGGTCCACGCGCTGGTAGTCCCACGCGCCCTCGCGCAGCGTCTGCGCCACGACGTAGCCGGAGGACGGGAAGGCGAACAGCTCGCCCGCCTGCAGGAGCGCCGGGCCGCCCAGGTCCCGACGGTGGCTGCCGTCGGCGTCGGCGAGGTAGAGCTGATGGCAGAGCTTGCGCTTGTCGGTGGTGCCGTTGAGCGGGTTCCAGCTCAGCTTCTCCTCGAACAGCAGCTCCGAGCCGAGCACCTGTCCGCCCTGGGCAGACCAGACGAAGCGCTCGGCCTGGCGCGTCGTCTTCCACCAGAACAGGCTGAGCGGCCAGCTCTCCGGCGCGCTCGGGCAACCCGGCGCTGCGGTCGCGGCAAACGCCGCGTCGTCGACCATGTCGAGCTCCTGCTCGTCCGGGCCACACGCCGCGAGGAGCAAGAACGACGCGAGCAGCACCGACCCGACCCGACGAAAGATTTTCATGAAGCGGCGCGTCAAATAGCGCATACGACGGCGGTCACGCAAGCCGAATCCTCCGTCACCGCCGAGGGGCGCGTACGTTACACTGCCCTCGTGGCAACTCCTCTGCGCGTGCTGCTCATCGAGGACACCCCTGACGATGCGCTGCTGGTCGAGCGCGCGCTGGTCAAGGCCGGCTACGAGCTGACCATCCTGCGCGTGGAGAACGCGCTCGCCATGAGCGACGCGCTCGATCGCGAATCCTGGGACGTGGTCATCTCCGACTACAACCTGCCCAGCTTCGACGCGCCCGCGGCGCTGTCGCTCTTGCAGGCGCACGACCTCGACATCCCCTTCATCCTGGTCTCGGGCACGGTCAGCGAGCACGCCGCGGTCACCTCCATGAAGGCGGGCGCGCACGACTATCTGTTGAAGAGCAACCTCAAGCGACTGGGGCCAGCGGTCGCGCGCGAGCTGCAGGAGGCCAGGAATCGCTCCGAGCGGCGCAAGGCCGAGCAGGCGCTGCGCGAGTCGGAGGCGCGCTACCGCGAGAACGCGGTCGAGATCGAGCGCTCGCTCGCCCAGGTGGTCGCCCACCTGGACTTCGCGCTCGAGGCGGTGCACACGCGCCTGCTCGCCGACGGCCAGAGCGTGGGCAAGCTCGAGCATGCTCTGCGCGACGCGCACGAGACGGTCGCGCGGGTGAGACGCATGGTCACGTCGCGCTGAGCGCCGCGCGCGGCGCCGTCAGCGCGGCAACTGCACGACGAAGCAGCTGCCCTGCGGCCGGTTGTCCTCGACCCAGATCTTGCCCCCGTGCGCCTCGACCGCGAGCTTGCAGAAGGCGAGCCCGAGCCCGCGACTCACGCGCCGGTGCGCGCTCACGTCACGCTCGAGCTGGAAGTACTTCTCGAAGATGCGCGTCCGGTACTCCTCGGGGATGCCCGGGCCGCTGTCGCGCACGCGCATCTCCACCCCCGCCACACCATCGAGGTCGACCGGACCGCGCACGTCGACATGCACCACGCTGCCCGCGCTCGCGTACTTGATCGAGTTGTCGAGCAGGTTCTCCAGCACGCGCCGCACGAGGTCGCGGTCGGCGTGGATCTTGTCGTCGTCGAGGGCGAGCGTGACCTCGAGCGAAAGGCCTTCCTGGCGGGCGCGCTGGCCGACATGGCGCTGCACCTCGTCGATGAGCACGGCCAGGCGCACGTCGCCCAGGTCGGAGGCCAGGCTGCCGTCCTCGCTCTGGCTGATGTCGAGGATGTTCATGACCATCCGGCCCATCGACTCGGCCGCGATCTCGATGTCGCCCAGCGCCGCGCGGCGCTTGTCGGTCAGATCGGTGTCGCCGGCCACGTAGTGCGCGTTGCTGGCGATGCTGACCAGCGGGCTCTTGAGGTCGTGCACGATGAGGGAGGTCAGCTCCTCCTTCTGCTGCTGGGTGCGCGCGAGCAGGAAGATGCGCCGGCGCAGCTCGAGCTGCGCGACCACCTGCTTGGACAGCGTGACCAGCGCGCGACCCTGGAAGTCGCTCAGGTGGCGCGCCACCCGGTCGATCACGCACAGCGTGCCGATGCGGTAGCCTTGCTCGGTCTCGAGCGGCGCGCCTGCATAGAAGCGCACGTTGGGCGGCTGGGCCACGAGCGGGTTGTCGGAGAAGCGCGGGTCGAGCAGCGCGTCCTCGACCACGAACACACCCTGACGCAAGATGGCGTGGCCGCAGAAGGAGATGCTGCGCGGCAGCTCGGCCACCTCGGTGCCGGTCTTGGCCTTGAACCACTGCCGGTCCTCGTCCATGAGCGTGACCAGGGCGATGGGCACGTCACAGATCTCCGACGCCAGCGCGACCAGATCATCGAAGTCGGGCTCGGGCGGCGTGTCCAGGACTCGAAAGGCACGGAGGGCCTTGAGACGCTCCCGCTCGTCCGGGGGCATCGCGGGACTCTGCATGTGGGTTCTTCCCCCTTGGCGGCGGAGATCAGTTTACCGCATGGCGCGGCCGGCCACGAGCCCTCTACGGACCGAGCGCGACGATGGCCTTCTCGCCCACGACCAGCAGGCGCCCGCGCGCTAAGATGGGCGGACCGACCTTGCCCAGCGTGGCGCTCACGTCCTGGGTCCACACCGGGCTGCCGTCCTCGAGGGCGTAGGCGCGCACGGCCTTCTTGGTCGTCACGTACACCGTGCCGTCGCCCGAGATGGCGTAGGCATTGTCGAGCACGCGCCCGAAGGAGCTGCCGCCGTCACCGATGTCACCGTCGAGCCCGGTGACGCTCCACAGGATCGCGCCCGTGCCCCGCTCGAGCGCGTAGAGCGCGTCGCCGGTGTACACGACCAGGCGCTCGCCCAGCCGTCCGGGCGGCAGCGCCCGGCGTGACGCGCCCAGCGCGGGCGAGGTGGCCAGGGTGTGGCCGTCGGCGGCACCGAGCACCGCGACCTTGAGCGAGCCACCCTCCGACACCGCCACGTGCACGCGCGTGCCGTCGGTGGACAGGCTGCGGTAGCTGGTCTGCGCGCTCGAGGGCACGAACCAGCGGCCCGCGCCGCTGGCGCCGTCGAGGCTGTACACGCCGTCCTCGGGCATGGGCGAGCCGTCGACGGGCGGACCGTTGGTCACGTGCACCGCGGCGTAGACCGCGCCCGCGGCGAAGGCGATCGACGTGGCCGTGCGGGTCGGGTACCGCGACAGGTTGGCGGTCCACAGCCGCTGGCCGCCGGTGAGCGTGTACGCCGACAGGTTGGCCGGCGGGATGCAGTACTCCGGGCCGAATTCGCCCGGCATGTGGAACTCCTGCTCGTTGATGGCGTAGTAGCGCCCGCCCGCCAGGTCGACGGTGGTCTCGCCGATGACGTCGCCCAGCTGGCACACGTTGATGACCTCGTCACAGATGAACGCGGTCTCGTGGGTCATGGTGTCGACCGCGCCGCAGAAGTCGTCGGTGATGATGGTGACCTTGGGCGTGGCGCTGTACCAGAACTCGATGCCGATGGGCGCGTTCTCCGTCCACCAGCGGCCCGCGTCCGCGCCGGTGGCGAGATCGAGGCTCTGCAGGTAGGGGCTGTTGGAGTTCTGGTGCTCCTGCTGGCGGTTGCCGGCCACGTGCGCGCGCACCTTGCCGTCGATGCTCACCGCGTTGGCGGCGTAGAGCAGGTCAGGATTGGAGGCGACCATCCAGGTCCACAGCGTGTGCAGGGGTGGCGCCACGCGGTCAGTCGAGGCGAAGCTCCGGCCCGGGTCGTGACCGAGCTCGGTCCAGTCGTCGGTGCCCTCGGTGACGGGCGGGATGCCCGCGTCGACGGGCGGCGGCGCCTGGGCGTCGGGCTCGCCCGGCCCGGGCGGCGCTTGTGCGTCGCCCGAGACGTCGTCGCTGGCGTTGTCGTTGCTCACGAACTCGCCCGAGCAGCCGCCCATCAGCAGGACGAGCGCGGTGACCAGGCCTTCACGAGGTGAAACGACTCGCGTCATGGTCGATGACGTTAGTCACCATGCCCGGGCTCCTGCCCAATGACATCGGCCATCAGGTGAACTACTGAACCGGTGCACCGTCGGCGTCGAAGATGAGGGGCACGCCCAGACCGAGCGACTCGAGGCCGCTGCGCACGCTGCCGAGATCGCCCACGACCACGAACACGAAGCTCGACGAGGCGAAGAGCTGCGTGGCGGCCGTGCGCACCTGCTTGGCGGTGATCGCGGCGATGCCGCGCGCGTAGCGATCGTACCAGTCGTCGGGCAGGCCGGAGCGCACCAGGTCGGCCAAGGTGAGCACGACGCTGCGGTTGGAGTCGAAGAGGCCAGGCAGCGTGCGCACCAGGTTCTGCTTGGCCTTGGTCAGCTCGGCCTCGGGCACGTCGGTGGTGGCGAGCGAGGTCAGCATGGTCAGGATCTCGCGCACGCCCTCCACGGTGCGGGGCGTGAACAGCGGCGCGTAGACCTGGTACAGGCTCCCGCCGGGCCGGAACTGCAGGCCCGGGTAGACATGGTAGAGGTAGCCGAGCTGCTCGCGCAGGCGCTGCGTCAGCCGGCCGGTGAAGCCGCCGCCGAACACGTTGATGGCGACCTCCCAGGCATAGTCGCGCTTGTCGGTGCGCAACGGCCCGGCCAGGCCGAAGCGCACGTCGCTCTGCTCGGCGCCCGGGCGATCGACGAGCAAGAGGCGCGTGCTCTGCTTGATGGGCCGGGCGCGCACCGGCTTGCCGGCCCCCGCGCCCGCCCTGGCGGCGCCGCGCTTCCACGCGCCCAGACGTGCGTCGAGCTGCGGCTGGATCGTCTTCGCGTCGACGTCGCCGGCGATCACCAGGGTCATCTGCGCCGGGTCCCAGGCGCTCTGGTAGAAGGCGCGCGCGTCGGCCACGCCGAGCCCGGCCAGCTCGGCCAAGATGCCGTCGGCGGGATGACCGTAGGGCGACTGCGGGCCGTAGAGCGCGCCCTCGAGCACCACGTCGGCGATCTGGCTGGGCCGATCGCGACGCAGCTTCAGCTCGGTGAGCCGGTCGGCGTGCACGCGCTTGCTCTCGGCCTCGTCGAAGCTGGGCCGGGTGACCACGGTGGCGAGCAGATCCAGGGTCGGCTCGAGCGTGCGCGTCAGGGTCGACGCGACCACCGTGGTGGCGTCGGAGTCGGTGCCGATGTCGAGGGTCGCGCCCAGACGCGCGCTGGTCTCGGCGATGGCCATGGCGTCGAGCCCGCCCGCGCCCTCGTCGAGCAGGTCGGCGGTGAACGCGGCCAGGCCGGCCTTGCCGGGCGGATCGGCGGCCGCGCCCGCGCCGGGCACGACCAGCGCCAGCGACACCAGGGGCAGGCGGTGGTTCTCGACCACGAGCACGGCCATGCCGTTCTTCAGGCGCACGCGCGTGGCGTGCGGTGGCTTGAAGGTCGGCTCGGGCCCGGGCGCGGGCGGCCCGGCCACGGGCGGGGTGGGAGCGACCTCGATCTTGTCGGCCTGCGCCGCACCCATCATGCCCACCACGACGACGAGGACGATCCATCCGGCGCGCATCACTTGCTCTCCTGGGGTGAGATGGTGAGGGTCACGCGCGCCGAGACCGGAAGCCAGGTGCTGACCGCGCGCTGCACCGCATCGGTGGTCACGGCACGGAAGCGGGCCAGGTCCTTGGCCAGGTAGGTCGGATCGTGCAGCCAGACGTCGTAGCCTGACAGCAGCACGGCGCGGCTCGACATCGATTCGAGCTCGCCCAGCGCCGCGGCCTCGCGGCTGTTGACCGCCAGCTCCAGCTCGGCGGCCTCCGGTGCCTTGGCCGCCAGCCTGGCCAGCTCGTCGTTGACCGCCTGCACGAGCGCCTCGGGCGCCACGCCCGGCTTGGCCGTGACCACGATGTCGAGCTCGCCGCCCAGCTCGGCGGGCGAATAGTAGGCCGCCACGTCCTGGGCCAGCTTGTCGGTGTAGACCAGGCGCCGGTACAGCCGGCTGGCCTTGCCGCCGCCGAGCACGCGCGCGGCCAGGTCCACGGCCGGCTCCTCGGCGCTGAACTGGGCGGGCGCGCGCCAGGCCATGTACACCCGCGGCACCTGCACCTTGTCCCGGGCGCTCAGCTTGATCTCCTTCTTGATGGGCGGCGGCACGGCGTAGCTGGGCCGCTTGCTGGGCGCGCCCGCGGCCAGCTTGCCCAGGTAGCGCGTGACCAGCTCGCGCGCCTGGGCGGGCTGGAAGTCGCCCGCGACCACCAGGGTGGCGTTGCCGGGCACGTAGTAGTTGCGGAAGAACGCCTTCACGTCGTCGACCTTGGCGGCGATCAGATCCTCGTGCGAGCCGATGACCGGCCAGTGGTAGCCGTGCGTGCGCGGCCACAGCGCCTCGGCGACCAGCACGCCGGCCATGCCGTAGGGCCGGTTGTCGACGCCCTGGCGGCGCTCGTTGCGCACCACGTCGCGCTGGTTGTCGAGCTTGGCCTGGTCGAAGACGTCGAGCAGCGTGCCCAGCCGGTCGGCCTCCAGCCACAGCACGGTGGCGAGGAAGTTGGACGCCGCCTGGTCGATGTACACGGTGGCATCGTTGCCGGTGAACGCGGTCGACCAGCCGCCCGCCTCCTCCAGGATGCGGTCCATGACGCCGTCGGCAGCGCCGGCCGCGCCCTTGAACATGAGGTGCTCGTAGAGGTGCGCGAAGCCGGTGCGCCCGGGCAGCTCGTCCTTGGAGCCGACGTGGAAGCGCAGCACCACCGTCACCGTGGGCGTGGTGTGGTCCTCGTGGAGCACCACGCGCAGACCGTTGGCGAGGGTGAACGACTCGCTCTTCAGCAGCGGATCATCGACCGCGGCGGCCGGCGACGGGCGGGCCAGGACGAGCGAGGCCAGACCGGCGGCCACGAGGGGCAGGAGGGCTTTTCGCATGCGCGGCAAGCTACCACGCGGGACGGCGGGTTCAGTGGGCGGGCGCGTGGTCGACCGGCGGCACCGGCACCGGCGAGCCGATCCGGCCCACGTCGCAGCGGAGCTCGAGCACCGCGGCGAGCGACGCCGGCGCAACGTAAACCGCGCTGCTCGCCTCGTGCGCCAACGACTCCAGCGTAGCCGCGCCGCCACCGACGGTGGTCGTGCGCACGGTGAAGTCGCTGATCTCCACCCCGGTCGAGTCGCCCAGATCGCAGGTGACGCGCGCGTGCGCGAACGGGCCGCACTCGATGCCGATCTCGGCGCCGGGCACGTTCATGGGCCCGGAGACGCTGCGATCGGGGCTGAGGTAGCCGGTGCAGCGCAGCGACATGGTGCCGTTCGAGGCCCGGCCGGCCCAGCGCAGGCGTACGCGCCCGGCCACCTGGGCGGCGGAGTGGTCCATGGTCGCGTAGATCCAGTCTCGGTACTCGAACACGTTGGTCACGCCGGCGCGCAGGCCCAGGTGGTCGCAATTGGCCGACGTCTGCGCGAAGCTGGCGATGCCGGCCACGGTGGCGCGGCCGTCGACGTTCATGACGTAGCCCGAGCCGCTGTCGCCGTGGCACAGCGACGCGTCAGGCACCTGGAGACAGATCACGCCCGGGCTCTCGGCGCAGCTCGAGGCCGGCCGCACCGGCGCACGCATGACCGCGAGGTAGCCCGGCGGCGGCGGCGTGGCGGCGTGGCTGTAGTTGGCGATGCTGCCCACCTGATTGGCGATGGGCGGGAAGTGCGGCAGGGCGACGGTCTGCAGGAAGCGATCGATCGGGAAGGGCGCCGCCAGGTGCAGCAGGGCGATGTCGTTCCGGGGCGCGTCGAAGCCACCGCCCGGCTCGTAGCCGGGGTGGACGAACATGCCGCGGCTGGGGCCGTTCTGGGCCACGTCGCGCGTGTCGGTGTGGACCACGCCGGTGTCCGGGTCGGTCCTGCGGTAGGTGATGCGCGCGGGGGTCGAGCCGACGCAGTGGGCGGCCGTGAGCACCCACGCGGGATCGATGAGCACACCGCGGCACGACAGGCCGCTCGAGCTGATCGAGACGCCCCAGGGATGCATGAAGTCCGGCTCGAGGGTGCCGCCGAGCACGGCCGACGGCGACGCGGCGACCTCGTCCTCGGGCGGGTCGGCGACGCCATCGAAGTCGTCCAGTGGCCCGACACATCCAGACAGGGCCAGCAGCATCGTCACGATCTTGGTCGAGTGTCGCTTCAGCACGGTGGTTGCCTCCGCCGCGCCCAGATTGCAGAGCTCGTGCCGCACACCGGGGCGAACGAATCCCGGGGCTTGGACGTGCCCTCGCCTCGTGCCCGGTCGACTTGCCTAGGCAATCCGCCGAACGACTTGCAGGTCCTGGCAGAGAAGATCTCCGCCGAGCGCCGCGCTTCACGCGGCACGCCCGGCGGACGAACCCGGTCAGGACTTACTTCTTGGCCAGCTTCTCCTTCTTCTTCTCCTTCTTCTCCTTGGTGGTCAGCTTCGGCTTGTTGCCCTTGTTCTGCTTCACTTGCCCCTTGGCCATGGTCGTGCCCTCCGTTGGATGGGTGTTTCCTCCGACAGTGCCGCGACAAATCGATGAGTGCAAGGTTTCGGCCGCGTGAATAAGCGGCGTCCATGCGCGACATCACCGGAATGAATCTCCATCATGTGAAACATCTTGCTAGCGTCGCGGCGCAGATCCTGTCGCCCGTGCGCGCTCGCCGTGCCGGTGTGACGACACCCTCAGGGAAGGAGTCATCCCATGCTCGAGGTCACTCAGGCATCGGCGGAGCACCGCCGATTGACCGCCGTGCTCACCACGATCGCGGTCGTGCTCGTGCTCGCCGAGGCGGCGCACGCACAGTCCACCCAGGTCAACCTCTCGTCGGCATTCAACGTCAGCGGCATCGTCAACGACGGCAGCAGCTTCTCCAGCGGCGGCCTGGACGGCTCGGGCGCGGCCTACTCGGCCAACCAGCTGGGCAGCTCGCGCAGCGTGGGCGGCATACCCTTCGGCTTCGGCCCCGCCAACGCGCCCGACGCGGTCAGCAACACCACCATCACCCTGCCCGCGGGCCACTTCGCCGCGCTCAGCATCCTGGCCACCGGCGTCAACGGCAACCAGGCGGCGCAGGCCTTCAAGGTCACCTACTCCGACGGCAGCAGCACGACCTTCACGCAGAGCCTGAGCGACTGGTTCTCGCCCCAGGGCCACAGCGGCGAGTCGGTCGCGGCGGCGATGACCCGACGCAACTCGAGCAACGGCACGGCCGACAACCGCGCCTTCAACCTGTACGCGTACACCTTCCTCCTCGACGCGGGCAAGACCGTGCAGAGCCTGAAGCTGCCCGGCACGCGCAGCGTGGTCGTGCTCGCGGCCACGCTCGTGGGCGCAGGCGGCGGCACGCCCATCGTGCAGATCTACCAGCACTGCGATTTCGCCGGCTGGGCGGCCAGCTTCACCGGCACGGGCAGCTTCGACACCGCCGCCATCACCAGCCGCCAGGGCGTCGACAACGACGCGTCGGCGATCAAGGTCGCCGCCGGCTACAAGGTCACCCTCTACGACGGCAACAACCAGTCGGGTAACTCGGTCGTGTTGAGCGCGGGTGATAGCGCCTGTCTGGTCAACCAGGGCTTCAACGACGTGCTGTCGTCGCTCAAGATCGAGGTCGACAGCAGCCCCGACATCGACAACAGCGTGGTGCCGTGCGGCAACGCGAACGGCACCGTGCCCTACGTGCGCGTGCACCTCAAGCGCAACGTGGACTACGTGTGCGTCGAGCAGGGGTTCTGGAACGCGGGCAACAACGCGGCGGCGATCCGGCGCTTCTTCGACTTCTTCGATCTCATCGTCCCCGAGCTGACCGACCTGTTCAGCTTCACGCCCGCGGGCCGGCCGTTCCTCATCCAGATCACCCCGCCCACCGGCGGCGCGTGCGCGTGCGTCGATTCGGGGCTGGGCTCGAACCGCGGCGTGATGGTCACCGGCGACGCCTACCCGGGCAGCTTCACGTCGGTCACCGGCATCTCGGTGCCCGGCTTCTGGGGCTATCTGCTGACGCTGCACGAGTTCATCAACGTGTGGACGGGCGAGATGACCTCGGGCTGGCCGACCGACTGGTGGGCCGATCATCGCAGCCCGTTCCCCAACGCCATGGACGAGGTCATCATGCGTGACATCGGGCAGCGCACCAGCAACCAGACGCTGCTCAACGCCGCCACCGCGCAGCACGAGCGCTACACCACGAGCGAGCGCGACCCCGAGGTGCTCATGTTCCTGGCCTTCTTCAGCCGCTTCGGTGGCTTCCCCACCTACAACCGGGTGTTCTCGCTGGTGCGCGGCGACGGCGTGCAGTGGGACACGGTGTCGCCGGCCAACCCGAGCGCGCTCAGGACCGAGTACGTGATCGCCTACCTGCAGCTGGGCTTCAGGACCACGGCCGACCTGACCCAGTCCGACTTCGTCACCAGCGGCGTGTCGAGGGCCACGCCGCAGGACGCGGCGTACACCATCAGCGCCACCAACGTGGGCGACATCGCCGACGCGCACTGCTCGATCGCCTCGGCGCGCAACGGCGGGACCAGCGTGAATGCGTTCCTCGACAAGCTGCGTCATGGCGACTTCCACGGCGCGCGCGTCGCGTCGGCGCCCTGCGGGTCGACCTGCCCGGCGGAGTGCGGCTGCAACACGCAGACGAACCAGTGCGTGGCGCCGTGGCGATCGAGGTAGTCTGGCGGCCGTGAGACCCTGGCAGACGCTCCTCCTCGCATGTCTCGTGCTGTCCTGCCGCCGCAGCGAGCCGCCCGCGGCGCGGGAGTCGACCCCCGCATTCACCTGCGGGCTGCATCCGTGTGACGCCCGCACCAGCTACTGCGAGATGATCAAGACCGACGTGCCCGCGCTGCCCAGCACGTACACGTGCAAGCCTCTGCCCGCTGCCTGCGCCGGCGCCTCGAGCTGCGACTGCTTCCCCAAGGGCACACGCTGCGACTACTGCGCGCGCCTCGATCCCGCGGGTGTGCCCCACTTCCAGAGGACCTGCGTCGGAGGCAGGTAGTAGGATCGGCGCACCCTGGAGGAGCGAGCGATGGCCAACGTGCGCAAGAAGACTGGTGCAGCTGCGACGAAGCAGAAGAAGACCGCGAAGGCCAAGGCCGGCGCGAAGCCGAAGGCCGGCAAGGCCAGGCCGGTCAGAGCCACGGTGAAGGCCAAGCCGAAGGCGCCATCCAAGTCCAGGGCGGCGCCCAAGGCCAAGGCCAAGGCCAAGCCGGCGCCGAAGGCCAGGCCGGCGGCGAAGGCCAGGCCGGCGACAAAGGTCAAGGTCAAGGCGAAGGCGCCAGCCAAGGCGGCAGCCGCGCCCAAGGCCAAGGCTGCACCCAAGGCCCGAGTCGCACCGAAGGCCAAGCTCGCCGCCGCGCCGAAGAAGCCCGCGCCCGCAGCGAAGCCCAGGCCCGCCTCCGCCGCACCTGCGTCGGCGGCTTCGCCCGACTCCGGCCGCTTCATCTGGCACGACCTCATGACCACCGACGCCGAGGCCTCGCGCACCTTCTACACCTCGCTGTTCGGCTGGCAGCTCGACGACGTGAACATGGGCGGCTTCACCGTGCACCTCATCCGCGTGGGCGACCGGCGCGTGGGCGCGATCATGCAGGAGCAGGGCATTCCCACCTCGCACTGGGTGCCCTACCTGGGCGTCGACGACGTGGACGAGGCCTGCGCGCGCGTCACCAGGCTGGGCGGCAACGTGTGCATCAGCGCCATGGACGTGCCCAAGCTGGGACGCTTCGCGGTGGTCAACGATCCCCAGGGTGCGCTGTTCTCGCCGCTCCGGCGGCCGGCCGACGCGCCCACGGGCGAGGCCACGCCCGGACCGGGCGCCTTCGTCTGGGACGAGCTCTACACCATCGAGCCCGGCGATGCGGCCGCGTTCTATCGCGACTTCGCCGGCTGGACCGTCGACCAGCTGCCCGAGTCGCTGTCGGGCGAGCCGTACTTCCTGGCCAAGCGGGGCGGACGCGACATCGCCGGCCTGACCCAGCGCCTCGACGAGAACGCGCGCCCGCAGTGGATTCCCTATATCGCGGTCGCCGACGTCGACGTCTCGGCCAAGGAAGCGCTCGAGCTGGGCGGACGCGTCACCTGCGAGCCCACCGACATCCCCAACGTGGGCCGCTTCGCCATCGTGGAGGACCCCACCGGGGCCAGCTTCGCGCTGTTCCGCACGGCCCACGCGCACATGGCCTAGTCGCCCGGATCAGTAACCGGTCTCCATCCGCGCGACGCAGCCATTCCCCTGGCCGCCGTCCTTGAGCCGCTCGTCCAGCTCCTCGCCATTACCGCCCTCGACGGCCCGAGCCCACGTAGAGGACCCGACAATCGACCCTTCACGAGCTATGCTCCGGGGGAACCGGCCGTAGAGGAGGTGCGATGGATCCGGGCGGAACGTGGACGGCGGCGGCGCTCGCCCTGCTGGACGCGGTGCCCGACGGCGTCTTGATCTGCGACGAGGACGCGCGCCTGGTCCACCTGCACCCGTTGACCGAGAAGATTTTCGGCGTGACGAGCAGCGTGGCCCAGGGACAGGACCTGGGCCACTACCTCGCGTCCATCGGCGACCGGCCATTCTCGGTCGCGGCGCTGCGCGAGCGGGTCGAGGGCGGACCCGACAGCTCCGTCGCGGCCGTGGTCCGGCACGTCTCGGGCGTGGACATCCGCCTGCTGCTCGCGGCGAGGGCGGTGGAGATCGACGGCCGGCGGCTGTGGTTCCTGTCCCTGCGGCCCTACCCGGTGGCACAACCGGCGCCGCGCGACCAGGACATCTACCAGACCGTCTTCGAGCACTCGCCCGTGGGGCTCTGTCTCGTCGACGCGCGCGGGGTGATCACCGCCGTCAACAACGCCTTCGCCGGCACCATCGGGTCGCCGCGCCGGGTGCTGGTCGGCATGGAGACGCTCACCCTGCCCGACCGCGGCATGGTGGGCGATATCCGCGAGGCGCTCTCGGGCCAGCTGGTGCACAGCCAGCGAACCTACCGCTCCGCGACCGGTAACAAGGTCACCCAGGTCCAGCTCGTGATCGCGCCCATCTTCGACGTCGCGCACCAGATCACCGGGGCGGTCATCATCTGCACCGATGTCACGGCTCAGGTCGAGGCCAGCCGTGCGCTCGAGCGTTCGCTCGAGGCGCTGCACCGGGTCATGGAGAGCGCGCCCGACGCGATCACGGTGGTGCGAGACGGCCGCTTCGTGCTGGTGAACTCGCGTGCGATCGAGATGTTCGGCGCGGCCGACGCGGACCAGCTGATCGGGCGCCCGGCCGCCGACTTCGTCCACCCCGACGACCACGCGATCCTCAGGGATCGCCTGCAGCAGCTCGAGACGCCGCCCCACTCTGCGCTGCCGCCGTACGAGTACCGGATGCTCCGCCTGGATGGCGCCATCGTGCGCGTCGAGACCAAGTCGATGGGCTTCGAGTACGAGGGCCAGCCGAGTGTGCTGGTGTTCGGGCGCGACGTGACCGAGCGTCGCGAGCTCGAGGCGCGGTTGCAGCAAGCGGACCGGATGGCCTCGGTGGGTACGCTCGCCGCCGGGGTCGCCCACGAGATCAACAATCCGCTGGCCTACGTCCTCATGCTCGCGTCGCAGCTGGCCAGGCGTGCGCGCGAGGGGCAGCTGGACGCGCGGCCGGTGCTCCCCGATCTCGAGAGCATCCTCGAGGGCAGCGAGCGCATCCGCGCCATCGTCAGGGACCTCTCGGCGTTCTCGCGGCGCCCCGACGAGAGCATGAGCGCGGTGGATCTCAACGGGGCCATCGCGGCCGCCGTGAACATGGTCCGGCACACGCTGCGCCACCGCGCCCGCCTCGTACTCGAGCTGAGCCCGCACCTGCCGCGCGTCTACGGTGACGAGGCGCGCCTCACCCAGGTCTTCGTCAACCTGCTCGTCAATGCCGCGCAGGCCATCCCCGAGGGGCAGCCCGACGACCACACGGTGTGGGTGCGGACCGAGCCTCGCGACGGGCACGTGCTGGCCGCCGTCCGCGACGACGGCAGGGGCATGCCGGCGCAGGTCGCGCGGCGCATCTTCGAGCCCTTCTACACGACGAAATCGCCCGGCCAGGGCACGGGCCTCGGGCTGGCCATCTGCCACGGCATCGTGACCGGCCACGGCGGGACCATCCGGGTGGACTCGCGCGAGGGCCAGGGCAGCGAGTTCCTCGTCGAGCTGCCGATCGACGACACGCCGCCGGCCGCCACGGTCGCCCGCACCGACGGTGTCGCAGCCGGAGCCCCGCGCGCACGCATCCTCGTCATCGACGACGAGCAGCGCTTCGCGGCCAGCCTGCGCGGCGCGCTCGCGACGCGTCACAGCGTGACGGTCGCGGGCAGCGGTCGGGACGCGCTCGCGCTCCTGCTCGAGGACGACGCCGCCTTCGACCTCATCCTCTGCGACGTCATGATGCCGGATCTGACCGGGATCGACGTGCTCGAATGGCTCGAACGGCACCGGCCGCAGCTCGTGCCCTGCTTCGTCTTCATGACCGGCGGCGCGGTCACCGAGACCGCTCGGCAGGCGCTCGCGTCCACGAATCGTCCGGTGCTCGCCAAGCCCTTCGCGGAAGCAGACGTCGAGCGCGTGCTCCTCGCCTTGCGGGACGCCAGGGGCTAGCCATCGGGCCTGGCCATCGGGCTGGCCTGGAGGGCCGACGACGAGCCCAAGTGAGGTTGACGGCGGCGCGCGAGGCGTTCACGATCTGCCCCATGGCTAGCATGATTCGCGGCCCCTGCTGATCGCGTACGGCCTGCGCGGCCCTGCTGCTTCTGCCGTTCCTCGATGAGCTCGCCGCCGGCATCCTGCCGGCGAGCACGCCCGAGCTGTCGTCTGCGTTCGGCGTCTCGGGGGCGCTGGCGGCGGCGCTGGCCCTGGGCGCGCCGCTGGTGCTGTGCGCCGTGATCGAGCCGTACCTGCTGCTCGCGGCCGGGCGCGCGCCCGATCGTCGGCGCTTCGTGCGCGCCGGACTGGCGGCGCTGGCCCTGGGCTCGCTCGTGCTGGTGGTCGCGCCCTCGGCCTGGGTCGCGGCGCTGGCGCTGGCGCTGTCCGTACCACTGTGGAGCGCCGGTCTGGGCACGGGGCAGGCCGCGCTGATCGAGGCGGCGCCCGAGCAGGTGGAGCGCCTGATGACACGCTGGACCCTGTCGGCGTCGCTGGGCGATCTGGGCGCGCCCGCGCTGCTGGGGCTGGCCGCGCTCGTGGGCGCCGGCTGGCGCGCCACCTTCGTGGTCGTGACCCTGCTGGCCATCGGGCTGGCCGCGCTGGTGCGGCCGATGGCGCGACCGGCGCCGCCCGAGCCGCGCGAGCCAGACGCCGACGCCGAGCCGCACGCCGACGCCGCGCCTTCCACCTTCGCGGTGCTGGCGCGCGCGCTGCGCCAGCCGCGTCTGGTCGCCTGGGTGGCGGGCACGTGGCTGTGCACGCTGCTCGACGAGATCTTCGTCGCCTTCGCCGTCCTCGGCCTCGAGCAGCGCTTCGCCGCGGGCGCGGGCGCGCGCGCGCTGGTGCTGGCGGCCTTCCTGGGCGGCGGTGCGCTCGCGCTGGTCGTGGTCGAGCGCGTGCTGCTGCGCGTCGACGGACGCCGCCTGCTGGCGCTGCTCTCGGCCAGCGGCGTGGTGATCTACCTGGCCTGGCTGGCGGCGCCGTCGCTGGGGTGGAGCATCGTCGGCGCTGGTCTGCTCGGGCTGACCACGTCGGGCCAGCACCCGCTGGCCAAGGCGCAGGCCTACCGCGCCGCGCCCGGGCAGGCGGCCACGGTCAACGCCCTCGACGCCGTCTTCGCCAGCCTGGACGTCGCGCTGCCCTTCGCGCTCGCCTGGCTGGCCGCGCGCGCGGGCGTCACCGCGGCGCTGCTGGTGCTGGTGGCGCAGCCGCTCGTGCTCGCCGTGCTGGCGCTGTTCGTGCCGCCGCGCGCGCCCCGAGCTGGCTGACTGACAGACCGGTTCATTCGTCAGTCGACGACCCGGCGAGTTGATGGAAAACTCAGCCCGGGAGCCCACCATGTCCAAGCTGCAGCCGGTCGTGATCGATTTCCCCTGCCCACACGTCACCGCGGTGAAGATCCACGCCATCCACCGTCCCGCCGAAGGCTGCGAGGACTGCCTCAAGATCGGCGGCCAGTGGGTCCACCTGCGCACCTGCCTGACCTGCGGGCACGTGGGCTGCTGCGACTCGTCGCCCAACCGGCACGCGACCAAGCACTTCCACGGCGCCGGCCACCCCATCGTGGTCTCGGCCGAGCCAGGCGAGACCTGGTCGTGGTGCTACGTGGACGAGCGCGAGATCGGCGCATGAGCCCACCCGTCCAGGCCGCACCGGCGCGCCGCGACGAGATGTTCCCCAGGCTCTCGTCCGAGCAGCTGGCGCGCCTGGCCCCGCTCGGGCGCGAGCGCCAGCTGGCCGCGGGCGAGGTGCTGTGGGTGCACGGCGCGCGCAACCTCGACTTCTACGTCGTCATCGAGGGCGAGGTCGAGATCCTGGTGCCCGTCACCGAGCAGGTCGTGGTCGTGCACGGCGACGGCGAGTTCACCGGCGACGTCGATACGCTGTCGGGGCGTGCCGCCGTGGTCGGCGCGCGCGCGCGCTCGGCCACGCGCATCCTCGACATCCCGCGTGATCGCCTGCACTCGCTGGTGCAGACCGATCCCGAGCTGAGCGACATCGTCCTGCGCGCCTTCATCCTGCGCCGCGTCGACCTGATCGCGCGCGGCCAGGGCGACCTGGTGCTGGTCGGCTCGCGCCACTCGGCGCAGACCCTGCGCCTGCAGGAGTTCCTGTCGCGCAACGGCCGGCCCTTCACCTACATGGACATCGAGCGCGACCCCAGCGTGGCCTCGTTGCTCGAGCGCCTCGTGGTCGGCGCCGACGACGTGCCGCTGGTGATCTACGCCGGCAAGGACATCCTCAAGAAGCCCAGCATCGAGGAGGTGGCCGAGTGCTGCGGGCTCAACCGCCTCGACGAGAGCGTGGTGCGCGACGTCCTGGTCGTGGGCGCCGGGCCGGCCGGCCTGGCCACCGCGGTCTACGCCGCGTCGGAGGGCCTGGACGTGCTGGTGCTGGAGTCGAACGCGCCCGGCGGCCAGGCGGGCACCAGCTCCAAGATCGAGAACTACCTGGGCTTTCCCACCGGCGTCTCGGGCCAGGACCTGGCCGGACGGGCCTTCATCCAGGCGGAGAAGTTCGGCGCCGAGATCAGCATCGCGCGCTCGGCGGGCAGCCTGGCCTGCGACGGGCGCCCCTTCAAGATCAAGCTCGCCGGCGGCGGCGAGGTGTTCGGGCGCACCATCGTCATCGCCTGCGGCGTGCAGTACCGCAAGCCCGACGTGCCCGACCTCATGCGCTTCGAGGGCACGGGCGTCTACTTCGCCGCCACCAGCATCGAGGCCACCGCTTGCCAGCGCGAGGACGTCATCGTGGTGGGCGGGGGCAACTCCGCCGGCCAGGCGGCGGTGTTCCTGTCGCGCGCGGTGCGCAAGGTACACATGCTGGTGCGCGGGCGCGGCCTGGCCGAGAGCATGTCCAGGTACCTGATCCGGCGCATCGAGGAGACGCCCAACATCGAGCTGCGCACGCGCACCCAGATCGTGACCGTCGAGGGCGAGCGCCACATCGAGCGCGTGATCTGCGAGGTCGGGGGCGAGACGCGCATGCCCATCGACGCTCGCCACGTCTTCGTCATGACCGGCGCCGATCCCAACACCGCCTGGCTCGAGCGCTGCCTGACCCTCGACGCCAAGGGCTTCGTCAAGACCGGCGTCGATCTCACTCCCGACGAGTTGCACGCGGCCCACTGGCCGCTCACCCGTCCGCCCCATCGCTTCGAGACCAGCATCCCGCACGTCTTCGCCACCGGCGACGTGCGCTCCGGCAGCGTCAAGCGCGTGGCCGCCGCGGTCGGCGAAGGCTCGGCCTGCGTGCAGCTGGTCCACCAGGTGCTGGCGGAGTAAAGGCAACCGCCGGGTTCAGGCATCGACCCGATGTACAGCATGCGGGCGTGTGCGATTGTCCGCACCATGGCGCGCACACTCGCTGGCATCCTGGTCACCGCCCTGGCAGTCACGACCATCGCGATCCCCGAGGCGCTCGCGGTCACGCAGCCAGACGGAACGCTGGTCCCCACCGGGCCCACCCAGCTGCCGCAGCTGTTCAACATGCGCGGCGAGGGCATCAACGCGGTCAACGACGCGGCCATCATGCCCGAGACGTTCACGCCCGCGTGCGCGCTCACCTTCAACGTGCTGCAGCGCAACGCCGACAACAAGAACGCCTTCGGCTGGTACAACGTCACCGGCACGCGCCCGACCAACAGCCAGCTGCACGAGGTGCTCGCCTGCACCGACGGTGTGGGCACGTCGCGCACGGTCGACATCCGCAACGATCCGGCCTACGCCGGCGGCCAGATCGGCTTCTACCAGGCCACCGGCACCTGCGGCACGTCGAACAACCACACCTTCCTGTTCTTCTCGCAGCGCGCGCTCAACCCCGACGGCTCGGGCGCCAACGCCACCATCCACCTGCTCACCTACAACAGCACGGTCACGCCGCACGCCTTCTACTTCGGCTGGGAGGACCTGCTCTCGGGCGGCGACAACGACTTCGACGACCTGACCACCTTCGTCACCGGCATCACCTGCACCGGCGGCGGCGGCCCCTGCCAGACCGGCCGGCCGGGCGTGTGCGCCGACGGCACGCAGCAGTGCCAGCACGGCGGCCTGGCCTGCGTGCAGACCAACGCGTCAGCGAGCGAGATCTGCGACGGCCTCGACAACGACTGCGACGGCATGATCGACGATGCGGCGCCCTGTCCGGGCCAGGAGGTCTGCGACCAGGGCGTGTGCGTGCCCCGCTGCAACAGCGTCGAGTTCCCCTGCAACGGCACCGACGTCTGCAACGCCGCCGGCCTGTGCGTCGATCCCGCGTGCGTGAGCGTCAACTGCCCGCCCGGGCAGCGCTGCGAGGGCGGCAGCTGCGTCGAGCCGTGCAGCGGCGTGACCTGCCCGCACGGTCAGGTGTGCCGCGTGGGCGCGTGCGTCGACCCGTGCGCCACGCTCGTCTGTGATTCGTCGCAGGTGTGCGTCGCGGGCGTGTGCCAGGATCGCTGCGAGTGCAGCGGCTGCGGCGCGACCCAGACCTGCGAGGCGGGCGGCAGCGGCGCGTGCGTGGCCACGCCCTGCGTGGGCGTCGACTGCCCCGCGGGTCAGTTCTGCATGGCGGGCAGCTGCGTCGATGCCTGCGCGGGCGCGACCTGCCCGGGCGGTCAGGTGTGCGAGAGCGGCGCGTGCGTGGCTGCCCCGCCCCCGCCCGACGCGGGTCCCACACCTACACCCATCGACGCGGCTCCGTCACCGACGCCGGACGCGAGCCAGGGCGGCGACGACGCGAGCACGAACGGTGGCGATCCAGGCCGGCCGGCGCCGGGCTGCGGTTGCCGCGTCGGTGGCCGGGACAGCCACGGCGCGGGCGCGCCACCGGTCGCGCTGACCCTCCTCGGCCTCGCCGGCGCGATCCTCGTCGTCACACGCGTGTCATCTCGTCGCAACCGCCGTCGGTAGTCGTGACCACCCACGCATCGCGATGCGATTGTCGTGCGTCGGCGCTCCTGCCACGCTGCTGGTTCCAATCGACGGGGGGAACATGGGTAGCTACCAGTCAGAGTCACACGCCAGGATTCCTGCCGCAGGGACGCTGCCGCCGTCGCGACGCAGCGACCACCGCTACGACGTGCACCTCGACGTCGACCTCACGCTGGAGGGCCAGCACTACTCGAGCACGACCCGGACGCTGTCACTGGGCGGCGCCTTCATCGAGTCGCAGCTGCGACCCGCCTTCAACACGCGCGTGCGTCTTTGCTTCGCCGTGCCCTACCGCAGCGAGCCCATCGACGTGACCGGCACGGTGCGCTGGAGCGACGCGTGCGGCTTCGGCGTGCAGTTCGACGGCCTGCGCGCCCATGCGGTGTGGGCGCTGGGAAAGTTCTTCGAGCAGCAGTAGCCACCCCCGGTCACCGCGACGGCAGTGCCACTCCCAGGTCAGCCGCCTGGTGGCGCAGGGACTTGCTCAGGAACTGCCGGCGCAACGTGGCCACCAGATACCCGGGGCGCGCCGGCTTCTTCACCAGCAGGTCGGCCATGCATGCCTCGACCACAGGCAGCTCCCTGCGCACCGCGCCCACCAGCAACACGCACAGGCTGGACGGCAGGCGCCGACGCGCGCGCTCGAGCACCTCGGCCCCGCTCGCGCCCATGCCCAGGTCATAGTCGCTGACGATGGCGTCGAAGAAGCCACCCGGTTGGGCCAGCAGCGCCAGGGCTTCCTCGCCAGTGCGCGCCTCGACCACCTCGTAGACCTGGCCCAGCTCGCTCGCCAGCGCCTTCAGCACCAGCTCGTTGTCCTCGACCAGCAGCACTCTCCGGGTCGTCGTGTATGCCCTCACTGGACCAGGTCCCTGACCAGTGCGACCAGCTCGTCGGTGCGGAAGGGCTTCTCCAGGCAGCGGTTGGGCATGTCGTCGACAAAGGCGCGCGCCTTGGGCGTGAACGCGCCGCCGGTCAGGAAGACCACCTTGCTCAGCTCCTCGGGTGCGATCTCGCCCAGCTGCTGGTGGAAGTCCATGCCAGTGATCTCGGGCATCATCAGGTCGCACAGGATGAGGTCGTAGCGTTCACCCGCGCGGATACGGGCGAGCGCCTCGCGCGCGTCGCAGGTGCCGACCACCTGGTGGTGCTTGCCGAGCGTGCGCTCGACCAGCTTGACCAGCAGCGCCTCGTCGTCGATGACCAGGATGCGAGCGGGACGGCCGATCAGCTCGGCGCCGGGCTCGGACGTGCAGGCGCGCGCGCGCGTCACGCCCATGGGCAGCGACACGCGAAAGGTCGTGCCCTTGCCGACCTCGCTCTCGACCGTGATCTCGCCGCCGATGCGGTCGAGGATTCCGCGACAGATGGGCAGCCCGAGCCCGGTGCCCTTGCCCTGCGGCTTGGTGGTGAAGAACGGCACGAAGATGCGTCCGATCTGCTCGGGCGCGATGCCCGAGCCGGTATCGCTGACCTCGATGATCACGCGTCCCGCCTGCTCGCGCGTGATCACGCGGATCTCGTTCTGCTCGGCGCGCCCCTCGGGGATGGCCTGGGCGGCGTTGACCAGCAGGTTGAGGAAGACCTGGCCCAGCCGGCCCTCGTTGGCATCGACCGACGGCACCGGGGCCAGGTCCTTGACCAGCCGGGCGCGGTGGCGCACCTCGTTCGAGACCATGCGCAGGATCGCCTCCAGCGGGCGGAGGACGTCGACCGGCCCGTGCACTTCCGCGTCGTGGCGCGAGAACATGGTCAGGTCGCGCACGATGGCGGCCACACGCTGCGCGGCATCCTCGGCGTCGCGCAGCGCCTCGACGGCGTCCACAATCGAGGTCGGCCCTCCCGAGCCCTTGGCCACGGCCGAGACGAACTCGGTGGCGACGCTGAGGTTGCCGATGATCGCGGCCAGCGGGTTGTTGATCTCGTGCGCGACGCCGGCGGCGAGCGTACCCACCGAGGCCATGCGGTCGGAGATGGCCAGCCGTTCACGCAACGACCGGGTCTCCGAGATGTCGCGCAGGATGGTGAAGTGCCGGTTGGGCAGGACATTGGCCTTGCCGCGCGAATCGACCACGCGCCGCTCGCCGTCGGGGCGCAAGAGCTCGAGCTCACCCTCCTGCCCGCCGGCGCGCAGGAACTGCGCCCAGCCGGCCACAAACGACGCGCGTGCCTCCGCAGGCAGGAAGTCGGTGATGCGCGAGCTCAGCAGGCGCGCACGGTCGATGCCCAGGAGCTCGAGCGCCGCCTGGTTGCCGTCGACGTGGATGCCCTGGTCGTCGGCGATCACGATGGCGTCGCGTGACTCGTCGAAGACCGCGCGCAGGATCAGATCGCGCTCGTGCAGCGTCGTCAGGGCGCGCTGGCGCTCGACCGCGTGGCGCAGGGCACGCCCCAGACCGCTACCCTCGAGCTGGCCCTTGAGCACGACGTCGACGGCGCCCGCCGCGAACGCCGCGTTCTCGATCGTGGTGCTGACGTCACGGGTGAGCAGGATGATGGGCATGGTGACGCCCACCAGCTGCGCCTCGCGCAGGAGCTCGAGCCCGGTGCGCGCGCCCAGCCGGTAGTCGAGCAAGCAGACCGCGTGGTTGCCCTGGCGCAGGGCCGCGAGGCCCTGGTCGTAGCGCGACACCCGGTCGAGATCGTAGCCCCCGCCCGCGCTGGCGCCCACCAGCTGCCTGGCCAGCAGGTATGAATCGTGGCTGTCGTCGATGAGCAGGACGCGGACGGTCGCGCCTGGTGCAGCCCGCACCCACGCCGTCCTGACCGGGGCCGTGCGCAGCATCTAGATTCCCTGCGCCCGCCGGGCTGCCGGCAGAACCGCGCCTTTGGTGACGCTCTCATCCGGCGCGCTGGTGTTGAACCAGGTGCCGAGCTGAGCAGCGCGCAAGAGCAGCGAGATCTCGCAGTCGCTCGCACCATGGGTAGCGGCGACGCCGAGGTCGCGCAAGAGCCGCAGGACCTCGTTCTCGCTGTGCCCGCGGCCGAGAGCTGGAACCGCCCGATGGTCGAAGGTTTTCATACATCATGAATAGGCCTGCCCACGGTCGCTGGCTGTCCGGCACCTGGCTGAAGCCAGCGTAGGGATCCTCCTACGTGGCGCCCTGGCCACCCACCCTGGTGGTGCTCAGCAGGCGCCGCACCACATCGAGTAGGTCGGTGTGCGCCCGGTCCTTGCTCACGAAGGCGGCCGCGCCGCGCCGGAGCGCCTCGCCGGCATACGGGTCGACGCCCATGCCGCTCACGATCGCGACGGGCAATCCGGGGCAAAGTAGCTGGATCTGCTCGAGCGCGACCAGGCCGCTCATGCCGGGCAGGCTGATGTCGAGCAGGATCAGGTCCCAGCGGCCCGGCGTCAGGGACGCGAGCGCCTCCTCGCCGGACCCGGCCTCTTCCACGTCGGCATCGAGTCCCTCGAGCAGGCGCCGCAAACCCGCGCGCACCGCTCGCTCGTCGTCGACGACGAGGATCCTGTAGCGCAGGCCTTCCACGGTCACGCATTCAGGATGACCGACGATGGCCCGGGTAGGTATCAGGGACTCACCCGAGCGAGCCGTCGTCCGACGCGATCTTGCGCTCAGTCGACCAGGTTGGCGCGGATCGAGTAGCGGATGAGCTCGGCCGTGGTGCGCATGTTCATCTTCTCGAGCAGGCGGGTGCGGTAGGTGCTGATGGTCTTCTCGCTGAGCCCCAGCTCGTGGCCGATCTCCTTGACCGCCTTGCCGCCCGCCATCATGCGCAACACCTGCAGCTCACGGTTGGACAGCTGCTCGTGCAGCGGCGCGCCCGCGCCCGAGCTCAGGTTGCAGGCGAGCTGCTCGGCCAGCTTCCCGCTCACATACTTGCCGCCGCCGGCCACCTTGTGGATGGCGCGCACCAGGTCGTCGTTGGCGCTGCCCTTGGTGATGTAGCCCGCCGCGCCCTCGCGGAAGGCGCGCAGCGCGTACTGATCCTCCGGGTACATGGTCATCACCAGCACCGGCACGTCAGCGCGAACCGCGCGCATCTCCTTGAGCGCCTCGAGCCCGCCGCCCCCGGGCATGGAGATGTCGAGGATGACCAGGTCCCAGCTGGCCTTGCGCACCTCCTCGACGGCCTCCTTCGCCGAGGAGGCCTCGCCGACCTCGCAACCAGCGAGCTCGTCGAGGATGATGCGCCGCAGGCCGTCGCGCACGATGGGATGGTCGTCGACGAGCAGGATCTTCATCGATGCGGACCTCCGTGCTGCACGCTGCAGTCGCTGATGCGGATGACGACGTGCGTGCCGCCGCCGCTGCCGCGCTCGATGCGCAGGGTCCCGCCCAGGAGGGCCGCACGCTCGCGCATGCCGATGAGGCCGAGCGAGGTCGAGCCCGCGGCCTGCTGCGCGGTGATGCCGCAGCCGTTATCCTCGACGTCGAGCACGAGTGCCTGCTCGTCGGCGAGCAGGTGCGCGACCACCTGGGTCGCGTGCGCGTGCCGCCTGGCGTTGGTGAGGATCTCCTGGAAGCAGCGGAAGAGCGCGGTCGAGCACGCGGAGCTCACCTGCAGCTCGTCACCGGGACCGACGACCTGGACCTCGATGCCCGAGCGCGTGGTGAACTCGCGCGCCTGCCACTCGAGCGCCGCGACCAGGCCGAGGTCGTCGAGCACGCCCGGGCGCAGCTCGGTGGCCAGCTGGCGCACCGTGGTGATGGTGGCGTCGACCAGCGAGTCCATGGCCGCGAGGCGCTCGAGGATGACCTTCTCCTGGCCGGCCGCGGCCATGCGCTTGCTCAACCAGCCGAGATCCATGCGGATGGCGGTGAGCTGCGAGCCGAGCTCGTCGTGGATCTGGCGCGCGATGCGCGTGCGCTCGTCCTCGGAGACGAGCTGCAGACGCGCCGCGAGCGCGCGCAGCTGCTTCTCCGACTCGTAGAGCGCACCGGCGGTGGCCTCGATGCGCTGCTGCCGGTCGAGCAGCTCGTGCTTGGCGCGGATGGCCTCGCCGATGTCGTGCAACACCATGACGATGCCGCGGATGGCGCCCGCGGCATCGCGGATGGGCGCGAGCGTGCCGGCGATGGAAACCTCGCTGCCGTCGCGGGCCTGCATGACCGTACCTTCGGGAATGCGCACCACGACGCCGAGCATGAGCACGCTGGCGACCGGCTTGTGCCAGGGCTCGTGCGTGCTGAACGCGGCCAGATGCAGGACGTTGGTGATGGGCTGCTGACGCGCCTCGTTCATGCGCCAGCCGGTCAGCTGCTCGGCCACCGGGTTCATGCGCGTGACCCTGGCCTCGCTGTCGGTGGCGATGATCGCCTCGCCGATGCCGTCCAGGGTCGCTGCCAGGTCGGAGTCGCTCTGCTTCAACGCGGCTTCCTTGGCAGCGACGAACTCGTCGCCGAGCAGGCCCACCGACTTGTCGACGAACTGGCGCAGCGCACGCTGCGCGGCTTGCAGGCGTTCGGGCTTTCCGGCGAGCTCACGGGTGAGATGGGGCATGACCACCTCGACGAGCGCGCCACCCATGGGGTACCAGCCGGCGAACGTCACGCCCAGCCCGGCATAGATGCGCGCCCGCCGACGTACCGACTCTTCGAACGGACGCCAGTCGCCCCCCACCCCGCGCTGCATCACATCGCGCGTGTGGCGGCGTTGCGCCTCCATATCTCCGTCGCTGGCTCCGCGGCTCGTCGGTGCGAGCCCGCCGCGTTTCTGCGTCACCTCCCAGGTCTGCGACCAGATGGCGTCGAAGTGGGTGTCGTAGATGCGCCAGAGCTCGTCGAGGCCGGCCTGCTCTTGGGGCGAGAACCAAGGTACCGGCTCTGCACCTGGCAGGTCGATCGTCACCCCATCAGCTTAGGCCGATTGCATCGACATCGCCAGCCGTGTCGGACGGAAGCCATGAATCAGGTCAGCGGGACCCGGATTTTATTATTGGCATTCTTCATTCCAGATGAAATCCCATGTGGATTTGTTTTCTCGACGGAAACTTCGCAACGCACCTCAGTTGCTCTGCATTCGCGCCAATCTACATTGGCATAAATCCGAGCGGGGCATTCCGCATGGGTGGATAGATCTATCAGTGGTAACGTTGGGCCATGCAGGCCACTCGATGAAGCGCCACACGGCGCCGCAAGCCAAGGTGACCAAGATACTCACGGGCATCCAGGGATTCGACGAGATCACTGGCGGAGGATTGCCGCGCGGACGATCGACCCTGGTCAAGGGTGGGCCGGGCTGCGGCAAGACCGTCTTCGCCCTGCAGGTGCTGGTCAATGGCGCCCGTCAAGCCAAGGAAGCGGGGCTCTTCGTGGCGTTCGAGGAGAGCACGGGTGAGATCATTGCCAACGCCGCCACGTTCGGATGGGATCTGCCCGGGCTCATCAAGAAGAAGCTGTTCTTTCTGGATGCGCGTCTCTCTCCCGACGTGGTCAAGGCGGGGGAATTCGACCTGCTGGGCATGCTGACGGTCCTGCAGGCCAAGGCCGAAGACATCCATGCCACGTGCATCGTCTTCGACGGCATCGACGTGCTCCTGGGTCTGCTCGATGACCCGGTGGCTGAGCGTCGTGAGATCTATCGCATCCGCGACTGGCTGGCGCAGACCGGCCTGACCGGCATCATCACGCAGAAGGTCGGCCCCAACGACACCGACCAGCGCTACAGCTTCCTGCAGTTCATGGTCGATTGCGTGGTCATCCTCAAGCATCAGGTGGTCGACGGGTCGGCGTTCCGTAACCTGCGCGTCATGAAGTACCGCGGCTCGGGGTTCTCCGCCGACGAGTTCCCCATCACGCTCACCAACCAAGGCATGCAGCTCAGCAACCGTGGGCCCACCGAGCTGCAGTACCAGGTCACCGACGAACGCATCTCGTCGGGCCTGCGGCGGCTCGACCACATGCTGCGGGGCGGCTACCACCGCGGCAGCAACGTGCTCATCTCGGGCGCGCCCGGAACCGCCAAGTCGACGCTGGCCGGGCTCTTCGCTGCCGCCGCCTGCGAGCGCGGCGAGCGCACGTTGTATGTGAGCTTCGACGAGGGCGCGGCCCAGATCGTGCGCAATCTCAAATCGGTGGGCATCCATCTCGCTCCTCATCTGAGGTCCGGCCTGCTCGCCATCTATTCGACCCGCACGCGCGGACCCAACGTCGAGGACCAGTTCGGCGATCTGCGCGTGAAGGTGCGCGAGCACGCTCCGCGCTGTCTGGTCATCGATCCCCTCTCGGCGCTCTCGACCAAGCTCGAGCACCTCGCCTCGGCGGATGCGGCCCAGCAGTTCCTCGACTATCTCAAGGGCGCAGGCATCACGGTCGTCAATACCTCGCTGATGAACGGCATCAACACCGACGAGGCCATGTCGACGGGCATCTCGACCATCGCCGACACATGGATCCACGTCTCCTACGTCGTGCAGGACGGCGAGCGCAACCGCGCCCTGACCATCGTCAAGTCACGCGGCACCGGCCACTCCAACCAGGTTCGCGAGCTGACCCTGTCCAACGACGGTGTCACCCTGAACGATGTCTTCGTCGCCCAGGGCAAGGTGCTCATGGGCGTGGCGCGATGGGAATGGGAACAGGAGCAGCAGGCCGGCAAGAAGCGCGACCAGGTGGCCACCGAGCTCAAGCGACTGCAGCTGCAGCTCGCCCAGGCCGAGGCGGCCGCGCGCCTTCAGGTCGTTCGCACCGAGATGGATGCCCGCTCGGCCGAGATCGGCGTCATGGTCCTGGCCACCGGGTCGGCGTCCAAGCTACTGGCCACCGACCGAGAGGTCATGCGCAAGATGCGACACGCCGACGAGGACGGCCGCGGCGCCAAGCGCAGGCGCGGCAAGGGCGGCAGCGCGGCCAAGAATGGCCGCAGCGAGGCCCTCTAGGATGAGGAGTGTCAAGAAGAGCAAGGCGCGGCTGTCGTTGCGTCTCTATGTCGCGGGCCATGCTCCCAACTCGGTACGCGCGATCGCCAATGCCAGGAGTATCTGCAACGAGCATTTCGCCGCCCACCACGATCTCGAGGTCGTCGACCTGCTCGAGCACCCGCGCCGAGGCCTGGCCGATGGCATCATCGTGACCCCGACGCTGCTCAAGCTGACGCCTCCGCCGGTGCGCAGAGTGATCGGCAACCTCAGCGACACGGTCCAGGTGCTCCTGGTGCTGGCCAGCAAGTGAACGCCAGCGAAGCGCGGCACACGCTCGGCCTGGCCCAGCGGCTCTCCGAGGCCGAGGCGACCATCGAGGCGCTGCTCTCGGGCGAGATCGACGCGGTGGTCGACTCGCGCAGCAACAAGCCGGTCTTGCTGTTCAGGGCGCAAGAAGCATTGCGTGAGAGCGAGGAGCGCTTCCGCGCCGTCGCCGAGCTCGCGCAGGATGCCATCATCAGCGCGACCAGCGATCGCCGGATCACCTTCTGGAACCGCAGCGCGGAGAAGATGTTCGGCTACACCACGCAGGAGATCCTGGGCAAGTCGTCGACCATCCTGCTGGGCAAATGGTTCGGACACATCGAAGAGCACGAGATGCTCGGTCGCGGCAGCCGCGCGCGTGCGGGCGATAGCGCCGGGATTCTCGAGATCGACGCGCGGCACAAGGATGGCCACGAGTTCCCGGTCGAGATCTCGTCCTCGAGCTGGACCAGGAATGGCGAGCGTGTCTTCACCAGCGCCATGCGCGACATCAGCGAGCGCCGGCGCCTGCAGGCCGAGCTGCTGCGACACCTGCAGGTCGACCATCTGACCGGCCTGCTGGTCCGCTGCGTCGGCGAGGAACGCATCACCATCGAGACCAACCGCGCCCGGCGGCATCGCCGGCCGCTCGCGATCGGCCTGTTCGACATCGATCACTTCAAGCTCGTCAACGACGTGCACGGTCACGCCGTCGGCGATGCCGTGCTGGCGCACATCGGCCAGGCGGTCAATCGACTGGTGCGGACCAGCGACGTGGCGGTGCGCTGGGGCGGCGAGGAGCTGCTCATCGCCATGCCCGAGACCACGCTGGAAGGCGCGCTCGAGTGCGCCGAGCGGGTCCGGCACGCGGTCAGCGAGCTCGACGTCACCACCATCGGCCCGATCACGATCTCGGCGGGAGTGGCCGCGCATGTGGGCGACGAAGGCGCGCTCGACACCGTCAGGCGTGCCGACGCCAGGCTCTACGAGGCCAAGCGCCTCGGCCGTAATCGCGTCCTCGCCTGAGCGGCCCGGCTACGGCGCCCGCCGCGCCTCCTGGATGCGCTCGATCACCTCGGCCATCTGCTTGCGCAGCGCGATCATCTCCTGGCGCATGCGCAGGATCACCTCCACGCCGGCGAGGTTGACCTCGAGCTCGCGCAGGAGCAGACGCGCCACCCGGGCCAACTCGGCTTCCTCCTCGGAGTACTCGCGCTCGAGCGGCGCAGGCAGCACGCCCGCCTCGAGCAGCATCTCGACGATCTCGCGATCGTCCTCCACCACGACCAGCAGCTCGTGCAGGATCACAGCGTCACCCCCTCCCGGACCGGCGTGGAGTAGAGGTCGTTGGCCGCCTTGACCGCCTCGGCCAGGCGCGCGTCTTCCTTGTCGGGCACGCGCACGAGCAGCTCGACCAGCAGGTTGCCCACGTCGTCGCCGCGGCGGACGCCCTTGCCGCGCAGGCGCAGGTTCTGGCCACTCTGCGAGCGCGGCGGCACCTTGAGCTGCACCGGCCCGTCGGGAGTGGGCACCGGGATGCTCGCGCCCAGGTAGGCCTCGGCCACGGTGACGGGCAGCTTGAGCAGCAGGTCGAGGCCCTCGCGGCTGAAGTGCGGGTGCGCACGCACCTTGATCTGGATGTAGAGATCGCCGGGCGGACCGCCGCCGCGTCCGGGCGAGCCCAGGCCGGGCACGCGCAGGCGCGAGCCGTCGTCGGCGCCGGGGGGAATGCGCACGGTCACCTTGCGCGTGCCCGGGACGACGCCCTCGCCGTGGCAGGTCGGGCACGGCTCCTTGCCGCTGCCGCCGCAGTGCGGACAGGCGGCCACGATGCGCATGGGCCCGCCCGCGGCATTGACGCGTCCGGTGCCGTCGCAGGTCTTGCACTTGGCGCCCGTGGTGCCCGAGCCCGTGCAGGTCGGGCAGGTCTGCCCGGTGGGCGCGTCGACCGACAGCTCGGCGCCACGCAGCGCCTGCACGAAGTCGAGCTCCACCGACGCGACGATGTCGTCGCCCGCGGCCGGTCCGCGCCGCGCCGCGCGGCCGCCGCCGCCGAAGAGGTCGCCGAGGTCGAAGTCGAAGCCGCCGCCGTCGTCCTCACTCGCGTAGCCGCCGCCGAAGCCGCGCCCGCCGCCCGCGCGCCGCGACTCGGCGGCGCGCCGGGCCTGCTGCTCGTACGCGCGCTGCCCGTCGGCGTCGAAGCCCGAACGCAGCGACGCATCGCCGAACTCGTCGTACGCCTTGCGCTTCTTCTCGTCGGAGAGCACCTCGTAGGCCGAGGCGACGCGCTTGAACTTGTCGGCCTCTGCCGGCTTGCCCGGGTTGACGTCGGGATGGTGCTTGCGCGCCAGCTTGCGGTACGCCTTGCGGATCTCGTCCGCCGTGGCGGTCCTGGCGACTCCGAGCACCTCGTACAGGTCTGGTTCGGCCATCGATGCCTCTCGCGGGTGGGCGCGACGAGCCGACAGTCTAGCGCGAAGCCGAGGGGACGACCGAGCCTTCGCTGCGCGTCATGCGGGCGGGTCGGGCGCGACCTTGTCGACCATGTCGAGCAGCTCCGCGGCGTCGAACGGCTTCTCCAGGCAAGGGTTGCTCACGTGGGCGAGGAAGTCGCGCCCGCGCTCGGTGAACGTGCCGCCGGTCATGAACACAAAGCGACGGGCCAGCTGCGGATGATCGGCCAGCACGGCGTCGTAGAGCTCCATGCCGGTCACGTCCGCCATCATCAGATCGGCGAGCACGGCGTCGAAGCCATGGTCGGCGCGCAGCATGGCCAGCGCCTGCCGGCCGCTCGTGGCGGTGACCACATCGTGGGTGGTGCTGAGCAGCGCGCGCACCGAGCGCAGCAGCGCCGGCTCGTCGTCGACGATGAGCAGGCGGGCGCGCGGACGCGGCGAAGCCAGCGGCGCTGGCGCGGGTGCCGGCGCGGGCGCGGCAGGCGACGCCACGACCCGTTCGGCCGCCGGCACGGTGACGCGGAAGGTCGTGCCCGCGCCCGGCCGCGAC
>Ga0209515_10001840_pt1 | contig 34223 bp, 36 predicted proteins | sample Subgroupgradi54m_FD_187454 | JGI IMG/M metagenome (GOLD analysis project Ga0209515, IMG submission 187454) | Subsurface groundwater microbial communities from S. Glens Falls, New York, USA - GMW60B uncontaminated upgradient, 5.4 m (SPAdes)... ... | reverse complement strand
CCGCGTTTTTGTGGAGCACGCTTACCATAAGGGGGCGGACGGGGAGCTTTTCGGCCGGCGGGGAAATGAAGAGCTCCGCGGCGGCTTGGAGGAGCGGTTGGTAGCGGTCGCGGAGGGGATGCCGGGCGGGCAGGTGCTGGCGGTGCAGGCGTCGGAGATCAGCCGGCGGGTGGGGCTGGAGGAGTTCCTTGCCCGTGCACCGCGCGGGTTGGCGAAGATAGTTGTTTTCGGCAAGGGCAGTTCCATCGGGCCGGAGCTGTCGGCGCGGAACGACATCTTCTACATCGACAGCGACGATCCCGCCGATTTGGGAGCCGCTCTGGCCGGTTTGGAAGAGGACCGGGTGGTCTTCCTGGGCGACCGGAAGGTCGGGGAATATCTGAAAACCGCACTGCCGGCCAGCATGAGCGTTGCCGTGATGGCTCCGGGGTCGGGACTGGAGGAAATCCTTTTGACGCTCGGTCTGCCGGCCGACCTGCTCGGCCAGGTCAACGCCTCCGGCCTCGAAGAACAGCTCGCCCGCGACCGCGCCGCCTAAACCTTTTCCTCATGGTAGAATGTCCCGCATGGACGCCGCATTTGTTGCCCAATTGACCGGCCTGCGAGAGACTCTCTCGAACCTGCGGAGGTATCTTTGACCTGGACTCAGCTGAGTCCAGGATAAAGATCCTCGAACAGAAACTGGCCGCCCCCGGGTTTTGGGACGACCAGGGCAAGGCCAACACCGCCATCCAGGAGCTCAAACGCTGGAAGTCCGCGCTGGAACCCTGGCGGGCCGCTTGGGCCGAGCTGGAGACCCTCCAGGAGCTCTCTTCCTTAATAGAGCAAGGCGACGCCGCCTCCCAGGCGGATCTCCAAAAATCCCTCTCCTCGCTGGCCGCGGAAATCGGCAAACTGGAGCGGCGCACGCTGTTCCGGGGGGAGTTCGATCCCAGCAACGCGATCCTCTCGATCACGGCCGGGGCCGGCGGCACGGAATCCTGCGACTGGGCTTCGATGCTGTTTCGGATGTACAGCCGCTGGGTGGAGACCAAGGGTTTCAAGCGTCAGGTGCTGGATTACCTGGCCGGCGAGGAGGCCGGCATCAAGTCGGTGACAATGGAAATCCAGGGGGATTTCGCTTATGGCCTCCTGCAGTCGGAAGCCGGCGTGCACCGGCTGGTCCGGATCTCCCCGTTCGACTCCAACAAGCGGCGCCACACCTCCTTTGCGGCGGTGGACGTGATCCCCGAGATCTCCGAGGACATCCAGATCGACATCCAGGAAAAGGACCTGCGGATCGACGTCTACCGCGCCGGCGGGCCGGGCGGGCAGGGGGTCAACACCACCGACTCGGCCGTGAGGATCACCCACTTGCCGACCGGAATCGTCGTGCAGTGCCAGAACGAGCGGTCCCAGCTCAAGAACAAGGCCTCGGCGATGAAGGTGCTGAAGGCCCGCCTGCATGAGGCGGAACGGCGCAAGCGGGAGGAGGCGGCCGCCAAGCACCACGCCGAGAAGCAGAAGATCGAGTGGGGGAGCCAGATCCGTTCCTACGTGCTCCAGCCGTACCAGATGGTGAAGGACCACCGCACCGCCATCGAGACCGGGAAGACGCAGGCGGTGCTCGACGGCGAAGAGCTGGACCTGTTCCTGGATGCTTACCTGCAGTGGAAGGCGCAGAAAAAAGTAGAGCGATGATGAACTGGGTAATCAACAAGATCATCGGTTCGCAGAACGCCCGGCTGGTGAAACAGCTCTGGCCGATGTCGCGTGAGATCGGCTCCCACGAGCCGGCGATGAAGAGTTTGAGCGACGCCGGGCTCCGGCAGAAGAGCGAGGAGCTGAAGAAGCGGCTCCACGGCCGGGTCCTGGAGCTCGGCGGCGGCCTCACGCCGGAGGGGAAGGCGCCGGCCGGCCCCGACGGACCGCTTGAGGAGGACGCCGTCGCGCCGGAACGCAAGCGCCGGCTGAAAAACGAAGAGAAGGCCCTGCTGGAGATCCTGCCGGAGGCGTTCGCGCTGGTGCGGGAGGCCTCCCGGCGGATCACCGGCATGCGCCACTTCGACGTCCAGCTGATCGGCGGCATGGTCCTGCACCAGGGCAAGATCGCCGAGATGGCCACCGGGGAGGGTAAGACCCTTGTCGCCACCGCCCCCGCCTACTTGAACGCCCTGCTGGGGCGGGGCGTCCACATCGTGACGGTCAACGACTACCTGGCCCGCCGCGACCGGAACTGGATGGGCCCGATCTACGAGTCGTTGGGGTTGACGGTCGGCGTGATTCAGCACGGGCTCAGCGCCGACGAGCGGCGGCAGGCCTACGGCTGCGGCATCACCTACGGCACGAACAACGAGTTCGGCTTCGACTACCTGCGGGACAACATGGCGATCTCGGTGGAGGAGTGCGTCCAGCGCGTGCTTTCCTACGCGATCGTGGATGAGGTGGACTCGATCCTGATCGATGAGGCCCGCACGCCGCTGATCATCTCCGGGCCGGCCGAGGAATCGACCGACCTCTACTACCGGATCGACCGGATCGTCCCCCAGCTGGTCAAGGAGACCGACTACACGGTGGACGAGAAGGCCCACAGCGCGGTGCTCACCGAGGAGGGGATCAAGAAGGCCGAGAAGCTGCTGGCCGTTGAGAACCTCTACGAGGGCGGCAACGTCCAGCTGGTGCACCACATCAACCAGGCCCTGCGGGCCCACACGCTCTACCGCCGCGACGTGGAGTACATGATCAAGGACGGCCAGGTGGTGATCGTCGACGAGTTCACCGGCCGGCTCATGCCGGGCCGGCGCTGGTCGGATGGGCTCCACCAGGCGGTCGAGGCCAAGGAAGGGGTCAAGATCGAGCGGGAGAATCAGACGCTCGCCACGATCACTTTCCAGAACTACTTCCGCATGTTCGACAAGCTCTCCGGCATGACCGGCACCGCTTTCACCGAGGCGGCGGAGTTCCACGAGATCTACAAACTGGAGGTGGTGGACATCCCGACCAACTGCCCGTTGATCCGGACGAACCACCAGGACGTCGTCTACCGGACCGAACGGGAGAAGTTCATTGACGTAGTGCAGGAGATTGCCGAGATGCACGCCGCGGGCCGGCCGGTGCTGGTCGGCACCATCTCGATCGAGCGGTCGGAGCGGCTGTCCCAGTTGTTGAAACAGCCGGGCCCGCTCATGGAGTGGCTGCAGAAACAGCGCCGGCAGATGCTGGAGGAATTGGAAAAAGAAAAGATCCGGCCGGCGGATGAGCACTTCCGCAGGGATTTGGAGAAACTGCTCAAGGGGCAGGGAACGCTCCAGCCGGGACAACTCCAGCCGCTGGTGGAGTTGCTGCGTTCCTCCGACCCCAAGTCCCCTCTGCTCTATCCGCTGGAGCGGATGGGCCGCACGGCGCTGGCGGTGGAGAAGGTCCGGGAAGGGATCCCGCACCACGTGCTGAACGCCCGCTACCATGAGCTGGAGGCGCAGATCGTCGCGCAGGCCGGCCGCTTCGGAGGCGTCACGATCGCTACCAACATGGCGGGCCGGGGGACCGACATCCTGCTCGGCGGCAACCCGGAATTCCTGACCGCGGCGGAGATCAAGCGCCAGCAGGAGGCCGCTAGTGCCAGCGCCGCCGAGATGCCGGAAGAAGAAAAGGCGAAACTCCTGGCGCGGATGCGGGAGCAGGCGAAGGCCGAACACGACAAGGTGGTGGCGGTCGGGGGGCTCCACGTGCTCGGCACCGAACGGCACGAATCCCGCCGCATCGACAACCAGTTGAGGGGCCGCTCCGGCCGGCAGGGGGACCCCGGCTCCAGCCGCTTCTACGTTTCGCTGGAGGACGACCTGATGCGGATCTTCGGTGAGAACCGCTTGATCGAGATGGTCAAGACGCAGATCCTGGAAGGAGAGGTCATCGAGATGAAGATGATGACCCGCGCGATCGAAGCGGCCCAGAAGCGGGTGGAGATGCACAACTTCGACATCCGCAAGCGCCTGCTCGAGTACGACAACGTGATGAACCGGCAGAGGGAGGTCATCTACAAGGAGCGCCGGGCGGTGCTCGAGGGGAGCAACCTGAAAGACAAGGTGGCGGAGATGGCCGAGGAGTCGGTGGACGGCATGCTGATGCTTTACGCGCCGGAGCACCAGGACCCGGAAGAGTGGAACTTCAAGGAGCTGGCGGACGCCTTCCAGCAGCAGTTCGGCGTGCCGTTCCCGCCGGAAGCGAAGGATCTCGGCCGGGAGGGGCTGGCCGGCCGGCTGAAAGAAATTGCCCGGCAGGCCTACGAGCAGAGGGAAAAAGAGTTTGGGCCGGAGCAGATGCGCCGCGTGGAGCAGTGGCTTCTGCTCCAGGTGATCGATTCAAAATGGAAGGACCACTTGTACGGCATGGACCACCTGCGCGAAGGGATCGGCTACCGGGTCTACGGCCAGCAGGACCCGCTGGTGGAGTACCAGCATGAGGCGTACCAGATGTTCACGCAGATGGTGCAGACGATCCGGGCGGAGGTCGTGGAGCTGATCTTCCGGATCCAGGCGACGAAGCCGGAGCCGGCCCGGCGGGTGCTCGCACCCACGGAGTTCCTGCACCCGGAGGCCCAACGTCCGGTTTCTCCGCCGCCGGAATCCCCGGCGAGATCAACGATCCCAGGATGGGTGCCGAATGAGGAGGCGAAGGTGGGCAGGAATGATCCCTGCCCGTGCGGCAGCGGCAAGAAGTTCAAGAAATGCCACGGAACGTAACCGAGAAGGAGAGTAGGATGACATCGTTGAAAAAGGGAACCGCCGGATTGTTGGCGATCGGATTCATGATCGGATCGGTGGGCATCACGCTCGCCGCGGAGAAAAATGAGAGCGCCGCGCCCACGGCGCAGGAAGCGGCCGACGCGGGTCTGCCGGCCCCCGGCCAGGGCAACCGGCCTCCGACGGCGGTGGAGATGCAGCAGATGATGGGACCGGTGATGGCGGAGATGATGTCCAGCATGCTCAAGGGCATGACCAAGACGCTGGCCGAACCCCAGATCGCGCAAAATCTGGCCACCTTCACGCGCAACTATTACCAGGCGCTGATGGACCGGGGTTTCACCGAAGAGCAGGCGCTGAAGATCGTCACCTCCACCGGGTTCCCCTCGATGGGAGGAGCAAAATAGCGGAGATTCTCGCCGCCGCTTTACTGCTGGTCCTCAGCTTCCCCCCGTTCGACCTGGGGTGGCTGGCCTGGGGAGCGCTCGTCCCCTGGCTCTTCCTTCTGGACGAGTGTTCTCCCCGCCGGGCCTTCTGGCGCAGCACTCTGCTGGGCCTGATCTTCTTCGGCGGGACAGTCTGGTGGGTCGGCCTCGTCGCGATCCCCGGGGTTGTTGTGCTCGTGCCCGCCCTTGCGCTCTATTTCGGGGCCTGGGGCTGGCTGGCCAACCGCATCCTCGCCCGCCGGAAGGGAACCGCCGCGGTTTTGCTCCTCCTCCCATGCTCCTGGGTCGCGCTGGAGTACGCCCGCTCCCACCTGCTCAGCGGGCTTGGATGGAACCTGCTCGCCCACACCCAGTGGAACCGGATCCCCCTGATCCAAATCGCCGACCTCACCGGCGTGTGGGGCGTGTCGTTCCTGGTCGTTTTTATAAATGTTGCTCTGTTCATGGCCGCGGGGGGGAAACGGGCAAAGAAGGTCCCCGCCTTGGCCGCCGCGGGTTTTTTAATCGCCGCGGTCCTGCTCTACGGAATGTTCCACCTGCACCGGCTGAACGCCTCGCCGTCCGCCGGCTCCCAGCCGCCCCCTCTCCGGGTGGCGCTCCTCCAGGGGAACATCCCGCAGAGCCGGAAGTGGGATGACTCGTTCGAGGAGGCGATCTGGAAACGGTACTTGGAGCTGGTGGCGCGAGCCAAGGAGGGAAAACCGGACCTGATCGTCTGGCCGGAGACCGCGGTCCCCGGCTACCTGGAGGATACGCTGGTCTTTGCCCGCCTGCAGGGGATCTCTCACTCCGTTGGGGTCGAGATGCTGGTGGGGCTCCCGACGGAGGAGGTCGAGACCGGTCTTCCTTATAACAGCGCTCTCCTGCTGGGGCCCGATGGGCAGGAGCGGGCTCTCTACTCCAAGATCCACCTGGTCCCGTTCGGCGAGTTCATCCCCTTGAAGCCGGTCCTCGGTTGGCTGAAACGGTTCTACCCGGTCGCCGATTTCGCGCCGGGCAAGACGTTCACCGTTTTTCCCACCCAGCCGCCGGTCAGCGTGCTGGTCTGTTTTGAGGACCTCTTTCCGGAATTGGCCCGGCGGTTCGTCCGGGAGGGGGCAGGGTGGCTGTTGGTGATCACCAACGACGCCTGGTTCGACCGTTCGGCCGCCTCCCTCCAGCACCTGCAGGCCTCCGTCTTCCGGGCGGTGGAGAACCGGGTCTGGGTCGGGCGTGCCGCTAACAGCGGCTGGACCGGTTTCGTGGATCCGGCCGGGCGGCGACTGCCCCCTCCCGGACAGATTCCTCGTTACAAGGCCGGTGTGGCGACCGCGGAGATCCCGCGGTCGGCCGCCGGAGGATCGCTCTACACTCGATGGGGGGACTGGTTCCCTATCCTCTGCCTCCTCCTGACAGCCGGTGATATAATGAGAAATTCCCGTGGAAACGCTCGATCAGCTTAGAAATCAACGGGTTATGAAACTGGAAACGCTCCGGAAAGCGGGAGCCGATCCTTACCAGACCCCGTTTGTCCGGGCCAACTCCGTTGCGGAGATCCTGGCCTCTTTCGCGGAAGAAAAGCAGTTCCAAACCGCCGGCCGGCTCATCGCGATCCGGGCGCACGGCAAGAGCACCTTCGCCGACCTGAAGGACGGCGCCGGCCGGATCCAGCTCTTTTTTTCGCAGGAACATCTGGGAGAAAAATACACCCAGCTGGAACTGCTGGACCTCGGCGACATCATCGGCATCGAAGGGACCTCCTTCACCACCCGCACCGGTGAGAAATCTCTGCGGATCACCGGCTGGAAACTGCTCTCCAAGGCCCTGCGCCCCCTGCCGGAGAAATGGCACGGGCTCCAGAATGTGGAGATCCGGTACCGCCAGCGCTACCTGGACTTGATCGCGAACCCGGAGGTCCGCAAGGCCTTCGAGTCCCGGACCCGGATCGTCTCCGGCATCCGCCGTTTCCTCGATGGGAAGGGGTTCCTGGAGGTGGAGACGCCGATGATGCAGCCGATCCCCGGCGGGGCGGCCGGTCGCCCGTTCAAGACGCACCACAACGCGCTGGACATGGATCTGTACTTGCGGATCGCGCCGGAGCTGTACCTCAAACGGCTCCTGGTTGGCGGTTTCGAGAAGGTCTACGAAATCAACCGGAGCTTCCGCAACGAAGGGCTTTCGACGCGTCACAACCCAGAATTCACGATGCTGGAGGCCTACGAGGCCTACGGCAGCTGCCAGACGATGATGGATCTGACCGAAGAGATGATCACCAGATTGGCAGAGGAATTACACGGGAAATCGGAGATTGAATTTAACGGAAAGAAAATAGATTTAAGCCGCCGTCCTTGGAGAAGGGTTTCATTCGCCAAACTTATCGAGGCTAATTACAACATCAAGCCGCACGCTTCGATAGAAATTCTGGCAAGAGCCCTGAAACTCGACTTCGCCATGATTCCGAAAAACCAATTAGCAAAAACCATCCTGTCTTCACTAGATAAGCTTTTCGAGAACGAAACAGCCGAGCCAATCTTTGTGACAGATTTCCTAAAAATCTTTTCGCCACTGGCAAAGGCAGTTCCGGGAAATCCGCACATTGCCGATAGGTTTGAATTGTTCATTGGGGGCATGGAAGTCGCCAACGCATACTCCGAACAGAACGACCCTATCGCGCAACGCGAGAGCTTCAAAGCTTCTCAAGGATTGGGTGGAGATGAGGCGCAGGCAATTGACGAAGATTTTCTAGAGGCACTTGAATATGGAATGCCACCTGCAGGTGGGCTTGGAATAGGTATTGATCGGCTTGTGATGTTACTAGCCGGCCAACCCTCCATCCGCGACGTGATCCTGTTCCCAACGCTGAAGCCGGAGAAGGAAAATGAGTAGAATCCCGATTGACCACGAGAAACTAGCGGAATTTTGCCGAAAAAACCACATTCGCAGACTAGCCCTGTTCGGGTCCGTTCTGAGGGACGATTTCCGTCCGGACAGCGACGTGGACGTCTTAGTGGAATTCGAGCCGGATTATCACATTGGTTTCTTCGGACTGTACGATGTGGAACAGGAACTGTCCAAGCTGTTTGGCGGCCGCCAAATTGATATGGGAAACCCTAAATTCTTGAACCGGTGGATTCGGGATAAAGTGCTCGCCGAAGCAGAGGTTCAGTATGAGAAAAGATGACGCCGTTTATCTTGGCCAAATGCTCGACATGGCCAAGAAAGCGCACGCGTTGATCAATGGCAAGCAACGCGCCGATTTTGATGGGGACGACGCGCTTAAATTTGCAGTGGCACACTTGATTCAGATCATCGGCGAAGCGGCCCGGCGCGTATCGACGGAATCCCAGCAGCTGCACTCGCAGATTCCTTGGAAAGCCATCATCAGCATGCGCCACAAAGTGGTCCATGATTACATGGACTTGAACGAGGATGTCGTGTGGGACACGGCGACGAAGGATTTGCCCAAACTGATAGATCAACTCAAAAAGATTGTTCTGGGAACATGACCATGTCGCTGACCGGCCAGCCCTCCATCCGTGACGTGTTCCTGTTTCCAACCTTAAGACCGGAAAGTGATCGTAATGGATAAGCGAAAAGGTATCTGGGCTGGATTTAAAAAATCTGGGCCTACTTCCAGATTCTCGCTTCTAACGGGCGGATTGTTAACTGTTCCCATGGCAATCCTCGCAATTTTTACTTGGATAACGGGTGTTTCCAAAACAGATGTTAAAGAACTGCACGGCAGTATGGATACCCAACACCACCAGGAGATGGGGGTTCTTGAAAACGTGCAAAGCGGGGTGACTCGAGTTGAGGGATTATTGAGTCAACGCAGTTACAAATCCTTAGGAATACAGCACAGACAAGCAATGATTGTGAATTTAAGAAAGATGAAAGACGCTATTTCGTTCCAGGAAATAACACTATCTGCTCAGGCGGGAAACCAGAACAGACAAAAGATTGCTCAAGAAATAGCAGAAATCCTTGGAGGAGCAGGATTTAACGTCCAGCCTAACTATAACGTTGGGCGCGTATCTGAGCACTTGCCCTCTCCAATAGAAGCGGCTTGCAATCCAGTGGATCGGCCCAAAGTAGAAGAACTTTTTCGGACGTTACAGCCAATACTCAGGTCGACTGAGATAGGGCTTTCAACTAGCGAAAAGCGTTTGGTAGGCACTCTCCATATTGCACTAGTCGGAGAACCAGCTTTTTCTGAAGATGGGTCCATTCAATTTCAGTAATCAGAAATGTAAGGAAATAGCCGGGCCAAGCCCCGCGCCGGGGATGGCCGGCAGCGCACGTCGCGAGACCGAGCGGGCACGGATCCCGCTTCCTCGGAGGTTTGATCCAGCACAGCGGGAGAGCGAGGTCGAGCGCCGAGCGAAGCGATTCCTCGCCGGGGAATCGCGAGCGGTGCGTAGCCGGCCGACCCGAAGCAAGGGCGGCCCGGAAAATCAGTGACTAAAAACCTATGAGATACGAATTATTTCTAGCGACGCGATATCTGGGCGGCCTGCGCAGGCAGCAGCCGGTGGTCTCGGTAATCGCGATGATCTCGGTGCTGGGGATCGCGCTCGGCGTCGCGGCCCTCTTGGTGGTGCTCGGCGTCATGTCTGGGTTCGACGCCGACCTTGAGGGGAAGATCATCGGTGCCAACCCCCACCTGCTGGTGCAGGCGGAGGGCGGTGTGCGGGATGCCGACGCGCTGGCCGAAAGAATTTTACAGGTGCCTGGTGTCGCGGCGGCGGCGCCGATGCTTCAGACGCAGACGCTGATCCGCCACGGGTCGGAGGCGCAGGGAGTGCTCTTGCGGGGAGTGGATCCGATGAAGGAACCGAACGTGACCCGGCTCCCGCACCTGCTCACGAAGGGGAGCTGGCCGCCCAACCCCGGAGAGATCTTCGTCGGCTCGGAGCTGGCCCACCGGTGGGGGCTGCGGCTGGGCGACACGGTCGAGGTGATCGGCGGAGAGAAGGGGAAACCGATTCCCTTGCGGGTCGGCGGCGTCTTCACGACCGGCATGTACGACTACGACATGCATTTGACCTTGAGCCGAATCGAGACCGCACAGCAGGTGGCCGGCGGCAAGGAGCCGGCCCTGCCGACCGGGATCGGTGTCCGGCTGGAACATGCGGTCCGGGCGCCGCAGGTGCAGAAGGAACTCCAGCGGTCGCTGAGGTATCCCTATTGGGTGGTCAGCTGGATGGACATGAACAGCAATCTGTTCGCGGCCCTTAAGCTGGAGAAGCTGGTGATGTTCATCATCCTCACGCTGATCGTTCTGGTGGCCTGCTTTAACATCATCGCGACCCTGCTGATGATGGTGGTCAGCAAAACGAAGGAGATCGGCATCCTGAAGTCGGTCGGTGCCACCAACGGCGGCGTGCGGAATGTCTTCACGCTGGCCGGGCTCCTGATCGGGCTGGCGGGGACCGCGCTCGGCACCGCGGTGGGTCTGGCGCTCTGCGCGGCGCTCAAAAAATACCAGTTCATCCAACTGCCGGCCGATATTTACTACATCGATAAGCTGCCGGTGAAGCTGGACGCGCGGGACGCCGCGTCGGTGATCCTGGCGGCGCTGGCGATCAGCTGGGTGGTCTGCCTGTACCCGGCCTGGGTGGCGGCGCGGCTCGAGCCGGCCCGGGCGCTGAGATATGAATGAGCGTCCTGCTGGAGGCGGTCAAGCTTAAGAAGTCGTACCGGGTGGGCGCCCACGCGCTGGAGGTTTTGCGCGGCGTCACCCTGCAGATCCAACAAGGGGAGCTGGCCGTGATCGTCGGGCCGTCGGGCGCCGGCAAGTCCACCCTGCTTCACCTGCTGGGCGGGCTGGACCGGCCGACGTCCGGCGAGGTCCGCTTCGACGGGAAGAACCTCTCCCGGCTGAAGGAGCGGGAAGTTTCGCAGCTGCGCAGTAAGGCGTTCGGGTTCGTGTTCCAGTTTTACCATTTGGTGCCGGAGCTGACGGCGCTGGAGAACGTGATGCTTCCGGCTTGGATCGGCCGCGGTGCACCAGCACCGCGGCATTCCCTCGGCAGCAAGGACGGTACCGCCTCGGTCAGCGGCGGCACATTGATTCGCAGGAGAGCCGCTGAGTTGCTGGAAGAAGTGGGCCTGTCGGCCCGGGCGGATCACCTGCCGGCGGAGTTGTCCGGCGGGGAACAGCAGAGGGTGGCGATCGCCCGGGCGATGATGAACGGGCCGCGCGCGATCTTCTGCGACGAGCCGACCGGCAACCTGGATTCGGCGACGGGGGAGGGGATCCTGGAGATCCTTCTGCGGCTGAACAAGGAGCAGGGGACGACGCTGGTGGTGGTAACGCACGAGCCGGCGATCACGAAAGTAGCGGGGCGACTGTTCTCATTAAAGGACGGACAGCTATGGGACTAAAAATCTATCTGAACGGGAAACTGACGGACGCCTCCGAGGCGAAGATCTCGGTCTACGACCACGGTCTGCTCTACGGGGACGGCGTGTTCGAGGGGATCCGCTCGTACGGGTCTTTGGTCTTCAAGCTGGAGGAGCACGTGGACCGGCTGTACGAGTCGGCGCACACGATCCTGCTGAAGATCCCGATGACGAAACAGGAGATGGTCCGGGCGGTGGTCGATACGCTCAAGGCGAACCGGCTGACCGATGCCTACATCCGGTTGGTGGTCACGCGCGGACCGGGCGACTTGGGGCTCGACCCGCGCAAGTGCGACAAGGCGACGGTGTTCATCATCACCGACAAGATCGTGCTTTACCCGGCCCAGGTCTACCGGGATGGCATGGAGATCGTGACGGTGCCCACGCCCCGCAACCTGCCGGAGGCGCTGAACCCGCAGATCAAGTCGCTGAACTACCTGAACAACATCCTGGCGAAGATCGAGGCCACGAACGCCGGCGTGCAGGAGGCGCTGATGCTCAGCGCACACGGCTACGTGGCCGAGTGCACCGGTGACAACATCTTCATCGTGAAAGAGGGGGCCCTGCTCACGCCGCCGCCGTACGCGGGACTCCTCAAGGGGATCACGCGCGGCTGTGTGATGGACCTGGCCCGCAAGGCGCGCATCGCGGTGCGGGAGGAGATGATGACTCGGCACGACCTGTACAACGCCGACGAATGTTTCCTGACCGGGACCGCCGCGGAGATTGCCCCGATCGTGAAGATCGACGGGCGGGCCATCGGCTTGGGCCACCCGGGCAAGACCACCCTGCGGCTCATGAAGGATTTCCGGGCGCTCACCAAGGTGGACGGGGTGAAGTATTAAGGGATGACCTGCGACCTCTGCTCCAAGAACGAGGCGACGGTCCACCTCACCGAGGTCGTCAACAAAGAGACGCGGGAACTGCACCTCTGCGAATCCTGCGCGCGGGAGAAGGGGGCCGAGGCGGTGGAGCAGTTCGGCGCCGTTTCACCGGCCGGGGAGCAGTTAACCGGCGGGCTGGCGGAGCTGCTGGCCGGGCTCACCGACCTCGGCATCAAACTGCCGGGCGGCGCCACGGTGCAGTCGATCGCTTGCCCCTCCTGCGGGCTGACCTACGAGGATTTCAAGAAGAGCGGGCGGCTCGGCTGCGGAGCGTGCTATGAGGCGTTCCGCAAGGTGCTGGCCCCCCTGCTGAAAAGGATCCACGGTTCCACCGAGTATCCCGGCCGGGTGCCGCCGCAGGCCCAGGAGGCCGCCGAACCGAAGCCGGATTTGCCGAGGATCAAGGAGCAATTGAAGGCGGCCGTGGCGGCCGAGTCGTTCGAGGAGGCCGCGAAACTGCGGGACAAGATCCGGGGCATGGAAAGCAAACCCAGGAAAAAGGAAAAGAGTGGTGGTTAGCGTGACTCTCGATGATTTGACGCAACAAGTGGGGGAGTGGCTGAGGGGACTGGGCGAGCACGCGGACATCGCGATCTCGTCGAGGATCCGCCTTGCCCGCGACCTGGAGGGGATCCCCTTCCCGCACCGGGCGAGCAAGCCGCAGAGGGCCCAGGTCCGTGCCCGCGCCGCCGAAGCGGTGCAGGCCTCCCGGTTCCTGAAGGGCTCGTTGGTCCTCGAGATGAAGGCGCTCCCGGAGGTGGACCGCCAGCTCCTGCTGGAGCGGCACCTGGTCAGCCGGGAGCTGATCAGCGGCCTCAACGAGAAGGCGGTGGTGATCAGCGACCGGGAGATCATCTCGATCATGATCAACGAGGAGGACCACCTGCGCCTGCAGGTTCTGCAGTCCGGCTTCAACCTGCAGGAGGCCTGGGTCCTGCTGTCCCAGGTGAACGGCGAGCTGGAAAAGATGCTGAAATACGCCTTTCTGCCGGAGTGGGGGTACCTGACCGCCTGCCCGACGAACGTCGGCACCGGTATGCGGGCCTCCTGCATGCTCCACCTGCCGTGCCTCGTGATGACCAAGCAGATCAACCGGGTCCTGCACGCGATCACGCGGCTGGGGCTGACCGCCCGCGGGTTCTACGGCGAGGGGACCGAGGCGACCGGCAACTTCTTCCAGCTCTCGAACCAGGTCACGCTGGGCGTTTCAGAAGAGGACACCCTCGATAACCTGGAGCGGCTGATCCGGCAGGTGGTGGAGCAGGAGGAGCATGCCCGCAAGGCCCTGCTGGCCCAAAGCAAGGACGCGCTGGAGGACCGGATCTGGCGGGCGTACGGCACCTTGAAGAGCGCCCACCTGATCACCTCCAACGAAACGGTGGACCTGCTCTCGCTGGTCCGGCTCGGCGTGGACCTCAACATGATCCCGGGCGTCGAGCGGGGGATGGTGAACCGGCTCTTCATCCAGACCCAGCCGGCCCACCTGCAGAGGATGGAGGGTCGCCCGCTCACCCCGGCGGAGCGAGACAGCCGCCGGGCCCGCCTGCTCCGCGAGTCCCTCTGATTCGCTTTTGTGTACATTGGTTTTAATGGTTTTATGCGATAATTACTACGGCCTATAGGGGAAGGAGAGCTGACCTTATGAATATGTTTAACCGGTTCACCGAGCGCGCCCGCAAGGTGATCCTCCTGGCGAAGGAGGAGGCCAAGCGGTTCAACCACGACTACATCGGTACCGAGCACATCCTCTTAGGGCTGATCCGCGAAGGGGAAGGGGTCGCGGCGGCCGTCCTGCAGAACCTCGGTCTTTCTTCCGATCAAATCCGCCTCGAAGTCGAAAAACTCGTCCAGCTGGGCCCCTCCACGATCGTCTCCGGCGATATCCCGTTCACGCCGAAGGCCAAGAAGGTGATCGAGCTGGCGATGGACGAGGCCCGCAACCTGGGCCACAACTACATCGGCACCGAGCACCTCCTGCTGGGCCTGATCCGCGAAGGGGAAGGGATCGCCGCGCAGGTGCTGGTGAACCTCGGGCTGGACCTGGGCAAGGTGCGCCAGGAAGTCATGGAACTGCTCGGCTCCACCGGGCCCGGCTACTCGGCGGCCACCTCGCCCACGCCCAAGACCAAGACGCCCGCGCTGGACGCGTTCGGCCGGGACCTCACCCAGCTGGCCCGCGAGAATAAGCTCGACCCGGTCATCGGCCGCAAGGGGGAGATCGAGCGGGTGATCCAGATCCTCTCCCGCCGCACGAAGAACAACCCGGTCCTGCTCGGCGAGGCCGGCGTCGGCAAGACGGCCATCGTCGAGGGGCTGGCCCAGCAGGTCATCCAGGACGAGGTGCCGGAGATCCTGAAGGACAAGCGGGTGATCATCCTGGACCTGGCGCTGATGGTGGCCGGCACCAAGTACCGCGGGCAGTTCGAAGAGCGGATCAAGTCCGTGATGGACGAGATCAAGCGCTCGGAGAACGTCATCATCTTCATCGACGAACTACACACGCTGGTCGGGGCCGGCGGGGCCGAGGGAGCGATCGACGCCTCCAACATCCTGAAGCCGGCGCTGGCGCGCGGCGAGATCCAGTGCATCGGCGCCACCACGCTGGACGAGTACCGCAAGTACATTGAGAAGGACGCGGCGCTGGAGCGCCGGTTCCAGACGATCGTCGTGGAACCGCCCAGCGTCCTGGAGGCCATCGAAATCCTCAAAGGACTGCGGGAAAAGTACGAAGCCCACCACAAGGTGAAGTATTCCGACGCCGCGCTGGAAGCGGCGTCCAAGCTGTCCGATCGCTACATCTCCGGCCGTTTCCTGCCGGACAAGGCGATCGACCTGATCGACGAGGCCGGTTCCCGCGCGCGGCTCTCGGTGCTGACCGCCCCGCCGAACCTCAAGCAGGTCGATGAGCGGATCGAGCTCCTGCGCAAGGAGAAAGAATCCTCGGTCAAGGGGCAGGACTTCGAGAAGGCGGCGGCCCTGCGCGACCAAGAGCGGGAAGCCAAGTCGGAGCTGGAGCGGATGAAGCGGGAGTGGTCCCGCTCGAAGGCCGAGACCCAGCCGGTGATCACCGCCGAGGACATCGCGCACATCGTTTCCAAGTGGACCGGCATCCCGGTCGTCCGGCTGGAGGAGAAGGAAACCCAGAAACTGCTCCGCATGGAGGAAGAACTGCACAAGCGGGTGGTCGGCCAGGAGGAGGCGATCCAGGCGATCTCCAACGCGATCCGGCGTTCGCGCGCGGGGCTCAAGGACCCGAAGCGCCCGATTGGCTCCTTCATCTTCATGGGCCCGACCGGCGTCGGCAAGACGATGCTGGCCCGGGCGCTGGCCGAGTTCCTGTTCGGCAACGAGGACTCGATCATCCAGGTGGACATGTCCGAATACATGGAGAAATTCAACGTCTCCCGGCTCGTGGGTGCGCCGCCCGGCTACGTCGGGTACGAGGAGGGGGGCCAGCTCACCGAGAAGGTGCGGCGCAAGCCGTACTCCGTGGTCCTGCTGGACGAGCTGGAGAAGGCCCACCCGGACGTCTTCAACCTGCTCCTGCAGGTGCTGGAAGAGGGCCGGATGACCGACAGCTTCGGCCGCAAGATCGACTTTAAGAACACCCTGCTCATCATGACCTCCAACATCGGCGCCGATCTCCTGCGCAAGCAGGGTTCCCTCGGGTTCCGCGCGCAGAAGGAGGACGTCACCTATCAGGACATGAAGGTCCAGCTGCTGGAGGAAGTGAAGAAGGCCCTCAAGCCGGAGTTCCTGAACCGGGTGGACGACATCATCGTGTTCCGGCCCCTGAGCCGTGAGGACCTCCAAAAGATCGTGGAGTACGAGCTCGCGGCGGTGCAGGGCCGCCTGCGGGAGATGGGGGTCAAGATCGAGCTGACGCCCGCGGCGAAAGAGTTTCTTATCGAGAAAGGTTTCGACCCAGTCTACGGGGCCCGGCCTCTGAAGCGGACCATCGCGCGGTATCTTGAGGATTCCCTGGCGCAGGAGATCATCGCCGGTCACTTCAAAGAAGGATCCGCGCTCGTCGTGGATGCCGAGAAGGACCGCCTGGTGTTCCGTCTTGCGGATACCCCCGCTGCAGCCAGTCCCCGCTCCTAATTCTAAGTGGGATTGTGAAGCGTTTCCTCCGTCTTTTTCTGGCCGTTTTTCTACTCTCTCTGGTCGCGGCAGCCGCGGGAACGGAGATCGCCCGCCTCAAGTTGCAGGAGGGCTTGAGCCGTTTCCTGGGGGTCCCGGTCCGCGTCCAGCGGCTCACTTTTTCCTCCCGGCGCCTGACGCTCCACGGCGTTTCGTTCCGGCTTCCCGTCCAGTCCCCTTTGCGCATCGACCGCCTCCGGATGGAGGGTTCGCTGTGGTCGGTCGTCACCGGCAAGCTCTTTACCGGTCCCTTCCCGAACGTCCGGTCGGTCAAGCTGACCGGGCTCACCGTCTCGGTGGCCGGCGTGCCGCTGCAGGCGGAGGGGAAGGTGCACCTTCGCGGGCGTCCCGGCGCCTACGCGCAGGTGGAAGGCCTTTTGACGATCAGGCACCCGATGCTGAGCGGAGAAGTCGAGATCGGCGGGCCCCTGCTGAAGCCGGCCGTGTTCGGGTGGGTCGAAGCCGCGCCGGTCGGCCGGAGGCATTTCGCGGCCAGGTTGGACATCACGCGCGAAGCGATCGGTTTGTCGCAGATGCAGGTCCAGGGAGGATGGACCGCCACCGGCGGCCTGGTCTTCCGCCAGCCATCCTGGCGGGGCCAGCTGGACGTGGCCGGTCCGGACGGCCGCTTCCGCTTCCGGATCGAGCCCGGGAAAAAAGATTTCACGAAGGCCATGCTCTGGGTGCACCTAGAGGACGCGGCGCCGAAAGAGTTCTCCGCCCGCTGGAGGGTGCGGCGGGGCCAACTGGAGTTTGAGACAAAACTGTTGGAAGGCCAGGCGGTCCTGACCGGGCAAGTGCAGACGGCCTTTCCGTATAAATCAGCCGTGGCGCTGGACGTAAACCGGCTTGAATTGGCGGAGATCGCCGATTGGATCCCGCGGCAGTCCTCCAAGCTCGCGGGCAAGGTGCAGGGAAAGGTGGAGGTCAGCGGGCTCCTCGGGCGCGTCACCAGCAGCGGCGAGCTGATCGCCGCCCAGGGGAGGTTCGGGCGGTTGGAGTTCAACCGGATCGCGATCCGATTCCGCGGCAAGGGGCCCTTCCTCCAGCTGGAGAACTCTTATTTGGCCGGGCGCGGCGGCATGATGCAGATGGAAGGTCTGCTGGACGCGCGGCGGATCGGCCGGTCGGATTTCTTCCGGCACGTCAAGCTTTCGCCGATGCCCGGCGCCGGCGGCAACTTGGATGTGGCCGGTTTCCAGGTGATGACGGCGCCGGGCGACTCCGGCGTGGAGGTCCTGGCGACTGCCCCTGGGAGCAAGACCACGATCGGCGTGGCGTACCAGATGGACACGCAGATCCCGCAGGAGCCGGTCGAGCGGGAAGGGCTGGAGGTCAGACACGCGGTCACGCCGGAGCAGAACGTGAAGATCAAGATCGAAAAGGAGGAGAGGATCATCGCGGTGGAGCACCGGAAGAAATTTTAAGATGCGGCCGGCCGACCTGATCACCGAGAAACTGCTGGAGCCCCTGGGCGAGGGGGCGCTGGCCTTCTTCGGCTACGTCGGCGGCGTGATGCTGCTGGTGTTCCGCACGTTCCTCGGCTTCTTCACGCTCCCGTGGGGCCGGTGGGCGGCCGACGCGGTCTTGCCGTGGCGCTGGAAGCGGCTGGTGGCCGACCGTCGCTGGGCGCTGATCTCCGACCAGATGGGCAAGGTGGGGGTGGCCAGTTTCCCGCTGGTGTTCCTGACGGCGCTGTTCACCGGCGTCGTGCTGGCCCTACAGAGCGCCTACCAGCTGCAGAAGATGTCGGCCGAGAACTACATCGGGTCGCTGGTGGCCCTCTCGATGACGCGGGAACTGGGGCCGGTGCTGACGGCGCTGGTAATGGCGGGCAGGGTCGGGGCGGCCATCACGGCGGAGCTGGGCACGATGCGGGTGACCGAACAGATCGACGCGCTGGAGTCGCTCAGCACCGACCCGGTGAACTACCTGGCGGTGCCGCGCATGGTGGCCCTGCTCGTTATGCTGCCGATCCTGGTGATCTACGCCGACTTGGTCGGCATCCTGGGCGGCTACCTGGTCGGCGTCTACAAGCTGGGCATCGGCTCGAACCTCTACATGAACATGACCTGGGACCCCCTGCGGCTCAAGGACGTCTTCACGGGGCTGTTCAAGGCGGCCGTGTTCGCCGTGATCATCGGCGGCATCGCCTGCTACGAGGGGTTCGAGACGCAGGGCGGCGCCGAGGGGGTGGGCCGCTCGACCACGCTGTCGGTGGTGATCTCGTTCATCCTGATCATCACGGCCGACTGTTTCTTCACGGCGCTGTTCTATTTCGTTTTTCCGTGATCGAGATCATCAACCTGTACAAGGAGTTCGTGCGGCACCCGGTGCTGAGGGGCGTCAATCTTACGATCCGGGACGGCGAGACGATGGTGATCATCGGCCGGTCCGGCTGCGGGAAGTCGGTCCTGCTCAAGCACATGATCGGGCTGATGAAGCCGGACGACGGCCAGGTGATCGTGGACGACGAAGAGGTTTCCCGCGCCGACGAGCCCGCCCTGCGCCGGATCCGGCTGAAGTTCGGCATGCTGTTCCAGGCGGCGGCGCTGTTCGATTCGCTGACGGTCGGCGAGAACGTGGCTTTTCCTCTGCGGGAGCACACGCCGATGGAGGAGCATGCGATCCAGGAGAGGGTGAAGGAATGCCTGGGCTATGTCGGCCTGGCCGGCATCGAGCACTTGAAGCCGGCCGAGCTCTCGGGCGGCATGCGCAAGCGGGTGGGGCTGGCCCGGGCGCTGGCGATCAAGCCGAACGTGATCCTGTACGATGAGCCGACCACCGGCGTGGACCCGATCGGCGCCGACGCGATCAACCGGCTCATCAAGGGGCTCCATGACAAGCTGAAGGTGACCGGCATCGTGGTGACGCACGACATGGTAAGCGCCTACAGGATCGCGGACCGGATCGCGATGCTTCATGAGGGGAGGATCCTGCAGGTGGGGACGGTGGAGGAGATTCGATCGACGAGCAATCCGCTCGTGAGGCAGTTCATCCTGGGCATTTCTGAAAACGGGGGAGGGTAACCAACAGCATGGCGTCAGCCACGCGGGAGATCAAGGTCGGCCTGTTCGTCTTCATCGCGTTTGTCCTGCTGGCGGTGATGATCTTCTCCATCAGTGATTTCTACACGTCGCAGGCCCAGTACACCTATCCCCTGCGCGTGCGCTTCAGCTTCGTGAATGGCATCGACACCGGGGCGCCCGTCCGCGTGGCCGGCGTGAAGGTCGGCGAGGTCCGGACGATCGGGGTCTACCGGGATGAGAGCACGCAGAAGGTGCAGGTGGAGGTGGGGATCCGCCTCTCCCGCGACGCCGTGCTGGAAGAGGACGCCATCGCCACCATCAACACGCTGGGCCTGCTCGGCGAGAAGTACCTGGAGGTCATCCCCGGCACGCCCGGCAAGCGCACGCTGACCGCCAATGAGATCCTGGTCGGCAAGGACTCGGTCTCCACCGAGCGGCTCGTGGAGTCCAGCTACCAGACGGTGCAGGAACTGCGGGGGGCGGTCGGGTCGCTCAACCAGGTGATCGGCGACCCGCAAACTCAGGAGGCGCTCAAGGAAACGCTGGCCAACTCGAAAGAGGCGACGGCCCAGCTGACGCTGTTTCTCACGCAGGCCAACGAGACGATGGGCAAGATCAACCGGGGCGAAGGGACCATCGGCCAGCTGTTGACGAAGGACGATTTGTACAAGGACCTGAAGGGGCTCACCGAGGACCTGAAGGCCCATCCGTGGAAATTATTCTTCCATCCTAAAGAGTCGAAAAGAAAGTGAAATGAAAATAAGAGGAGGTTTCATCCATGGGACTCTGGTCCATTCGCGCTTTTTTCGTGATCCTCAGTACCCTCGTGGGATATCAAATCGGGCAGATCGTTCCGGGTCTGTCACCGTTGACGGGTGCCTTGATCGGAACGGGGCTGGCCGGCGTGCTGATCGGCATGGAGTTCTCGCTGAAGAAGGTCTCCACGCGGGGGCTCTCGGCGGCGGTCTTTGGGCTCCTGTTCGGCCTCATCATGGCGCGGCTGATCCTCAGCACGCTCGACCTGGTTCCGGTCGGCCCGGAGCTGGGCACGCCGATCCGCTCGGTGCTGGTCGTGGTCTTCTGCTACTTCGGCATGGCCATCGCCCTGCGGGGACGTGATGAATTCAACATCATCATCCCGTACGTCAAGTTCACGCGCCAGGACCAGCGGGAAGAGCTGATCATCCTGGATACCAGCGTGGTGATCGACGGCCGCATCGCCGACATCTGCCAGACCCGGTTCATCGAGGGCAAGCTCATCGCGCCCCGCTTCGTGCTGAAGGAGCTCCAGCAGATCGCCGACAGCCAGGACCCGATCAAGCGCAACCGCGGCCGGCGCGGGCTGGACGTGCTGGCCCGCATCCAGAAGATCCCGCACGTGGACGTGCGCATCACCGAGGAGGATTTCCAGGACACGCGGGAGGTGGACGCCAAGCTGGTGCGGCTGGCCAAGCTGGTGGGCGGCAAGCTCCTCACGAACGATTTCAATCTGAACAAGGTCGCGGAACTGCAGGGCGTGCAGGTGCTCAACATCAACGAGCTGGCCAACGCGCTGAAGCCGGTTGTCCTGCCGGGCGAGGTGATGGAAGCCCGCGTGATCAAGGAAGGCAAGGAGTACAACCAGGGGGTCGCCTACCTGGACGACGGCACGATGGTCGTCGTGGAGCAGGGGCGCAACCTGATCGGGCAGACCGTCAAGGTCATGGTGACCAGCGTCCTGCAGACGGCCGCGGGCCGGATGATCTTCGCCAAACCGGAGGAAGACCCCTCCCACCGGCCGAATTGGAAGCCGGCTCAACGATGAGACCGCAAGCGGTCTCATGAGCGTCGCGGCGATCGTCGCCGCCGGCGGCATCGGCAAGCGGCTGAAGGCGCGCCGGCACAAGTCGTTCATCCCGCTCGCGGGCCGGCCGATGCTCGGCTGGGTCCTGCGGGCGCTGGAGCGGTCGCCGTCGGTGCGGGACGTCGTGATCGTGGCTCACCCGGGGGACCTGGCCGCCGCGCGGCGCTTGGCCCGCCGGGAACACTGCCGCAAGGTGTCGGCCGTGGTGGCTGGCGGCGAGACCCGCTCGGCGTCGGTCCGGCGCGGCATCGAGGCACTCCCGGTTCGCGCCAAGTGGGTGCTGGTGCATGACGCCGCCCGGCCGCTGGTGACGCCGGCCCTCATTGAGGCGACGGTCCGGGCCGCCCGCGCCGCGAAAGCGGCGATTGCCGCGGTGCCGGTGGTCCCGACGATCAAGCAGGGGTACCGCGGCTGGGTGGTGAAGACGCTCGACCGCAGTGTACTCTGGGCGGTGCAGACGCCGCAGGTTTTCGAGCGGAAACTCCTGGAGCAGGCCCACCGCCGCACGAACAGCTTCGCGGCGACCGACGACGCGGCACTGGTGGAGGCGATGGGGGCGCGCGTGAAGATCGTGCCCGGCTCCGAGAAGAACCTCAAGGTGACGACGCCGGAAGACCTTCAGGTGGCGGAGATACTGCTCAAAAGAAAATGAGAATCGGCATCGGTTTTGACATCCACCGGCTGGTGGAGGGCAAGTCCCTGACGCTGGGCGGGGTGAAGATCCCGTCTACGAAGGGACTCCTGGGCCATTCGGACGGGGACGTGCTTCTGCACGCCCTCTGCGACGCCTTGCTGGGGGCGGTCGGGGCCGGGGACATCGGCGCTTATTTCCCCGACACCGATCCCAAGTGGAAGGGGGCTTCCAGCCAGCTCTTCATCGAGAAGGCCGCGGAGCTGGCTTCCCGCAAGTCCCTGCGGGTGGAGAACGTGGATGCCGTGATCCTGACCGAGGAGCCGAAGCTGGCGCCGCATCGCAATGCCATCCAGCGCTCGATCTCGCAGATGCTCCATGTGAAGGATGACCGCATCAACGTGAAAGCGAAAACGATGGAAAAGCTGGGCCCGATCGGCGAAGGGGAAGCGATGGCTTGCTACGTCGTGGTCCTTTTGGAGAAAGAATGACCGAGTCCTGGATAATCGGCCTGGTCGCCTTCGCCGCGATTTCCCTCTTTTTGCGGATCGCGATGAGGGGGGAGATCCGGGCTGCGCTCGAGCGGGACCCGGCCGCCCGCTCCGGCTGGGAGGTGCTGTTCCTGTATCCGAGTGTCGCCGCGATCGCGTTCCACCGGGTCGCGCATCCGCTGTACCGGATCAACCTGCCCGGCTTCCGGTTCTTCGCGCGGGTCCTCTCGCAGACTGCGCGCGGTCTGACCGGCATCGAGATCCACCCGGGTGCTGTGATCGGGCGCGGGCTGTTCATCGACCACGGCATGGGGGTGGTGATCGGCGAGACGGCCGAGATCAAGGACAACGTCACGCTGTTCCAGGGGGTCACGCTCGGCGGCACCGGCAAGGAGAAGGGCAAGCGCCACCCGACGATCGGCAACAACGTGGTGGTCGGCTCCGGGGCCAAGGTGCTGGGCAGTTTCACGATCGGCGACAACGTGCAGATCGGCGCCAACGCGGTCGTGGTGCGGGAGGCGCCGGCCAACTCCGTGGTGGTCGGCGTGCCGGGCCGGATCATCCGGCAGGAGGGCCGCCACTTCCCCGGCATCAACCTGGACCACACCCACTTGCCGGACCCGCTGGCGCAGGCGCTCGAGAAGCTCCAGCAGGAGATCGACGCGATCGAGCACCAAATCCGGGAACACCGCAAGAAAGACTAGGCACCCCCTCTTATGGCTATTCGCTTCACCAACACTCTCACCGGACAGAAGGAAGATTTTCTCCCCCTGAATCCGCCCGAGGTCACGATGTACGTCTGCGGCGTCACCGTTTACGACGACTCCCACATCGGCCACGCGCGCGGCGCCGTCGTCTTCGACGTCCTGCGGAGGTTCCTGCAAGCGAGCGAGTTCAATGTCCGCCACGTCCGGAACATCACCGACGTGGATGACAAGATCATCGACCGGGCGAGGAAAGAGGGCGGGGACTTGAAACAAGCCGCGAAGGCGGTGGCCGGCCGCTACACCGAGCGGTTCCGGGCCGACTTCGCGCAGCTGGGGCTCCTGCCGCCGCACGAGGAGCCGAAGGCCACCGAGTTCATCGAGAAGATGATCGTTTTCATCCAGGACCTGATCACGCGCGGCATGGCGTACGAGGGAGGCGACGGCGTTTACTTCTCAGTGCGGAAACTGCCGGAGTACGGCCGGCTCTCCCGGCAGAAGCCGGACCAGATGATGGAGAATGCCCACGTGGACGCCGGGCAAGGGAAGAAGGACCCGCTCGATTTCGCGCTGTGGAAAAAGGCCAAGCCGGAAGAGCCGAGCTGGCTAAGCCCCTGGGGACTCGGCCGGCCCGGCTGGCATATCGAGTGCACCACGATGTCCACCGATCTGCTGAAAGACTCCTTTGACATTCACGGCGGCGGGCAGGACCTGGTCTTCCCGCACCACGAGAACGAGCTGGCCCAGGCGCTGGGAGCCGGCAAGCCGTTTGCCCGCGTCTGGCTGCACAACGGCCTGCTCACGGTGAATGGGCAGAAGATGTCCAAGTCGCTCGGCAACTTCGTGACGATCGAGGAGGCGCTGAAGCGCCACCCGGCCGACGTACTCCGCCTCTTTTTCCTGAGCGCCCATTACCGCTCCCCGCAGGACTTCACCTGGGAGCACCTGGACGAAGCGGCCCGCGCCTACGAGCGACTGGCGGCGTTTCTCGATCACACCGGGGATTTCGCTCAAGGAAAAGAGACCGCGGAGATCCGCAAAGCAGAAGAGAAATTTCACGCGGCGTTGGAAGATGATTTGAATACGCCCAAGGCGTTGGCTGCCCTCTACGATCTTCGCGCGGCGGTAACCCACGGAAAAACAGATTCACTGGAAGCGGCAGCTGCCATTGAAAAACTCGGGAGGATCCTTGGCCTTTTTCTTTCGGACAACGCAACGGCCCCCTGTGCTCTTTATCCGGAAGAAGTGCAAGAGTTGTTAGATGAACGGGAGACGGCCCGTGCCCACAAGGACTTTGCTGCTTCCGACCGGATCCGGAAACAACTCACCGAAATGGGCTACGTCGTCGAGGACACCGCCGCCGGCACCGTCGTGAGGAAACATGCCTAAGGGCGTTTTCATCACCTTCGAGGGGCCGGAGGGGGCCGGCAAGTCCACCCACGCAAAACTGCTCGCCGCGTGGCTCAAGCGCCACGGGCGCCGCGTCCTGCTGACCCGCGAACCGGGCGGCACCGCCCTCGGCCGGAAGCTCCGCCGGATTCTCTTGCGCGATCACATGGACGCGGCGGCCGAACTTCTGCTCTACGAGGCCAGCCGCGCGGTGCTCGTCCGGGAGGTGATCCGCCCGGCGCTCAAGGTGGGGAAGGTGGTGATCCTCGACCGCTTTTATGATTCCACCTGGGTCTACCAGGGCTGGGCCGGCGGAATGGATCTCAAGTTGGTGGAACAGCTCAACCGCGCCGCGACCGGCGGTCTTCAGCCGGACCGCACGCTGGTGTTGGACATCCCGGTCCGGAAAGGATTGGCGCGCGTTCGGCGGCCGAACCGTTTTGAGGCGAAGCCGGTTTCATTCCATGAAAAGGTTCGCCGTGGCTATCTCCACCTCGCGAAGCGGGAGAAGCGGCGGATCCGGCTGGTCCGGGCGGACCGGCCGTTGGATCAGGTGCAGGAATCGGTGCGAAAGGCGGTCGCCGATGCCGTTTGAGGAATTGATCGGGCATGAGCCGGCGGTCCGCCTCCTGCAGGGACAGATCGAGCGGGACCAGTTGGCGCACACTTATTTGTTCATCGGCCCGGAGGGGATCGGCAAGCGGGCGCTGGCGCTGGAGTTCGCCAAGGCGCTGGAGTGCGAGGGCCCCGACCTGCTCGTGGTGACGCCGGAGGAGGACAGCAGGGAGATCAAAATCGAGCAGGTCCGCCAGATGGAGGCCTGGATGAGCTTGACTCCCTACGGCGGCAAGCGCAAAGCGGTGATCCTCGACCCGGCGGACGCCTTGACCGAAGAGTCCACGCACGCGTGCCTCAAGATCCTGGAGGAACCTCCGGCCCGCAGTATTTTCATCCTGCTGGCGTCGGCGCCGCACCGGCTTCCGGCGACCCTGCTCTCCCGCTGTCACAAGATCCGCTGTGCCCCGCAGGGGATCGCGCGGGTTGCCACCGCCCTGCAGAAAGAGGGCGTGGACCCGACGGTGGCCCGGATGCTGGCGATCTGCTCCGGCGGCCGGCTCGGGTTGGCCCGCCAGTTCCACCAGAGCAATCGGCTCGCGAAGCGCAACGCGGCACTCGACCAGATCCTGGCTGCCCAGAAGCGCAAAGACCTGGAGAATCCTTTCCCGAAGGCCACCCGCAGGGAGGTCGAGGAGTACGTCGAGTGGTATGCCAGCTGGTGGCGGGACCTGCTGATCCTGCGTCTGCAGGGAGATCCCGCGTGGGTGGTGCACCAGGACCGATTGGACCAGCTCCAGAAAACAGCCGCCGCCATCCCGGTTGAGACGATCCTGGCGCGGGTGGACCGCTCCTACGAGGTGCAGGAGGCGGTTCAGAGAAACGCCAACCTCCGCACCGCCATCGCTTTGCTCCTGAGCCATGACTAATCGCTTCTACCTGACGACGCCGCTCTACTACGTCAACGCGAAGCCACACATCGGCCACGCCTACACCACCGTCGTTGCCGATTGCCTGGCCCGCGCCCATCGGCAGAGAGGGGAAGAGGTCTTCCTGCTCACCGGCACCGACGAGCACGGCGAGAAAATCTCACAGGCGGCCGCTGCCGAAGGAATCTCCCCCAAGGAGTTCACCGACCGGACCTCCGGCACCTTCCTCTCCCTCTGGAAACTGCTCAACATCTCTTACGACCACTTCATCCGGACCACCGACCCGGAACACCAGAAAACCGTCCAGAAGGTCCTTGAGGTCTTGAAGCCCCAGCTGGAGCTGGGGCGGTACAAATTCTGGTACTGCGTGCCGTGTGAGACCAGCTTCGGGCTGAGCGAAGTGGATACCGCCAAGCCGGTCTGCCCGCAGTGCGGCCGGCCGGTCTCCCAGGTGGAGGAAGAGGATTACTTCCTGCCTCTCGAGAAGCATCGGGCGTGGCTCAAGGAGCATATCCAGAAAAACCCGGGTTTCATCCGGCCGGAATCCCGCCGCAACGAGGTGCTCGGCATGCTGACCGGCGAGCTGCCGCCGCTGTGCATCACCCGGCCGAAGGAACGGGTCCCTTGGGGAATCCCGGTCCCCTTCAGCCCGAACCACACCACTTACGTCTGGTTCGACGCTTTGCTCAATTACATCTCGGCCTTGGGCTGGCCCAACGGCGAGAAGTTCAAGCATTACTGGGGAGAGGCCGGCCCTCTGCACTTGGTCGGTAAGGACATCATCCGGCACCACTGCCTCTACTGGCCGATCATCCTGCACGCGCTGGGACTGCCGCCGCCCAAAAGGGTCTTCGCGCACGGCTGGTGGCTGGTGAAGGGAGAGAAGATGTCCAAGTCGAAGGGGAATATCGTCGATCCGCAGGCGGTCGTGGAGGCCTACGGGTTGGATGCCTTCCGGTATTTTCTCCTGCGGGACGTCCCGTTCGGCGATGACGGCGTCTTCTCCGAGGAAGCCCTCACCAAGCGGATCAACTCCGACCTTGCGAACGACCTGGGCAACCTGGTTTACCGGACGCTGACCATGCTGGAGAAACACACCGGCGGGAAGATCCCGGCAGGGAAGCCGGATCCTGCCCTTGTGGATCTCGCGGTGCAGGCGGAAGCCGGTGTCTGGGCCGGTCTAACCAACTTGGCGCCGGGCGATTCACTCAAAGCTCTCTGGGAGCTGATCACCCGCGCGAACAAGTTGGTGGAGGAGCGGGCCCCTTGGACGCTGGCGAAGGAAGGCAAGCGCCAGGAGCTGGAGTCCTTCCTCTATCAGTTGGCCGACACGGTCCGTGCGATCGCCCTGCTGGCGTGGCCCTTTCTGCCCGGCACCGCGGAATCCATCTGGAAACAGCTTGGCTTCACCACCGACCTCGGCGCCCAGCGTCTCCCCGCGGCCCTCAAGGAGCATATCCCCCCGGGGCAGGGGATCGCTAAAGGCCAGCCCCTTTTCCCGAGGTTACAGTGAAAACCGGGAATCGAGCACAGGTTGTTCGGATGGCTGTTCTCTTTGCCCTTGGGTTTTCGGCGTTGGTTTATGGGCAAGATGACCAGCAGGTCATGGCCGATTTCGGTTTTTCCAACAAGAATGAGATGGATTTCATCGGGGCTGCCTCGGAGGGGGATCTTAAGAAGGTCGGTGAATTGCTGGCTGCCGGCCTGAAGATCAACGGTACTTACGGCATTTTGCAGCAAACCGCCTTAACCATGGCGGCAAACCAGGGTCGGCTGGAGATGGTGAAATTCCTCATCCGCTCAGGCGCGGACGTGAATCAGCACGGATCATTGGGATGGCCTCCGTTGATGCACGCGGCGAATAACGGTCATTTAGAAGTGGTCCGGCACCTGATCGATCACGGCGCGGATGTCAATGCCACGGATCACAATGGTTTCACGGTTCTTCAGCAGTCAAGCCGGTACCCGGAAATCACGCAGGTTCTCAAAGACGCCGGTGCCAAGGAGCCGCTGGAGCAACAGGCGGGCTCCTTGATGGATCGGGCAACCACTCTTATAAAGCAGGAAAGATACGAAGAAGCCAGTGCGACGATCGACGAATGGGAAAAGGCCGACCCGAAGAACGCCCAGATCCCGCTTTGGAGGGAGATGATCGCCGGACTGAGAACGGAACCGGACCCCAAGCGGAGGGAAGAGCTTGCCCTGCAGTTCCTGAACCACCAAATGGGCGCGCTGGTGGATACGATGGACACGACCAGCCAGCTCCTGACCCAGCTCAACCAGAAGCTGGATGCCTTAGGCCCCCAGAATCCGGGGGAGGAACTTTGCGGCGCGGTGGCGGAGGGGAACCAGGCGAAGGTCGAAGTGCTAATTGCCAAGGGAGTGAGCGCGAACTCCAAAGACCGCTTCGGCGACACGGCGCTCGGCGGGGCCGCGTGGCGCGGAGACGCGGAGATGGTCCAGATCCTTTTATTCCATGGGGCCGATGTGAATGGAAAGGGTCTGCTGGAAAACACCCCGCTGATTTCCGCTGCTTTGAAGGGCTCGGTCGACACGGTGAGGGTCCTGCTGGCCGCGGGCGTCGATCCGAACGCGAAGGGGAAAACCGGCGCCGCCGCTTTGAGCGTGGCGATCAAGGGCGGCCACTCGAAGGTTGCGGAGATCCTCCGCCAAGCCGGGGCGAAAGAGTGAACACGAACCGGCACCGGGTACCCAAGGTACAGGTTACTTAAAAAAGGAGAGCAAATGAGGATTCTGACTGGATTGATGGGGTTGGTGTTGGTGGTTGGGTTGGTGGCGGGATGCTGCAGCATGAAGCGCAAGGATCGCGCGGCCGGCGGTTCCTGCTGTTCCGACAAGGCCAAGTAAAGATTTGCGGATCCGGGTGAAGGTGGTGCCGCGGGCCAAGAGGCCCGGAGTCCAGCAGATGCCAGACGGGAGTTGGAGGGTGGCGGTATCGGTCCCCGCCGAGGATGGCAAAGCGAACGTTGCGGTGATCGAAGCGCTGGCGAAGAAGTTTGACGTCCCGAAAGGGTCCGTCCGGGTCATTCGAGGTTTGGCCAGCCGTCAAAAGGAAGTGGAGGTCGCTTGCAGACAATGCTGAAGGAAGAAACTGCCAACACGCTGATTTGCGGCCTGGGCCTCCTGTTAAGCATCGCGGGGCTCGCGGCCCTGGTCACGCCGGTCGCTCTTCACGGGAATGCCTGGCAGGTGGTCAGCTTCAGCATTTACGGGGCGACGCTGATCCTGCTGTACGCGGCCTCCACGCTCTATCACGCGGTCCGGTCTCCGCCCCTCAAGCGCGTGTTCGAGATGGTCGACCAATCCGCCATTTACCTGCTGATCGCGGGCACGTACACCCCGTTTACACTGGTCACGTTGAGGAGCCCGTTTGGCTGGAGCTTGTTCGGCGTGATCTGGGGGCTGGCGCTGGCGGGCATTGTAGTGACGCTGGTATTTCCCGCGGAGAAGCTCCAGGTGTTCTCGAGTTTGTCCTACCTGGTGATGGGGTGGTTGATCGTAGCCGGCGCGGGTCCTTTGATGAAGAATCTTCCGGCGGGCGGGCCCTTTTGGCTGGCCGCGGGGGGTGTGCTCTACAGCGCCGGCGTCCCGGTCTTTTTCTTCAAGAAGAAGCGCTTCGCGCACACGGTGTGGCACCTGTTCGTTCTGGGGGGAAGTATTTGTCACTACGTGGCGGTCCGCGGGACGGGCGTCTAAAAAAATGAACGGGCGGGGAATTCCTCAGCTCCACCCGCCCGTTCAGACCTTACCGTACACCATCTTCTTCACCTCAATCTGCAGGAGCCATGCAGACCTTCATTCCTCCTGCCACCCTAAGTATACACGACTTCAAGAGGAACGGTTCGGGCGTGGCTCGAAGTGATGTAAAATAGCTTATTGCCATGGACAAGCATACTGAGGTCGTAAAAAGCATCGAGCCGTTTGTCGAGGAAAACCTCGATTTACTGCTGAAGGTCAGCGACAGCTGGCAGCCCTCGGACATCCTGCCCGATCTCCGCGGGGAAGAATGGCCCGACCGGATCCACCAGCTCCGCCGCCAGGCGCAGGGGGTGCCCGACGGCGTGCTGGTCGTGCTGGTCGGCAACACGGTCACCGAAGAGGCGCTCCCCACGTACCAGACCATGGTGAACCGCCATCCCGGCGTCAGCGATGAGACGGGGGCCTCCGACAGTCCCTGGGCCCATTGGACCCGCGGTTGGACCGCCGAGGAGAACCGCCATGGGGAGATCCTCAGCCGGTACCTTTACCTCTCCGGCCGGGTCGACATGCACGCCTTCGAAATCACCACCCAGCACCTCATCCGCAACGGCTTCGACCCGAAGACCGGCAACGACCCCTACAAGGGGTTGATCTACACCTCTTTTCAGGAACGGGCCACCAAGATCTCCCACGGCAACACGGCCCTGCTGGCCAACCAAAGCGGCGACGCCCTGCTGGGGAAGATCTGCGCGCTCGTCACGGGGGACGAGTCGCGGCACGAGGAGGCGTACAAGCGGTTTGTGAAGAAGATCATGGAGGTCGACCCGGAAGGGGCCGTGCTGGCCTTCGCGCAGATCATGAAAAACACCGTCACCATGCCGGCCCGGCTCATGGCGGATGAAATAGCGAAAGACCTCTTCGCTCAGTTCGCGACGGTCGCCCAGCGGCTCGGCGTCTACACGATGCGCGACTACGCCGGCATCATCGACCATCTGATGGCCTATTGGAGCGTCGGCGCGATCCGGGGCCTGACGGGGGACGCCGCGGCGGCGCAGGATTTCCTGGGCGGGCTTTCCGGCCGTTACGCCGGGCTGGCCGACCGGGCGGCGGCGCATTCAGCGGAGCAGTCCAAGCTCTCCTTCAGTTGGATTTTCAACCGCTCCATCTAGCGGAGACCCTCCTCCGTTCCTACCGGCACTGGATGGGGCGGGACCTGATCCCAGAGGGGGCGCAGGCCCTGTTCCGGGCCCCCCTCGTGGTGGCCGCTTCCAACGACGACCCCGATCCTCTTTTGATCTACGGCAACCGGAAGGCGCTGGAGCTCTGGGAACTGCCGTGGGAAAAATTCACGCGGACTCCGGCGCGCCAAACCGCGGAGCCGATGGAACAGCCGGCGCGGGACCGCTTCCTGGCCGAGGTGCGGAAGAACGGCTTCGTGGAGGATTACCGCGGTGTAAGGATTTCAAGCACCGGGCGGCGGTTCCTGATCCCGAAGGCGGCGGTCTGGAACCTGCTGGACGAAGCCGGCCGGTACCGCGGCCAGGCGGCCGCGTTCGATCACTGGGAATACTTGTAACAATGAATTTTCAAGCCGAAGGAGGCGGTCCAAGATGAAGAAATTCTTGATTGCGGTTCTTATCGTAGCGGGGATTGTCGGGTTGGGCGTTGCCGTAGTCGGCGGGATGTACAACCAGCTCGTCGCCGCGGATGAGGGGGTCTCGAGCGGTTGGGGGCAGGTGCAGAGCGTTTATCAGCGCCGGATGGATTTGATCCCGAACCTGGTCGAAACGGTCAAGGGATATGCCACCCACGAAAAGGAGACCCTGGAAGAGGTGGTGAACGCCCGGTCGAAGGTTTCCCAGCTGAACGTCTCCCCGGAGATGGTCAACGATCCCGAAGCGCTCTCCAAATTTCAGCAGGCACAGCAAGGGTTGTCCGGGGCGCTGAGCCGCCTGCTGGTCGTGGTCGAGCGCTACCCGGACCTGAAGGCGAACCAGAATTTCCTCGCGCTCCAATCCCAGCTGGAGGGGACCGAGAACCGCATCGCAGTGGAACGGATGCGCTTCAATGAGGCCGCCCAGAAGTTCAACACGCTCCGCCGCAGTTTCCCGAGCAACTTGATCGCAGGCATCGGGGGATTCAAAGAGAAGGCCTACTTTAAAGCCGACGAAGCGGCCGCCCAGGCACCTGCCGTCAAGTTTTGATGCGGCGGATCACTGCCCGTTTATTTTTCGCCGCGCTTCTTCTGTTGTCCGGCGCGGCGCCGCTCTTCGCCCTCGATGTGCCCAAGAGGCCGGAGGGTTACGTCTCCGACTATGCCAACCTGCTTTCCGATTCCGCCCGGTCCCGCCTTGAGCAAGAGCTGAAGGAGTTCGAGGAACAAACCAGCAGCCAGGTTTTGGTGGTCACCTTTCCACGGTTGGGAGGGGACTCGCTGGAAAGCTACTCGATCCGGCTGGCCGAGGCGTGGAAGCCGGGCCAGAAGGGGAAAGACAACGGCGTCATCCTGCTGGTTTTCAAAGAGGACCGGAAGGTCCGGATCGAGGTGGGGTACGGTCTGGAAGGGGTGCTCACGGATGCCCTCTCCAGGGTGATCATCGAAAACGAGATCGTCCCCCGGTTCCAGTCCGGCGATTATGACGGCGGGATCGAGCACGCGGTTGAGGCCATTCTTTCCGCGACCCGGGGAGAGTACCGGCCTTCTCCGCGTCCGAGGGGAGCGAGCGGGCAATCTCTCGGGCGATTGATCGGTCCCGCGCTGTTGATTGGCCAGTTTCTGCCGGCAGTCCTGCTCTGGTTTCTGTGCCTCGCGGGTGTGGCGGGGATTGTTTTCTCGGTGAGCACCGCGAACTCTTTCTTCATGCTTCCTTCCATGGGTCTCCTGATCCTCAGCGTATTGTCGCTCTTCCTGCGCCTCTTTTTGCGGAACGGGTTCTTCAATTCGTCCGGCCTGAGCGGGCGAGGATATTACCGCGGATATGGGACAGGCGGGCTCGGCGGCTTCGGGGGTGGTTTCGGCGGAGGAGGCGGCGGTTTCAGCGGCGGGGGAGGGGGATTTGGAGGAGGAGGATCCAGCGGATCATGGTAGAGCGCGGATTGCATCCCCACCGTTTCTTAAGCAAGGAGGAGCGGCTGGAAATTGTCGAGGCCATCCGGGCGGCGGAAAAGGGTACGACGGGCGAGATCCGGATCCATCTGGACCGGAGAGCCGGCGGGAACGTGATGGACCGGGCAAGGAAGGTTTTCCAGAGACAGCGCCTGCACCGAAGGAAGCAGAGGAACGCGGTTTTGATCTATCTTTCGCTGGGGGACCGATCCTTCGCGGTGCTGGGAGACCGGGGGATTCATGAGCGCGTCGGCGATTCTTTTTGGAAAGAGGTCACGGAATCCCTGCGGGAGGAGTTCTCCCGCGGCCGTTTTTTGGAGGGGCTCAAGCACGCCCTCCATGAGATCGGAAGAGAACTAAAGAAACACTTTCCGGGGGCGGTTACCAGGGTTTCAGCGTGAAGGGATTGGAGTCGCGGACCGCCTCGCCCGGCTTGCGGTTGAGGATCCGGACGAACTGCGCGGCCCATTCGGCGACGATGCTTTCGGCGTGTCCGTACCAGGTAACGTCTTTCACGTTGAGGGGCGCCGCTTTTTCCGCTTCCCGGTCGGCGAACTGCGCGATGATCGTGCCGGTCGCCCCGTCGCGCATCCTCGCCTCGAACGCCACGGTACTGCGGTGTTTCCATCCCCGGAAGATCCGCGCCGCCGTGCCCACGAAGGGGGCGTAGCAGAGGGTATTCAGCGCCACCTTGCTGGGGATGACCTCCACCAGGGCTAGCTCGAAGATCACCGTCTCGCCGTCGGGCTGGTCCACCACCTCCAGGCGATGGTGGGGGTCCTCGCGGAAAGCCCGCTCGAACGCTCCCTGGGTGTAGACAGCCAGTTTCCGCGCATCTTCCCGGACCTTCTCCTGTTTCCCGGTCTGGCGGGCCCACTCCATCCTGGGCAGGTGGTCGGTGTTGACCTGAGCGATCTGGATCCGGCGATAGCGGCTCCAGTCCACGGAGGGATCGATCCAGGCGCGGTGAAAGGGGAGGTCGTCCGGCGCGGTCATCTTCCCGTAGTCCACGAAACCGGCGCCGGCGCCGGCGATCGGCGCCGCTTTACAGCCGGCCAGCAGGACCAGCCCGAGGAGCCCGGCGCGCGGCAGGAGTTTCATGGGCTTACTATAACATTACCGGGGAATGAAAGAATCGGCGGGGTATAGTAGAGAAATGCGGATCCAAAAGAGGGGAATAGCGCTGGCGGCGGTGATCGCCCTGCTTCCGGTCCCGGAGGCGAGGGCGGAGGTTTCCATCGACCGGATCCG
>Ga0209515_10001838_pt1 | contig 34251 bp, 35 predicted proteins | sample Subgroupgradi54m_FD_187454 | JGI IMG/M metagenome (GOLD analysis project Ga0209515, IMG submission 187454) | Subsurface groundwater microbial communities from S. Glens Falls, New York, USA - GMW60B uncontaminated upgradient, 5.4 m (SPAdes)... ... | reverse complement strand
GCAGCATCTTGCCCAGCCTGGAACTGGTCCGAAAGCCGGCTGGATCCCAGCTTTCGCTGGGATGACGAGTTATTCTATAATTCGCATTTGCAACATCTGTGCATACCGTAGCGCTTTCGCGGGGATGACGAGAGTGGGGCGGACATCGCCGCCAGACTGGAACCGTTCACCCGATTGCCCTGCCCACCGGGGCGGAAGCCGTGGGGCCGGGACGCCCGGTCAAGATATCCGGGTGGTCGGTCAAAACCATGGGCGAGATCAGCGCTATGTGGTAGACGCAATCTGCACCAGGAGACAAAAGAACGATGACCGTCGAAGTTCCGCATAAGCATATTCCGAAGGCGGCCGATCGCGGGCCGGCACTCCGTTATCTCGGAGCCATGATCTTTTCCAGCCGCTGGCTTCAGGCACCGCTGTATCTCGGGCTGATCGTCGCCCAGGCGATTTATGTCAGCCAGTTCATCCGTGAGCTTTGGCATCTGCTGACCGAATCGGCTCATGTTACTGAAACCGAGATCATGCTGACCGTCCTTGGCCTGATCGACGTGGTGATGATTTCCAACCTGCTGGTGATGGTGATCATCGGCGGCTACGAAACTTTCGTCACCCGGCTGTATATGGAAGGCCACCCGGATCGCCCCGAATGGCTGGGCCACGTCAATGCCAGCACCATGAAGATCAAGCTGTCGATGGCCCTGATCGGCATTTCGTCGATTCACCTGCTGAAGACCTTCATCAATGTGCAGCAGATGCCCGAATCCGCTATCAAATGGCAGGTCATCATTCATTGTGTGTTTCTGGCGTCCGCCGCGGCCATGGCCTGGACTGCCAAGCTGGCCAATGACGTGGCTGATCACGACGACGAGGCGCCAGCCCACGGCTGATCGCCAATAAAGCCTCTCTCTCCTCCTGCTGGAATCGCCGCCATGAGTTCAGCCTTCGCCAAGTTCGATTTCCGCGGTGCGATCCATGTCGCCGGGTCGACGACCATCCGCACCCCGATGCAGCATGCCGCGGAGGCGTTCATGACCGAACAGCCCGGCATGATCGTGACCATTGCCGGGGGCGGCTCGGTGCGCGGTCTGCGCGGCCTGATCGGCGGCACCGTCGAGCTGGCCATGGCGACCACCGAGGTCTCCAAGGAGGAGCAGAAGGACGCGGCCAAGCGCGGGCAGAAGCTGGTCAGCCATGTGCTCGGCCATGATGCCATCGTGCCGGTGGTTCATCCCGGTAATCCGGTGCACCGGATTACCTTGGACGAGCTGCGCGGCATCTATGGCGGTGAAATCCGCAACTGGAAGGATCTGGGGGGGCAGGACTCGCCCATCACCGTCCTGGCCCAGGATCCCCAGTCCGGCACCGCCGAGTCCTGGCATCATATGGTGCTGAAGGACCATGCCATGACCCCCAAGGCCGTCATTCTCGAGGCCAGGGAACTGCGGGCTCGAGTGGCCCAGGTGCCGGACGCCATCGGCTATGTGGCCCACACCTTTCTCGACAGGAGTATCCACGAGGTGGTGGTCGACGGCGTGACGGTCAGCGTCGAGACCATCCGCAACGGCCGCTATCCGCTGCGGCGGGCGTTCAGTCTGGTGTCCTTCGCCAATCCGCCCGGGCCGGTGCAGGACTTCATCGACTACATGCGGGCGGCAACCAAGGGTCAGGTCATGCTGGCCGCTGCCGGCAACGTCACGCTGAAATAACGGGGGCCGTCATGAATCGTCGTCAATTTCTCACGGTCACCGGCACGGCATCAGCGGCCCTGCTCACCTCTGCCGCGACCTGGCCGTTCAACGGTCCTCAGCATGAACCGCTGCTGATCGCCGGTTCGACCAATGTGCTGCCGTTCACCAAGGATCTGGTGGCCGCGTTCGTCAAGCTGCATCCCACGGTCGACGTGGTGGCGGAAGGCGGCGGCTCGCTGGCCGGGCTGATCGCGCTGAAGCGCGGCGCCATCGACATTGCCGCTCTGTCGCGCGAGATCAAGCGGACCGAGGACGATGCCACGTTCCGCGATACCCTGTTCGCCAAGGATGCCATCGCCATCGTCACCCATCCCAGCAATCCGGTGGCTGGCCTGACCCGCGCCCAGGTGCGCGACGTGCTGGCCGGACGGATCGCCGATTGGGCGATGCTGGGGGGGCCGGCCGGGCCGATCGAGCTGATCAATCGGGCTCCGGGCTCGACGACGCGGCGCTGGGTCGAGGAAAACCTCATGGCCGGGGATGACATTCTCCGACAGGCGGCAGTGACCGCCAACGCCCAGGACATGGCGGCCGCGGTCGCCGCCAAGCCGCAGGCCTTCGGCTATCTGGCGACACGCGATTTCAGTAATGCCGTAAAGACCTTGACGGTGGACGGCGTCAGCATCTCGCGCCCGACCATCTATTCCGGCCGCTACCCGCTGACGCGGTCGCTGTATTACGTCACCCGCAGCAATGCCGGCGCGACGGCTCAGCGCTTCCTCAGCTTCGTCCGCAGTCCCGAGGCGCAGGCGATCCTGGAGCCCGAACTGCTGCGCGTGTACTGACCCATTCCCTCCAGTCGAGGCCGAGACGATGTCTGCTCATGGCGAGAAACTCCTCAACAAGTATCTGGAGACGTTGCAGCAAAGCAAGACCGCCCGGACCGTCATCGCCGCGATGATGGGGCTGGCGATGCTGGGAGTGGCGGCGTATTTCATTTATGATCTGCTGCCCCGCCAGTACCAGTTGACCATTACCGGAGGTGATATTCTCGGCAACCGCCATTTCGTCGCCAAGGTATTGCAGGAGGAAGTCGTCCATGACGGTGTCTCTTTACGCATCGTGCCGTCGCATGGCACCCTGGAGGCGCTGGAAGCGGTTGATTCGGGCACGCTCGATCTGGCGCTGATCCAGGGCGGCCTGGACGCCAACCTGCCCAATATCCGCCACGTCGCCACCCTGGCGCCGGAAACGCTGCATTTCCTGGTGCGCTCGGACATCCGCACTGTCGGTGACCTGAAAGGCCGCACCATCAATCTTGGCGGCAAGAGCGGCGGCACCCGTGTCGTGGGCAAGCAGTTGCTGGGTTTCTCCGGGCTGGAAGAGGGAGTCGATTACGTCGAGACCAATTTCAGCATTGAGGACATCGTCAGCATGCGGGCCGAGCGGCTGCCCGACGCGGTGGTGAACCTGTCCTTCCTGCCGGCCTATATCGCCGATTTTCTGGTCAAGGAGCGGGGCTACCGCCTGCTGGAAATCCCCTTCCCGTCATCGCTGGCCTTGCGCGCCGGCTGGGTGGCCGATGGCAGGATCCTCGCCTACACCTACAGCATCACCCCGCCGGTCCCGGAGCGCGACGTCAAGACCGTGGGCGTCAACCTGCATCTGGTCGCCAACAGCAAGGTCGACGCCAAGGCCGTGTTCAAGGTGCTGGAGTCCCTGTACGGCCCCAAGGTGGAAAGCCGGCTGCGCATGCGCTTCGACGAGCGCAACGTGACCATTCCGTCCGGGTATCAACTGTCGGAAGGCACCATGGCCTTTCTCGACCGCGGCAAGCCGCTGTTCTCGGCCAAGATGCTGGATGCCTTCAAAAGCATTTTCGGTCTGGTCATGACCGGCCTGTCGGGCTTCATCGTCATGCTGCGCTGGTTCAAGGGCCAGCAGTCGACCGACGATAAGACCTTCAAGGGCTATGTCAAGCTGGTCGCCCAGATCGAACGCGAAGCCCGCGAACTCGACGCCCGCACCAACGCCACCCGGGCCGATGTCCAGGCCCTGGAGGGCCGGCTGTCGGCGCTCAAGGAAAAGACCTTGATGGAATACACCACCGGCATGTTCAAGGACGCCACAGTGGTCGAAAAGCTGATGGTCGGCATCGCCGATACCCGAAGCTATCTGCTGGCGGTCGCCGGTCGTATCGACTCGCGCGTGACCGTGTCTGTTGGATAAAGGGAGTGCGGGCGTCTCGCCCGCATCACCGGTTGGGCCGGCGGACCAGCACCCACTCCATCAGGATCGCCGCCAGCCCCCACATGAACGAGCCATCAAGGGCGAACAGCAGTGCCGCGGACAGAAAATCGCCGAAGGCACCCAGACACCACAGTTGAACAGTCAATGGCCACCACAGGGCGGCCATGCTCCAGCCCGCACGGTACACTATTCGTCGCATGCCATCCTCCCGGACAGGATGTCCGGCCGGAGGCCGAAGGGGGCGCGGACAACGGGCCGAGTGCCAGGGCGACCGGGCACCCGGCCCGCCGGCGCCCGCCCTTCAGCCCCCAGCCGTCACTCTTCGCGCATCGTTACGGTGCAACGATGCTGTGGGAAATGCGGTGGATGGGTTATAGTCGGCATCAGCCATTGCCCTCGTGCCTTTCACACAGGGGTTGTGGTCAGGAGTGGGGGCGGTGTTGCTGCACTGCCTCCATTCCGCTTCCGCCATCATGAGCGGACGCAAGCCCGAGTATAGCGCGCTTCTGTCCGGCCAATCCACCGGAAAGGGTGGTGCATGCTGGGGCTGCCAAGCGGTGAGACTTTAGGCTCTCCCGCCAGCGGGAGAGGGGATTTTGGTGCGCCTGATTTCCGCACACTCGGCACCCGCGAGCGCCAACTGCGGTTGGCTGCACCCTTTTCCTTTGCAATCCGATGTCCGCTTTGTACCATGATGGCGTTGCGGGGCGGAGGATGTTCAGATGTTTGTGGGTATCCTGAGCTTTTCGAAGGAGGATGGCGAGCGTTATGGCGCGAAGTTTTCGCGGCTTCGGGAAATGTTGGAAGGTGCTGTGCGCTCCAAGATAGGGCGTGACAGCTTTTATATGGTTCATGGCCCGAGAAGAGAACCATGGTTGGATAGAGAAGTTAGCAATTTTGGAGATTCTGTTGTTATATTTCCGGTTTTAACGGAAGCATATCTCCATGATGTATGGTGCCATAAAGAGCTGGCTGCGGTTAATCGCTTACACAAGCAAGGGCAGCAAACAAATATATTCCCTCTGTTATTAGACTCAAATATCACACTTGCCCCATTTCTTGATGCAATGGCTGATCTACTTTTTGTCGAGACTCCAGGTTTGCCACTAAGAACCATTAGTTATAGCGGTCTTCTTGATATGGATAAAGATGATGTTGAATACTTGGATTTTATCAATAGAACTGCAATAATTGTGTCTGATTACATTGTTTCGACAGAACATCGTGCTAACAAACTCAACGCCCATGATTTGAACGGCCTTGACAGCCGGCTGCCATCCCAAGAACCCTCTCCCATCTCCGTCGAGATCAGAAACAGCCGCTTCTGCGTTGCCCCAACGCCCCCAACCTCTTCCGCGGGGGATGTGCGTTTGGCGGACATGCATGCGGAAATGCTGGATGCTGCGTCTTTGGCCGGCGGTCGCGTCGGAGCGAACCATGCGCAACTGTTCCATTGCCTTCAACGCTACACCACGGCCATGGGAACGACGCTGGAGGAGTTGCAGGTCATTCGGTTGGGCAGCATCGGGATACGTCTGCAAGCCGAGGCGGAAGCCTATTTCGAGGATGGCCGTGACCCACTGAGCGCGGAGCAACGGGGGGCCTTGAACGCTCTGCTGGCGTTGCACGGCCTGTTCATTCGGCTGGCCCCGGAGTGGCGCGAGTTCATCGAAGAGGCGGAAGCGGCGCTCATAACTCCGCAGGCCTTGGCCGATGCGGTGGACAGCGTCGCGCCGTTGGCCACCGAGATGGAAAAGTCACCCGACGCTTTCGATCCAGAGATTCCGACAACACTTCGATTCGTGGCCGACACGGCGCGCAAGATCGGGGGCACGCTGAAGGTGGCGGGGCTCGCGCTGGTGCGCATCCTCGGGAATGTCTTGTCGGCAACCGGCCGTTTTCTGCTTGATATGGCACGTAAGACCCTGACCAAGACCAGCGATCAGGTCTCGGACGCGGTGGCCAAGAGTCTTGCAGTGACCGTTAGCGGAGCGATTATTGCCGCCGCCATTCCACTCAGCTCGTTGAGCCAGCATTTCCCCGACATGTTCAAGTGGCTAGACCCGCTCCTGAAGGTGGTCATGCAGTATTTCGGTGGGTAAGCGCACCGTTGATGCAGTCTACGGCATGTACACATCTCGCACCTGCGTAAACAGGTGATCGAACGGCCCCGCGCATTCTGTTCTGGTCTGCGGGTATTGGTTACGCTGCCACGAGAATTGGCTGTGCTGAAGCATCACCCCCACCCAACCCTCCCCCATCAAGGGGGAGGGCTTTTATGGATCGCAGGGATGACGACAAAGGGTGTGGACACCCATCCATCGGGGAATTCAGAGGTGCATGGCTTGCGAAAGTCCCCTGCGTTGGGTAGGATATGGGCATGAACAAGATGTTGCAAAGAGCGTTTTCCGAAGCGGCGAAGCTCCCGGAGGACACGCAGGAAGCGATCGCGAGTCTCCTGATGGAGGAAATCGCGGCCGAGCGCGGTTGGGATGAACGATTCGCGAACACGCAAGATCTGCTGGGGGAGTTGGTGCGCCAAGCGCGCGAAGATGTCGCACGCGGGGACGTGCTGCCCTACGATCCGTCTAACCGCCCTGCCCGGTGATCTCTCGAACAACCAAGCGATTTTGGCAGTACTTTGACGCCCTGCCGCACGAGGCGCAGCGGCAGGCGATCCGCGCCTACGTCCTGTGGCGCGCCAATCCGCGACATCCAAGCTTGCACTTCAAGTGTGTGAGCGAAAAGCACGCGGCGTATTCCGTGCGTGTCGGCATTCATTGGCGGGTCGTCGGCTTCCGCAGCGATGGCACCAGGGAAGACACCTATACCTGGTTCTGGATCGGCTCACATGCCGGCTATGACCAGCTTCTCGCCGGCCTGTAATCCTGCTCGAAGGGATTTGACGGAATTCCTGACAGTCTCCCGTTTCTCAGGTCACCCTTCCGTTTGACGCCCAACAAAAAACGCCGCCGCCCCTTTCAGGACGGCGGCGCTTTCGTGTCATGCGTTGGCGACAGGATCAGCCAGCGAAAGCGGCCAGCTTGTCGGCGGGGATCATCTGTGCGTCCAGGTTGGCGTCCTTCTTCGGGTCCATACCGAAGGCGATGGTCATCAACTGGCTGTAGAAGACCACCGGGAAGTGGAAGCTGGTGCCGTGGCGCTTGTTCAGTTCATCCTGGTACATTTCCAGGTTGGTCTGACACAGCGGGCACGGGGTGGTGATGACGTCGGCGCCCTTTTCCTGGGCTTCGTCGAGAATCCGCTTCATCAGATGCAGGGTCTTGTCGGGGTTCATCACCGACACCGACCCACCACAGCACGAGGTGCGGTTCTTGAAGTCCAGCGGCTCGGCGCCGCAGGCGGTGATCATGTTGTCCAGGAACACCGGCTGGTCATAGGAGGTGTCGAAATTGCCGCCGCGTTCGGTCCGGGCGAACGGACGAACGGTCTGGCAACCGACCCAGCCGGCCACCTTCAGGCCGGTGAGCGGCTTGACCACCTGGGCCTTGACCGCATCCATGCCGAAGTCGTTGACGATGATCTCGCAGATATGGCGGACATGCAGCGAGCCGTCATAGGACAGGCCACCAGCGGCGAGCGCCTGGTTGACCTTGTCCTTCATCGTCGGGTTGGTGCGGATGGTTTCGTTGGTGTAGTGGGTGTTCAGGTAGCAGGCGGCGCAGGGCGTCGCCACGTCGTTCGCGCCCTGCTGCTGCGCCTGGGCCAGATTGCGGCCCGACAGAGCGTGGTGCGGCAGGTGACCGCCTTCGATATGACCGACGGACGCGCCGCAGCAGTTCCAATCGGCGATATCGTTGAAGGTATAGCCCAGCTTGCTGCCGACCGCGCGCAGCGACTTGTCCAGATGGATAGCGCTGGCCTGCGAGCTGCACCCGGGGTAGTAGGTAAACGTCTTGCTCATCGGTTCATTCCTCCCCGCGCGCTCAGTGGCCCTGGGCGTCGATTTCCGCCGCCTTGGCGAGGATCGCCTTGAGCTGGCTCACATTCTTGACCTTGTGCGGCATGCCCAGATGCATCCGCTTGGTCTTGACCATGGCCAGGGCGATCTTCTGGTTGGCCATCGCCTTCTTCATGCCCTCGCCGAAGCCAAAGGAGAAGTAGTACTTGGCCGTGACCAGACGCTCGTCGGTCTTGCCCCACTTGGCGGCGCTCCACCAGAAGGCCTTGGCGAAGCGGGCGTTGTCGGACGCCTTGGCCTCGGCATAGCCCTCTTTCACCGCCAGCGTGGCGAGGTCGTGCAGGATGTAGGTCACCGGCACCTGACGCGGGCAGCGCACCACGCAGTTATAGCACGACACGCAGTTCCAGATGGTGTTGGAGCTGAGCACCGCGTCCTTCATGCCGGCGCGGATCATCATGAACAGCTTGCGCGGGCCGTAGTCCATCTGATCGCCGATCGGGCACGAACCCGAACAGGTGCCGCATTGCATGCACTTGTTCAGGCGATCGCCGCCGTCGACATTCTCGAACACCCAGCGGGCAAAGTTGAGGTCGTATTTGCGTGACGGCGTAGGGGAAATGGCGGTCATGGCTTAGAACCCCTTCAGCGGGCTGAGGCCAATCCTGTCGATCATCGCCATGAACTCGTCGATCATGGGGCCGATCTTGTGGCTTTCGGCGATGGAGACTTCCATCTGAGTCACGCGCTCTTTCTCCAGCGCCATGCTCTTCAGGGTCTCCTGAACCTTGCCCATGCGCTCGCTGGCCAGGGCCGAGCCCTTGACGAAGTGGCACTGATAGTCGTCGCCGGGCTTGCAGCCCATCAGCACGATGCCGTCATAGCCGGATTCCAGCGCCGTCGAGATCCACAGCAGGCTCACCGAGCCCAGGCAGCGCACCGGAATGACCCGGACATTGGGGTTGTAGGTGCTGCGGTTGATGCCGGCCATGTCGAGCGCCGGATAGGCGTCGTTCTCGCAGGCCAGGATCAGCACCCGCGGCTTTTCCTCGTCGTCTTCCGGCACTTCCACCGACTTGATCATCGAGGCGATCATGTCGATGTTGTAATTGTCGAAGCTGATCGTGCGTACCGGGCAGGCACCCATGCAGGTGCCGCAGCGGCGGCAGCGCGACGGGTTGACGATCGGGTAATCCTTCTCGTCCTCGTCGATGGCGCCGAACGGGCATTCCACCGTGCAACGACGGCACTTGGTGCAGATGTTGTAGTTGATGCGCGGATAGGTCAGATCGCCCGAGCGCGGATGCACGGCGCGGCCTTGCGACGCGTTGCGTACCACCTGGATCGCCTTCATGGTGGCGCCGGCAGCGTCCTCGGCCGCTTCGCCCATGTCCATCGGACGACGCACCGGACCGCAGGTATAGATACCGGTGCGGCGGGTCTCGTAGGGAAAGCAGATGTAGTGACTGTCCGAGAAGCCATCGGCCAGCATCGGCACATGCGGGCCCTGGCGATATTGCAGGTTGAGCAGCGGCGCACCGGCCGGGATATTGGCTTCCGGCTTGGCCAGCGGCGCCGGGGCGTCGCCGATATAGCCGGCCACCTTGATCGGCGACAGCGGATTGATATCCGGGGTGAGCTGCAACAAGGCCGGTTCGCTGTTCTCGAAGGCGATATCAGGCAGCGTGGTGTTGGGCACCATGCCGGTGGCCAGAACCACCAGATCGAGGCCCTGCATCGGCACGTCTTCCTGGAGCAGCTCGTCGGCCACCAGCACGGTCAGATCGGCGCCGACCGACTTGACCTTACCCTTCTGGAAGATCACGCCCTTGGCTTGAGCGTCGCGGTAGAATTCTTCCATGACGCCGGGGGTGCGCATCTCGTCATAGATGACGAAGGTCTGGCACGCCGCATCGGCGCTCATCAGCATCTGCGCATGCTTGATCGACTCGGCGCAGCAGGTCGACGAGCAGTAGGGCAGATGAGCGGGATCGCGCGAGCCGGCGCACTGGACGAAGGCAACGGTCTTGGGCGCCTTGCCGTCGGAGGGGCGCTTGACCGCGCCGTCCTTCAGCATCTTTTCCAACTGAACGTTGGTGATCACGTCCGGCGAGGCGCCGAAGCCGAGATGGGCCAGCTTCGAGGCGTCATAGGGCCGCCAGCCGGTGGCGACGACGATAGCGCCGACCGTCTCGACTCCGGTCGAGCCGCCCTGAGTCAGTTCCACCTGGAACTTGCCGGGCATGCCCGAGGTCTTGGTGACGGTGGTGCCGGTCATCACGGTGATCGCCGGGTCTTCCGACACCAGCTTGATCAGGTCGAGAATCGGGTTGTCGGCCGGGTCGCGATACGGCGGCCGGGTCGGCACGGTCTTGGCGGCGATCAGGGCGTGACCGCCCAGATCGGCGGCGCGCTCGATCAGCAGCACGTCGTGACCGGCCTTGGCCGCTTCCGCAGCCGCGGTCAGACCGGTGAAGCCGCCGCCCAGCACCAGGATACGCTCGCTCCACTCGCCTTCGGTATAGGGCTCGGGCGTCTTGGTCTTCTGCATCTGGGTGCAGGACATGCGGATCTGGTCGTCGGCCAGTTCCTGGGTCTTCTCGTCCCCCGGGGTGTGGCTCCACGCCACCATCTCGCGCAGATTGGAGCGCACCACGATGGCGTTGTCGAACTGGAAGCGATCGGTCATCTGGCGCGGCGAGCAGGCGCCGAGCACAAGCTGGGTGCATTTGCCTTCAGCCAGATCGGCGCGGATCATCTCGACGCCATCGTCGCCGCACAGCATCGGATGCTTGACGACGTGGGGCACCTTCATTTCGCGGGCTGCGATCTTTTCCAGTTGGTCGAGCTTGACCGATTCGGAAATGCCGCAACCGCCGCACAGGTAAACGCCGGTCTTACGTTCAGACATTGGCCACCTTCCTCCCCTCGGCCGTACGGCCGGACACCGCCTGAATCGCCCTGAGCGCCGCCGCCGTGGCGGACTGCACGGACATGGAGACGTCGAGCGGGCCCGAGGCCACACCAGCCGACATGATTCCTCCCTCGCTGCCCTCGGGGACGATGAAACCGTAATCGTCCATGTCCACGTTCATCGCCGGCAGGCCATTGGCGGCTACCGACGGCTGCATGCCGACGGCCAGAACCACCATGTCGTAGGGCGCGGCGTAGATCTCGCGGGTCAGCGTGTTTTCGCCGCACACCACCGGACGGCCATCGTCGCCGGGGATGATCTTGGCCGGCTTCGATTTCACCCAGTTGACCTGGGGGTCGGCCTTGAGCTTGCGATAGAAATTCTCGAGTTTGTCATGGGCGCGGATGTCGATGTAGTAGATGTCGACTTCAACGTCCTTGTACTGTTCGCGCAGGTAAGCGGCGTGCTTCATGGACGCCAGGCAGCAGATGCGCGAGCAATAGGCCAGGTGATTGTAATCGCGCGAGCCGGCGCACTGGATCAGCGCCACCTTCCTGGGCGCCTCGCCGTTGCTGGGACGCAGGATCTTGCCATGGGTCGGGCCGTCATGGGCGGCCATGCGCTCCATCTCGACATTGGTGACGATATCGGTCACCGCGCCGTAGGAATAGGCGTTGATCTTCGACGCATCATAGGGCTGCCAGCCGGTCGCCCAGACCACCGCGCCGACCTTCAGCTCGAAGGTCTTCTCGACGTCGTCCAGGTCGATGGCGTCGTACTTGCACGCGGCCTTGATCTTGTCGGCCTCGGCCGTGCCGATCACCTCGGGCGCCACCACGTAACGCATCGGATAGGCCATCTCGTGCGGCAGATACGCCGCCTTGACCGTGTCCAGACCGTAGTTGAAAGCGTTCGCCACATCGGTCTCGGCCGCCTTGGCGCAGTCGCCGCAGGCCGTGCAACTGGGCTTCACAAAGCGCGGCTGCTGACGCACCGACACCGTGAAGTCGCCGCGGCTGCCCGCAATGCCGGACACCGTCGCCATGGTGAAGATCTTGATCCGGCGCTGCTTCTTGATGCGCTGGTAATTGATCTCGAGACCGCAGGTCGGGTGGCACAGCTTCGGGAAGTAGCGGTTCAACTGAGCGACGCGGCCGCCCAGAGTCGGCGATTTCTCCAGCAGGATCACGTCGTATCCCGCTTCGGCCGCTTCCACCGCCGTCGATATGCCTCCGATCCCGCCACCGACGACGAGGATGGTCTGGCTGCCAAGCCCTTGTGCTGTCATCAGTTTCACCCCCTGGCCCGCGGCGGACGAGCGCACTGCACGGCAGTTTCGTTCGCCGCTGCTTATATTAGCGTAATATCATTTCACGGAAGGTGTACCTGGGAAGGTCGACCCATTGCAAGGGAAAAACTTGCCATTTTAAGCGGTCTGCAACGGTTTGCAGTGCAAATAATTCGCATTAAACGGTGTTCACTTGCTTCCATCACAAAGGCGCCTGAATATCCGACCATATTGCTACTTCCATCGGCGCGGTCCGCCGCGATTTGGCTGGATTTGGCTGGTGCAACATGCGACGATTCTGATCCGCAGGGGAGCCCGGGGGAGTAGCCGGGCGTATTCAGGAGGGAGTACGGCATATGACGGTAAAGGCGCTGCTGGCACAGATCAACACCACCAACGAGGTGCGTACCATCGGGCCGAAGGTGAAGGCCGAGACGGCCGCCGCGCTGCTGCATGAAAAGGGCATCGGTGCTCTGCCGGTGGTCGACGACAAAGGCAAGCTGATCGGTATCTTTTCCGAGCGCGATATCGTCGCCCTGGTGGCGCGACGGGGCGCCGCCGGCCTGACCGCCGCGGTCGAGGAGGCCATGACCAAGGCCGTTCTGACCATGACCAACAACGATTCGGTCAAGGATCTCGAGCGGATGATGAATTCCAAGAAGATCCGTCACATCCCGATTCTCGAGGGCGACAAGCTGCGCGCCATCGTGTCGATTCGCGACGTGGTCAAGTACCGCCTGCAAAGCGTCGAGATGGAAAAGAACGTCCTGCGCGACGTCGCCCTGGCGCGCACCTGAGGGGATACGTTGCGATCAGCGACCAGTGACCTGCGCGGGCTTCGGCCCGCGTTTTTTTTGCCGCGCGGGCGGCATCGCAACGCAGTCCATCCGTATGGGTGGCCGGCCGCGGTCGAGTGGCCTAGGATGGCTGCCCCTTCAAGGCGCCTTCGACCCACAGCATGATCGAGTCCCTCACCGCCGCCATTCTGGTTGCTTCCGGTCTGGTGGTCATCAGTATCTTCACCAGCCTGATCGCGTTGCGGATCGGCGCCCCCCTGCTGTTGTTCTTCCTGGCGCTGGGCCTGCTGGCCGGTGAGGAGGGCGTGCTGGGCATCGGCTTCGACGATGCGCCGACCGCCTATCTGGTGGGCAGCGTCGCCTTGGCGATCATTCTGTTCGATTCCGGCTTCGACACCAGTTTCGCCAGCTACCGCACCGCGGCATGGCCGGCGCTGACCCTGGCAACCTGGGGAGTCGGCCTGACCTCGGCGATCGTCGCCGTGCCCGGGCATTACCTGCTCGGCCTGAGCTGGATGGAAGGCCTGTTGCTGGGTGCCATCGTCAGCTCGACCGATGCGGCGGCGGTGTTCTTTCTGCTGCGGGTCGGCGGCATCACCTTGCGCGACCGGGTGCGCTCGACGCTGGAGATCGAATCCGGCACCAATGATCCCATGGCCATCTTCCTGACCATCACCCTGGTCGAACTGATTGCCAGCGGCCATGGTGCCGACGGGGTGGGCTGGAGGATGGTGCTGGGATTCGTCCAGCAGATGGGCATCGGCGCGATCGCCGGCATCCTCGCCGGTCAGGCCATCCTCCAGACCGTCAACCGGCTGGAGCTGGAGCGGGCGCTGTATCCGCTGCTGGTGCTGGCCATGGCGATGGTGGTGTTCGCCGGGACCAACCTGATCGGCGGCAGCGGCTTCCTGGCCGCCTATGTGGCCGGACTGGTGGCCGGCAATGCCCAACTGCGCGGCATCGGCCTGATCCGCCGCATTCAGGGCGGCATGACCTGGCTGGCGCAGATCACCATGTTCCTGACCATGGGCCTGCTGGCGACGCCGTCGCACCTGGCCACCTTCGCCCTGCCGGCGCTGGCGGTGGCTGCCGTGCTGATCTTCATCGCCCGCCCGCTGGCGGTGTGGCTGTGCCTGGCGCCCTACGGCTTCAGCCGCGCCGAGACCAGCTTTGTCGCCTGGGTCGGCCTGCGCGGTGCGGTGTCGATTCTGTTGGCCATCCTGCCGTTGATCGAGGGCATTCCGTCCGGCCGGATCTATTTCAACGCCGCCTTCGTGGTGGTGCTGGTGTCGTTGCTGATCCAGGGCTGGACGCTGGGCCGTACCGCCCGCTGGCTCGGTCTGGTGGTACCGCGCCGCATCGGCCCGGTCGAGCGAGTCGAATTGGAGTTGCCGGGCGAGGCCCGTCACGAGCTGGTGGTCTATCGCATCGTCACCGACAGCCCGGTGGCCAAAGGCCAGCGCCTGCCGCGCTGGGCCCGCCCGTCCCTGGTGGTGCGCAACGGCCAGTCCGTCAGTTTCCATCGGGCCGGCCGACTGCAACCGGGCGATGCCGTCTATCTGTTCGTGCCGCCGCGTCAGGTGCCGCTGCTCGACCGCCTGTTCGCCAGCCCGGCCCGCCTGGACGAACAGGACAGCCAGTTCTACGGCGACTTTGCCCTGGCACCCGAGGCCCGGCTGGGTGAGGTCTCGCTGCTCTACGACATTCCCATCGGCCGTTACGACCCGCAATGGTCGGTCGGCGAACTGCTACGCCGCGAGTTCGGCGGCAGCGTCGAGGCCGGTGACCGCTTGCCGCTCGGCCCGGTGGAACTGATCGTGCGCAGCGTCGACGAGAACCATCGCGTCACCTCGGTCGGCCTCGCCGTCTCGCCGGAGCCGCGCCGCCGCAGGGCACAGGTTTCGCCGCTTCGGATGATCACTTCCGGGCTGAAACGCCTTCATCATCTTTGGGGACGATAGGTTTTCAATCAAAACCAGATGATGCAGCGCCCTGGAATCCAGGATAAGCCACAAGAAACAGCCCTCTCCCTTGATGGGTTACAGCACTCACACATTTTACCGTTATTTTCCAATGACTTGCGCTAAAGCGTCCGTCATGGCCGGGCTTGTCCCATCCACGCGGTGACACCTGCACCACTGCTTGGACTATCGCACTGGCGGAAACGCGTGGATGCCCGGGACAAGCCCGGGCATGACGTAACTCTTTGAAAAATCATCGGTAAGATGTGTGCATCCCGTAGCCCGCCAGCGGGAGAGGGCTGTTTCATCCCCTGCGGGTCGGCCGAAAGGCCGGTAGCGAACCAGGGAAAAGCTTACCCGACCACCTCGGTCTCGATACCCAGCGCCTTGTAGGCTTCGACGATGTCGCGGGCGATGACGGCACGTTCGGCATCGGCGACAGGTTGAGCATCCTGCCAGCACAAGCAACGATTGAGATAGACGATATTGGCCGACCCGGCTTCGTGATCGCCGATGCAGTCGCAGGACAGCATCAGTTCACGATCGGATCGGCGATAGCGGATGGTCCCACGGTCGACCAGAGACACGGTCACGCCGGCACCATTGGTGATGTCGCTGAGATTGACGGCACGGAACATTGGACGAATCCCTCCCATTTTTATCGGGGATTTTATCTATCGACAATATGGGCTTTTCGCCGATCCTGCCAGCTGCCTCTTGGGGTGGCAATCGGGTAGTCTGGCATTGATCGAGGAGTATCCCATCTAGCAAGTCATGAACACCCGCGCCCGCATCTGGCCTGGCAGCCCTCACCCCCTTGGCGCCACCTGGGACGGCCTGGGGGTCAATTTCGCGCTGTTTTCCGCCACTGCGGAGCGTGTCGAGCTATGCCTGTTCGACCCGTCGGGAACCCGCGAGATCGAACGCATCACCCTACCCGAATACACCGACGAGGTCTGGCACGGCTATCTGCCGGACGTGCTGCCCGGCCAACTTTATGGCTATAGGGTCTATGGCCCGTACGATCCCCGCAACGGCCATCGCTTCAATCCCCATAAGCTGCTGCTCGACCCCTACGCCAAGAGCATCGTCGGGCAGTTGCGCTGGACCGATGCCCATTTCGGCTATCGTATCGGCCATCCGCGCGAAGATTTTTCGATGGATCGGCGCGACAACGCCCGCGGCATGCCCAAATGCCAGGTGGTCGACACCGCCTACACCTGGGGGGAGGAGCGCAGGCCTGACACGCCATGGAACCGCACCATCCTGTACGAAGCCCATGTACGCGGCCTGACCATGCGCCACCCCGACCTGCCGCCGCACCACCGCGGCACCTTCGCCGGCCTCGCCCGGCCCGAGGTGATCGAGCATTTGCAGCGAGTCGGGGTTACCGCGGTGGAGTTGCTGCCGATCCATACCTTTGTCGACGACCGCCACCTGCTGGAAAAGGGCCTGCGCAATTACTGGGGCTACAACTCCATCGGGTTTTTCTCGCTCGAATCGCGCTACCTGGCCACCGGTCGGGTCACCGAGTTCAAGGCCATGGTCAACCGGCTGCACGATGCCGGCATCGAGGTGATCCTGGACGTGGTCTACAACCACACCGCCGAGGGCAATCATCTGGGGCCGACCCTGTCGTTCCGCGGCATCGACAACACCAGCTACTACAAACTGATGCCCGACGACCCGCGCTATTACTGGGACTCCACCGGCTGCGGCAATACCCTGGACGTCTCCCATCCACGCGTGCTCGAGCTGGTGCTCGATTCGCTGCGGTACTGGGTGACCGAGATGCATGTGGACGGCTTCCGCTTCGACCTGACCTCGTCATTGGCGCGCGAGGGCTATTCCTATGACCCGGGCTCGGCGTTTTTCGTCGCCATCCGCCAGGATCCGGTGCTGTCCGGCGTCAAGCTGATCGCCGAACCGTGGGATCTCGGCTGGGGCGGCTATCAGATCGGCGGCTACCCACCCGGCTGGTCGGAATGGAACGGCAAGTACCGCGACACCGTGCGCCGCTTCTGGAAAGGCGATTCCGGCCAGGTGCCCGACCTCGCCTCACGCCTGACCGGCTCGGCCGACCTGTTCAACCACCGTGGCCGGCGACCCTGGGCCAGCGTCAACTTCATCACCGCCCATGACGGCTTCACCCTGCATGATCTGGTCAGCTATAACAGCAAGCACAACGAAGCCAACGGTGAAAACAATCGCGACGGCACCGATCAGAACGAGTCGTGGAACTGCGGAGCCGAGGGCCAAAGCGACGACCCGGCAATCCTGGCTCTGCGCGCCCGCCAGAAGCGCAACATGCTGGCGACGCTGCTGCTGTCCCAGGGCGTGCCCATGCTGCTGGCCGGCGACGAGCTGGGCAATTCCCAGGGCGGCAACAACAACGGCTATTGCCAGGATGACGACATCAGTTGGATCGACTGGCGCGCCGACGATGGCGGCCTGACCGATTTCGTCACCCGTCTGACCGCGCTCCGTCAGCAGCACCCGGTGTTCCACCGCGCCCGCTTCTTTCGTGGCCGCGAAGCCGGCCGTCGCCCCGATATTCTCTGGCTGGTCCCCGATGGCGGTGAAAAGGCCGACACCGACTGGGCCTTTCCCGAGGCCCGCACATTGGGCATGCTGCTGACCGGCGATCCCGGCGGCCACTATTTCCAGACCCGCGGCGGCCTGGAGGAACGCGACCGCGCTTTCCTGGTGCTGCTGAACGCCCACCACGAACCGGTGCCCTTCAAGCTGCCGGCCAGCAGCGGCGGCTGGGAAGTGATGATCGAGACGGCCCACCGCAACCGCGAAGGCCGCAAATACCTGACCGGCCAGCGCTATCCCCTGGAAGAGCGCTCGCTGGTGGTGCTGGGCTGCCTGGGAGAGGTGCGGGTGGAGTGAGCGGCGAGGGGCCCTTACATCGGGATGCCGGGGAAGTCGGCAATTTCGGTCGGGCCGGTGGGATAGCCATCCGCGCGCATGCCGGGCTGCGACACGGCCTGATCCTCGACCCAATTCAACGGCGGGCCAAAAAAGCCGTCACCGATGGCGCAACCGCTGGCCGACAGGCAGATCAGGGCGATGAAAAGAATGCGGGGCGTCATGCTTGTGTCCTATCGCTGGAGGAAATAGACAGAACCTCTATCTGAAGCTTTTCGGGTTGTCCGTCCATTCCCAAGTCGGCGGGAATGTCCCCTGCCAGATGCCTCGGCGGCTACTGCGTGCCCGTTCTTCGAGACCGGCATAGCGATCGGAGACGGCGGTGAAGGCCACGGCCAGACCCTCGCGCACCATTTCGGCGGCCAGATCCTTGCCGGACGGCAGATAGCAGGTGGCCAGCACGCGCCCCCAACGATCCCGCCCTTCCTCGATGCAGCGCAGACGCTGACCTTCGACCAGCCGCACCAGCATGTCACGGGACTCGCGGCCGCAATCCCAGCGTTCGCCTTCGATGGAACATTTCGTGGTGACGGGCGGCGCGTCGATACCATACAGCCGGACACGGCGGCTGCCGACGGTCAAGGAGTCGCCTTGACTGACTGTCGCCAGTCCGTAGACATCGGCGGCGGCGGGTGTCGCGCCGGCCAACAGGCCAACCAGGGCGGCGAGAACGAAACGGCAGGGGGCGGCAGTACTCATGATCGCCATGGTATTGATTTGCCGCCTCCCTGGGAAGAGAGAGTTCTCGCCGTGATCCCTATGAAAACGCCTTGAAGGCGATAATCGTGAACGTTTCCCTGACCCCGGGCAGACGCTGCACGGTCTCGGTGACGAAATGACCGATATCGGCGCCGTCCGCCAGAAAGCATTTCATCATCAGGTCATACTGACCGGACGTGGAGTGGACCTCGGACACCTGTTCGGTCTCCACCGCGCGGGCGGCGACGTCATAGGACTGGCCAAGGTCGCATTTCACCATGATGAAGATGGTCTGCATGGGCGCTTACTCCTCTTCGTCCTCATCGCCGATCATGTCGGCCGACTTCTTCGGCAACATAACGGCGTGCATCATGAAGTCAGGAACGTGATCGCCGAAGCCGACCACCTTGTCGGCATGGCGCATTTCGCCAACACCCACATCGTCGATTTCGCGCCGCCGGTCGCGGTCACGCCGCGGCCTGGCACCGCCGCCGCCGGCAAAATCCCTGCGGCCGCCACGTTCGCCGCGGTCGGGGCGCTCGCCACGGCCATCGCCACGGTCAAGCCGCTCGGGCCGGGGTTCGGCGCGTTCAGGCAACGCTTCCACATAATCGGGCTGTTCCACGCGCTCGGCGGGCCGGATATCGACAGGCGCCGGACGCGCGGGGCGCTCGGGACGAGCCGGACGCGCGGGCCGTTCCACCCGCTCGGGACGCTCGGCAACTTCGGGTTGCTCAGCGCTTTCGACGCGCGGGGCGCGCTCGCGCTGGGGCCGCTCCGGCCGCTCGCCGCGCCGCTCGGGCCGTTCAGGACGACCATCCTTGCCCTTCTTGATGGGGCGCCGACGACGGCTGTCACCGTCCTCGAAGGACAGTTCCGGGATGCCTTCCAGCGTCAGACGCGGGATCGGCCGACCCATCATCTGCTCGATGGCCTGGACGAAACGACCCTCGGCCGGAGTGGCAATGGTGAAGGCACGGCCCTCGCGGCCGGCCCGGCCGGTGCGGCCGATGCGATGGACATAGTCCTCGGCATGGATCGGCACGTCGAAATTGAAGACGTGCGACAGTTCCTTGATATCCAGACCGCGCGCGGCGACATCGGAGCATACCAGGATGGTGACGTCGTTGGCCTTGAACTTGTCCAGCGTTTCGCCGCGGGACGACTGGGTCATGTCGCCATGCAGCCGCGCCACGGAAAAGCCGTGCTTTTCCAGCGACCGCCACAGCACATCGACGTCGCGCTTGCGGTTGCAGAAAATCAGCGCGTTGCGGACATTTTCGGTACGCAGCAGATGGCGCAGCGATTCCCGCTTGTCGATTTCCTCGGTCAGGATCAGCCCTTGCGTCACCAGTTCGGTCGGCGACTGCGGCGGCGATACGGTGACTTGCTTGGGATTCATCAGGAAAGCGTCGGCCAGACGACGGATGTCCGGCATCATGGTCGCCGAGAAGAACAGGGTCTGGCGCAGCTTGGGCAGGTAGGACACGATCTTTTCGACATCGGGGATGAACCCCATATCGAGCATGCGATCGGCCTCGTCGATCACCAGCACCTTGACGTCATTGAGCAGGATGCGGCCCCGCTCGAACATGTCCATCAGGCGGCCGGGCGTGGCGATCAGCACGTCGACACCGCGATCCAGCGCGGCGATCTGGTCGTTCATCGACTCGCCACCGATCAGCAGCGCCATCGACAGCTTCTGGTACTTGCCGTATTTTTCGAAATTTTCGGCCACCTGAGCGGCCAGCTCGCGGGTCGGGCACAGGATGACCGACCGCGGCATGCGCGCTTTCGCCCGGCCCGCGGCCAGGATATCAATCATCGGCAGCGTAAAGGAGGCGGTCTTGCCGGTGCCCGTCTGGGCGATGCCAAGGACATCGCGGCCCATCAGCACATACGGAATGGCCTGTTCCTGAATCGGCGTCGGCTTGGTATAGCCAGCCTCCGCAACGGCCTGAAGGGTCTCGGGACTAAGGCCTAGATCGGCAAAGCTCATCAATCGGGTTCTCGGTAAGTGGGCTGTCGCGCCGTCTGACGGACAGGAACACGGACAGGCGTGCACCGGGATAATAGTGGGTCAAGCGTCGCTGTCAATTGCGGTGCCGAGTTCTTGGCGGAACAACGTCGCTCTAGCCGCCATTGAGGCGGCGGCCAAGCGCGGAGCGCGCCCGGCGAGGGCGGATATAATGGAGTATCATGCGTCAGATTTGACGCATGATACTCCAGCCTGAAGGCGAAGGAGAATCGATCATGCTGATGAATGCCCAGGACAGCCTGTTGCTGATCGTCGACGTCCAGGAACGGCTGCTGCCCAGCATGTCCGAGGCTCGGCTGGTGGCGCGGCGCTGCGAAATCCTGATGCGCGGGGCCACTCGACTGGGCCTGCCCATTCTGGTGTCCGAACAGTACCCCAAAGGTATCGGCGCGACCATTCCAGAACTGCGAGCCCTGGCGAGTCCCGATGCGATGCTGGAAAAGATGCACTTCGCCTGCGGCGCCGACACCGCCCTGGCCGAGCGGGTCGCCGGACTCGGCCGCAAGCAGCTTGTGCTGGCCGGGCTGGAGGCCCATGTCTGCGTCCTGCAATCGGCGCTGCGCTTCCGCGAGATGGGCTATCAGGTGTTCGTCGTCGCCGACGCCTGCTCGTCCCGCGACCCGGCCAACGCCGATCTGGCCTTCCACCGCATGCGGGCCAACGGCGTCGAAGTGGTGGCCACCGAGATGGTCCTGTTCGAATGGCTCCATTGCGCCGGTACGCCGGAATTCAAGGATCTGATCGCGTTGATCAAGTAGGGGGGCGACAGAAGGAGTGGCTCAGCCCCTCCGCCGGATTCCCTCCATCCGCCGGAACCCCTCCGCCAGCCGGTCCAGCGCCAGAGCGGTGTCGGCCAGCAGGCCGGCCTTGGCCAGGCCGTACAGCGCCAGCGTGGCGCCGCGGCCGGCATCCAGCGCGTTGCAGCGCACCGCCTTCCAGGCCGCCGACAGGCACCGCCCGACCAGCTTGCGCCGCAGGGCGAACGGCAGCTCGGGATGATCGCGCAGCAGATTGTAATGGGCGAAAAAGCGGTCGTGATGCTGCTGGCGCCGGTCGCTGGACAGGTGAAAGGCGGCGGGCGGGGCGTGGGCGATCACGTCGCCGACCCGGGCCAGCCGCTCGGCGCGGACCGCCAGACGCAGCGGCAGCGATTCGTCCTGAATGAACACCCGCTCGTCGCAGCCGCCGGCGGCGCGGAACAGCGCGGTTTCGACCAGCCAACCCATGCGCACCATCCCGCCCCGCAGCACCATGGCCAAGGGCGCGTCGCTCACCGAGCAATCCAGCGGCCGGCCCAGCGGTACCGGCACGGCGGTATCAGGTTGCGCAACGGTCCGGCCGTGGACCATGGAAACGCGCTGTTCGACCATGAGCGCACGCATCCGCGCCACGGCGTCGGGGACGATCAGCACGTCGGCATCAATCAGCGCCAGCATCTCGCCCCGCGCCACGGCGGCGCCCTGATTGAGCCGGATGGCCGGCCCGGCATTGCCGGGATTTTCGATGATGGTGCAGCGGCCCAGGCCGCCGGCCAGGTGGCGCAGAACATCCAGAGAGCCGTCGGTCGAGGCATCGTCGACGAAGATGAATTCGCACTCGTCGGCCACCGTCTGGCCGCCGAGCGCTGTGACGACCCGCGGCAGAATATCGGCTTTGTTGAACACGGGGATGACGAAGCTGACCTTCGCCGGAAACGAGTGCGGCATGACCTGAGTCTGCAAGTGCCAGCCGGGGATGTCAACGCATGGCATAGGAGCGGCCACAAGGCTGGCTTTCCCTTGGCACGGCCAGCGTTGAGCCGTATAAACACGGCCCATGCGCATTACTCTCATTGATGATTCAATTCCTTTCGACGGCTACACCCCCGGCGGCCAGCCGCTCGGTGGGGCCGAAAAGGCATTCGCCAGCCTGCCGGGCGCGCTGGCGCGACGCGGCCATCAGGTCACGGTCATCAACCGCTGCCGCTTCCGCATGACCATCGAGGGCGCCCAGTGGCTGACCTGGGACAGTCCGCGGCCGCTCGACACCGACGTTCTGATCGCCTTTCGCAAGCCGCCGCTGCTGCTGGAAATGCGGGGCGCCAGAAAGCGTATCCTGTGGCTGACCGCACCGGCCAACTACCTGCGCCATCCCAGCCACCGCGCGGTGCTGGACGAGCTGAAGCCCGATCTGGTGTTCCTTGGCCAGGACCATCATGCCACCTGGGCCGGCACTCAGCGCGCCGCGGTGATTCCGCCGGCTCCCCGTTACGATTATCTGGCCGACCCGGCGGTGGCTCCGGCCAGCCCGCCCCGCGCCATCGTCACCACCCATCCGGCGCACGGCCTGGATTGGCTGATGTCCCTGTGGTGCCAGCGCATCCATCCCGAACGCCCCGATGCCGAGCTGCATCTCTATTCCAACGTGCTCGACAAGGGGCAAAGCGGCGGCGACGTCCCGGAGGCGCTGAAGCCTGTGCTCGGCCAGGCGCTCGACGCGCGGGCCCAGGGCGTGGTGATCCGCAAGCCACTGGGCGACATGGGCATGGCCGAGGCCTATGCCCAGGCGCGAGTCCATCTCTATCCCGGCCATGCCGACGACATGGGCAGCTTCACCCTGATCGAGTCCCAGGCGATCGGCCTGCCGGCCGTGGCTCGCCCGCTGGGCGCCGCACCCGAAAGAATCCGCAATGGCCAGACCGGTTATGTGGTTCCCGATGACGACGCTTTCGTGAATGTGACATTACAGGTGCTGAACAATGAGGATATATTCTGGGGCATGAACAGGGATGCGCGGTTGATGCAGCGGGAGCGGTCGTGGGACACGGTCGCGGCCGAGTTCGAGAGCCTGTTCGGGAAGTAATGGAACGATGCCTGCCATCCTGGTGATCAAACATAGCGCTCTGGGCGATATCCTGCTGGCCAGCGGCTGCTTCAAGGCGATCCGCGAGCACCATCGCGATGATCAGATCGTCCTGCTGACCACTCAGCCGTTCGTCGAACTGGCCCGCAAGAGCGGCTATTTCGACATGGTGGTGGTCGACCGACGCCCCAAGCTGTGGCATTTCGGCTTGTGGAACCAGTTGCTGCGCCTGCTGCGCGGCTTCCAGTTCACCCGCGTCTACGATCTGCACCGCAAGCAGCGCACGCGCCTGCTGTACCGGCTGCTGCGCTGGGGCCGGCCCGATCTGGAGTGGTCCGGCGTGGTGCCGGGGTGCTCCCATTATCAGCCCGACCCGCGCGACGACTTCCGCCATATCGTCGACAAGCTCACCGAGCAACTGGCGGTCGCCGGTCTCGACCGGGTGCCGGCTCCCGATCTGGCGTGGCTGACCGGCAACGGTCTGGCGGCCCGCGCGCCGCAGCCGTTCGTCCTGATGGTTCCCGGCGCGGCCGCCAGCCGGCCCGAGAAAAAGGCTCCGGCAACCCTGTACGGCACCCTCGCCCAATATCTGGTGAGCCAAGGCATTACCCCGGTACTGGTCGGCGCCGGCAGCGACGCGGCCAGTCTGGCCACCGTGGCGGCGGCCTGCCCGCGCGCCATCAATCTGTGTGACCAGACCAGCCTGGGCGATATCGCCGATCTGGCCCGGCTGGCGCTCGGCGCGGTCGGCAACGATACCGGACCGATGCACCTGATCAGTCTGGCGGGCTGTCCCACTGTGACCCTGTTTTCGCACGCCTCCGACCCCCGTCTGGTCGGCCCGCGCGGCCCCGCGGCAACCGTGCTGCGACGCGAGGATCTGGCCGAGCTGACCGTCGACGAACTGATTGACGCGCTGTCGGCCGTCTGGCGCCGCACCGAACCTGCCGCCCAGGAGCTGGCATGACCGCTGTTCTTCTTCCGCCTCAAACCGGTGCCAAGGCCAGTCCCGGGATTCCCCTGGCGATGTTCGCCGGTATCGCGGTGCTGGTTCCCGTTCTCAGCCAACGCGGCCAGGTCGTCGCCTTTTCCCTGGCCGCACTGGTCGCGGTGATCCTACATCTGCGGGATCGGCGCGCCCTTTGGCCGGCCCTGCGCGACAGTCGATTCCTGCGCGTCGCCGTCGCCTATGTGGCGTGGTGCCTGCTGTCGGCCACCTGGGCCTTCGATCGCCATCTGGCCCTTGTCCAGGCCGGGCAGTTGCTCGGGGCGCTGCTGGCGTTCACGCTGGTTCTGCCGGTGGTGACCGAGTTGACAACTCGCGAACGCCGGCTGGTCGGCATGGGCTGCGTCGGCGGCATTCTGATCGGGGCGTTGACCCTGGCCATCGACGGATACGGCGGCATGCCGCTGCAAAGCCTGCTGCGCCACGGCGATCCGCATCCGCCGGTCCATATGCTCAACAAGGCGCTGGTGACCATCACCCTGATGGTCTGGCCGGCGGCGCTGCATCTGTGGCAACTCGGCCGCCGCGCCTGCGCCGCCCTGCTGCTGTGCGTCGTCGTCGCGGTGGTGGTGCCGCAGGAAAGCAGCACGGCGACTCTGGCGCTGTCGGTGGGCATCGTCGCCGCCCTGCTGGCCCGCCTGACCGGCCGCTTCGCCCTGTGGGCGATCGGTCTGAGCGTGGTCGCCGGCGCGCTGGCGACCCCCTATCTGGTCGAGCCGGTCCGCCAGTGGTTCACCGGCCATATGGACCTGTCGAGCTGGTGGTCGGCGCATCACCGGCTGTATATCTGGAGCTTCGTGCTCGAACGCATGGCCGAACGGCCCTGGCTCGGCTGGGGGCTGGAGGCATCGCGCGCCATGCCCGATTTCGGCTGGGCGATCTGGCCCGGACAGGACCGCATGATCCCGCTGCATCCCCACAATGAATTCCTTCAGGTGTGGCTGGAACTCGGGCCGTTCGGTCTGGCGCTGATCCTGATCGCCTTGATCGTGCCGTTGCGCGTGGCGATGTCATATTCCTGGGGCCAGCGCATGTTCGTTGCCGGAGCCTGGGCGGCAACCACCGCCGCCATGGTCCCGGGATACGGTGCCGGACAGACGTGGTGGCTGTTCACGGTCATGGGCTTGGCGCTATTGTACCGGGCCGTGCTGATTCCCGAGGAGGACGACGCGTGACCGAGCACTTCGATACCCTGTTCCGCAACGGCACCGTCGTTACTCCCGCCGGCATCGCCGTCACCGACCTGGGCGTCCGCGGCGGTCGCATCGCCGGCATCGGCGATCTGAGCGCGGCGACCGCGGCCGAGATGGTCGACTGCACCGGCCTGCATGTGCTGCCCGGCGTGGTCGATACCCAGGTGCATTTCCGCGAGCCCGGCCTGGAGCACAAGGAAGACCTGTCGACCGGCACCGCGGCGGCGGCATTGGGCGGCGTGACCGCCATCTTCGAGATGCCCAACACCAAGCCGTCGACCACCACCGCCGACGCCATCGCCGACAAGGTCCACCGCGCCAAGGGCCGCGCCTGGGTCGATCATGCCTTCTTCCTGGGGGCGTCGCGCGACAATGTCGAGCATCTGGCCGAGTGGGAGCGCATGCCCGGCTGTGCCGGCGTCAAGATCTTCATGGGCTCGTCGACCGGCGATCTGCTGGTGGACGACGACGCGTCGCTGCGCCGTGTCCTGCAAGCCGGCCGCCGCCGCGTCGCCGTGCATTGCGAGGACGAGGCCCGCCTGAAAGAGCGCCGTCATCTGGTCGAGGGTGGCGCTCCGGTGATGCTGCATCCCGAATGGCGCGATGCCGAAACCGCCCGTCTGGCCACCGAGCGCATGCTGCGCCTGGCCGAGGCGACGCGGCGCCGCGTGCACATCCTGCACGTCACCGCCGCCGAGGAATTCGACCTGTTGCGCCGTCACCGCGCCGTGGCCACCGTCGAGGTCACCCCGCAGCATCTGACTCTGTCGGCGCCCGAGTGTTACGAGCGGCTGGGCACCTTCGCCCAGATGAACCCGCCGATCCGCGACGAACGCCACCGTCTGGCCTTGTGGCAGGCGCTGGAGGACGGCACGGTCGACGTGATCGGCTCGGACCACGCGCCGCACACCCGCGAGGAAAAGGACAAACCCTATCCGCAAAGCCCGTCGGGCATGACCGGGGTGCAGACCCTGGTGCCGATCATGCTCGACCACGTCGCCGCCGGCCGGCTGTCGCTGCTGCGCTTCGTCGACCTGACCAGCGCCGGCCCGGCCCGTATCTACGGCATCGCCGGCAAGGGCCGCATCGCCATGGGCTTTGATGCCGACCTGACCATCGTCGACCTCAAGGCCGAGCGCAAGATCACCAATCTGTGGATCGCCAGCCGCTGCGGCTGGACCCCGTTCGACGGCACCCGCGTCACCGGCTGGCCGATCATGACCGTGGTGCGCGGCCAGATGGTCATGCGCGAAGACGCCCTGATCGGCGACCCGGCAGGCGCGCCGGTGCGGTTCTGGGAGAGCCTGTAGCGCGGGGAGGACTGATACCGGCGAGCCGAATGTTTGACACATGCTCGAACCGGTGCGCCGGTAAGCGGCCATTGAGGCCGCGGCCAAGCGCGGAGCGCGCCCGGCGAGGGCATGGATGAGCCTTTAGGCTCATCGGTATGACTCTTCCACCGGACCGGGAGAACGGTTATCATGGTGTGACCGCTGAGGAGGCCGGGATGGGTGAAGTCGATATCGCTGCCGTCTTGCAGATGGTTGCCGGGCTGGCAACCGACATGCGGGAAATGCGCGGTGAGATGCGCGAGATGCGCGGCGAGATGCGCGGCGAGATGCGCGACACACGCCGCGACATCGGCGATCTCAAACACGACGTCACCTCGATGCGCCAAGCCCTGACAGAATACCATTCCGCCGTGCTCGGTCACGGCATCCTGATCAGCGAACTCGAGGATCGCATCCGGCGGATCGAGCGGCATCTGAACCTGCCGCCCGCAGCCGCATAGGGACGACGAGCGGCGTTTCGCGCTTGGGCCGCCGCATTCCAGGCGCTATGGTTTTGCCATGACCCACCCCTCTCTCGTCCCCCTGTTGACCGGCGGCAAGGCCGCTCTCGCTCGCGCCCTGGCCCGCATCGAGGCGGCGCCGGATGCCGACGACGTGGTCGATCTGCTGTCGGCGGCCTATGCCGAGCCGCGCGCCCATGTCATCGGCATCACCGGACCGCCCGGCGTCGGCAAGTCCACCCTGTTGAACGCGCTGATCTCCACCTGGCGGCAGGCGGGGCGGACGGTGGCGGTGATTGCGGTCGATCCGTCGTCGCGGCGTTCGGGTGGGGCCTTGCTGGGCGACCGCACGCGGCTGCGCACCGATCCCGAGGACCAGGGCATTTTCGTCCGCTCGATGGCGGCGCGCGACCGGCTGGGCGGGCTGGCCGGGCTGACGGTCGCGGCCATGGTGCTGATGCGGGCCTTGTACGATGTGGTGCTGATCGAAACCGTCGGCGTTGGCCAATCCGAAACCGACGTGGTCGGGGTGGCGGATACGGTGGTGTTCTGCGTTCAGCCGGGATCGGGCGATTCGTTGCAGTTCATGAAGGCCGGCATCGCTGAAATCCCCCATGTGGTGGTGGTCACCAAGGCCGACATGGACCAGCCGGCCAAGCGCGCCCGCGCCGATGTGCTGGGCGGCCTGTCGCTGGCCGAAAGCGAACCCGGCTGGGACATTCCGGTGCTGATGGTCTCGTCGCAGCGCCGTGACGGCATCGCCGAGCTGATGGCGCAGTTGGACCGTCACCGGGCGTGGCTGACCGGCAGCGACCGGCTCGAGCCGTTGCGCCATGGCCAGGCCGAACAATGGCTGGTCGAGGCGGTGCGCGAGCGATTCGGCCGCGAGGGCGTGCGGCGGGCCGGCGATCTGTCGCTGTCGGCCGGCGCGTCGCCGTTTCATCGACTGGCGGAATTGGCGCGCAGGCTGTAAGCTGGCGGCGAAGGAACCTTCGGAGAACATTGGTATGCGTGCGTTGCCGCTGATCCTGGTATTGCTGCTGGCCGGCTGTGGTGGTGGTGGAGCACCGTCGATGCCGTCCGGGCTGGAGGCCCTGCTGGTGCAAGTGGAGGACGGCGACCCCCAGGCGCTCGAGCCGGCCTTGCGCGCCGTGGCCAGCGATCGCGGCAACACGGAAGCGCGGGATCGGCTGCGCGCGGCCCTGGTCGGGCTGCCCCTGCGCCGTTCCCAGGTGGCGGCGCAGATCGCGCCGCTGGAACCGGATTGGGCGCGGGATCTGACGGCGGCGCGCTTGATGCGGCTGGCCGTCACCGCCGACGAGGCGCCGCTGGCCGAGGCCGTCGCCCAGGCCGTGGCCCGCGGCGATGACTGGATTCAGCCGGCACCACCCTCGGATCGCAGCGCCACCGTGGTCCGCCTGCGACGCCTGCCGCCGGGCGATACCTTCGAGATTGTGCTCCACCGTGGCCGCGAGCCGGTCCGGGATGCCATCCAGCGCCTCGACTGCGGCACCGATGCGGCATGCACCACGACCACTCTGGCCGCCACCATCGCGACCCTGCTGTCTCAATAGAGCATCGCCCTGTCGATTTGTGTCCTGACAATATCGTCCATCGGGAATATCGTGGTCTCTGAGAGCGAATTCAGGCGACCGATCTTTGTATCACCGGCGGCACAGAGCGCATGCTGATACGAATATCGCAGGTGGGGGGCGAACTGTTCATGCTCAGCATGAGTTCCGTAGCGGCCTTATCTGTCCGCCGCAGCCTGCTGGCCGCAATGGCCACCCTTGTCAGCTTCGGCTTCGGCATCCTGGCGGCTGCGCCGCCGGTGGCCGCCGCCGAGGACTGCCGCATCGTCATCGGCAGTTGCCATCGCGTCCCGCTCAGCACCGCCGAGGGCTCGGGCATTGTCGATCGCTTGGCGATCGAGGCGTTCCGCCGTATCGGCCATTCGGCCTGCGTCACCCCGCTCCCCTGCGAGCGATCGCTGCTCAACGCCGACCAGGGCATTACCGATGGCGATATCCTGCGCATTCCCGCCATTGTTGTACCGCTCTATCCCAATCTGGTGGCGGTACCCGAGCCGCTGTATCGCTTTACCTTTCAGGGGTTCACCACCAGACCGGAGCTGATGGTCCGTGGTTTCGACGACCTGGGATCGTTGCGGGTCGGTTTCGTGCTGGGCTGGAAAGTTCTGGAGGAAAAGGTCCGCGCCGCGGAAATACTGCGGGCACGAGGCCCCGAGCAACTGTTTCCCCTGCTGTCCGAGGGCAAGGCCGATCTGGTGATCTACGAGCGACTGACCGGCTTGGCCTCGGTGAGGAACAGCGGTATCCGGGATGTCCGGCTGCTCGATCCGCCGTTCCTGGTCACCGAACAGCATATGGTGCTGAACCGTCGCCATGCCGATCTGGTGGAACCTCTGGCCGCCGCCATCCGGGCGATGAAGGCCGACGGCGCCTATGTCGCGGCCTTCCGCGCTGCCGGACTGGAGCCACCCCCATGAGCGTGGCCCGCCGGCCCTTTTCCCATCTCGGCCGCCGCCTGATGCTGTTGACTGCCGGCCTGGGGCTGGTGCTGGCGGTCGGCTTGGCCGGCATTAATACGATGGTTGCGTCGCGGTTGCAGATGAGCGACCTGGAACGCGACATCGACCAGATGCTCCAGGCCAATCTGCCGAGCCTGGAGGAAACCCTGTGGCTGGGCGATGCGACCCTGGTCCATAGCCAACTCAAAGGCCTGGTGAATTTTCACGGCATCACCTACGCCGCGATCCATCCGGCGGGACGCCCCCCCATTACCGTTGGCGCCCGGCCCGCCGTCGCGAGGCCGGTCTTCGAAAGGCATCTGGACATCAGCAGATCCTACCGAACCGAAACCGTCCCTCTCGGCACCCTGACCATCGTCGCCGATCTGACCGATCTCCATCGCGACTGGCGGCACAGCGCGGTGCGGATGCTGCTGACCCAACTGGTTCAGGTGGCGATGGTCGCCGGCGGTCTGCTGATTCTCTATCAACGACTGGTGGGACGGCGAATCGCCCGCCTCGCCGATCGCCTCGATTCCGCCCGGCACGGCATCCCCGCGCCCTGGTCCGACGCCGAGCCACCGGCCCGGATGGCCCCCGACGCGGAAACCGACGAGCTGGATCTGCTGTCGGCAACCCTGGAACAGCTTCTGGCCGAGCAGGCTCAGCATCTGCGCCAGCTCTCCGAGGCGCAGGAACTGCTGGAGCAGCATGTCGAGGAACGGACCCGGGAACTCAGCGCCGAAGTGGCCCTGCACCATCGCACCCGAGCCGAGCTTGATCGCTCGAATCAGGATCTGGAGCAGTTCGCCTATGCGGTGTCCCATGATTTGCAGGAACCGCTCCGCATGGTCGCCAGCTATCTGCAACTGTTGTCGCGACGCTATGCCGGGCGGCTTGATTCCAATGCCGACGACTACATCGCCTTTGCCGTCGATGGCGCCAAGCGCATGCATCAGATGGTCGCCGACCTGCTCGACTATTCCCGGGTCCACACCCTGGGGGCCGAGCACCAGCCGATCGACGCAGCCGAAGCCCTGGGCGATGCCCTGCACAATCTTGAGGGCGCGCTACGCGACAAGCAGGCGCGAATCTCCGTCGGCCGCCTGCCGGTCATCGCCGCCGACCGCGGCCAGCTGGTTCGGCTGTTTCAGAATCTGATTGGAAATGCCCTGAAATACTCCGAGGAAGGACGGGTGCCGGAGGTTGAAATCGGCGCCGAACAGAATGGTGCGGACTGGCTGTTCCGCATCCGCGACAATGGCATCGGCATCGAAGAGGCACATTTCGAGCGGATCTTCGGCGTCTTCCAACGGCTGCACCCGCACAATCGCTATGACGGCACCGGCATCGGCCTGGCGCTGTGCAAGCGCATCGTCGAGCGTCATGGCGGCAGGATCTGGGTCCGGTCACAGCCCGGCGACGGCTCGGCCTTTTTCTTTACCTTGCCCACCACCGCCGCCGCGCCCGATGTCACGGCAGAAGAGGATTGCGTGACCCCATGATGGCGGCAACTCATGTTCTGGCAGGCATGGCCGCGTGGAGCGGCGTGGCTTGGCTCGACGGCGGCCTTGCCCGGCCTGATGCCTTGGCGATCGCGGCACTGGGCTCGCTGCTGCCCGATATCGACCACCCCAAGAGCTGGATGGGCCGCCGCGTCCGCCCCGTGTCGCTGCTGATATCGAAGATCTTCGGCCATCGCGGCATTACCCACAGCCTGCTGGCGGTGGGCGGCTGCCTGTTCGCCCTGCTGATCATCGGCAAGGGAGCCTTCGCTCCGGCGGTGCTGGTGGGCTATCTGTCACATCTGCTGTGCGATTCGCTGACCAAAAGCGGGGTGCCGCTGCTGTGGCCGTGGCGCCGACCGTTCGGCCTGCGCCTTCTCCGCACAGGCGGCAAGGTGGAATCCTTCCTGGCTGTTCTGATGGCGGTGGCAACCGGCCTGCCCTGGGCCGCCTATCTCTACCCGCGTCTGCTCCATTAGCGCGTTTTCCGACCAAGTCGAAAAACGCGCTAATTTGTGCTGCCCTCGCCGGACGCGCTCCGCGCTTGGCCGCGGCCGCAATGGCCGCTGGAGCGTGATCCAAGCCGATCGGATCACGCTCTAGCGCAAACCACCAATACTGATGTATCGGTGGCGCCCATAAGGGATACCGCATACCCTGTTCGAGCAACACCGTCCAACACGGGGGGACTACAATGAAACGTCTGATGATTTCCGCTTTCGCCCTGGCTTGCCTGTCCGGCAGCGCCGCCCTGGCGAAAAGCCCGACGGTCAGCTTCGCCGACGACGTCTATCCGATTCTACAGATCCGCTGCCTGGCCTGCCACCAGCCCGGTGGTGACGGCTTCGAAAAGAGCGGCTTCGATCTGCGCACCTACGATAGCTTCATGGCCGGTACCAAGTTCGGCGCCATGGTCGTCCCCGGCGATCCCAACACCAGCAGCCTGATGGTTCTGCTCGACGGCAAGGCCAAGGGCATCCAGATGCCGCATGGCAAGCGCAAGCTGTCGACCTGCGACCGCGACATGATCCGCACCTGGATTCGCGAAGGCGCGAAGAACAACTGATAAAAAACAACTGATGTTGAAGTCCTCCCCCGCCATGGGGGAGGATTTTCATGGTGTGATCGACATGCGATATGCCGCCCTTCTGGCCTGTCTGCTGTGGCCCGCCGCCGGCCTGGCGGATGAGTTGCGCATTACGCGCGCCGACTGCAAACGCCTGGTAGTGCACGAGGCGGCACCGGATGTCGCCTATCGGCCGGGTGTGGATGTCCACGGCCGGCCGGTCACCCCGGCCGACCTGAACGGCAGCCCACAGATCAAACTCCCCGACGAGATGGTCATCCGGCTGGACTACGATGTGCTGAAGGGGCGTTCCGGTGCCCTCGAGGGCAAGACCACGCTGGGCAGCCTGACCCTGCGCCAGGGCCGCGCCTATTTCAACAACGAGCCTCTGCACGGCTGGGAGCAGGAAATCCTGCTGGACGCGTGCCGCAAACTCGGCGTGCGCTAGACCGTGATGCAGTAAATCTGCATCACGGTCTAGCTTGGCTTGCCCTCGCCGGGCGCGCTCCGCGCTTGGCCGCCGCCTCAATGGCGGCTGGTCGCGCCATGCGTCACATTTGACGCACGGCGGATCGGACCCAAGGCCGGTGGCGAACTGACAGGCCTATGCCCCGCCACGACCGTTGTCGGTCTCACCTTCACGCGCTTTCCTGGCACCCTGGCCCGCCGCTACCCTGAGGGCGGAGTGTCATGAGGTGTTGCCATGGATGAGTTGCTCGCCGACCTTGCTGCCGGCGACTTTCCAATGTCGCCACTGGCCGATTGCATGGGGTGTTTTCCCGACATCGCCCCACGCCTGCGCCACCTGCTCGAACGCGCCGCCGCCGGAGATCACCTGACCGGGACCGAGGAAGCGCAGTTCTTCTACGGCCTGCATATCCTTGCCGCCGGTCGCGACGGGCGATCCTGCCGGCCGCTGCTGCGGCTGCTGCGCCGACGGTCGGACGAACTCGACGCCCTGCTCGGCGACGCATTGAACGAGACCCTGCCGCGTATTCTCATCGGCCTGTTCGACGGTGACGCCCGCAGCTATTTCGACCTTGCCAATGATCAGGCGGCGGACGGTGCCGTTCGGGCCGGGGTTCTGGATACCATCGCCTTCCTGACTTGGGAGGGCCGCATCGGCCGTGAACAGACCATTCACTTTCTCGACCGCTTCGACCGCGAACGGCGCGGCGGCACCGATGCCGCCGCCTGGTCGGGCTGGCACCGGGCGGTCGCCCTGCTCGGGCTGCGCGGTCTGGCCCCGCAGGTGGAAGCCGCCCGCCGTGACGGCCGCGTGACCGACGACCTGGACGATGGATTCTGGCCCATCCTGCACCAAGCCGAGTCGACTCCCCACGATGCCACCCGGTTCGTCGAAGCCAAACTGGGCTATATCCGCGATCTGGTGGCGGCTCTGGAATGGGTGGCCGACAACCGGCTGGCGCTCCGGCGAGACCACGCGATGCCGGAAAACAACACCGGATTCTCGCCCGACGACGTCTATGACGATTTCGACGACGATTTCGACGACGAACTGGACGGTTTCACCGACGTCACCACCCTGCCGGCAGCCAATCCCTGGCGCAGTGTCGGCCGCAACGCCCCATGCCCCTGCGGCAGCGGCAAGAAGGCCAAGAAGTGCTGCCTGGCCTCGGGCGCGGCTGCGTAACGACGGAGTGCATCCCCTCTCCCGCCTGTGCGGGAGAGGGGAAATAGGCGTAACTGCCCAGGTACCCCCGGAACTGGCTTCAGAGCACACTCATCAGCGTGCCCAGGTACCCCAGCGCATTGGAAAATAAGCATATTTTGCGGAGGAAAAGGCCGAAAACCGCTGTTTTTCGGCCT
>Ga0209515_10001837_pt1 | contig 34276 bp, 39 predicted proteins | sample Subgroupgradi54m_FD_187454 | JGI IMG/M metagenome (GOLD analysis project Ga0209515, IMG submission 187454) | Subsurface groundwater microbial communities from S. Glens Falls, New York, USA - GMW60B uncontaminated upgradient, 5.4 m (SPAdes)... ... | reverse complement strand
CGAGCCGTCCAAAGTCCCGATCACGATTGTTTCGCGCTGCCAGCGCTATCATTTCAAACCGATTCCTATTCGCCAAATCAAAGCAAAGCTCGCCGAAATCGCCGACGCCGAGAAAATCAAAGCCGGCGATGATGTGCTTTTTCTTCTGGCGCGGGCTGCCGACGGAAGCCTTCGCGACGGCGAAAGCCTTTTCGATCAACTGGCCAGCTTCACGAAAGGAAAACCTACCGTCGAGGCAGCGCTCGAAGCGTTTGGCCTGACGAGCGAAGAAACTCTTTTATCCGCCGTAGACGAACTTGCGGAGAAAAACGGTTCGGCACTTCTTAAACGCATCGATGATTTGGTGGACGAAGGCAAAGATCTCGCACGTTTCGTGGAAGAACTTTCCGAAACGCTTCGGCATCTGCTCGTTTTTCGCACCGCGAAAAAGCCGGAAGACTTGATCGATGTTTCCGAACATTTCACCGCCGAGCTGAAAAAACGCGCCGAAGTGTTCAGCGTGGAAGATCTCCTTTATATGATTCAGGTGCTTAGTAAAACGCCTTGGGAAATCCGGCAAAGCGAGACGCCCCGCCTTGTTCTTGAGATAGCGCTTGTTCAGCTCGCGAACCGCGAACCTTTAAGCAAGATGAGTGAGATTCTAGAAGAGCTTCGAAAATATGCTCCGTCCGCCGGGGTAGGTGCAGCGCCAAGTACGCCAAGACCTTCCGCTCAAACGTATCAACCTAAACCTCCGGTTGTTTCAAAACCAGCCACGGCAGTCTCGTCTTCCGGTGGTTCGACAAGCCGGCTCGAGCCGAGAGCTAAAAGCGAAATCCGTGCAAGCGCGAGTGAGAACGATTATTCTATGCCCGCTGAAGCGGAAGCAGAATACGAGACTTTCGCGCCGCAAACCGCGACCGCGGTTTTGGAAAACGACGCGCCGGGCGTGATTACGGTGCCTTATTTATCAACGCTTTGGCCGCAGGTGATCGAACGGGTGAAAGCGGCGAAAATGTCTACGGGAAATTATTTGGCCGAAACGGCGCCCATCGATGTCGATAGTGATGTGATCGTGCTCGGCCTCGATTCTTCTTTTCATAAAGAAGCGCTCGAGCGAAAAGAACATCGCGAGCTGATCGTCGAAATATGCCGGCAGGTTTTTCAAAAACCCATCAGCTTGAAATTTGTCGTGATGAAATCCGAAGACAAGGAATTGGGATCGGCAAAGCCGCAGGCCAAAGCTATTCCGTCCATTGTGGAGCAAGCCGTCCATATTTTCGGCGGGCAAGTCATAAAGAAGCGAAAAAAAGAGTAATTTTTTGTCACCCCCGCGAAGGCGGGGGTCTAATTAATAAATTGGATTCCCGCTTTCGCGGGAATGACAGCGGGGAGTTCAAATGCTATCGGGCTATCCTGAAAAAGTGCAGACGCTGATTACGGCGCTCACCAAATTGCCCGGCCTTGGCCGGCGTTCGGCGGAGCGTATCGCGCTTTATCTTTTGAAAGCAAAAGCGCAGGAAGTGTTTGAATTATCCGATTTGATTCGAAAAGCCAAAGAAGAGACGCGCTTCTGCCAGCTTTGCGGAAATTTTTCCCGGGATGCGCATTGCTCGATTTGCCAAGATAACCAGCGCGACATAACGACGGTTTGCGTAGTCCAGGAGCCGCGCGATATTTCCCGCGTTGAGCGTTCGGGGCGTTTTCGCGGCGTTTACCATGTGCTTTTCGGCGTGATCTCGCCGCTCGACGGCATCGGCCCGACGGATTTGCGTATTACCGAACTCCAGAGACGCATAAAAGCGCAGGGCATTACCGAAATTATTCTCGCCACACCCACGAACACAGAAGGCGAAACCACCGCTTCTTATCTCGCCGAACATTTCAAGCCGCTCGGCGTGCGCATCAGCCGCCTTGCGCGCGGCCTGCCGTACGGATCCAGTCTCGAATTTGCCGACGAGGAAACGCTCGGTAGTGCCATCGAACACCGCCAAATCGTTTAGCCGTTTTTGTCACCCCCGCGTAGGCGGGGGTCTAATTGGATTCCCGCTTTCGCGGGAATGACATTAGTTGACCGATAACTCGATTCTTTTCCCCTCACCAATTGCGTTATTGGACTTATATTTAAGTTATTAAGTTTACGCTTACTTCTTCCGTAGATTTACCGTGTACACTTACATAGTCGTATGTTTACCAACAAATTAATCACGGACGAGAAATGAACAGCCGGCTTTACGTAAGAATTTTTCTATTTACCATCCAGCTTCTCCTCGTTTTTCTCCTGTTGGTGTATTGGCTGCCTTTTGCCTCGCGCCTGGATTTTTTTGGACGCGATTTAGCGACGCGGCTCCGTCTCCATTACACCGAACCTCCGGAAGCCATTAAAAAAATCGTTTTGGTTGAGCTCGATGACGAAACGCTCCGTGTAAGCGGACAACGTTTTCCTTTTCCGCGTTGGCTGCACGCCCAGGCCATTGACGGATTTATGAGCGTCAACCCGCTTGCGGTAGCGTACGACTTTGTGTTTGGCGGTGTGGGTTACACGCCCGAGGAAGACGAGACGCTTAAGCAGTCGCTTTCCCGAGCGCATGGGGTCGTGCTGGCCTCTTATATCGGAGACGATTTTAAAGAACAAGCGCCGAATAAGGAATTTTTAAACGAACATGTTGTAAAAGCGCCCATCAATAAATTTGTCGGTGTGCACGGCGATCAGAAGGCGCGCACCGCGCTTCCGTTTTTCATCAGCAAAGAGACGGAAGAAAAGCAGTGGAGCTGGGAATTCGCCACGCTTTTCCAGGCAGGCATCGTAAAACCGGAGGACGTTACGCTTCAAAGCAATACGTGGGGTCGGACGCCGAAAGACGCCAAAGGATTTTCCGTGCCCGTTTCTAATTGGCAAATGTACGATATCAATTATTTGGCCGACGGCGATGATTTCCCCAAAATACCGTTTTGGCGTTTCGTAGCGCGGGAATTTGTCGGCGATCCGGATTTCTCCGACAAAATTTTCTTAGTCGGGCATACGTCAAAACTCAGCCACGATAAGCACGAGACGCCCATCGGTGAAATGCAGGGGCTCCATCTTAACGCATGCACGCTCTTAACGCTTCTCTCCGGCCGTTTTCTTTATTATGTGCCCATGTACTACGAATGGGCGCTTCTTGCGCTCGGTCTCCTGCTCGTTTTGTGGGCCGGGTTGACGCGGCGCACGGTGCTCATGACGGTTTTGGCTGCGCTTTCCCTTATTTCGTACATAGCGATTTCTATTTTTTCGCTTTGGCACGACGTTATTTTCGATCTTTACGCGGAGGCTTTTTATCTGCTTCTTGTTTGGTTCGGCATGGCGGTGTACCGGCAGCTCCGTACGGCGGTGGAAAATATCAGTTTGCGCGAAGAAGCCATTCACGATCCTCTTACCGGATTTTTCACGCGCCGGTATTTTCAGGTGCGCCTCAAATACGATTTGGAAAAACTTGGTAACCCCTCGTTTGCTGCCAAGCGCACCGGCTCGCCCGGCGAATTTGCTTTGGCGATGGTGGATTTGGATAATTTCAAACTCGTCAACGATACGTTTGGGCATGCGGAAGGGGACCGGACGCTTAAGACCGTGGCCGAAGTGCTTCGCAAATACGCCCGCCGCGAAGATATTCTCTGCCGTTTCGGCGGCGATGAGTTTTGCATTATCATGAGCGGCACAAACGCCGAAGGCGGCGCCGCGCTTTTAGAGCGCGTGCGTCAGGGCCTTTTGGACGATGACCGGCTTTGCTATACGACCAAGGGAAACGTGAAATCGATTCGAGTTACGGCCAGCTTCGGCGTGGCTTCTGCGAAATGGCGTCCGGACATGACGGAAGAAGTTCTCATTAAAGTGGCCGACAAAGCGCTTTATGAAGCCAAACGGGCCGGCCGGAACCGTATCGTTATCGCCGACGAATCCCTTTATTTTCAGGAAGGCACGACGCCTACCGAACTCGGAAAATACAATTCGAAATTGAAGGAAGCCGAGAAGCGCAGCGAAACAAAGCCCACCGATCACGATTCAGCCGCATAACACACTGTCCGGCTGCGTAATTTAACTGCTTTTGCCGTTCTCCCATATTTGATATAATCCACAATCTTTTTCCCGGCATACTTATAGTTAAAAGATTATTCCCCTGTAGCTCAGTCGGTAGAGCAGCGCGCTGTTAACGCGCTTGTCCCAGGTTCGAGTCCTGGCGGGGGAGCCATTCTTGACGGGAAGCCCCTTCTGCGAATATGTGGAAGGGGCTTCTGTATGTGGGAACTAGAGTTGCGTCGTCGATGAGGCAGTTCTGAAGTAAGAGTTTCAAAAGTTGGCGTTTTACGATGGGTTCAGAACTTTCAAATATTTGTCCTGCCCGATTAGCAATGCTAAGTATGTATTTTGCCGTGACATAGTAATCTTCATCAGCTTTTTCTAAGCCTTCCAGTTTGCTTCGTATCTCTTCCTGCTTTTCCCGAAACTCTATGTGTTTTTTGTCATACTCACTCTCTGTAATTCTTCCAGCTCATCGAAGTTGTTCCCAAAGAGCAGTTTAGGCGCGGAAAACTCCATCTTCAGGGCGACAGAATATCCTCCTTTTCCGATTCTCTTTGTAACAGTTAATCGAGGCTTGTAGATGCCCTTCTTAAGTTCTTCTCTCGTGGGGTTCTGGTAGCAGGAAATATTTCCTCGCCCGCCCAGCGTGTAGTAGGGAGGTCGAAAAAGCCCTATTGTCGAAGGGCTGAACTTATCGTGAGCAACGATTGAAAACTCGCTATCACGGAGCATAAGAACAATCGTGTCTATCATTTGCGCTTTCTGTCATTACGTCTTCAAATTTCCGCATTACTTCTTTTTCGATGAATTGCGCGAGGCCGCGATTGATCGGATGGAAAATGTTGATACCCCTCGCGCCCACTTTTTTAGTGGGGTAAACAAGCCGATACCCGCCCGCTGGCCGGGTCATAATCGCTATTGAACCGAGATAAAGAGAGCCGTCTAAGACGAAGCTTGCAAAAGCAACAACGCCGTCTTTAGGCTTGATCGGGATGATCTGGATTTCGCTGATTTCGTTCATTTTTCGTTACCTTTTGGTCGGCTTCGGCAAGAAGGCGAAAAAGGGCCACAAGCGCGTTAGCACCCTCATCCAATTCTTTTTCACTCGGCGTTTGACCGATTTTCTGCTGCGCGTGTTCGGACAGCAAAATTTTTAGCTTGTGGTTTGGATGGATTCGATCGCCCTGCGTTGTCATTGCAGAGCATGATAGGGGGTATTAGAAAACTAAAAAATTACCTAAAACACCTTCAAAACTAGAAGGGTTTCAGACTGCTGAAAGTGCTTATTCTCGGGGAATTTTAAGGAGGGTTACTTGGTTATTTGCTTCTCTCGATAAAAAATTCTAAGATCTTTGGTACGCTTACGATAAGAGTCAAGTTGTTGGCAGCCTTTTTGGGCGTAGTAGCGTTTGTTGCGAGCTTTCTTGGCGCAATCTCTTTTTTCAGTTTTTAACGAGCAATATCGTTTGCCTTTTTGATAGCTAATGAATCTCTCGCAGAAATCACATTTCATGAGACTTTTAGTCGAATACATTTGCTTGAAAATACTATCCAGAACCACCAATGCATAGCTACGCATTGCAGGGTCTTTTGTTCGCTCAAATTGTCGCTTGCACCTATCGAGGTTCTTCGGATCTATTGGTTCGTCTATGTATTCGGGATTTTCTCTATCAAGCCATTCGTATAGGGAAAACCCAAAGTCATGAAAAAAAGAAAAAAGATCGTAATAATATGAAGGATGGAGTGTTTCTTCATAAACGTAGGAACTTAGTACTTCGTGGCAAGCTCTCAAATATTCTAGCCATTTCGGAACGGTTTCATAATCCTTTGAAACTGCGGGATCTTCTTCAGGAAAACAGTCTCGTGTATAGAACGGCGCGTAGTATAAAGGAAGCGTTTTGGGGCCATCGCAAACTTCAAAAAAGAAATAAATCGGTTGTTTTTGAGGGTTTGATACAAAAAGATTTAGCTCGTGATTTAGATCAGACTTATTGATTGTCAATACCGAGCCATTTTTAAATCCTCTCAAGTCCTTTTTAAAGTCTTGCGGGACAGGACGTTTTTCTAATTCTCCGACATGAAATCGATGCAAAACTTCTTTTTTTAGAAGGGGATGCTTGAAAGAGGCGGATATGATTTTCTTACGGACTGCGTATGAGCCAAAATACAGCCTGTTTGAAATTGTCCAATCGTACTTGGTAGTAGGTGTTAATTTAATCATTTCATTACGTCTTTCTTAGACAGACTTTTTTCGATATTATACGGTACATGAGAGCGCGAGCAATCAAAGACTTAAGCCAGTTGTCGGACGAAAAACTCTTTTCCGAAGTTGCTAAAGGGATGGATTTGTGCCTTGAAAATGCGGAAAGGCTCTTTGCTCAGTCACAAGAACTGGGGAAGTTGAATCATCCGCAAGGTTTTAATATTTTGAGGACCATAGTCGAAGAAGAAGCTGGTAAGTTCATGATTCTCTTGGATGCGATTCGCTGCCCAAGGGAAACACTTGCAAAGCACTTGTCAAAGTTTAACAATCACTTGGCCCGAAGTTTATATGCTTATTCCTGCGATTTGAAGCCCGGGAATTATAAAGAGCTGATGCACTATCTTAATTTAAAACGGCAACAGTTCTATTTAGATGGCCCGAACGACGTTGATTTTATCTTCAGAAACGAAGTACTTCATTCACGAGAAGCCGCTATTTATGTGGATTATGTGGAAACAGAAGATGGCCATGATTGGCTTAATCCCTATCACTGGGGCGGACTGGAACCATTTGAAGTGGGCTTTAAGCCAAGTGTCTTAGAATTGGCAATTGTCATTAGAGCAATGGGTTTTGTTTGCCTAGATGTATTACGAATCGTTGCAAGTAAATGGCGTTCTATTGAGATGAAAAATGATTATTCCTACGAACAATTAAGCGATGAAATTTGGAATACCTTGAAAGAATTAGAAAAGAACAAACTTATAAAGGATACGAACAAAGAACATCTGCGCGTAGTTGTGGAAAAATGGACATTTCCGCTCCACGCAGAAGAGCTTGAGAAAGAAATTCCAGTAAGCAGAGAAGCGTTGCGCGAAAAGCAGCGCAATTGGAATCCTGACTGGTATTAGTATTTCAGGCAAGCTATAAATTAAGCCCATCTTAACCTAAGGGATAGTATGTACCCTATTATTACCGTTCCTGATGATGCTGCTTTTTTAACAGAGCAACTCGGTACTAAGCAAAAATTCTGGTTCAGAACGACGGATGGCCAAACCTTTTTGTTTAAAGAGCCACGCCCCAATACTGGGGAAGATTGGGCAGAAAAGGTTGCTAGCGAACTTTGTGGACTCTTAAACCTCCCACACGCGCCCTATGATTTGGCTATCTGGAAAGGTCGCCGAGGCGTGGTATCGCCTAATTTTGCTCCACCTCCATTTAGGCTAGTACATGGAAATGAGCTACTTGCAAAATTGGATAAAAATTATCCTACGCAACGTTTCTTTCACGTTCAAGAGCATGTTTGAGAAAAGTTTTGGCTGTTGTTAAGGCAGTAAAGCCTGAAGTTCCGATGCACTGGACGCCAATAGGTGGGATTAAATCATCCGTCGAAGTTTTTGTGGGCTATTTAATGTTTGATGCTTGGATTGCTAATCAGGATCGGCATCATGAAAATTGGTCAATAATAGTTGTTCCTAGCTCGGCATTGACGCCTACTTTTCATTTATACCTGTCACCATCTTACGATCACGCTTCCAGTCTCGGTAGAAATGAAAATGACGATGTGCGAAGGGAAAGATTAACAACGAAGGATAGGGGCCGCCATATAAAAGCTTACGTCAAAAAGGCTGCATCAGCGTTCTACTCATCCTTGCCTAATGCGAAGCCTCTTTCTACAATTGAAGCTTTTTGCGAAGCAGGGAGGCTCTATCATGACGCAGCCGGGTTTTGGCTCGATCAACTGAAAAGTGTGACTCCACAGGCTACACATGATATATTAGAGCAGATTCCAAAAAACTTGATTACTGAAACTACCATCGAGTTTGCCGATACAATGCTACAGCTCAATCGTGAGCGTTTATTAGCCACCAGAAGTTTATTTCAATGAAAACCATTTATATTGCTTGGCAGGACACAATTGCGCAGTGTTGGTTGCCAGTCGGCCAACTCACTTTCACAGCGGAGAAAGCTCCGGGAGAACTCGCCCTTGGTTTCAAGCCGCGGGCGGGTGGCGGCGATGCGAAGCGGAGCCATTCCTTGACTGGCGGAGTTTACCGGTTTGTCTATACAAAGGGGGCACTTAAGTCCAAGAGTTTCTTGCCCTTTGGACGCATGGACGACTTAAAATCTGTATATGAATCAATTGATTTGTTTCCCTTATTCTCAAATCGGTTATTAAGCAAAACTCGGCCTGAATATAAAGATTTTCTTCATTGGCTAGATATTCGAGAAAACGAAGATGATCCACTTGCATTATTAGCGCTAACCGAAGGGAAGCGCGAAACGGACAACCTAGAGGTTTTCCCACGTCCTGAACGAACTATTGAGGGAAAATATTTAATGAAGTTTTTTAGCCATAGAATTGGAAATCTGCCAACCCAAGCAGTTCAAATGATTAATAAACTGCATACTGGTGATCAACTTTTATTAATGCCAGACCCACAAAATCCTCATGATCGTTATGCGATTGCCCTACGAAATAATGAAACCACAATCGTCGGATACTGCCCACGGTATTTAACGGAAGATTTTCATTATTTGTTAAAAGAATGCGCTCCGAAAGACATTAATATTCAAGTCGAACGAGTGAATTCGGATGCTCCGATTCAGTTGCGATTGCTTTGCCAAATCACAGCGCCATGGCCAAAAAAGTTCAAACCTTGTTCCGGCAAGAATTATCAACCTGTTATTAAAGTCAACTCCAAAAGTACTGCTTCAAATTAAGCCGCCAGTAGAATTTTGGCGTTTTCAAACAACAGTCCTATCGAAGAAAGCTCTATTTTGAAGCCTTCTGTTGGGTTCCGAAACGCGTCCAACAGGGGGAGCCATTGCATAAAAGGTGTTGCGGAGGTACAATTCCGCAACACCTTTTTTATTGATTGTTCGTTTTCAGTAACTTAATCTGTATTTCGCTTGTGTCAGATTCAGTCGGAAAAGGAAGGTAATAATTGAACGATAATTTATATCATGCGGCTAAAGAATATGTGGAAGTGATCGAAAAGATTGAAGAGACGACCGACCCTAAAAAATTGCAACTTTTGGAAGAGAAAAGAGTAGAGCTGCATTGGAAATTTATTGACTTGCTGAAAGCTCAAGGAATCAAATTTAAGGATCGAGATCACGCGACCCGAATTGCCATAAGAATTGCACATGGTGAGTTATGAACTTAATTGAAATAGCGCGAATCTATACGGATCTGGTTAAGGCAGAAAGAGAAATTCCTGAAGAAGAATACCATGCCAAAGACGGAATTAACGCTTTAAGAACAAAATATCATGAGATGCTTATGGTAAAGATGCGGGAAGAGGGGATATATTTCTCCGACCGATTCGACGCAACCAATAAGGCTTTTGAGTTCATACATAAAGAACAGCTGCATTCCTAGAAACGCCTCATTTTCCGTTTAGCGAAAACGCTTAAAGCTGTCCGGCGTCTTCCAGCTCTTTCATGATCGCAAAAAAGTCAAGGTCGTGAACGATCTCATATCCGTAGAACCCATAAGACTGCGTACCGCCCGGCCTAACCGTTTTCCATCCATCGTAATAATTCTTCGCAATGGCTAACCATCTCGGCGCTGTGTCGTACCACTGAGGGTTTGCGAAGCCGGCCCGCAGATAAAGCCGGCCCAAATAGGCCAGAGGAAAGACAATGTGATTTGCTCCTCCGTTGGTCGTTCGGGTACCCTCAGAATAAATAAAATAAGGGTTCGCTTGAAGATGTTCCTCGTAACCGTATTTCACTACGTAATTCATGGTCTGCATAAGCATTTCTTTAACTAAATTGTTGTCGACGTAGTTGAAATCTTTGTTCACCTCGTAAAACTCAATGACCGAGGTAATCAGCGCGCCGGCCATCCAAGGATTTGTTCCGTTGTATCCCGCCGAACAGTTGTCGCATTTTGGATACATGTACCACCACCCGGTGCCTTGGGTCCAATTATTCTGACCCACTACCGCTCCGTTGACCAAATGATTCGAAGGGGTTTGCCACCACCCGATCAAATGTCTTACTATTTGGGCCGCGGCTTGAAGATATCGGGTGTCGCCCGTCCCTCGATAGGCCTCGAGCACGGTGAAAAGAGGCCACGCAAAATCCCGTTCTGTTTCCGCGTTATGAGGATTGGCAACCGGTGTCGGGAACTTTGAAGGTGTCGCATTTACCCACCAATTACCAACTTCTTTCATAACTTCCAAGCCGCGTTTGTCGCCGGTGAGCAGGTAATAGTCCGGCAAGCCCGAAATATGGGCATGGCCGTGGTGTAAATTTCGGCTTGAATGGTCCGTAACCTCGTGCTTTATGAGATGGCCTTCTCCCGGCCCGTAACTATTATTCCAATAGCCGTACCGGTTCGTATGTGAAACGTCGATATCCATCCAATGCCGCGAGGCCATTTCGCCTAATTCCCACCAGCGCTCATCGAGTGTGCGCAGATGTTGATCAAAGAAATTATGCGCGCCGACGTGCGTATCATTATAAAAGCCGGGAAAGCGCACGGTATTCGACTCCCCAATCCAACCTGTCCGCATGCGATCACCAAAATCCCGCCATCCATAAAGAATGGCCAGACCGCCGGTGGATCTGAAATTGGCAATCGAGGGGTTATAAATTTTGTTAATCAATCCAACATCAAATCCATTGGACCAGCTTCCGGCTTCGATCATATTTCCGAATACCTTACTTTCCACGTACCACTTGGCGGTTGCTTTAAGACGAGGACCAGCTTGGAAAGTTTTGTTAAGCGTTGAGGTTGCCAAATTCTGCCCGCCGTTACTAAACTGCAATAGCATTTGGTAGGTCTTAGCGCCGCCTTCCCGCGGGAAATAAAATGTGTTAGGGCGCGTGTACACTTTCGTGACCGGATCAAGGGTTGGATATTTTATGTCCGGAGTTGGGCCCGAGGCCTCCAAGGGATGCAGGTAAATAACAATTTCATTGTTTTCGATAGCTAGTTTTTTAGGGAACTGCTGCCAAAAATCTTTAAGCATGACGGCGATGCCTGCCGTTCCATTCTTGATATCGAACCAGCCCGGCGCCTTGGCTCCGCTTCCTACGCCGCTATAGTTAAAGGTGAATGGCTTGAGGGACCCGTCGATATAAATCAGTTGGCCGTTTTGATAAAGCGAGTGATCTGCCGTCACCGGAGCCGAATAAACTTGGTTATTCTCACCTCCGAAGGAATACGTTAGATTTGTTAAACGATACGGAATTTTTAAACCGTATCCCCTGACGCTCAACGCGAGATTTGTTCTTGCGGCCGCAACGTTGACTTCGGTTCGTGTGTCGACAAGCGTATACTCGATTTTCACGTAGTCCTTATCCGCAAATGCGTAGATGCGCACAATGAAATCCGTAAGCGTGCGAGCATCGGCTGCCTGGAGTTTTCCCGCCGCGCGGATCACTGCCCGCATCGGGCCTTGTTCTTCGATGGTATAAACGGGATTTTGAAAGAGCGACGCCTTGTACTCGACATCATCAAAGGCATCGATGAGAAAAATTTCACCCGGTTGGCCCATGATGCGTTCGGAGTCTTCGAAAGTGTGGTTGCCGTTTAGATCCTGCCACACTTCATCAAGCAAAGTGAAATGTGCTTTATTAAGTTTAAACTGGATGGGACCGGTGGAAACGGTAATATCGGATGTCCCATTGTTTACGGACAAGTTTGTTGCGTAGGGAGTATGCGTAATGTCCGGTCCATAGCGGACCCGGTATTCGCTGGCACCCGCTAAGGCATTGATCATGACAAGCACCGATTTAAAACTCCCGTCCGGCCAGTTCACCAATCCTTGAAATTGAGCCGGCACTTCTTGTCCTGCCACATCTTCAACGCGGAGATTATCAAGCGAGTTCACGACTCCTTTCGGAAAAGGTACACCCGTAGCGATCGGAAACGGAATTTCGAGAGCTGTTGAAAATGTCAACGGAACGGCTCCTTCCGGAAGAGGTGACGGATCGGGCGTCGGATTCGGCGAAGGGGAATCCGCTGCCGTAATAATAACATCGTCCGTTGCCGTCAAAGCAGAGTCCGAAGCCGTAAGGCGTAGTGTATAAGCGCCGGGCTGGTCAAGATTGACGGTGGTCGCGAGCGCATTATTGCTTGCAAAATTTACATTCGCCGGTCCGGCTATCTTGGACCATGTCGTAGTAAGTGCGCCGGGCGGATTGGGCAATCCGTCATCTGAAACGGTGCCGTTAAGCTGCACGTTCAAATCGTTTAACATTTGATCCGAGCCTGCATTCACGGTAGGCGCCTGATTAGTGGGGCCAGAGCGAGCAGCGAGTGCCGTGATCTCTGTCTGTGTTAAAGCGCCATCGTAAAGCCGTACATCATCCATCAAGCCCGCAAAGTACTTTGGGGAACTTCCGGGATAAACGCCAAAATTTAGCGGTTGTGTGGTCGATGTAACACCAGAAACGCCGGTCCAGGCGCGGCTCGCCTTAAGCGCTCCGTCTACATAAAGTTTGCCGCCGGAGTTATCAACGGTAAATGCGATGTGATGCCAATTGTTGTTGTTGACCGGCCCGCCGTTTAAACCAGCAGCGCCATCCCAAACATAATTGCCGCTGGATTTAAAGTACCACGCATAGACGTTTCCTCCATTTAAATAAATCTGATAGCCATTAAGAGATGAGGAAACGTATTTATTAACCAAACCCGCTTCCGTCGTTTGGTTTGTCTTCAACCAACAAGCTACGCTCAAGGGAAATTTATTAAGCTGCGCGGTATGCGGAACGGTTACGGTGTCGTTTATTCCATCAAAAGAAAGCGCGTGAGAGTTCGTAAAGGTTGTCGGAGCGCTTGCGGTTGAAAATAGTGCGCCATTCACGACTCCGTTAGCTATTCCCTGTGTATCATTCGCCGTATTATCGAGAGTCCAATAATTGGCAATACCGGAAGTAGGAGTCGGAGTCGGCGTAGGTGTTGGAGTAGGCGTGGGCGTAGGAGTTGGTGTCGGAGTCGGAGTAGCTTGTCTCGTAGCTAGTTCTGAAACATCAGTTGCCGTCAAAGCTCGGCCGTAAAGCCGGACATCGTCTACTGCACCAGCCAAAAAATTGTTGCCATAACGGCCGATAGACAAGTTTACAGTCGTGGTTGTTGCTCCGGCTGTTCCGGTCCAGGCTCGGCTTGTCTTTAATACTCCATCCACATAGAGGCTGCCGCCGGATGCGTTTACGGTAAAAACAACATGATGCCATTGACCGTCCGCGATGCTTCCTCCATTTAAACCAAGGTTACCATCCCAAATGCAATTTGTTTGAGTTTTGAAATACCACGCATACACGTTTCCTCCATAAACATAAATCTGGTAACCATTGAAAGAACTGGAAATGTATTTGTTGACGATGCCCGTATGATGTGTGGTTGGAGAGGTTTTTACCCAAGCCGAAATAGTTATTGGATAGGCATTTAACGCTGGGGAATGAGGGATGGTTACAGCATCATCAATCCCATCCAAAGAAAGAGCATTGGGGTTCTCGTAAGAAGTAGGCGCGGCGGAAGCTGTGAATAGGGCGCCTCCAACAAGACTTCCATTTGACCCTCCCTGGGAATCCGAAGGCGAATTATCTAATCTCCAATAGGAAAGGAGATTGGAAATAATGTCCGCGGCAGAAAGTTCGGAGTTAAAAGCTAAAAAGAAAGAAAAACAAACGAGCGAAGTAATGTAAAAGCGAACAGGTGACTTCCTTGTCAAAAAAGACATAAACGTCCCCCTTGATGGTTACTTGCTGGTTGCGGGTTGGTAGGTTGGAGTGGAGAGTATTAGCGGACTGTTTGAAACGTAACATAATCTGTTTCATGTTGCCCTCACTAAAAAGATCGCCGATAATCCATCCCATGTCAAAGAATGAGGCATAAAAAGAATTAAAAAAGTTTGCAAAATGCCACGCAAAAGTCTACTTTGAGATCGATCTCGGGTTTCATTTCCTCGGAGTCAAACGCTTCCAATCTTATCCAAACTGCCGCTAAAACGGGCGGAGTGAACGGGGCGTATTTCCCTTGATAAACTAATTCAAGAGTTCTACTCTTGCATTCATCATAGTCATTCATATCTCAGCGCTTTTTCCGGCGTTTTTTTTGGGAAATCGATAATAATCTAACTCGCGGCATCAAAGGGGTCATTTGGAGGTATCCATGAAAACAAAAATGATTGCAGCCGTTTTGGTCTGTTGTATCTGCGTACCTTTAGCTCATGCTCAAATAGACGAAGCTTCTCCTTTAACGAAAATCGAAGCGCTGACTGGCGCTAAAGGGAAATTCGATGAGAAAGAAAATGTGGTTAAAGTCAGTTTTCCGCGAAGCGATATTCAAATCGAAGCGCACGGCGTAAGGCTAACCCCTCCCATGGGGCTCACGGTATGGGCGGCGTTTAAATTGCTTGGAGATCACGCGATGGTCATGGGCGATATGGTTCTCCTGGAACACCAAGTAAATCCCGTGATGGATGTTGCGCTTGAGAATGGTCTGGAAGTAACAGCCCTGCATAATCATTTCTTTGGCGATACTCCCAAAGTTATGTTTATGCATATCGGCGGAACCGGTGATTTAGAAACGCTCGCTGCCGCCGTGGGAAAAGTTTTCGCTAAAATCAAAGAAAATAACGGTGCCTTTCCCGAAGTAAAAATAAATCCGGCGGATTCGACGCTTGATTCAAAAACAATCGAAGATATCCTCGGCGCTCAAGGCGAAATGAAGGACGGCGTTTATAAAGTTACGTTTGGGCGAGCAACATCCATGGGCGGTCATGAAATGGGTAATACCATGGGCGTTAATACATGGGCAGCCTTTGCAGGGAGCAATGAACAAGCGATGGTGGACGGCGATTTTGCCATGCTCGAATCCGAGGTGCAAGGCGTCCTAAGGGCATTGCGTAAAGCGGGAATTTATATTGTTGCTATCCACAATCACATGACTATGGAATCGCCGCGAATTATTTTTCTTCATTATTGGGGCACCGGTCCAACAGCTGACTTGGCCAAAGGAATAAAGTCGGCGCTCGATACGCAGCAAAAATAATGTCTAATTCAAAACCTTCCTACTCTCTCCGACAACTTGTTTTGTATACATTAAAATTAGGCGCCATCGGTTTCGGCGGACCCGTGGCGCTGGTCGGGTATATGTTTCGCGACTTGGTCGAAAAAAGAAAATGGATTTCAGAAGCCGATTACAAAGAAGGTCTAACACTGGCCCAATTAGCACCCGGACCGCTTGCGGCACAGCTCGCCATTTATCTTGGCTATGTCGATTATCACATCCTCGGCGCGACTTTGGTCGGGCTCGCTTTTGTTCTTCCTTCTTTTATTATGGTTGTGATTTTAGGTTGGGCTTACAAGATGTACGGAGGTCTATCGTGGATGCAGGCCGTATTTTACGGAGTCGGCGCGGCGGTCATCGGAATCATCGCTTTCAGCGCTTACAAATTGACTTCCAAAACGCTCGGAAAAAATAAATTGCTGTGGACGATTTATATTTCCCTGGCCGCATTTACGGCTATTACAGAATCGGAAAACATTTATTTGATTCTTGCGTCCGGTCTGCTTGTTTGGTTTGTAGAGAACCCTCCTTTTAAGGCGAAGAAAGCTCCGGGATTCACCTCTTTATTCATCCTGCCGGTTACAGCCGGCGCCGCTGTTTCAAACCCCGGCATTCTTTGGAATATTTTTACTTTTTTCGCCAAAGCGGGGACGTTTGTCTTTGGGAGCGGGCTTGCGATTGTCCCATTTCTTTACGGGGGCGTTGTAAAGCATTACCAATGGCTCACGGACAAGCAATTTTTGGATGCGGTTGCGGTTGCCATGATTACCCCGGGTCCGGTAGTGATTACGGTGGGATTTATCGGTTATCTCGTAGCGGGGTTTGCCGGAGCCTGCGTTGCCGCTTTCGGCACCTTTCTTCCTTGTTATTTATTTACGATTATCCCTGCGCCTTATTTTAAAAAATATGGGAAAAAGCCGGCGTTGCTGTCTTTTGTGAACGGCGTCACAGCGGCGGCCATAGGCGCCATCACAGGAGCGGTTATCGTGTTGGGGCGTAAATCAATTACGGATATTCCTACAGCCTTACTTGCTATTAGCGCAGCCGTTATTCTTTGGAAGACAAAAAAAATTCCCGAACCCCTTTTGATTTTAGCCGCCGCTATTATTGGATTAGCTCTTAAGCATTAACAGGTATAAAATGAAACATCTAACAAGGAGAAGAAAATGAAGAAATTAGCGATTTTAACGCTCGGTTTAATGGCCCTTACTTTCACTGCTGTTCCAGGCCATGCTCATGAAGAAGGAAAAGGCCATCCAAGACCCCAATATGCCATCCGTGAGTTGAACGAAGCCAAAGAAATTCTTGGCAAGCTTCCGCCGGATGCAGACGGTCATATCGCCAAAGCTTCTCAATCCATCGACCAAGCCATTCAGGAATTATCTGCCGTAAAAGGTGAAGTCAAGAAATCCTGATTTCACAAGGACAATATATGACCATGCATCATCACTCGCCCGTAACAAAAGCAATTTACTGGGCCACCATTTTAAGCGCGTGCACGATGGGCGAAACGGCGGGCGACTTTCTTTCTTTTGGTTTGAAATTCGGATACGGCTGGGCGGCTTGCACATTGCTTGTGCTGCTTGTCATTGCGTTGGTCGCCGAAGCGCGTGCGAAAACCCCGAGCGAACCGCGCTACTGGACAACGATCGTGATCATGAGCACCACGGGAACGGCCATGGCCGATTTTATTACGCGCACAATGAAGCTCGGCTACGGCAGGGGGTCTGCGCTTTTAACCGGATTATTCCTGACGATTTATATTATTGAACGTCTCAGTAAAACAGGGGTAGAAATCAACGAACAGTCGGGAAGTTTGCCCAAAACCGATGCTTTTTATTGGGCGGCGATTTTAGTCGCGAGCACCTTCGGCACCACGATGGGGGATTTTGTCGCGGATGTTCTTCGTTTTGGATTTGCCGGCGGATCGGTTTTTCTTTTCAGTCTGCTTACCTTTATTTTATTTTTCGAGTTTCGCGCCAAAACAGCCAGCAAACCCCGCTATTGGGCGGCGCTTGTTGTCACTAGCACCATCGGGGCCACCACGGGTGATTTTCTTACCAAACCGGATGCTTTGAATTTAGGCTATGGAATCGGTTCTGTGATTTTGATCGGTGTTTTCGTGATTATTTTTTTGATAAGATATGTACTGAAGCAAGAACGATAAAAATTTTAAAGGAGGGAAGTTATGGCTAAATCAATTCCAGAGGGGTACCGGACACTCACGCCGAGCCTTACGTTAAAGGATTGCGAGAAAGCGATCGAGTTTTACAAAAAAGCGTTCGGCGCCAAAGTGCTGGATCTTTTTCCGAACCCGGCCGGGCGCGGTATCATGCACGCCACGATCCAGATCGGCGATTCAATCATCATGATGGGCGATGAAAATCCGGGGCAAAGCTGTAAGAGCGCCGAAACGCTCGGCAGTTCACCGGTCAGTCTCTATGTTTACGTGCCTAACGCGGATGCGACCTTCAAACAGGCCGTCGCTGCCGGCGCCACGGCGACTATGCCAATGGCCGACATGTTCTGGGGAGACCGCGCAGGGAATATCACAGACCCCTTCGGCTACTCATGGATGATCGCTACGCACACGCGGGATCTGACCAAGGACGAGATCAAAAAAGGCGCCGAGGCCTTTTTCGCTCACATGGCGAAGAAATAGCGCATAAAATAAAAAGAGCCATTTTTTTATCATCCTCGGACAAGAATGAAAATTTTTTGTTTCTCTATTTTCTTGCTGGCTTTTTCCCTTAGCTTTTCCGGATCAGCGCTGGCACATCGAGATGATTACATCGATGAAACATTGGTTTATCTGACTCTTGAAAAAAAAGAAATTGAGCCAGAATATTGGATTGATGCTGGCTATAAGCACGATGAGGAATCCGGTGATGATGCCGGTTTTCTTCGACATAATTTCGCTTTAGAGTATGGAATCACAGATCACTGGATGGTGGATGCGCGTGGCACGATAAAAAATATTGAAGATAAGAAAACCATCTTTGATTCAGGACGTTTTGAGACCCGCTTCCGTTTTTTTGAGGAAGGGGAAAAACCGATCGATGTTGCCATTTCTGCAGAGGCAAATACGGAAAGAGACGAACACGGAAAAATGCAGCCTGCTGTTGAACCACGGCTCATTTTCTCAAAAGACTACAAAGACTTTAATCTCACAGCAAACCTTTCCGAAAAAGTCTTCTTGCGATCGGGCGAGCTTGCCTTTGTCCCGTCCTTAGGAGTCCGATACAATATGCCCAAAATTCTCAGATTAGGTACTGAAATCCGGTTCGATACGCGTAGCCATGAAGACTCCGTGATCCCTCAAATATGGTTTGCTCTTCCCTATGACATTACCATCAAACTCGGTTACTCTTTTGGCTTCAACAGGAACGAAGAGAGCTTTGGACGACTGGCGATTGAAGCTGGATTTTAATTCTAGCTATATTGTGACAGTTTATGTATTGGAGATTACGTCCCACGAATATTAGGAGATTATTCCAATGAGAAAGAATAAACAAAAGCTTAAGGGTTGGACTCAGGAAGATTTAGCCAATGGCGAAGAAGGGTTAAGCGCCTTTTTCGTTGATTATTTGTTTTGAGTAACATAATCTGTATTTCAATTATGAAACTTAGCATTCCCAAAGAGACGCAGGCCAACGAAAGACGCGTGGCCGCCACGCCCGAGACGGTCAAGAAATTTATCGCAGCCGGGTTTTCGGTGGCCGTTCAAAGCGGCGCGGGAGAATACGCGCATATTTCCGATGCCGAATTTCAAGCTTCGGGCGCGGAAATGGTCGTGAGTCCCCAGGCCCTTTTCGGCGCAGCCGATATTGTCCTCAAAGTCCAGCGCCCTTCGGACTCAGAAATTCTATGGATGAAAGAAGGCGCCGCGCTCATTTGTTTCCTTTACCCCATCCTTTATTCGGATACGGTTCTTAAACTTTCCGGCCGGAAATTAACCGCGTTCGCCATGGATTTAATTCCGAGGATCGCCCGTGCTCAAAAAATGGACGCGCTTTCATCGCAAAGCAATGCGGCAGGCTACAAGGCCATGCTTATGGCGGCCGATGCCTTAGGAAAATTTATGCCTCTTTTGATGACGGCGGCAGGCACCATTACCCCGGCAAGAGTGCTGGTGATCGGCGCCGGCGTTGCCGGACTTCAAGCCATTGCTACGGCGCGAAGGTTGGGAGCGGTCGTCGAGGCGTACGACACGCGGCCTGTCGTAAAAGAACAGATCGAAAGTTTGGGGGCGCGTTTCATCGAAATTCCCCTTAACGAAGCGGCGCGGGAAGATAAAGGCGGTTATGCGAAAGAACTTTCTAAGGAATCGCACGAAGCAGAACTTCGTTTTATAGGAGAGCATGTTAAAACGGCCGATATTGTCGTCACGACGGCGCTCATCCCCGGAAAGAAAGCACCCGTTCTCATTACGGAAGAATCGGTCAAGCAAATGAAAAAAGGTTCGGTGATCGTCGACCTCGCGGCCGAGGCGGGCGGGAACTGCGTTTTAACCGAACCGGGCAAACGCGTTGTAAAACACGGCGTCCAAATTATCGGAGAGTTGAATATTCCGAGTCTTCTGGCCCAGGAGTCCAGCCGGCTTTATGCGCGAAATATATTTAATATGTTAAGCGACATGTACAAGGACGGGAAACTAACTATTAATGAAAGCGACGAAGTGGTCCAAGGCGCTCTCGTTGTCCGGGCCGGGGAAGTGGTACATCCCGCGCTGAAGGAAAATATGCGGCAGGTGCGCGCATGACCACCGAACTGGAAATCGGTCTCTACATCTTTATGCTGGCCGGGTTTCTCGGCTATCACATCATCACGCGGGTTCCTCCGCTTCTGCACACACCGCTCATGTCCGCCACCAACGCCATTGCCGCGATTTCACTCGTTGGTTCACTCGTTGTGTGCGGGCGCGATTACGGTACGTTCCAATACGGCTGGGTGTGCCGGCTACTCGGGTTTATGGCAGTGACGTGTTCCACCACGAATGCCGTGGGTGGATTTCTAATCACCGACCGAATGCTCAGTATGTTTAAGAAAGCAGGCGAGGAGAAGAAAATAAACCGCTCCGGCCGGCCTTTGCTGATCGCCGGCACGATTGCTGTTGTGGCTATTATTGCGTTCATCGTTTGGTGGAAAAAAGAACACAGTGGTCACGGGTTTGCGGGTCAGACACTGAAGTACTCCTACATCGTTTCTTCAATAATGTTTATCCTCGGCTTGAAAGGTTTAAGTTCGCCCAAATCTGCCCGGCGCGGAATGCAGCTCGCGGCGATGGGAATGCTGCTCGCCGTACTCGGCACGCTCTTTGACGACCATATCAAAAGTTACACGTGGATTATCGTGGGCTTTTTCATCGGAACCGTCACCGGCGGTGCGATGGGCCTTAGGATTCCCATGACGTCCGTGCCGCAGCGAACGGCTCTTTCGCATTCTTTGGGCGCGCTTGCGGCCTGTTTGGTGGGTATCGCGGAGTTTGTTCTTTACGAAAATATGAATCGTGTGAAGCTGGCCGCTCTTGATTTCGAAGTGATTGTCGGCGCGTTGACGTTTACCGGCAGTTTGATCGCCGCCGCCAAACTACAGGAACTACTTCCGGGCCGGCCTTTCACATACAAGGGGCAGAATTTTATTACGATCGCTCTGCTGACCGTGGTAAGTGCGATTGGAATCTACCTGATTGTCAATCAAACGAGCAGCCCTCTTTTTTACGTGATGGTAGCGTTTTCATTCATCTTCGGACTTTTGCTCGTGATCCCGATCGGCGCTGCGGATATGCCGACGCTGATCGCGCTGCTGAATTCATACGGTGGTTTGGCCGACGCCGCCATGGGGTTCGTATTAATGAATAAGATTCAGATCATTACGGGTTCACTCGACGGCACATCGGGATTTCTGCTGGCGCTGCTCATGTGCCGGGCGATGAACCGCTCGGCGTGGAGTGTGTTGTTCGGAGCTTTCGGCAAAGTCGCCTCGGAAGATGAAGCGGCCAAAGCCGCGGAAGCGAAAGGCACCGTACGCAGTATTTCCGCAGAGGAAACGACGGCGCTCTTCGAGACGGCGCAATCGGTGATCATTGTGCCCGGTTACGGCATGGCCGTGGCTCAGGCCCAGCACGCCGTCGCGGAGCTGGCCGGCATTCTCAGGGAAAGCAACATCAACGTTCGCTACGCGATTCATCCCGTGGCAGGACGGATGCCCGGGCATATGAACGTTCTGCTTGCCGAGGCCAACGTGCCCTACGATCAGTTGGTGGAAATGGAAGAGATTAATCCTGAGTTTGGGCAAGCCGATATCGTACTGGTCGTCGGCGCCAACGACGTGACCAATCCGGCCGCCAAAAACGACAAGAAAAGCCCCCTTTACGGAATGCCCATTCTCGAAGTCGAGCGCGCTAAGTCGATCATTGTCCTCAAGCGCAGTATGCGCCCCGGTTTTTCCGGTGCGGACAATGACCTGTATTACAACGAGAAGTGCATGATGCTTTTCGGCGATGCCAAAGAAAGCCTGACCAAACTGATCGGTGAGATGAAGTCGTTACTCTAGCGCGGCATTCTCCGAACCGGAAGCAAACACTATGAGCGTTTCGCATTTCAGCTCCGAAAGCCATCGCACCGGTCGTATCGGCTGGCTGAGGGCTTCGGTATTAGGGGCGAATGACGGGATTGTTTCAACCGCGAGTCTGATCGTCGGTGTCGCGGCCGCTCATGCGGCTCGCGGCAACATTTTAATCGCCGGCGTAGCGGGCCTTGTCGCAGGCGCTATGTCGATGGCCGCGGGTGAGTATGTCTCCGTGAGTTCGCAAGCGGACACCGAACAGGCCGACCTCGGACGCGAGCGCATCGAGCTGGCCACGAATGTCGAAGCGGAACGTAAAGAGTTGGCTAAAATTTATGTCCAGCGCGGACTTGATCCGGAACTCGCGCGGCAAGTAGCCGAACAACTGATGGCCCACGACGCGCTTGGGGCCCACGCACGCGATGAACTGGGTATTTCGGAAGCGATCCGCACGCGCCCGGTTGAGGCCGCACTGGCTTCTGCGGGAACGTTTTCGGTGGGCGCTGCGTTGCCGCTACTTCTCGTTGTCTGCGTGCCGGCCCCGGTATTGATTCCCGCGGTTTTCGGAGCATCGCTCGTGTTCCTGGCCTTGCTTGGTTCGCTGGCGGCATCAACGGGCGGAGCAAGTATCTGGAAGGGTGCTCTGCGTGTCACCTTTTGGGGAGCGTTCGCCATGGGAGTGACCGCAGGTATCGGAGCGCTTTTAGGCGCCGTGATTTAAGGTTTATTCAAATCAAACTGCCGCTTGACACTTTTTCTGCCGTGCTGTAGCATTTAACCATATGGTTAAGTCACAGGATTACGATCTCGATCTTATCTTTCAGGCCCTGGCCGATCCCACGCGCCGTTCGATGCTGAAGAATCTTTCGCGTAAGGAGCGGGCCATTACCGATTTGGCCGAACCCTTCGATATGTCGCTCGTCGCCGTTTCCAAGCACGTGAAGGTCCTCGAACGGGCAGGGCTTGTCGAGCGCCGTTGGGCGGGAAATTTTTCTTACCTCAAACTGAACCCCAAGGCCATTCATTCCGCCGACGATTGGATCGAGTATTACCGGAAATTTTGGGAACTAAGCTTGGACCGTCTGGACAACTATCTTCAAGAAACGCAAAAAAAAGCCTGCCCGCCGGCAGGCAGGGAGAAAAAATGACCACACAAAATATTTCTGCCGAAGAAACGAAAGACCGAGAAATTGTCATCAGCCGTGTTTTCGACGCGCCGCGTGAGCGTGTGTTCGAAGCCATGATCGATCCGAAACAAATCGTGAAATGGTGGGGGCCGACGGGTTTTACAACGACGACTCATGAAGCCGATGTGAGGCCGGGCGGTGTCTGGCGCCATACGATGCATGGACCCGACGGCACGGATTATCCCAATAGTACGGTCTTTAAAGAAATTGTAAAACCCGAACGCGTTGTTTACACCAACAGCGGCGGCACGAAAGGTTTAGAAGTGACTTTTACGGGGACTTGGACTTTCGAAGCGCAGGGCAGCAAAACCAAACTTACGATGCGGCTCGTTTTCCCATCGGCCGATATGTGCGAAAATGTGGCTAAAAAATACGGAGCCGTCGAAGGCGGACATCAGACCCTCGCACGTCTTGCTGAACATTTGGGAGAAACAGGAAAGACCTCACCCTCCGGGTCGGTTTTTACCATTTCGCGCACGTTCGATGCGCCGAGGGAGCTTGTGTGGAAAGTATGGACGGATACAGAACATCTCAAACATTGGTGGGGACCGAAGGGCGCCGAAATACTCGATGCCAAACTGGATCTTCGCCCCGGCGGAATTTTTCATTACCGCATGCGCTACGCCGGCCGGGATATATGGGGAAAGTTTGTGTTTCGCGAAATTAAACCTTTCGAAAAAATGGTTTGGGTAAATTCTTTTTCCGATGAAAAAGCAGGCGTAACGCGTCATCCGTTTGGTCCGACCTGGCCGCTTGAGATGCTCACAACGCTTACCTTCACCGAAGAAAAGGGTAAGACCACGCTGACCATTCATTGGACGCCGTTATCACCGACGGAAATAGAGCGAAAGACTTTCGAAGCCGGACACGGATCTATGCGCCAGGGCTGGACGGGGACGTTCGATCAGCTGACCGATTATCTCGCGAAGAAATCCGGCGTGAAAAGCGAACCTTTCGTCATCGAGCGTACGTTTAACGCGCCCGTCCAGAAAGTTTGGAAAGCCATCACGGACAAAGATCAAATGAAGCAATGGTATTTCGATCTTCCGGAATTCAAGCCCGAAGTGGGCGCCGAATTTAAGTTTTTAGGGGGAAAACCGTGTGAAAAGTCATATTTGCACCTCTGCAAAGTAACCGAAGTCGTGCCCGGGAAAAAACTCACGTACAGCTGGCGCTACGACGGTTACGAAGGTAATTCCTTCGTCACTTTCGAATTATTTGCCGAAGGAAGCCAGACGAGGCTGAAGCTGACGCACGCGGGTTTGGAAACGTTTCCGAAAAGTAACCCTGATTTGGCGAAGAAAAATTTCGCCGAAGGGTGGACCCATATCCTTGGCGCATCGTTAAAACAGTTTTTGGAATAATAAACCGTCTAAAAAATCACACCCGGTTTTTAGGCGTTTGTTTTCATTCCTTCGAGGACTTCTTTAGGAAATTTGGCCGAATCGTAGAATAGCTCTTCGGAAAGAACCTTTCCGCCCTTCAGCGTGATGACACTGCACATGTGGATAGTGCCCTTGAACGGTTCTTCCACCACCCAATCGAATATCTGGATGACGGTATCACCGGCCTCGTGGAATTGAGCATTCTGATGTTTTGCCTTAAAAGGGCATTGAGCCAAAAATTCAACGGCTTCCTTAGGGCTATTCATCTGCATCATAGAGCCTTTGAAGGTGTAGCGCGGATGCAAAAGCGAGGCAAACGCGGCCTGGTCTTTGGTTTCAAAAGCACGGTTTAATTTCTTCACGATCTCGATAGCTTCCGTCATGTTGATCCTCCTTTGGGTTTGCATAAACCACTTTTAATTTGCAAGTGGTTAAGAGTCTACCCAATACACTTTCAAAATGCAAGTATATTTTTTGCGAGATCTGCTATAATGCCTTTATGCTAACATTAAAGAAAACGGAATGCCGCTCGGCATGTCCCATTGCCAATGCGCTTGACATCCTTGGAGACCGGTGGACGCTTCTTGTGGTTCGCGATCTCATGTTTATGGGAAAGCATGAGTACTATGAATTCGTCAAGGGTCCCGAAGGTATTGCCACCAACATCTTGTCGGACAGGCTTAAACGCCTTGTATGCATGGAGTTGATCGACAGCCTGCCGCACCCGTCTCATAAATCAAAGAAGCTCTACTACCTCACCCAAAAGGGGAAAGATCTTCTGCCGCTTATGGTCGAGATGATCCTCTGGGGCGGTACGTATCGCGCCTCGCCTGATATGCCGAGGGCACATTTCAACAGAATCAAACGCGATCCCAAAAAGTTTATGCAGCATACGCTGCGTGAACTAAAAACCTGGGAAGAAAATAACGCCGGCGATCATGGCCTACGATGAAAAGTTAGCCGCTAGAATCCGTAACGTGCTAGTGCGATACAGGGCGGTCCGTGAAATCAAGATGTTCGGAGGCCTTTGTTTTACGATTCGAGGCAACATGTGCTGCGGCGTGGACAAAACCAATCTTATGGTCCGTGTCGGTCCGGAGCGGTATGAAAAAGCGTTGACCCAGCCCCATGCCCGGCCGATGGATATCACCGCCGTCCGCTTAAAGGATTCGTATTTGTTGGCGGCGGAGGGTATAAGACCGATCCGTCGCTTCGGAAGTGGATCAAACAATCCGTTGTTTTCGCCTTGTCCTTACCTCCAAAGCCCTAACAAGGAAACTCTATGCAAAAAATCATGCCGTGCTTGTAGATCGGGATCGGTACCCCTTCCAAAAGTACAGGGTTCGATTTAAACCCCGCACATTTAGAAGGGGTACCTTAATATTAACGTTTTCAAGCCCGCATTCACCGCGGTGTTTATCATGATCCCGGCCGCCGTTTTTCTATTGGGAGTCCTGGCGTCTTATCGCAGTCCGGCCCGCAAAAATTAACGGAGGGATCTACGATGAGAATTTTGATATTAAGCGTGTTCTTGAGTTTTTTCACGGTTTCGATGGCTTGTGCGGTCCTGCCGCCCGGGGAGCAAAAGAAATTCGAAGAAGCGTATCTAAAGCAAGCGGATGTCCGGGCGGAAATTTCCTATTTGAGCACAACGAGAGAATTTATAAAAGGCGAATGCACGGCGCTCTATGCCGTTCAAAAGGTAATCTCAAAGCCTGAAGGTTTTGAACTCAAGGAAAAAGACGAACTGCTTCTCTCATATTCGTGCGGTTCGGATAAGCGCCCAAACTGGATCGGCAGTTTCTACCCATGGGCGGAAGCCGAAGGAGAGAAAATTACCGCAGCGCTCCCTTCCGGAAGTCTGAAAAAAGAGGGGAGTCGCTTACGCATCTCCAACGAAGACCGGGCCTTCTCGCCAATCCTTATTGGCGAATAGTTGGCGATTGATTGGCGATTTCCCGCCTCTGATATCTGCACAATAGATCGGTACCTGTAAAAATACAGGGTTCGATTTAAACCCCGCACATTAAGTTCCCGCATTTAGAAGAATCGCTTCAAGAAAAGCTCTTAAGCAGTTCTTATTCTCGGATGAAACAAAGGTGGTTGTGTTCGATGAGGTAAAGGAGGGGAGCGACGGTGATTTTGGGATATTCGGCGCGCAGGCGGAGAACCTCGCTTAACACGAAATCGATCTCGTTGCCGATTTCAAACATGGGGACTAAATTGAGAAAATGACTTTCCGCTTTTTCTCTATCCCAGCCCGCGCCTTCGACGAGGCCCTGGATGAAGGCTTCTTTACGCTGCATTAAATTGACCATGCCGCAGTGATCGTGTCCCGCGATAGCAATATGACGCACGCCTCCGACCGCGATGGCGTAGGAAATTTTAAAACCGCTTGTGCGCATATTCGCACCGCCCGTGCGGAGGACGTAGGCGAAGTTTTCCGGCACATCCAACGCTTTACGGTTATCCATGCACATACCCACCAGGATTTGAGCGGAAGGATAGGAACCGTGCGGCCGGATTTGATTCTGGTATTCCACCAGACGGCCGATGGGGGTGCTGCGATATTTCTCGGGGATATCTTGGGAGCGGTTAACGGTAATCAGGCGATTCATTGCGGGGAAATTTAACAGATACCGGGCGCAAAGTCAAAACGCTCGTAGTTTCCAGGATAATCACGAATTCCGGCCTAATTAACAATTTTGTAGATACATATTTGTAAGCCAGCACGGTTTTCCCGCCTATTTTTGAAGCTTCCGTACATAAAACATAAGTAAAAACACCCTATTTCTAATGGCACGGCAGTTGCATATATAAGCCTGATTGCATCAATATTGTGTCGAAATTTGTGTATTTTCAACGGAGGTTTACATGAACGGAACAACAAAAGCTTCGGGTTGGGCGCTCTTCTGGTTCCTTTTTGGATTTACGACCCTGGGAACCACAGCTATAGGCGGCGGCATACTCAGTTTGATTGCGGGAGCAGCCATTCTTTTAATGTCGGTCGTGCTTTTTAAAAAGGCGCGAGAAATTGAGGAGGCTCTATGAGGCTTATCGGCGTACTTATTGTGCTAGCAGGCTGGGCGATTGCCATGGCCGGTTTATTTCTTACCGACTCTAATTCCGTCAGGATTCTTTTTTGCCTGGGCGGGATTTCGGTTTCTTTATTTGGAATTTTTGGCGTGATAAACCAGTATTATCTTGCGCGCGCTAATTGGAAAAAATAATGCGTGAAAATCAACAAAGGAGAATGAGTTTTATGAGATCGAGAAAATTAACAGCTTCGCTCCTTCTCGTTTTGCTGGGATTTAGCACACTCATGTGTTTTTCCACTCTAGCAAATGCGGAAGGATTAACGTTAAACGATTCGGACGTTATTTCGGCGACCGGACCTTCGAAAGAAGATATTGCACTTAAAGGAGATGCCGGCGCAGAGTTTACGGGTAATGTAAGCGATGTTACCGTTGCTGACGCGAACAAGGGTTTGACTGTTACGGATTTGGCCAATCAAGTCGGTCAGAATAAGATCGCAATTAATTTTGTATGGACGCTTATTTGCGGTTTCATGGTTATGTTTATGCAACCCGGCTTCGCCCTCGTTGAAACTGGGTTGATTCGGGCCAAAAATGCAAACCACACCATGATGATGAATTTCATGGTGTATGGCCTCGGACTTTTCGCGTACTACGTCTGCGGTTTTGCGATTCAGATGGGGGGATGCGGACCCGTCGCCAATCTTGGCGGGCTTTATCCTTTGAACGGCGAGCATGTCGTAAATCTCTTCGGCAAGCCCTGGGGTCTTTTTGGAACCAAAGGATTTTTCTTGGCCGGCTCTTCTTATGATGTGGGCGTGATGGTCATGTTTCTTTTCCAAATGGTTTTCATGGACACCACAACCACCATTGTTACGGGTTCCTGCGCAGAGCGTTGGAAATTTTCGGCCTTCTGTGTTTCTACGATCGGTCTCGGCGCCATTATCTACCCGCTCTTCGGCAACTGGGCCTGGGGCTGCGGATGGCTCTCCCAACTCGGAGTTAATTTTGGCTTGGGCCATGGTTACTGCGATTTTGCCGGCTCCGGCGTTGTGCATGCTGTTGGTGGTTTGACAGCCTTGGCATGTGCTATGATCCTTGGTCCTAGAATTGGAAAATTCAATCGGGACGGAACGCCCAATGCGATTCCCGGTCACGATTTAGTCCTGGTACTTGCGGGTTGTTTTATTCTCGCTTTCGGATGGTTTGGTTTTAATCCCGGCAGTACCTTAGGTGCGTCAGGAAATGGCGCTCTTCGTATCGGCAGCGTTGCCGTCAATACCATGCTTGCAGGTTGCACGGCTTCTTTCTCCGCTCTTCTTTATATGTGGATGCGCTACGGCAAACCGGATGCTTCCATGGCGGTAAACGGCATGCTTGCGGGACTCGTGGCGATTACAGCGCCGAGCGGTTTTGTAAATCCTTTTGCGTCAGCGGTAATTGGATGGATGGCTGGAATTTTCGTGTGTCTGGCCGTCGAATTCTTCGACCGCGTTCCGAAAATTGATGATCCGGTCGGCGCGATGTCGGTGCACGGAGTAAACGGTATTTGGGGTGTTATTGCGGTAGGGCTTTTTGCCGACGGCCGCAGTAATTACGGCGGAAGTTGGAACGGCGTTGCCGGCGGCGTTAGGGGTTTATTTTACGGAGATGCCAGTCAGCTCACGGCTCAGCTTCTTGGTGTGGCGACATTGTTAGGCGTCGTATTCACCTTATCTTTTCTCTGGAATTGGCTTGTGGATGTCGTTGTCGGCCAGCGCTGCCAACCCAAGGCGGAACTCGCCGGTTTGGATATTCCAGAAATGGGCGCGCTTTGCTATCCGGATTTTCAACTTAAAGCGCAGGAATATGTAGCTACACCGCATACCAGCGGCGTAGGCGCTCCTGCTTCAAAATTCTAAGGCAAGGAGATACTTTTATGGGTGGAACTTGGATCATGTTGATTGCTTCAATGGTTCTATTTTTGATTGTTGCAGCCGTTAAATCAGGCAGAAGTATTTTCGATAAATGATGGGTTTACTATCTAACATGATCGGGCGTATGAGCGATTCCTCTGCGCCCGGTCATACAAAGAAAGAAGAGAGAAAACAGATGAAAATGATCACTTGTATTACCCGGCCTGAAAAGCTGGAGCAGATCACGACTACATTAGACAAATTGCACATCGTCGGCATGACCGTGACGGATGTCCGTGGTTTCGGGCGCCAGAAAGGTCAAGTGGAGCATTACCGCGGCGGTGAATACACCATTCGGTTCATTTCGAAGGTGAAGATTGATATCGTAGTTCAGGACGAGGACGTGAAAAAAGTATTGGACGCTGTCGGAAACGCAGCTCGTACCTCGAATGTAGGAGACGGCAAGATATTTGTGACGCCTGTTGAGAATGCAATGCGAATCAGGACGGGGGAAGTGGGCACGAGTGCTCTCTGAGGTTTTGGACCCTTCACTACGCGAGATTGTAGAGGCGGCGTTTCAGAAATTAAGCGAAGGCTATTTTGAGGATGCGAGAGATGCTTTTACGGATTACCTTCTCGTAGAGTCTCAAGACGCCAAAGCTTACGCGGGCCGGGCCATGGCTTATTTCCAATTAAAAGATTGGCCTTCCGCGCTCGCAGATTTTAAGAAAGCCGGAGAACTGGATCCGGGTGATTTGGAAAATCCGGTGGGTTGCGCCATGAGCCTCGCGATGGACAACAAGATTTACGAGGCCATCGGAATTTTTGAGAAGTTATTAGCCGATCACCCGGATTTTGTTCGGGGATATATTCAGCTTGGCCAGTTGTATTACCGTTTGGGTGCAATTACCAAAGGTCATGCTCAAATGGATTTGGCTTTGGCGGCCCGGCCGTCGCTTGCAGAGCGCCGGCAGATTGAACAAATAAAAAAGCCACAGATGGAGCTTGATAAAAAGCGCTTCTACCGTCCCGATTTTGAAGCGCTTCGAAAAGCCAACGCACCGTCCGGCTCTTGGATAAACAAAATCAAAGATTTTCTGAAGTCACTTGGAAAAAAGTAAACTTAATAGAAAATTTGCCGCTTGGCTTGCTAGTTCTCTCGTCGTCGTTAGCGTTCTTTATTTTTTAGTTCACGCCCCGCTTTTGCCCCTCATTTTAGCCAGCTTCGTTACGCTCTTCATTACGCTTAAGTCTTCCTGACATTGGGCGTCGGCCCGCTCTCACCGCCGGTTTGCTTGACTCATCCAATATGATAGTGACGAAAAACAACCCAAGGAGGCGATGAATGAAGCAGCTAGCCAAGTTTAGCGGTCAAGCCTACGCGTTGATGCGTATCACGACTGGATTTATGTTCGCGTTTCACGGTATGCAGATAATCCTCGGCATTCTAAGCGATTTTCAGCCCGCGTTCGGATCCCAACTTTGGTTTGGCGGGCTCATCGAGCTGTTTGGCGGTTTGCTCGTGATGGTAGGATTTAAGACCCGCTGGGCGGCATTTCTCGCGAGCGGTACCATGGCCGTAGCCTATTTTCAGTTTCACTGGAAGTTCCAACTCGGTCCGGCATTTTTCCCGGCCATTAACAAGGGCGAAATGGCCGTTCTGTACTGCTTCGTTTTTCTCTATATTGCTTGCTGCGGCGGAGTAATGTGGTGTCTGGACAAAAACAAAGTTTAATGCATGAAGTTAGATAGCAGAAAATCCCGGAATAGGCAGAAGCGGCTGGTGATGGAGTTTTCTTAAGAAGAAGTAGAGATTTGCGCTAATAAGGGCGGCAAAAAAACACCACACCGAGATAAAGGTGATCTGGTAAACAAGATAAGCAATGGTGCAAAAAATAAAATTGGGAATGCCAAAAACAAGGATGGACCGGTGGCTTGAAAAAAAATAAGGAAGTATAGTCACGAGAACGTAAACAATGGCAAACCAACGAGCGCTCGCCACAAACGTTTTATACTGAATGCTGCAGTTTACGACCGTCGCGTAAACGGGATTTCTAATAATGAAATAAAAAAGGTAGGCGCTTGTCACCACACCCAAAAGAATAAAAAAGCGTAGGATTTTTCTTCTTTCCCTATCGTATTCAATCGCATAAACGCTTGCGGGGCAGAGGATGGGCCAAAGGCTGTAGGCAAAGATGAGATAGCCGAACGTAAGGCCATCGATAAGCGCCTGCGGCTTTCCATGTTTAAAGGCCAGCCAAATCAGGCCTTCAATGAATTGCTGAATGGCAAAAAGCATCGGAAAAGCGGCAAACAAAAGCTCTTTTTTAGAATTAATATTTTTGAGGATGGCCGTTCCCATGGACGCCAAGAAGGCGCTCGCGGTGAAGCTTGCAATAGGCCCAAAACACATAAAAACACGGGGGGTTGACGCTGGTTGAAAAGAATGGATGTGCTGACTCTAACAGCATTCCCAGCATTGTCAAAGAGTATTACCGCAAGGAGAAATAAACAAAATACAATCCTTTCGGGCGTTGATGAGGTATAATCCATCAGCTTTAACTTTTAAAACGTTTCAAAACCAGAAGAAGAGGATGGCATGGGATATCAAGGTGGTGGTGGGGGTGGATTCGGCGGCCCGAAAGAATTGCACAAAGCAACTTGTGCGGAATGTAAAAAGGAATGCGAAGTTCCTTTTAAGCCCAGCGGCAATCGCCCGGTTTATTGCAAGGATTGCTTTTCAAAGCGTAAGGATAGCAACCGCTAATTCGTACGTGCTTCAATATTTATCAACCCTCTGTGACCTTTTCGGTTGCAGAGGGTTTTTTCTTCCATGAAACCGTTTTTCAAAAATTACTCTAATTCTCGCTTTTAGCTAAAAATTCGGCCACTTCCTTTCCCACAAATCTATTTCCCTCGGGCTTAAAATGGCAGTGATCGTAGTAGGCGCTGAAAGCATCGTTTTGAAACTTTTCTCTTAAGGCCGGCAAAAGGTCCAAGTGCTTAACGCCCGTTTCTTCCATGATTCTTTTAAAATGCTGCTGCGGCTCATCGCGTAAAATTTTGGCTTCCACCTGTTGGCGTACCGGAAATAGGACAATAAAAAGTTCAGCTTTTGTACTCTCCGCGGCTTGCTTTATGAGTTTCGCATACTCGCTTATCTTCACCCAACACTCATCGCTCCAGGCATAGCCCCAATCCATGAAAGCGTCTGCGATTACTCCATTGAAGTACGAGTTTTCATTATTCCGGTCGTCTGCCGGCGTAATGGGATGCTCTGCAAGAAACTGCTGCAGTTGTTTCGACCGGCCCGTCTCTTTCTCTGCCGATGCAAATCTACGCTGCGCATTTAAAATATTAAATCGCCTCAAAATAAAATGGAGGAGATAGCTCTTCTGCGTCCACTCGGGATATGCCGAAACGTTCAGCGTAAAAGGATAAGACTCCCCGGCGTCATTCAAATAAAGTCCGACGAGCACGATATCGGGTTTTACGGATGCACCTGTTTCCATGAGTATTGAAAAATAATTTTTGATTCCGGTATTGCCGATGCCGGCATTGATGACCTGAATATTTTTTGAAAGGTTTTGACTTTTTAAACTGTCTTCAATCACAAAAGGGTACGTATCTTCGTAAGGGACAAAATCCCCGAACGTAATGCTGTCTCCAAGCACAAGGATTCTAAAATCCTCGGCCGTCTTTTCCTTTAATTCACCGTACCGGAAGCCGAACGCATTCGTCTCGATGAGAATACTCCGGTGACTTAGGCGATGATTTTCAATCGTCAGACTTGTATTTGGTCTGAGCCGGACACCGTTTTCCGTAATCAAATAAAGTGCGGAATCCGGTACTCCCTCCACGGTGCTTAACTGTTGTTTAAGGGCGGGGGAAGCAGGGGGTGGGGAGGCGCTACGAAAAACCACCGTCTCCGGTTTTTCAAGAAACAATCTAAATATTCCTTCAAGCAAGAAAAAAGAAATGAGTAGGGTTACCAATAGGATTGTAATTCCGGAAAGAAAGGACCGAGATTTTGGCGTGAATCTCATGATGGAATAATAATATATAAACCATTGCATTGACAGACGTTCTTTTCATAGGTTAACCTATGAAAAGTTTTAAACTTTTTAAAAAAGAGATGCGAATGACATATTCTGCAGGCACATCGTCTAAATCAAGCAAGCCCGGAAGTTTTACGTTCATGCTCCGGGCGCTCCGCTACCACAATTACCGCCTTTTTTTCGGCGGGCAATTAATTTCGTTGATGGGTACGTGGATGACGAACACCGCCACGAGCTGGCTGGTCTACCGGCTCACGGGTTCAGCCCTTCTTTTGGGCATGGTCGGATTTTGCAGTCAGATTCCGGCCTTTATGCTGGCGCCTTTCGCGGGGCTGATTGTTGACCGGTACAACCGGCGAAACATTTTAATTTTCACACAGACGCTTTCTATGATTCAATCCTTCACGTTGGCCGCGTTGACGTTAAGCTCCCGTATTACTATTCCCTTACTGCTCGGCCTTAGCGCCTGCCAAGGTTTAATCAATGCCTTTGACATGCCTTGCCGCCATGCTTTTGTGGTGGAGATGATCGAACATAAAAAAGATTTGGGAAATGCGATCGCCTTAAATTCTTCCATGTTTAATCTGGCCCGCCTGCTGGGACCCGCGATGGGCGGAATCATCATAGCGGCGGTGGGCGAGGGTTGGTGTTTTCTAATCGACGGGGTAACCTACCTGGCCGTGATCGCAGCTCTTTCGGCCATGATGATCAAACCCCGCATACTTTTGGAGCCAACCGGCACGAATATTTTTGAGCAGCTTTTGGAAGGCTGGAAATATGTAGCTAAGTCGATTCCGATCCGTTCCATCATTGGACTTTTAGCCTTGGTGAGTTTGCTGGGCGTTCCTTACGTAGTGCTGATGCCGATTTTGCCGACCAAGT
>Ga0209515_10001835_pt1 | contig 34286 bp, 33 predicted proteins | sample Subgroupgradi54m_FD_187454 | JGI IMG/M metagenome (GOLD analysis project Ga0209515, IMG submission 187454) | Subsurface groundwater microbial communities from S. Glens Falls, New York, USA - GMW60B uncontaminated upgradient, 5.4 m (SPAdes)... ... | reverse complement strand
ATATAAAAAATGAAACACTTGAAGTGCTTTTGCAGGATTCCGCTCACAAATGGCATCTGTCAAATCAAAAGAATCAAAGCAGAGCAGTTCATCCACAAGTTTTGCGGTTGCCGGCAGGTCGATCGGAATTTTTTCATCTACATACAGCATCAATTTTTCAACACAAGCGTCAAGCAGTGTTAAATTCCCGCCTGTTTTTTCTTCCAAAAATTGCCAAGCCTCTTTTGTGATCGTCCGATTGGCGCTCTTCAATTTTCGGTGAATGAAGTCAACGCCGCTCCGTTTTTCATTTTGAGTGCAATCCACCCGTTCACCAAAACGCACGATCAGTTTCGAAAGCGGGCTTCCCTCTTCCAGCTGCTCAGCTTCCAGCAGTAAATAAGACCAGCCGGCAGGATTTTGAAAATATTCTTCAAAAAGCACGAATTGATCTTTTTTGAGCTCGGCTGGGTTTTGAATTAAAAATACCTGCCGTTTGCCCAGCATGGGAAATGAGCGGGCTTGGGTCAAGATTTGGCTGACCGGGGTTTCTTTTAAATCAATGCGTAAAAAATTGAGCAACCGGTTTTCTTTAGGCAGGATTTGGTCCAAGAAAACATCGATTTTTTTCCGGCGGAGATATAGGTCGCCCACAAAAAGCGTAAGGAGCGGCGCTTTTTCGGGCATTGTCCTCACCAATCTTCAACGGTACGATTCACAATATTTTTTGCCAATACATCAACCGCATCTGAAGCGGCTGTAATTCGGCGCAATCCCTGCTCATCGTTTGGTTCAAAAAGAGTGCTTCCGGAAAAATTGGGTTCATGCCACATCTCTTGGCCGGTTTTAAGATTAATCATCTTCAAATCTACCACCAAATGCAGGCGCAATTCCTGAGGACGGTCTAGCGAGGTAAAGCGAAGGGCCTCCTGATCATAAGAAATGATGGAACCCACCAATTTTGCATCGGCTTTGCCTTCGCTCACAACCCGCAGATTACCATCAAAGTTAAATTGACGGATCACCGCATTCGTTAAGTCGATTTCCAAACCAGACTTATAAGTAAAAAGCCGTTCTGCAGGAATGGCATTTCTAAAAGTAGGAACCGCGATGGTTTGAATACCGCCCGGCAAAACAAGGTGTTGCGTATATCCGCATCCGGATCCGGAAAGAAAAATAACGGTTAACATGACAAGAGACAACTTCTTTATAAACAACATGGCCTAATTTCCTTTTACGTTGTTCAAATCCTTTTCAATATCGTTCAAGCTAACCAACTCGGCTTCGACGCTCTCCAGCTCGGAAAGGAAGGTCGGATAATTTGGATTATCCGTGTGATTTCCCAGATGATCAAGTTCTTTTTGGAGAAGCTTCTTTTTCTTTTCAATCACGGCCCGTTCCGATCCAATCAGCGCCCGCTCTTCTCCCTTCCATTTTTGCACTTCCCTATTCAATTTCTTCACGCGCTGATTCAATTCGGATTTTTTTATTGCAATCTCTTTTTGCTTCACGGAAAGCTGGTTTTCCGAACGGCCTTTGTTTTCCGACTGTTTCTTTTTGTAAAATTCGCGCAAAGCTTGATCGACCGAATCTTTTTCAGCTTGGTATTGTTTCTCACCCGTTTCAATTTCTTGCTTCAGTTGGGTAATCTCTTCTTCAAATTTCTTTTGGCCGGGCTCCTCAGCATCGGAAGTTTCGCTTTCTTTTTTCTTTTTGTCCGTACTTTTGACTGCAGAAACTTTCATCACTGCTTGCTTCGCTTGAAGTTGATCGATTTTTTTGTCGAGGCTGTTCAACTGGTCCTCGAACTGTTTGAGTTTTTGCGTTTCCTGATCTAATTTTTGAATCAGAATTTCACGCCGGTTTTCGTCGGGAATCAGCCGGTTCGCGCTTTGTAAACTTTCTTCGCCAATTAAAAATGACCTTTCGAGAAAAATCGGCCGCAGTTCAATTCCTTTGCTTTTCCCAAGACCTCTGAGCGGAACCAATTCTTTCTGCATAGTTGCGATTTCCTCATGGCGCCCTTGAATCATCAAGCTTTCCAGTTCGATTTCTTCCTGAAGCGAACGAATTTTCTCGAAGTCATTTTCATCGATAGAATCCGGTTTTTGACGAGCCGCTTGCTTCATGACTTTCTTGTCATTATCATTTAATCCAAGCGCAAGCGACCGCGCCAGCCAAAACGTGAACCTGACCGGAAAAGTAATCGGCCGCAGGAACTTTGATGTGATGGACTTTCTTTTTTGATGATGCATCAACTCATCTAAGTCCGCAATGGCTTTATCTTTTTTTGCATCCCAATCCTCGATTTCATCGTATCGTGCGCGGATTTCGCGCTCTAAAAATTTAATCCTCTTACGAAGACTCCTGTGATCAAGATTCTTAATTGCGTCCGGCAGCCCTTCCCATACTTCAGTTTCAGCCGGCGAAACTGTTTTCTCGGCTGCCTCAGCCGGTTTTTTCGCCGCATGATCAAATGCATTTGAAACCGTATCCACAATACTTCTTTGTTTCATCCAAGCGTCGCTCAAAGCAGCTTTGTCCTGCTGTAACCCTCTCAACACCTCTTCCAAAGGAAGCCCGCTTGCTGCAAATTCATCAGCAGTTCTCAAACTTTTTACCGATTCTCCCAGCGTCCATTTTTGCAGATTTTCTCCCCCATACGTTTTTGCATACTCGGCTTTTCTTCCTTCGAACCGATGAATAAGATCGTTTAATTCACTTCGGCGCTTCCCGAGTGTATCCTGTTTTGTTTGGAGGTCACCGCCTTCTTCTTTAACGAGCGCTTGGAAAGATTGCTCGTCTCGAGCGGCTTGGAATTCCAACTGTTCCAATTCATAAAGTTCGGACATCGCTTGCGCTGTTTCATTTTCTTTTGACATCCTCGCGGCGGTTATCTTGTCTCGTTCCGATCGAATTTTATTCAAATCTTTGAATTTAAATGTCATGACCCGTATCAGCGAACGCCCTCGGCCCCACAGCGATGGCAAATGCCATTCGTGTTTCGGCTTTTGATTCTGGGCAGCCAGTTCATTTCGAAGCGAAGCGACGGTTTGACGCTCATGGGCAAGCTGTTCCTTCTCTTCCGTAAGCGATTTTTGCCAGCGTTCAAATGCACGCGTCAGTTCCGGAGCCGGATTATTTTTCATTTCTTTGCGCTTGAGTTCAAGCGTTTGCCATTTTTCCCGCCATTCTTTTTCACTCCGCTTGAGCGATTCTTCTCTCTCCCTAAAACGTCCTGTCTGGCTTTCTTTTACCGTTGTTTGCTTTCTCTTCAGAAGCTGGATTTGTTCTTCTAATTTCCGTTTTTCTTCGGCGAGTTGAGCATCTTTTCCTTTCCCAAGTTTTTCGCGCTCGGATTCCAGCCCTTTTAATTTTTCGGCAACTGATTTCGACTCGGCTTCAAGCGCTTCTTTCTCGGACTTCATTCCTTTGATCGGCTCGCGCAAAAGTTCAAGTTTCTTTGCCGCTTCTTTTCCGTATTCTGTGTCGGGATAACGCTTCGTCACATCTTCATAATAAAGCGCCGCGCTTTCCAGCTCATTTTCCTTTTCGTAATACAAACCAATGCGGTAATTTTTCTCAGCGTCTTTTTTATTAATTTCTCTTTTAAGCTGAGTGACTTTCTCGGTTAAATTGCTTTCCGGATAACGGGAAAGAAAGTCGGAGATGTTCTCGATGGCTTCATCCATGGCATGTTCATCGCGAGTCGCGCGTTTTGAATATTCATAGGAAGTTTCGGCCAGCTGATAATGCGCGTCATCGAGAAACGTGCTGTTGGGGTACTGATCGATTAATTTTTGAAAAGCCTGGATGGCGCTTTGATACTGCCCCATTTGCTTATACGCCAGCCCAACGTGGAATTGCGATTGGTCGCCGTACTTGCTGAAAGGCGCTGCTTTGACCACATGTTCAAAAATTTCAACGGCTTTTGACGTTCCCGATTTGATCGACATTCCGAGCACTTTCCCTTTCCGGCCGGCCAAAAACAAATTACCCATTTTAAAAAGCCGTTCGGCGACTTCTTCGATGTGTTCATTTTGGGGATAATTTTCTGTCAATTTTCGGTACGCTTCAAAAGCCCGATCGTAATCTAGCCTGTCTTCATAAATGATACCAATCTGATACTGCGCTTCGGCAGCCATTTGAACGTTGGGATATTTGCGGATGAGATTCTCAAACTCTTCAATGGCCCGGTCATCCTGTTTTTCTTTATGGAAACCAAGCGCGTGCTGGAAAAGTTCGTTGGAATGATCTTGTACATTGGTATCCGAACTGACAAATTTTCCGTTTTCCGGAGACCACATCCAATACGCCTGAGCGGGTGCGGCACCAGCGGTAACGCACAAGAATAGAAAAAAAATCAGACAAAAATAATTTTTAGTGAATTTCAAGTTTTGATGAAACATGTTATGACACCTGACTTAGAAACTTTGCAAATATGCCGAATCTTTTGACGATTGATGACTATGCAATCAGCGCGAACAATCCGTCAGGATCGTCCAACATTCATTGCATAGTCATCACCATTACACAATTACCTGAGTGATTTCTTAAACTCAGCACCCGCCTGAAAAGCAGGAACTTTTCGGGCTTTAATCTGAATCGTTTCTCCGGTCTTTGGATTACGACCCTGACGTGCTTTCCGGTGCCGAACGAGGAAACTGCCAAAACCGATCAGCTGAACGCGCTGTCCCTTTTTGAGAGATCCCTTAATTGCTTCCAAAGCAAAATTCAAAGCTGCCAATGCTTTTGCTTTCGAAAGGTCTGCTTTCTTTGCAATCTCACTTGCCAGTTGTGATTTATTCATTATGTCACCTCCTCCCTTTAATTTAAAATAAAAAAGCTCACTGGTAACGGTAAGGCCTTAACTCGTCTCAGGCTTCTCGAGACACGAGAACATCGAAAAACGATATTCAGATTTTCACTGGTAACTGTAAGGCCTTAACTCTTCTTTGGCTTCTCTGGACATCAGAGAGTCTAAAACAGCCATCGGTTTCTTGTCCTCAAAAAGCATTTTGTACATTTCCGATATAATGGGAACTTCCACTCGATATTTTTTGGCCAGTTCCATCGCAGAGCGAGTCGTCTCAACGCCTTCTGCCACTTGCTCCATTCCTTTTAAAATTTCATCAATGGATTTTCCTTGTCCCAAAAGTTCGCCGACTTTTCGGTTGCGTCCGTATCCGGAGATGCAAGTCGTGACCAAATCTCCGAGACCGGAAAGACCAAAAAATGTGTTAGGGCTTGCGCCCATCTGAACTCCCAAATGGGTCATTTCCAAAAGCCCGCGTGTCATCAATGCTGCTTTTGTGTTGGAGCCAAATCCCAAACCATCACAAACGCCGGCTGCAATGGCAATCACATTTTTAAGCGCGGCAGCAAGTTCAACGCCGACAATATCTGTTTGAATGTAAATGCGGAACCTGGAATCACGAAATGTTTTTTGAACCATTTCCGCTGTTTTCTTTTCTTCGGAAGCTGCCACCACCAACGTCGGGATTTTTCTCGCAACTTCTTCCGCGTGTGAAGGACCGGAAAGAACTGCCAGATGTACACTTTTGAGAACCTGATGGATGATTTGCGAAGGCCGGAGCAATGTTTTTTTCTCGATTCCTTTTGTGACACTCACCAAAATTTTTTTTGAAATATCGTAGTCACGCATCCGAAAAAGAACAGCTCTGAGAAACTGGGAAGGAACTGCTAAAACGATAAACTGGCCGAATGCAATGGCTTCTCGAATGTCACTTGTGATTTGAATGTTTTTTGGGATCGAAACGCCCGGAAGATATTTGATATTTTCGCGCTGGGTGTGCAATACTTCCGCGTAATCGGGAAACGCACTCCAAAGCATGGTGTTGTGGCCGACGCGCTCACTGACAAGCGCAAGACCCGTTCCCCATCCGCCGTCTCCCAGAACAGCAACATTCGTACTTTTTGGCATGAAACTTAAATCGATCTAATCGTTATGGATGAAAATATAATTATCAATTGCGCATTCGGATCACGCTGAAATGCTTGATTTTATTAGGAATTTTAGGAGTTTAACACGCTGGAATCGATGGGTCAATCGAAACTTCGGATTTCAGCCGGTTGGCTTTGATTTCTTTTCTGAAGGTGAATGGGAAGAGGAGGGTGAGGCGGAACTATCTTTCGAAGGATTTGATTTTTTTGAATCGGAGGCAGCGCTGTTTATCTTTGGCTTTTCAGATTTTGAATCAGAGGCGGCACCGCTTGTTTTTGGTTTTTCAGATTCCGCTTTCTTTTTGTAACTCTCGCTGCGGTAATCTGTTTGATAAAATCCGGATCCTTTGAATAAAATTCCGGAACCTGCGCCAATCAAACGGCGGATTTTCTTCCGGCATTTTGGGCATTTGCGGATTGGCAGCTCAGTCATCGATTGAGATTTCTCAAAGCGATATCCGCATGATTCACATTCGTATTCGTATGTAGGCATAGAATTAATTAAACTTTTCTCTCCATTTGGTAAAAAAGTTTTTCTTGCTGGAATCTGGGTGAATTCTTAAGAATTCTTCAAGAAGTTTGCGTTCCTGATCCTTTAAATTCTCCGGAATCACAACTGAGATTCGAACCAGTTCGTCACCATGCCCGCGCCCGCGCAAATCCGGAAACCCTTTTTCTTTAATCCGAAGAATGGTACCGGGTTGAGTTCCGGCTGGAATTTTAAGCTGCACTTTCCCGTATAAAGTCGGCGCTTCAATTTTGGTTCCAAGCGCTGCTTCCGCCATGCTAATTTTAGCTTCGCAGAGCACATCATTGCCATCGCGTTCGAAAATGGGGTGCGGCTTTACGCGAACGAGCACGTATAAACTTCCGCGCTCACCGCCTCTCTCACCTGCTTCCCCTTCCCCTGAAATCTTCAGCCGGTTTCCCGTTTCAATTCCCGCGGGAATTTTTAAATCAATTTTACGCCTTCGTTCCACACGGCCGCGCCCGTGACATTCCCGGCAAGGTTTTTCAATCCGCTCGCCTTCCCCGCGGCATTTCGGGCAAGTTTGCCGAAACGAAAAAAATCCCTGGGACATTCGGATTTCACCGACACCCCGGCACTCCGGACAAGCGGTCCTTTTGGAGCCGGGCTCCGCGCCGCCTCCTTCACAATGAGAGCATTTTTCAAGCCGCGGAATTTCAATCGGGACTTCTTTCCCGAATGCCGCATCTTCAAATGAAATTTCAAGCTGATACTCCAAGTCAGAACCTCGGCCGGCACTTCTTCGGCGGGTTCGGGAGGATCCGCCGCCAAAAAAATCCTCAAAAAGATCTCCAAAAATATCCCCGAAACCTTCAAATGCCCCTTCGGCACCGCGGAAACCTTGAAAACCCGATCCGCCGAGCGAATGACCAAATTGATCGTACTGTGTTCTTTTCTCAGAATCACTCAAAACGGCATAAGCTTCGGCGGCTTCTTTAAATTTTTCCTCAGCCTGCTTATCATCCGGATTCCGGTCGGGATGAAATTTGAGCGCTAATTTCCGATACGCTTTTTTAATGTCATCCGCCGGCGCAGACTTGGAAACTCCAAGCACTTCGTAATAATCTCTTTTATTGGTACTCGCCATTGACATCCGTTCAACCCGTCATCTTAGGTAATCTCTTCAATCTTTTCCGCATCCGCCGGTTTTTGTTTCGTGAATACTTTTACTTTTGCGGGCCGCAAAACTTTGCCGTACAAAAGGTATCCTGCCACGGTTTCTTCCGCGATGGTTCCTTCCGCATCCGTTTGAGATTCCACTTGAGACATCGCCTCATGAAAATGCGGGTTAAATGCTTTCTTTAAAACATCCATGCGCGTCAAGCCGCGGAGCTTCAAGAGTTCACTCAACTGTTTTTGAATCAGTTCGATTCCGTTCCAAATGGATTTCTCAGCTTCGGTTTTTACTTCGCCGCGATGCGACAAGGCGCGCTCGAAATTATCAAGAACCGGAAGCAAATCATAAAAAAAACTTTCAAGCGCAAATTGGGAAAATTCTTCCTTTTCTTTAACTAAACGCTTTTTTGCGTTTTCAAAATCAGCTGCCGAACGGAGCATTCGGTCGCGAAGCAATTCCAGTTCTTTTACTTTCTGAAGAAGCGCTTCATAAGCCTCTCGTGAAACCGGCTTTTCTTCGTCCGCTTGCTTTTGACTTGCTTGATTCTTTTCGGAGTCTTGAGATTCCATTTTTTGTTTTTTATCTGACACTTTCATTTCCTCATTCAAGACTTATATTAATGCCTCAAACGCATCGGACAAACGCCGAGCCACACAATCCACAATTGATATGACGCGCGCATACGGCATTCGCTTGGGGCCTAAAACGCCCAAAATTCCCAGTGTGCGGTTCTGAAATCGATAAGGAGCGGTTACAACTGTACAGTCCCAGATTTCCCTGTGACGATTTTCGCTGCCAATTTGTACGCGGACTTCTTCAGGTTCTAAATCCTGATCAAAGGTTTCGCGCAGCATTTCCTTTGTCTCAATCGCCCGAAAAAACATGCGCGACTTCAAAGCATCGTCTTGAAATTCGGGCTGTTTTAAAACGAGGCGCGAACCATCCAAGCAAAATCGGCGTTCCTGACTGACATCAAACGCGCGCAAGGCCACGTGGTGAGCCAAACGATAACTGGCCGCAAGCGAATCCTTCACTTGCGCAAGCCGCCCATTTAAAAATTCGTGAATTTCACTAAACCGTTTTCCGGAAAGTTCGGCATTGAGCAAATAATTTAAGCGATTTAATTCACTCTCGGGAATATTTTCCTCCATATCCAGAATTTTATTTTGAACAATTCCCGTTGTCGTTGCCCAAATCACCAATAAATGCGAACGCCCATATGAAATTAGTTCGATTCGTTTCAAAACCAACTCTTTCGGATGAGGATAAAGAACAAGGCCGGCCTGCTCTGTCAGAAAAGACAGGATTCGGCTCGTGCGTTCGATCAATTCTTCGATACTTTTGACTTTCTGACGATATTCGTGCGCAATCAAACCGGCTTCCGCAGAATCTACGGATTTTGTGCGCAAGCATGAATTGACAAAAAATCGATAACCTTTATCAGTCGGAATCCGTCCAGCTGAAGTGTGCGGATGAGTCACCAAATCAAGATTTTCTAAAAAAGCCATCTCGTTTCTAATGGTAGCAGACGAAACATCCGAACTAAATTTTTCCGAGATGGTTTTAGAACCTACCGGACAGACGGTTTCTACGTATTTGTTGATAATAATCGCCAGGATTTCTTTTTGTCTCTCTGTAAGCATTGGTTTTTTATGAATGGATTCGTAAGTTCAATTAAATCAATAACTTATAGAATATGCTTAGCAGTCTCTTAGTCAGAATGCTAAATGTATCGGATGATTATAACACGAACAGGTCAAAATTCAATCATTGACCGTCCGCAGCCAAGGGAAATCGTTCAAGAGGAAGGATTGCCTGAGGGGTCGTTCTTATCGTTCACGGCCTGCATGTCTTGGCGAATCTTTTGATACGCCTGGCGGCAACCGATGCACACATTCAGATGATTTAACACTTCCTGCTCATCTGAAGGTGCCAGCGCGCTTTTTAAAAAACCGGGAATTTGGTTTTGGATTTTTTTACAACTCATTTTGCACACTCCGATTCATACAATAAAGCGCAATCACCGCAAGCCAGTAACCGCCAAAAACTTCACTCGTCCAATGAAACCCGTAATAATTCATTCCGGCACATTGAATGACTGCATAAATAATGATAAACCACAAAAAATAATTTGTCCTGATTTGCCACATGAAAAGAGTTCCAAAGAGCAGCATGGATCTCAGCGAATGCCCGCTCGGAAACGAATAATTGGTTTCGATATCGGCAGATCCAATGAACGGCATGAATGGAAAACGCCCTCGAAATTCCTCCGGAATTTCCGGATGAATCAAGGTTTGTTTCATCGCAAACTCAATCGTGGTCGTAATTAAAAGAGCGGCTAATACAATATAAGCTTTACGAAATTTACCTTTTCGATATAACCACATCGAAAAAAGAAACAATCCGGAAACGCTGACTTCAATCGAGCCCACGATAACAAATGGAACAAATCCATAATCCAAAAAAGATTCTCGAACATTGTGAATGGTGGTCGCAATCAAAAAATCAAAGAAATGAACAAACGGGAGCTGGACAACAACGGAAAAAAGAATGAAACCGGAGACCAAAGAAATCAATGTCCGGGGAAATTTCAAAAATGTGTGCCGCATCAAGGTGGTCATTCTAATGAAAACCGACTGGGAAGGCAATGAAAGAAAAGGGCGCTGGTTTTTTTGAACAAACTACGTGACTGGGAAAAACCTGAATTCAATCAGAACTGGGTAACGGATCAAATTTGGATTAACCCGCAAACGAAGCCGTTACCGCCATGGTTGAAATTGCAGAGGCAATCATAAACATTCTCACTATTTTAGCGATCATTTCATCGCTCCTTATAGTTTTTACATCACTCATAGTTGAGTCTAAACTGAGCTACGACAAGGCGCGCAAGAAACTTTATGGATTTAGAAAGTATTTTTCGAGAAGGCACAAGATATGGTAGGTTGCAGCCCAAAGATTACAAAATATAGAGTAGCCTATTGGCTGATTCTGAATTTAGCCTTACAAAACACCAGAGAAGTAAATAGGACCAAAGAGGCCAAAAATAGAACCGAAACGGACATCAGTTCAAAACGAATGTTCCAGCCAAGCAAATCACGATTGGATGCTAAAAACAGACCGGCAATCACAACGAGCGCGGCAGCTCTCCAGCTTTTCCAATTTCCCCGAGAAGCTTCCAAAAGTAAAATTGTGTAAGGAAACAAAAACAAAACGAAATTGTGTTTCCATGCATTCGGATTAAACATCACAATCAAAATTGCCAAAAGCGAGCAATCGAAAATAAAAGCGCGGGATTTATTTTTGCTTCGCGAGAACAAAATAATCGCATACAAAATCAAAAAGAGAGTGGCACCCGATAAAACGAGCCATTCCGGATGGTTCCGAATTTCAAAAATCCCGAGGTCATAAAAAATCAACCGATAGAGATACGCCCACGCGGATTGATTTTTGAAATCAACGAGTGAAATGTGGTCAAGCGTTGTGGATGAAAGAAACGGCAAAAATTCGCTGAGATAATTTAAATTTTTACTCCAGCCAAACCACAAGGCCGACATCAGGTGAAACGCGAAAAACCAAAATAGAAACAAGCCCGCGATTCGTTTTTTCCCCGCAAACCATAAATAAGGAACGATCATAACCGGAAGAAATTTAAACATCGCAGAAAGCGCAAAGAAAAAAGCGCTTAAACTGTTTTTTTTGTGAAATGCAGAAGAAACCCCTAGCATATAAAAAAATAAAATGGAAAGTCCCACCTGCCCCGAATTCAGACAATGCAAAATCGCAGGCGCAACGCCGAGCACGCTTAAGAAACAAATAAATGCGCTGGCTTGGAGTGAACTTGGTTGGATGCCGTTTGCATAAACAGCCAGGCGGAAAGCAATCCGCAGACTTAAAATCAAAAAAGAAAGATTGAGGAAGTGCCAAATGCAGGCTGCCCGATTTTCCGGAAATCGTGAGAGAATCGAGAAAAAAGATGCAACAAGCGGCGAATATTTATACGGCGTGATTTCATCCGTTTTATCCACATAAATGGACTCGCCTCTTAAAAGCCGTTCGCCTGTTACGTAATACACGTGAAAATCGCCAAAATGTCTTTTCGTGGCAAATTTTTCGTAACGAGCGGTTGAAAGCAAAAAGAAAAGTATGAGAGCGGGAAAAATAAAAAGAGTGCGTGGCGGGAATTCGAAAGGTGCTGGTTTGCTTTTGTGATTGATTTTGATCACCAAAATGACTACAATTCAACCCTATTCGTTTTGAAGCCTTTCGTGTCCCCATCGTCTAGCCTGGTTAGGACAGGAGCCTTTCGAGTTCCTGACAGGGGTTCAAATCCCCTTGGGGACACTTATTTCTCACCAACTATCGTTAGGAATCAAGACAAAATTTTTATCGGCAATTTAGGATTTGAACGGGAGCCGATTTGCCATTTAGAAATAGAGGCGCGACCTTCATGGAAGCGCCGACTTCCAACAAAGCGGCGGCTGCCCTACCGGAGTATTGTCCGATTCTTGGACAAACGAAGGAGGTCAAATCCCCTTGGGGACATTCTTCTTCGCTGCGTGCTTATCGGCACAGCTTCGAAGAAACGCCTTTTCTTCCCCGCGAAGAAGAATTCCTGTGAAGTCAAGACAAAACAGAATGAGCCCGGATGGATTCGAACCATCGACACCTGCCTTAAAAGGGCAGTGCTCTACCAAACTGAGCTACGGGCTCAAAACTAAGACGAAGCAACTCCACCGCTAGACGTTTTCAAAAAACGTCAGCTGTACAAAAACTGGCTACGGGCTCAAAACTAAGACGAAGCAACTCCACCGCTAGACGTTTTCAAAAAACGTCAGCTGTACAAAAACTGGCTACGGGCTCAAAACTAAGTCGTTCGTATTTCGTATCTCGGTATTTTATCTATTTGAAGGGTGATGTGCGATAGAAAAATAACTGAGGACTGTTGCTTTTATTACTGCTTACTTCGTTGTATACTGATTGATCGATTGCAAAGTGTTTACGAAATACGAGATACTAACTACGAAATACAAAGTTAAACTTCCTTAATTTCCTGTTCTTTTTTCGTTAACGCTTCATCCACAAGCTTTGTAAATTTATCCGTAAGATCCTGAACTTTCTTTTGTACGGTACGCGATTCATCTTCACTGATCGCCTTTGCCTTCTCAAGCCGTTTGACAGCCTCGTTGGCTTCATGACGGATATTTCGCACGGAAACCCGTCCATCCTCTGCCGCTTTGCGAATCAATTTGTCCAATTCTCTTCGCCGCTCGTCTGTAAGCGACGGGATTTTCACGCGAATCACTTTTCCATCGTTCATCGGAGTTAAACCGAGTTCCGCTTTTAAAATTCCTTTTTCGATGACGCCGACCAAAGAAGGATCCCAAGGTTGAATCGCAATGGTTTTTGAGTCAGGCGTTGAGATGCTTGCGATGGATTTTAAGGGTGACGCCGCACCATAACATTCCACCTGAATGGTTTCAACCAGCGTAATGGAAGCGCGGCCCGTTCTCAAATTGTGAAATTCATTCCGCGTTGCATCGACGGCTTTTTGCATGCGGCGGCTTGTCTCATCTAAAATGGATTTGGTGGATGTGAGTGTCTGCATCTGAGCCTCGCTTTAGTTGACAACCGTACCAATCGGTTCACCGGAAATAACGCGTTCGATGTTGCCGGGACGAGTCAGGTCAAATACAACAATCGGAAGTTTATTATCCATGCAAAGCGAAACCGCGGTCGAATCCATGACTCGAAGCCTTTTCTTTAAGAAAGTTAAGTAACTGATGTGTGTGTATCGTTTCGCTTTTTTGTCTTTCAGGGGATCTCCCGTATAAATTCCGTCAACACGAGTTGCTTTAAAAACAGCGTCTGCGTCAATTTCCATCGCCCGCAGGGCAGCAGCTGTATCGGTTGTAAAATAAGGGTTTCCGGTTCCGCATCCAAAAATCACAACCCGGCCTTTTTCTAAATGGCGAAGGGCACGGCGGCGAATGTACGGCTCGGCGAGCTCTTCCATATTAATCGCGGTCATGACGCGTGTGTGAACGCCTTCTTTTTCGAGGGCATCCTGAAGCGACAAAGAATTGATCATGGTCGCCAGCATTCCGATGTAATCTCCGGTCACACGGTCCATTCCTTCACGAACAGCTTTCATCCCGCGAAAGATATTTCCTGCGCCAATCACAACGGCAAGCTCGACGCCACTGTCACGGATGGCTTTGAGCTGTTTCGCAATGGACACGATCACTTTATGATCCAAGCCCTGTTCCTTCCCTTGCAGGGCTTCACCGCTCAATTTTAAAACGATTCTTTTGTAAATGGGTTTCTTCTTTTTGGATTTCATAAAATGAGTTCTTTCATGGGAAGGAAACGGTGGTGGTTATCAAAGTCACAGGCAAGTTTTCGCGGCATGGATTTGGCCTGAAATCAATGGCGAATTTATTCTACGCCAATTTCAAAACGATTAAAATGTTTAATTGTAATGGGATCGCCTAATTTTTTACCAAGCGCTTCCAAAATCTGAGAAATCGACGTGGTATTATCAATCACGGACTTCTGATTTAAAAGACAAATTTCTTCAAATCTTTTTCTGAGCTTGCCTTCGATAATTTTATCCTGAGCGTTCGCAGGCTTGTCTTTTACTTGCTCTTTAAAAATGGCTTTTTCCCGCTCTAAAAAATCGGATGGGATTTCCTCAGATTTTAAAAACTGAGGACGAAGCGCTGCGACCTGCATGGCGATATCTTTTACGGTCTTAAGCAATTCTTCATTTTGGGAAAGTTCGTTTTTTGAAAATTCAAATTGAATAAGAATTCCAATTTTGTGATTATGATGGCGATAGGACGCAATAAATCCGGAGTTGGTTTCAAGCCGAACCGCACGGCGAAGGGCAACTTTTTCTCCGATTTTTCCGCTCACTTCCTGAACCTGCACTTGTGTTTCCTGAGATTGAGCGGCAGATTCTCCTTTTTCAAACACGTGAGCTAAAATCTGTTTCCCGAGTTTTTGGAAGTCATCTGTTTTTGCAACAAAATCGGTTTCACAGTTCAGTTCAACTAAAGCGCCTTTTTTCCCGTTTGATTCGAGAAAAACAATTCCTTCTTTCGCTTCACGGTTCGCTCGTTTCCCGGCAGCGGCAAGACCTTTTTTTCGGAGAAGGTCTTTCGCCTGCTCAAGGTCACCCTTGGTTTCGGAAAGTGCCCATTTGCAATCCATAATGCCGGCACCTGTCATGTCACGAAGTTCTTTGACCTGTTCTGCAACTCCGACTTTCATCAATTAATTCTCCGATGATTAAAAATACTATTCCTTTTTCGCGCGGACTTTTCGGATTTTCGGTTTGGCTTGTTCCTTGCCTTCTAATTTGGAAACCACTTCCTCTTCCACCGCTTCAGCAATTTCGTCTTTTCCAAGACCGGCCTTGGCATCGGCTTCAAGCTTTTCAACTTCTTTGGCAGCTTTTTCGTTAAATCTCACATCTTCCGCTTCAGCCGCAACCCGGGCGTCATCGATTTCCTTTTCCACCACAATTCTTTTGAATTCGTTGCGGCCTTCGCGAATGGCTTGCTCAACCGTTGCTACAACCAATTTGACCGAACGAATGGCATCGTCATTTCCGGGAATGGGATAGTCGATTAACTCCGGATTACAATTGGTGTCAATTAAAGCAACGATCGGAATTTTTAATTTACGCGCTTCTTGAATTGCAATTTCTTCCTTTTCCGGATCCACCACAAACAAAGCCGCCGGAATGCGCTTGATTTTGCGGATACCGGTCAAAACTTTGTTTAATTTCTCCCGTTCTTTTTTAAGTTGATTCACTTCCTTTTTGGTTAAAAATTGGTAAGTTCCCTCTTGCTCCATGCCTTCAATTTGTTCCAAACGGTGGATGCTCTTGCGAACCGTTTCAAAATTGGTGAGCATGCCGCCAAGCCAACGCTGATTCACATAAGGCATTTCGGTTATTTCAGCTGCTTGTTTGATCACATCTTGAGCTTGTTTTTTGGTTCCAACCAGCAAGATGAGCTTGCCTTCAGCAGCTACTTGTTTCAGAAAATCACAGGCGGTCATCAGCGCGGAAAGTGTTTTCTCGAGATTGACAATATGAATGCCGTTTCGCTCGGCAAAAATATACTGCGCCATTTTCGGATTCCAGCGTCTGGTTTGATGGCCAAAATGAACACCGGATTCCAACAACTGTTTAACGGTAACTGTTACGGACAAACGAACCTCCTCTCAATTGAAATAAAATCTTTTAATTGTCATCTTGGCTGAACCTATGGTCTAACAACCACTTGCAGAAAAAATAGGCAGGACCGCCAAAAAAGTGGGAGCATTATAACATATTCTGTTTGGTGAGCAAGAAGATTTTTGAAACTTTTCCGGATAATTTTAAAGAGCATTACAGATTAAATTGGAGGTCGTAAAGGCGTTTGTAAGGCCCTCCCTCCTGAAGCAAAGAGGTGTTATTACCGATTTGTGCGATTTGTCCCCTTTCAATGACGACAATTCGATTCGCATTCTGGATCGTCGACAAGCGGTGTGCAATGACAAAAACGGTTCTTCCTTTCATCAATAGATCAACCGCCTTTTGAACTTCGCGCTCACTCTCTGTATCAAGCTGAGATGTGGCTTCATCTAAAATCAGGATCGGCGGATTTTTGAGAAGCGCGCGCGCGATCGATAATCTTTGTCTTTGTCCGCCGGAAAGTTTCGACCCTTTCTCACCGATGATGGTTCCGTATCCTTGCGGAAGTGCACGGATAAATTCATCGGCAAACGCTGCTTTTGCAGTTTCAATCACTTCTTCAAGCGTTGCTTTGGGGCGTCCGTACGCGATATTTTCCATCACGGTCGTATTAAAAAGCATGGTTTCCTGAGCCACAATTCCGATTTGATCGCGCAGCGACTTTAAATTGTAATCGCGGATATCGGTTCCGTTAATCCGGATGCTCCCATGCGTTGAATCGTAAAAGCGCGGAATTAAATTCACAAGCGACGTCTTTCCCGCGCCACTCGGACCCACAATCGCAAGTACTTTTCCGACTTGCACATTCAAATCGATATTCGATAAAACTTCTTTGCCGGAATTGTAAGACAACGCCACATCACAAAACTCAATAGAACAAATCGGCAGTTCTACCGAACGCGCCCCGGGCTTTGTCAAAACAGTCGGTGTTTGATCCATAATTTCAAAAATGCGGTCCCCGGCAGCAATGGATTGCTGGATGGTGCTATTGACCTTGCTTAATTTCTTGAGCGGCTCGTAAGAAATAATCAACACACCAATAAACGCAACAAACCGATCGAGCGGCAGATTTCGATACCCAAACCAAATGGCAAGTCCGGCACCTACCGCACCAAAAATTTCGATCAACGGGCGCTGGACAATGGTAACTCGTATCGTCTTTCTCAAAAAATCAAACACGCTCTTATTGATTCTTTTAAAACGGTCAACCTCGGCCTGCTCCATATTGAATGCTTTCACAACACGAATTCCCGAAAAAATTTCTTCGGTAACCGATAAAATATCCGCCGTCCTTTCCTGCATTCGTTGTGTGAGTTTGCGCAATTTCCGCCCTAAAAATGCAATCGGAATAATGACCAGGGGGAACACAACCACCGCATAAAATGCAAGCGGACCCCCCCAGTAAAAAATCATTGGAATGTTAAAAAGAATTGTAAACGGCTGCTTGACCAAATCCACCAAAACATCCGTAATCCCGCCTTGAATAAATCCGACATCATTCATAATCCGGCTCATGAGTTCGCCTGTCCGGCCTTTCGAGTAAAAATCAAGCGACAGATTGACGATTTTTTCATACAGGTCATCCCGAATCCGGCGAATGGCACGCATCCCAACATCTGCCATCAAATAATTGGAGCCGTAATCAAAAGCGCCGCGGACTAGAAACACAAAAAAAACGACAAATGGCATCGTGTCAACCGGAACGCTAATGGAAGAAATAAACGAGGGCGTGTGAGGCATGCCTTTAAATGTAATCGCACTATGCGTGGAGAAACCATTGACCACCATATAGATCACGCCGGACACCATGGCATTGGCGATTGCCAGAAATAACATACACGCGGTGGCCGCCAAAAAGCGCCAACGGTAAGGGTAGACATAAGATAATAATCGGCGATACGTTCCCATATTTGTCCTAACTGATGTTAAATCTTGAATTTAGGGTAAGTAAATATAGTACAGAAATGCTACTTGAATGTCAATGAAACGAGGTGGTACAATTCAAGTCTCATTTATGGCTACAGATAAAAAGTTAAAAGTCGGGGTTATCGGCATTGGTCACTTAGGGAAGGAACATGCCCGAATTTATGCGGGACTTTCCAATGTGGAGCTGGTTGGAATCTGTGATATTGACACTGCCAAAGCAGAAAAAGCCAAAGAGCTCAAAACGTCCTTTTTTACGGATTACCGGGAACTCATTCCGCTTGTTCAGGCGGTCAGCATTGCCGTTCCAACTGCCGGCCACTACAAAGTCGCGGAGCAATGCCTAACGGCCGGCGTTCATACTCTGGTCGAAAAACCAATCACCAATCAATTAGACGAAGCAGACGAACTTATTCGAATTGCTACAGAAAAGAAACTTGCACTTCAAGTCGGGCACATCGAACGCTACAATGCCGCCTTGCAGCGCATCGAAAAAATTGCGCGGGACATTCGTTTCCTTGAGATTCATCGCCTGAGCCCTTTTACACCGCGCGTTACGGATTGCGGCGTCGTGCTTGATATGATGATTCACGATTTGGATATCGTGCTCCAGCTTGTGAAATCGGAAATTGTAAGTATGGATTGCGTCGGAATTAATGTGCTAACACCCTTTGAAGACATCGCCAATGTCCGGATCAAATTTGCAAACGGTACCGTCTGCGATTTAACTGCCTCTCGGCTCACGCCGGAAAAGCAAAGAAAAATCCGAATTTTCCAGGAAGATGCTTACATTTCGCTTGATTACCAGGCCCAATCAGCTCAGATTTTCCGAAAACAAGGTTTCTCAATTACCAAAGAAGAAGTCCTGATTGAAAAAGAAGAACCCCTGAAAGCAGAGCTTGAAAATTTTGTCGGATCAATTTTAGACGGAAGTTCGCCCGGCCGGGCAGACATCGACGCACGCAACGCCCTTCAGCTTGCGCTTCGCATCATTGACGACATCAAGAAAAATTCCCCCAAATTCTCGCATGCCAAGTAATTCGGCAACCTTTTTTCTGATTGCAGGCGAACCCTCAGGAGATTCACGAGGCGCAGAACTTGTCCATGCACTTAAGAACGAAAATCCAAACTTCCAATTTATAGGGCTTGGCGGCCCCAAAATGGAAGCGGAGGGCGTGAAACTTCTTTTTGACATGACATCGATTTCAGCGCTTGGGTTTGGTGATGTGCTTCGTCAATATTTTAAAATTCGGGGAATTTTTTATAACGCTTTGAAACACGTGAGGCAAATAAAACCGGACGCTATTATTTTGATTGATTATCCGGGTTTTAATCTCCGCTTCGCGAAAAAAATCAATCGCCGAATTCCTATTTTTTATTATGTATCGCCGCAAATCTGGGCGTGGGGCATGCGCCGAATTCACACGATCCGCCGCGTCGTAAGCCACATGCTTGTTTTTTTCCAATTCGAAGAAGCGCTTTATAAAAAAGCAGGCGTTCCGGTCACGTGGGTCGGCCATCCGCTCCTAGATTCAGTGAAACCGTCAAAATCAAAACCGGAACTGAAAAAAGAATTTGGAATCGAGGAAAATAAAACCGTTATTTCCCTTCTTCCCGGTTCACGAGAAACCGAGGTAAAACGAATCTTACCCGTGATGTTAGAATCTGCGGATTTAATTAAAAAAGAAATTCCGAATGTAATATTTTTGGTTTCAGAATCAGGAAACGTATCGGAAAAAGTGTACCATTTTCCGCTAAATTCTTATTCCGGAAAAATAACCGTGAAGAAAATCGGAAACCGAATGTATGATTTGCTGGCAATTTCTGATTTCGCGCTTGTGACGTCCGGAACTGCAACACTTGAAACAACCATTCTGCAAATTCCTTATGTGCTGCTTTACAAGACTGCCCGGTCAACATACGCGATCGGAAAACAATTGGTTCGCGTTTCGTTTCTCGGAATCGCCAACATCATTGCCGGAAGGAAAATGATTCCTGAATTTATTCAACACGAAGCAAACCCGCAGAAAATAGCCGCAGAAGTGATTTCAATCCTAAAAGATTCCGGCAGGAAACTAAAAATGCTTGCGGATTTAAAAGAAGTGAAACAGAAACTTGGGCCCGCTAGCGCTTCCGCCCGCGCTGCGAAAAGAATCACTGCTCTCTTGAATTAACCGTTATTTTTTCCAAGTAACGATTCTTTTATCTGAATTAAGGAAACGATCCATTCGTTCACAAAAACTGAAACCCGTTTTTGCGTTCCCATCCGGACAATCGCGCCGTTTAGATAACGAATTTCAGTGCGTTTGCCGCGCTTCAGATCTGCAAGCATCGATGGACGATGGTCATAAGTATCGGGAATTAATTTACCAAATAAAAGCTTGATGTAACTTTGGGCAGACTTGGGCTCCAAATGAATGTTCCAGGCTGTCGCAACTTGGTAACATTCCCGGACGATTGTTTCCATGATTTCGCGCGTGTATCCGGCTTCCAAAAGAGCTCCGTAATGTGTGTTAAAAAGAGATGCGAGAGGATTGAGCGCGCAATTGTAAATGGCTTTTGCCCAAAGCCATTTTTGAACGTTGGGGACCGCTTTTGATTTGATTCCGGTGCTTGAAAATAATTTTGCAAGCTGTGTTGCGCGGCTAGTGACATTCTTTTGATCGGTTTCCCCTACCAACACATCACCACCCCAAACGGTAATTTTGATTTTTCCGCGGGAAAGGTCAACACCGAAAATAACGCGTCCGGCAAGTACTTGTTTTTTCGGAAAATAGCGGTGAAGTGTTTCAATATTTCCAAGCCCGTTTTGGAGAGAGACAACCAAGGTTTCCGGCGATACAATTTTTTTGATTTCTTTTGCGGCTCGTTCGGTATCGTAACTTTTAACGCAAAGAAGAATGAAATCAAACTGGCGCTTGAATTTTTGGAGCATGCGAGCCTGTGTAACAACTTTCAAATTTCGGAACCGGTGTTTTCCAAAGATTCCTTCAACAATCAATCCGTCACGTTTTACTTTCGAAAGATGCCGCGCGCGGCCGTAAAGGAAAATTTCGTGCTCCGTTTTCGATAAAAACCCGCCGAACGCACTTCCGATTGCCCCCGCTCCAAAAATAAGAATCTTCATGGGATTATTTTATACCATTTTCGGGAAATAAAAAAAGGGACAGTCAAATAAATGACTGCCCCTTTTAACAACAATTGATTCTGCTTGTCTATTTAATTAAATATCAAAATAGAGGTAAAACTCATGCGGATGCGGGCGAAGTCGGACTTGATCAAACTCGCATTCACGCTTGTACGCAATCCATGTTTCAATCACGTCTTTTGTGAATACGTCACCTTTCAGCAAGAATTCATGATCGGCTTCCAAAGCATCAAGAGCTTTATCGAGTGAACTAGGAACGCTCTTGATCTTAGCAAGCTGCTCCGGCTCAAGGTCGTAGAGGTTCTTATCAACCGCTTGGCCCGGATCAATTTTATTTTGAACACCGTCAAGACCGGCCATCAACATTGCTGAGAATGCAAGGTACGGATTACAACTTGGGTCTGGTGTCCGGAACTCAATTCTCTTCGCTTTTGGATTGGTGGAATACATCGGGATTCTGATCGCAGCCGAACGATTTCTCGCAGAATAAACCAAGTTTACCGGAGCTTCATATCCGGGAACGAGGCGCTTGTAAGAATTCGTCGTTGGCGCAATGATGCCGCAAAGGGCATGGGCATGTTTTAAAAGTCCGCCGATGTACCATTTGCACATATCGCTGATCAAGGCATACCCTTTTCCGTCATAGAAAAGGTTCGTGCCGTCTTTCCAAAGACTCTGGTGAACGTGCATTCCTGAACCGTTGTCCTTGAAGATTGGTTTCGGCATGAAAGTCGCCACTTTGTTGTGACGGCGGGCAACATTTTTAATGACGTATTTATACATCATCAAGTTATCTGCCATCTTCACAAGTGTGGAATAACGAATATCAATTTCACACTGGCCGCCAGAAGCTACTTCATGGTGATGGACTTCAACAGGAACGCCGGTCTTACGAAGTGTCAGCATGATCTCAGAACGAATGTCCTGAAGCGTGTCATGCGGTGGAACCGGGAAATAACCTTCTTTGTAACGAGGTTTATAACCCAGATTTGGTTTCTCGTCTTTACCGGTATTCCAATCACCTTCTACGGAATCTAAATAGTAGTAACCGAAGTTCTCGCCTTGATCGAAACGAATGTCATCAAAGATGAAGAATTCGGCTTCCGGGCCCCAGTAGCTCGTGTTAGCAATTTTTGTTTTGATGAGATATTCTTCCGCTTTTCTTGCAATGTAGCGGGGATCTCTTGAGTAGGGTTCTTTTGTGACAGGATCGTAAATATCGCAAATGATGCTTAACGTTGGATGTTGGCAAATGGGATCCACAACAGCGGTCGTCGGATCTGGTTTCAAAATCATATCGGATTCTTGAATCTTTTTGAAGCCGCGGATAGAAGAACCGTCAAAACCAATTCCTTCTTCCCAAATGCCACCTTCCATCAAATCAGCAGCCGGAATTGAAAAATGCTGCCACAAACCGGGCAGGTCGTTAAACTTAAAATCGATGACTTCAATGTTATTCTTTTTAATGTACCGCTTGATCTCTTCGGGTGTTGTCGGAAAAGTTGCATCCATCATTTCTTGCTCCCGATCCTTTTCGGTTACTAATGTTGTCATTGATACTTCCTCCTCTTGACTCATGTTGAACTTTCAAAACTACTTACTTCGTAAATGCTACACTTTCGAAATAATTCAGCCGATTACCATTAACTTTGGTAAATTGAATTATTTTAAAAAGATCTTTTATATTACAAGACATCAAGTTTTGTGTAAAGCTTTTATTTAACTAAGCGCCCGTGCGCCGCGCTCGCGAGTGCGGATCCGAACTACTTCATCCACCGTCGATACAAAGATCTTTCCGTCGCCTACCTCACCCGTTGAAGATGACTCGATTAAAGCATGAATGATATTTTCAGCTTCGTTGTCATTCACCACAATTTCAACCTTTGTTTTAGGGAGAAAATTGACCTGAAATTCCTCGCCACGCCACTGCTGCTTAATCCCTTTTTGACGGCCATGGCCTTCAATTTCAGTAATCATAATGCCAGGATAGCCGGCCCGTTCAAGGGCACTACACACATCATTTAATTTTTCCGGTCTGATAATTGCTTCTATTCTTTTCATTTCTACCTTCTCCTTTATGTAAATGTCATTTATCTTTAGATTAAAAATTAAGAATAATAATAGATATTAAGATATTAGCTTAGCAACTAACGTGCCATCTCTCAAAAAATACGACAAGCTTTAGCTTACGGATGACTACAAGCCAAACTTAACTGAGTTCAACAAACTTCATATCTTATGAACTCGCACTTCCAATACAATTTTGTATCAAAAATACAATATTGTATCGTTTTCCGTACTTTTTTATTAGCTTAAAATCAGACAGAACCGCCAAATTTACTGACTTTGTAACCAAACATTCTTTCGGTAATACCAAGCATTTTCGCAGCTTTCCGCTTATTGCCGCTCGTTTTCTCAAGTGCCTGGAATATCATTTTCCGTTCTAATGCATCAACAGCTTCTGTTAAATTTCCATTTCGAGCAACTTCTCCGTTTTCTGAGAGTGGGGCAATTTTGGCTTGCAGATCGATTGGAAAATGTTCACGAAAAATGGTATCGCCCTGACAGATAATGACGGCACGCTCAATTGCGTTTTGAAGTTCACGAACATTTCCCGGCCAGGAATAATGCATCACATGATCCCATGCGTCTTTTGAAAGATGCTGGATGTTTTTCCGATTTTCAGTATTTGATTTTTCAATAAATTGTTTCACGAGAAGCGGAATGTCTTCCTTGCGTTCGCGCAAAGCCGGAAGAAAAATAGGAATCACATTCAACCGGTAATAGAGATCTTCCCGGAACCTTCCTTCCCGCACTTCCTTTTCCAAATCTTTGTTGGTTGCCGAAATTAAGCGCACGTCCACGCGAATGGTTTCGGTGCCGCCCACACGTTCAAATTCTTTCTCCTGAAGCACTCGCAAAAGTTTGACCTGTACGGAACGGCTGATCTCGCCAATTTCATCTAAGAAAAGCGTCCCGCTATTCGACAATTCAAAACGGCCTAGCTTTGTCGCGTGTGCTCCCGTAAACGCTCCTTTTTCATGGCCAAAAAGTTCGCTTTCCAAAAGTGATTCCGGTAAAGACGCACAAGAAACTTTCACAAAAGGTTTGTCTGCCCGGTCGCTTGAATAATGAACGGCGTGCGCGACCAGTTCTTTTCCGGTTCCGCTTTCGCCGCGCAAAAGTACCGTTGCTTTGGTTTGAGAAACCAGTTCAATCGATGAAAATACGTCGATCATCCGCTTGCTCTCGCCTGTGATATTTTTGGGGCGGAACTTCTTTTTGAGTTCAGTTCTGAGCTGTTGATTCTCAAAAGTGAGGCTGCGTTTCTCTTCCTTCACCAATTGATGAATTTGGACTGCTTGCGCAACCATCGAACTAATGATCGTAAGCAAACGAATATCTTCTTCAAAAGAAATATTTTCCTGAAACAGACGATCGACACTTAACGCACCGATCGTTTTATTGCCGAGCCGGATCGGAACGCAGAGAAATGCGATGCTGCTTTTGGTTAAATCGCGGGATTTTGTTTTGTTGAGAAAAAGCGGTTCGAGGCCGACATTCGGAACCACGATGGGTTCTCCGGATGCAACTACTTTTCCCGTAATTCCTTCACCGACTTTGTAACGAACTTTTTCCATCACGCTCGGTTCCAAACCGTGAGCCACTTCGATCGTTAGTTCGTTTGTTTCCGGATCCAAAAGCGTCAGTGTGCCGCGCTCCATCCCGAATTGCTTATTCAGAATGACCATCATTTTTTGAATCATTTTTTCCAGATTGAGCGAGGAACTGAACGCTTTTGAAATTTCATTAAGCGCAGCAAGCTCCTGCAATTCCCGTTTGATTCCTCTTGCGTCTCGGTCGTTTTTCATGATGATTTCGCCACGACTATTATTTTTTGATCATCCGCTTTTCGGATGAATTGGTTTCGGTCAAGTAAAATGGTTTTCTCGGCCTCCAATACCAAGAGGCAGACTTTCGCACGGATCATCCGCTCGAGCGTCTCCAGCCCGATTGTCGGAACATCAAAGCGCATGTCCTGATTTGGTTTTGCAACTTTCACCACGGTCACTTGTCCCTTGCCTAATTCGCCTCCACGCAAAATAGCCTGATCAGTCCCTTCGATGGCTTCCACCGCCAAAACTGCCTTATTTTTTGTGACAACCGTCTGGCCGATATCAAGCCTTGCAATTTCTTTTGCCATCCGCCAGCCAAATTCAATTTCCTCAAGGTCTTGCGCCGCAGGTTTTTTTTTGCTCAAGACACCCGCTTTTGGAAGAAGTTCCCCGAGAAAAGCGACGGAACTTAACAATTGAATTCCTTTTGAACCTAAATAATCAGCAATCGCACCAAGCAGCGTGTCGTCTTTTCGATCCGGCGTTTTTGCAATCAACTTAATCATGTCAAGGTCCGGCTGAATTTCTCCTTTGAATAAATTGGTCTTTGTGATCTTTCCGGCCATCATTACTTTACTCACGCCATGCTTTTCAAAAAACTGAACAACCTTTTTGAGCTGGCCGAGCTTTACCCACTCACAGGCATCCGACAAAACCTGAACGGATTCATGAGTCTCTCCCTTGATGGCGCATACATACACTTGATTGCCGGATGCTTTGGCTTCGCGCATAACCACGTGTGGCAATTTTCCGTTTCCTGCAATAAGTCCAATTTTGGTAGACATTTCTTTATAATCTCATTCATCCATCTTTAATGACAAAAATGTAATATTATAGTAAATAGACAAAATTGTACACATATTTTTTAAATTTGATTTTTATAATGCGGGAAAATAAGCGTAAGTTATTATGATATAACTATTTACAAATACCGCGTTCAGACTTTCGGAGGAACTCTAAAAGAGTCGTAATACACGGAGACTTTGGAAGTTCTGTTTCAATTTTCTTAATTGCAGATTTGACAATGAGATCGGACTTGAAAAGAATTTTGAATGCTTTCTTCAAACTTGAACGCTCGTCATTGGGAATATTTGCACGTTCCAAGCCAACACTGTTTAAACCATATGCCCGCGCCGGATGGCCATCCACCATCATGTACGGCGGAATATCTTGTACCACTTTTGAGCAGCCGCCGACAATGGCAAGCGCGCCAATCCGGACAAACTGATGCACCGCACCAAATCCGCCGACAATCGCCCGGTCATCGATAATCACATGTCCGGCCAAAGTTCCATTATTGGCAAGCGTGATGTGGTTCCCAAGCACACAGTCATGCGCAATATGCGCGTACGCCATAATTAAATTATCGCTCCCAATCACCGTTTCGGTTCCTTCGTCCGTTCCGGGATTGATCGTTACATATTCCCGAATTTTATTCCGATCGCCAATTCGCAGATAACTTACGCCGCCTTTGTATTTTTTGTCTTGCGTGATACTGCCGATGACGGCGCCGGTAAAAATTTCATTTTCTGAACCGATGGTGGTGTGGCCTTTAATAGATACGCGCGCATCGATCTTGGTCTGCTCGCCAATTTTTACGGTCCCTTCAATAATGGAAAATGGGCCGACTTCCACACCAATGCCCAATTCAGCATCCGGATGAACAATGGCGGTTGGATGAATTACGGTCTCGCCGGCTTTCATGCGACTGATTCGGTTTTTGGCTGACTGGATTCAACCACGGCAAATTTTACTTCAGCTTCGCATACCAATTTATCGCCAACATACGCTTTGCCCATACACTCACCAAAGCGGGAACGTTCGCGGGTCACCTCTGCTTCAAAGCGAAGGATATCGCCGGGTAACACAGGCTGACGAAATTTGGCGTTTTCGATGGTCATAAAATAAGCAATTTTCCCGCGGTTATCCGGTTTTGAGAGCATCAGAAACCCGCCGCACTGCGCGAGCGCTTCAATAATTAAAACACCCGGCATCACAGGATGTCCCGGAAAATGGCCTTGGAAAAAATATTCGTCCGGGTGGACTTTTTTGGTTCCTACGATTCGCTTGCCAATTTCCATTTCTAAAATATGATCCAAAAATAAAAATGGGAACCGGTGCGGCAATATTTTCTTCACACAGGCAGTGTCCCATTGTCCGGCATCAAGTGAAATGTCACAGGCAATCCCGCTCTTATACGACGCGGTTCTGTAATCCGAAAGCCGGCTTACCATTTTCACATTTTGATGATGACCTGTCCGGATGGCAATCACGTGTGCTTTAAACGGCTGTCCCGCAAGATACAAATCACCAAGCAGATCGATCACTTTGTGGCGGCAAGCTTCATTTGGAAAACGAAGTGTATTCTGGATTGGCTGATTTTTTTCAAACACAAGCGTATTCGAAAAATCGGCGCCTTTTCCGAAACCAAGCTTGCGCAGCTGCTCCGCTTCTTCTTTCAGACAAAACGTTCTTGCCGGTGCAATTTGAGAAGCAAAAATTTCAGGCGTCATCGCGGAAGAAAAGAACTGATCGCTCAAATCGGCATGGTGATAACTCAGCGTGTAAGAAATGGAAAGCTCGGAAGCCGGCAAAACAACGATGGTGCAATCTTTTTCACACAAATACATCGGCGTCGTAATATTCATATATTCACGGACCGCCTCTTGCTCTTCAAAACCTGTTTTTAAAATTTCATCGGTATAGAGTTTGGCGCTTCCGTCAGCGCCGGGAAGTTCTTCTCCGCTCACTTCCACCAAACAATTGTCCACCCGAAGACCGTGAAATGTCGCCATCAGATGCTCGACGGTTTGAATTTTCCATTCTTTCGTGCCAATGGCTGTTTGCCGGTCCTTTCCCTGATAAACATTCTCGGTAATCGCCCGGATCAGCTCGCTGTTGGGGACATCGCTTCGCTTGAAACAAATTCCTGTCTTGGCAGGCGCCGGTTTTAAAATCGCCCGGACTTTTCCGCCCGAATGAATACCGACTCCTTCAAAATGAATTTCTTTTTTAATCGTCTGCTGTTTTTCGCTCATGGCTCGTTCGGGTTTGTTCCAAGTTTGCTTCTATTTTTGTTTTTTGTCGTATTCATTGTTTAGTTCTTTAAGCACTTCGCTCGTTTGATCGAGATTTTGATTTTTGTGCAAAAGTGCCCGTTCATTAAAGATCAGGTCATAACCTTTCCGCTCACCGTAACGCTTGATCAAATCATCGATATCCGCAAAGATTTCTTTCATAACTTTGTTGCGCTTCTCGCCCAATTCTTTCTGCGCTTGAGAATCGAATTCCTCAAGCTCTTTTAACTTCGTTTCAATGGCCGCTTGCTTTTCCTTTTTCTTATCTTCAGACAAAAGCGCTTGTTCGTCCCGCAGCCTGCGCGCTTCATTCACAATGGCATCGCGCTTTTCCTGTTTTTTCTTTCCTTCGTCCTGAAGTTCCTGATCAAATTTCTTGGTTTTTTTATATTCATCAAATACTTTTCCGATATCGACATAAGCAAATTTTAAATCTGCGGCAAACGCTGCTTTGGCCGTCAAAAGACAGCCTAAAAAAACAAACGAAAAAAATCGAACCACTTGTTTTATCTTTGTGTTCATTTTTTGAAACTCCTTCTCTATTTGATTTTTTTAAATAAGTTCTTTTCCGTTAAAAACTCCGGCTCAAACTAAATTCAAATCGACCATTTCTATCCTCGGTATCCCGGTTCACAATCGGAAGACCGTAATAAAACGCAAGGGGCCCGATCGGGGTGTTGACTTTAACGCCCGGGCCCAAGCTCACCACAAATTCACCGGATTTAAAGAAATGGTAGCTGTCTTTCGTGACTTCGCCCGCATCAATAAAAATGGCGCCCTTAAAACTTTCGAGGCGCGGAAGCGGGAACGTGTATTCCAAGTTGGTGATCAAGAGCGTTTCGCCGCCGATCGGGCGGTTGTTTTCTTTCGGACTGACGCGCCTAAAATTGTACCCGCGGATTGTCCCCAATCCGCCCGCGAAAAACCGGTCAAAAACCGGAACGTGTTCAGTGGAACTAAATGAATCTGAAACCGAAATGCGGTTTCTCCATTCCAAAACATTTTTTTTCCAAAGCGTCCAGTATTTGGAACCGCTTGCTTGCAAAATATAGTAATCTTCGTCTCCGCCCAAAAAAGTACCGATCAGTTCGGACGAAAAACCCAGTACGGACCCTTTGGTAGGATTGTACACATTGTCCGTTGAATCCCGGGAGATAAAAAGTTTGAGGCGGCTCAAAAGATTATTTCCCGCTACTTCACGAATGATATTGGCCGCGCTGTCTGCGATATCAAACACGCGAACATTCTCAAGTGTATATCCCGTTCCTATTTTGACCAAATCATTCAGCGCCCGCGCAAACGTAATGCCAACGCCGCGCCGCTCGTGCGCAAAGTCGATATTACGGCTTTCGTAACGCGTGTTGTAAGCATCGAGGCCAAAGGACACGCGCTTATTAAATAGGTAGGGCTCCAGAAAACTGAACTCCACATTGCGGTTGATCGACCCGATTCTTCCGCGAAGCGAAATGCTTTGGCCGCCGCCCGTAAATCTCGGCCAATTCAAAAGATCAAAATTGCGCTGCGCAATTTCCGCAAAACCCACAAACTGATCGACGGAACTATATCCCGCACCAAAAGAAAGTTCTCCGGTTTGTTTTTCTTTTACGTGGAACACCACGTCTTTTCGATTGGGCTCGGTTCCAGGTTCCGTGTCATAAGTAACCTCTTCAAAATATCCCAGATTTGTCAGCCTTTGCTTGGATTTCTCGAGCGAATCGCCGTCAAACCGGCTGCCCGGTTTGATCCGAAGCTCGCGGCGGATCACAATATCTTTTGTTTTCGTATTGCCGCGGATTTTCACCTTCTCAACAAAAAAGAGATCGCCTTCTTCAATCGTATAGGAAACATCCACTTTGTTGGTTTCCTTGTTAAATTTCACATCCGGCGCGACCCTGACATCCATGTAGCCGCGCGAAAAATAAAATTTCCGGACCTGATCAATATCGTTCGAGAGATTTCTCTGCGAATAGGTCGTGCCGGGAAGCATCGCAATTCGCTGCCAAATTTCATTCTCCGGAAAAACTTTATTGCCATTGATCTGAACTTCTCCGGCTTGATAACGGCTTCCCTCGTCTATTTTAACGGTAATGACAATTTGTTTGAGAGATTCAATATATTCAAAATCCGGAACAACTTTGACGTCCAAAAATCCCTCATCTTGATAAAAGACACTGATGCGCTCAAGGTCATCTTTAAAAATGCTTTCCTTGAAAACCCCTTTCCGGAAGAAAAGCCACGGGTTGCGTTCTTTGGTTTTTAGAAGTTTCCGGATTTTTTTCTTGTCAAAAGATTTAACGCCTTCCAATTTTATTTGTTTAATCCGGTAAGGTTCGCCTTCGTTCACTTGAATGATCACGTTGGCTTCTTTTACGCTTTCATTGACATCAATCTTATAAGTCACTTTGACAAACCGAAATCCTTTATCCAAATATTTTTTCTCGATATTCTGAACCCCTTCCACCACCAGACGTTCATCCAGCACTTGTCCTTCCAAAACTTTGACCTCTTTTCGGAGTTTGCGGCTGTCAATGGTCCGATTTCCCTGAATATCAATTTTGCGGACAATCGGCTTTTCATCGACAACGAGAATAATATTCACACCGTTTGCTTCGGGCTCCACATCAAATCGGATGTCGCGGAAAAAACCCGTTGCGTACAGCCGCTTGATGTCTTCATTGACCATTTCCTGGGAAAGTTCAATTCCTTCGTGGATTGCCATTTTGCTTAAAATGGTATTGGTAGCGACAATTTGATTGCCCTGCACACGAACGGAAAGAATGGCTAGTTTTTGCGGTGGTTTTTTATTTTGATCGGGCGTTTCGGTTGGCGCTTTGTCTGCGGCGGGAGCTTGCGGACCGGCTTGATCTTCCGCAAACAAACGTCCGGAAATAAAAACGAAGAGCAGGCACGCGAAAACGGTGCTCGTCCACTTTCTAAAAATTGAACTGTGTTGAATCGCACGCAACGGGTTCATGGTTCAGAGTGGAATTATACTTCACTTTCCCGGTGAAAATCCAAATTTTCAAACCGAGTCCATTCTTTTAAGAAAAGCAGTTCCACTGAACCGGTAGGACCGTTTCTTTGCTTGGCAATAACGGCTTCCGCTTTGTTGCGGTTTTCCTCAGTCGGACGGTAATATTCTTCGCGGTAAAGAAAGACAACTACATCGGCATCTTGTTCAATCGCACCAGATTCCCGAAGGTCAGAAAGCTGCGGACGGTTTCCCGTACGGGTTTCGACGGCGCGGGACAATTGGCTGACGGCAATCACGGGAATTCGAAGTTCGCGGGCAAGCGCTTTCAGCGAACGGGAAATTTCTGAAATTTCCTGCTGGCGGTTTTCGGCATGAGAAGAGCCGCGCATGAGCTGCAAATAGTCAACCACCACCAGTTCGATTCCAAATTGCGCTTTGAGACGGCGTGCTTTTGCGCGAAGCTCAAGCGCTCCCAAACTCGGCGTGTCATCGATAAAAATGGGAGCTTCCGAAAGCTTTCCAGCTGCGCTGGTCAATTTTGGCCAATCGGTGTGTGATAAATATCCGGTTCTTACTTTTTGTGCATCCACGCGCGCATGAGAACAAAGCATTCTTTGAACCAATTGTTCTTTGCTCATTTCGAGAGAAAAAAACGCAACGGGTTTTTTAAGCACAACGCCCGCGTGTTCGCACAGGGACGCCGTAAAAGCGGATTTACCCATGGATGGACGGCCGGCGACAATAATTAAGTCGGATGGCTGAAGCCCCGCAGTCCGCGTATCGAAATCATGAAAACCGCTCGCAATTCCGGTAACATGTTCTTTGCGCTGATAAAGCTGATCGATCGTCTCGATACTGTCTTTAATGATTTCCTTCAAGCGAACAAAATGGCCTTCGATTTTCTTTTGACTAATTTCAAAAATTAAATGCTCGGCGCGGTCTAAGATCTCGGAAACTTCGCCGCTCGTGTCAAAACTTTCCTGAACCACCTGCGTCGCCACATGAATCAACTGCCGCAAAAGACCTTTTTCCTTCACGATGTGGGCGTGATGTTCAAAATTGGCTGCAGTGGGAACGTTGGCGGTGAGCTGCGCGAGATAACTCGCGCCGCCAATTTCTTCAAGCTGCTTTTGTTTCCGAAGTTCTTCCGTAACAGTCAGAAGATCCGCCGGTTGATTTTTATCAAAAAGAGAGAGGATACACGTGTATATTTTTCGGTGAGCATCCAAATAAAAGTAGGATTCGTTTAATATTTCAATTGCCTGAGGAACCACTTCGGGTTCAAACAGCATCGCACCGAGGACACTCGTTTCTGCCTCGATATTTTGCGGCGGGATTTTTTCGACCAAATTCAAATTCGCTACAGAAGGCATATGCTTGATATTAGTACGTTATGAATTAATCGCTTTATTTTACGCAGAATGGCGGGATATTTCAATCAAGCAATCCCAACAAAAAAAATGAAAAGCAGTATCGTTACTATTTCTAACTTGTTTTAACTTGTTCTAACTTGAGTTGCGCATTCAAACCGCGTAATCCATTTTGGCCAAATCAAACCAGCTCTAAGCTTTTACAGAAACTTTTAATAGAACGTCAACTTCCGGATGCAGTTTGATCTTTGCGTGATAGTCGCCCACCTGATGAATCGGAGCCATTTCAATCCGTTTCCGTTCAATGGTGATCCCTCTTTTTTCAAGCTCACCGTGAATATCATGCGTTGTGACAGAGCCAAACAACTTTCCTTCCTGCCCAACTTTCGCTTTAATCACGCAAGGTGTTTTTTCAAGCTGAGCGGCCAACTCAAGCGCCGATTCTTTCTTATGCTGCGATTGAACGAGCGCCTGTTTTTTTCTTGCTTCCAGAAATCGAAGCCCGCCTTCGGTTGAAAGCACTGCCAATTTTCTGGGTGAGAGGTAATTTCTGAAATAACCGTCTCTTGCTTCAACCATTTCTCCTGCGTGGCCCAAACTTTCAATATCTTGTAATAAAATAATTTTCATCGCATCAATCGCCGATTTGAAATGCAATTAAGGTTGCGTGCCTTGCACGTTTGACAGCTTTTGAAAGCATCCGTTGATGTTTGGTGCAATTTCCGGAAATGCGCTGCGGCAATATCTTTCCTTTTTCCGTCATAAATTTCAGAATCCGATCCGTGTCTTTGAAATCAATTGCCGGAACGCGTTCTCCGCAAAGCCGGCATGCTTTTTTGCGGATAAACCGAGGTGTCCGGCTATCGGCAGTTTCACGCCCTCCTCGAGCAGTGCCTCTTCCGGTGCCTTGACCGCCGCTTCCATAACCGCCTTCACGGTTTCCTCCATAAGAGGATGACCTTCCGCCGTATGATCTGCCCGGCGCTGATTTTCGACCTGTTGAATACATTATGAAAACCTTTCTTTTTTAAAAATAAATTGAATCAAAAAGGCGGTGCTTCTTCGCTTAATTTTGATTGATCGCCTTTATCCGCCACGGCGGATGCTCCGAGTGAATCATCGATAATGGCTTCATCAACATTCGCCGCCGCCGGCTTTTCCTCATCGGCTCCGGAGGACCGGCTGCCGGAGGGACGGCCAAGAAATTGAACCGTTTGCGCAACCACTTCAATCGTGCTCCGTTTGGTTCCGTCCGGCGCATCCCATGAACGGGACTGAAGCCTTCCTTCAACAAATACGGAACTTCCCTTTTTTAAGTATTCGTTACAGTTTTCTGCCGATCTTCCCCAAACGACCACTCGAACAAAACTCACTTCTTCTTTTTTCTCGCCCGATTGCGCTACGTAGGTTCGGTTGACAGCAACTGTAAATGTCGTGACCGCCTGACCGGACGGAATATAACGAAGTTCCGGGTCGCGTGTCAGATTTCCTAAAATGAGGACTTTGTTAAATCCGGCTGCCATAGGTTTATACTCTCGTTGGTGCGACGGGTGGTTTTGGAGCGCCGGTGGTTGATTGCGGCGCAAGCGAAACTACCGCGGCTTGTTTGATAAAAATGGAAAATCTTAAAATGATCTCTGTGAGTGTGAGCGCTTTTTTAAGGTCGCTTATTTTGGAAGGATCGAGATCGAAATCCATCACGGTATAGTTCCCTTCCCTTTGCTTTTTTACCACAAAACCAAAGGAGCGTTTCCCTAAATCGCGGTTTCCCAAAACCCTGCCGCCGTGTTTGACGACCAGTTCATCGAAAACCTTTTTGACCTGATCCAGCTTTTCACCCATTAACTGCGGTGCGCTAATCACCATTGCTTCATAATGACGCATTCCTAATTTTCCTGCCTTTCACTTAAAAGTTTAGTCCCTTGAAAAAGGGTCATGACTTTACCATGCTTGCCATAAAATAACAATCCCATTTTAATTGCTTGTCAACGCAATTTAGAAATGTCACCTTTTGTGCAAGATAGAAATGTCACTTTTTTATGAATGAACTAGCAGCAGTTCTTT
>Ga0209515_10001834_pt1 | contig 34292 bp, 32 predicted proteins | sample Subgroupgradi54m_FD_187454 | JGI IMG/M metagenome (GOLD analysis project Ga0209515, IMG submission 187454) | Subsurface groundwater microbial communities from S. Glens Falls, New York, USA - GMW60B uncontaminated upgradient, 5.4 m (SPAdes)... ... | reverse complement strand
GATGTTCTCCAGAGACGGGAAGCTCCACGCCCCTACCGGGGCAAACGGATGATAAAGGTCGCGCCCTTTTGGGCTTCGCTCCGAGCGGTGATCCGCCCGCCGTGACGTTCGATGATATGCTTCACAATCGAAAGCCCAAGGCCTGTCCCGCCTGAATCCCGCGCGCGGCTTCTATCCACCCGGTAGAAACGCTCGAAAATCCTCTCCCGGTCAACTTCGGGGATCCCTACGCCGGTGTCCGTCACTTGAATAACAGCAAAGCCATCCTCGTAAAATGCTTTGATAATGATATCGCCGCCCGGGTGGTTGTATTTCACGGCGTTGTCGATCAAGTTGGAAAAGGCCTGTTCAATGAGCTTGGGTTCGGCGAGGATTGAAAAAGGCTTCGGATGGATTTCCAAGCGAACTTCTATTTTCTTTGACTCTATCGGCATTTCAAGTATTTTCAGAATTTTTCCCAGCAGCTTTTCAAAGTCCATGGGCTCCTTCCTTAAGCCCTCTTTTGCCGATTCAAGCTTTGAAATTTGAAGTAAATCCTCAATCAAGGAATTCAATTTTTTCGAATGTTCCTCGATAATCTGCAGAAACTTCAAGCGGTGCTCGGGGTCGTCGATCGCGCCCTCTTTCAGGGTTTCGACAAACCCAAGGATTGAGGTGAGCGGGGTTTTGAGCTCATGCGAGACATTCGCGACAAACTCCGAGCGGGTCCTCTCAAGTTCTTTCAACTTCGTCACATCATGGAAAACGGCCACCACCCCCAAAAACCCACCCTCTCCGAAAACCGGAGACACTTGGATCTGAAACACCGAATCCGACAAAAGAATCGAATGCTCAACCGAAGCGGACACCCGTTCTTTCAAAGTTTTTTCGATCATCTCGTTGATTCGGGGGTCGCGGAACACTTCCCAGAAATGGCGATGTTCGACTCCTTCCTTTTTTAGATCAAACATGCGGCTCATCCGCGAGTTCACCAGGAGCACCTTTTGGTCAGAGTCAACGACCATCACGCCCTCCACCATGCTTTCAAGCACCGCCAGCGCTCTGTTTTTCTGCCCTTCGCTGTCATCCAGACGGCGCTTTAGATCCTCAATCCGCGATTCAAGGTGAGAAGCGGCTTCTTTTTTTAGTTTTCTAAGATTAAATAGGCCCATCGTCCGTCTCGACAAAGCGGTAACCTGACCCGCGCACGGTTTCTATTACGTCGCGGAATTTGCCCAGTTTTTTTCGGATACTTTTGACATGCACATCCACCGTGCGGTCCACCACAAACACCTCCCCTCCCCAGGCGCCGTTCAAAAGCTTCTCGCGGGAAAAAACTCTCCCCGGGTTTTCCATCAGAAACGCCAAAATCCTGAACTCAAGCCGCGTGAGAGAAACGGGCCTTCCTTTCACCGTAACGCTTTGACGCTCCTTATCCAAAATAATATCTCCGGCCTTAAGAAAAGACGCCTCTTCTTTCTTGCCTTGAGAATTTCTAAAAATATTCTTGAGCCGCGCGAGAAGCACCTTTACACTGAAGGGTTTGGTGATATAATCCGAAGCCCCAAGCTCCAGACCCACCACCTGATCAACCTCGGAAGATTTTGCGGTGAGCATTAAAATCGGGATGTGCCGGGTGTCTTTGCCGGCGCGCAGAAGCTTGCACACCTCGAGCCCATCCACGCCGGGAAGCATGAGATCCAGAATGAGACAATCGGGTTTTTTGGTCTTCGCCAGCTCCAGCCCTTCCTCGCCGGTCTTGGCGCTCGAAACCTGATAACCTTCTTTCTCGAGATTGTACTGAAGAAGTTTTTGAATGTCTTTTTCGTCGTCGATGACGAGAATCGATTTCTTCAAGGGCCGTCTTTGGCTTTGGCGGCGTTTTTGGGTTTGCCTAAAACGTCTTTCACCTTCTCGCGGATTTTTTCCTGAATCTCCTCGACGCTTTTTCGCGCGTCGATGGTTTCAAAATTAAATTCCTTCGCCAGTTTGTCATATTCGCCGATGAGCTTTGACTGGTAATTGACGAAGCTGTCGAAAAGGTCCTGTCCCATGTGAAGGTCCATGCCGGCCTCCCAGTAATTCATGCCGCCCGACTCGATCACGCGCGGGATCAGCGCTTCCATATCAATCCGGAGATACGCCACAAGGTCGGGCACGAGCGCAAAACCAAAAAGATCGCGAATCCACTGGGGACCGGATTCACGCACCACATCGCGCGCGAATGCGGTGTAAATGTAGCGGTCGGCAAGCACGATGTGGCCGGATTTCAAAGCGGGAATAATCTGGTTTTCAAGCCGGTCCGCGAAATCCGTCGCGTACAAAAGCGTGAACGTCATGCGGTCCATCATGTTGCCGGATTTGGCCAGCTCAATGGATTTGTGCATGAGGTTCGAACGCGTCCAACCCGTCTCCACCACGGCGTAACCTTGTATCTCCAGCCAATTTTTCAAAAGGTCCATCTGCGTGGAACGTCCTGTGCCGTCGGTTCCCTCGATAGTAATCAATTGGCCCTTGGAGACAAACGGCTTAAGATACGGTAAACCTTCTCCAATAAACTTTGCCTCGTTTGGCATAAATCGTCCTTTTTTTGGAATAGCCTTTGATCGCTTCCTTCACCGCCTCACGCACAAGCTCCTGCTGTTCATGAATGTCCGCGGTGGCGTCAATGGGCGTAAGATTAAATTCTTCGCTCATTCCTTCGTATTGGTCGATGATCCTGGACTGAAAAATCTTGAAAGACTCCACGATGTCTTTGCCCGTGTTTTCCGGGATATCCATTCCGGCCTCGTGGAATTTGATCATCGCGCGGCCCGATAAAAGGCGCTCCGCCGCCGTTTGAATCGGCACGCGAAAATAAAAACTGATGTCGGGCTTTACGGCAAAACTGTAAAGATTTCTCACCCAGGTCGGATGAACGCCGCGCACCACGTCTCGCGCAAACGCCGTATACGCATAGCGGTCCGCCAAAACAATCATGCCCGCTTTAAGAGGAGGAATAATCTGATAATTCAACCTGTCCGCAAAATCCGTCGCGTGAAGCAGGCTGAAGGTTGTCGGCGTCAAAAGATTTTTCTTTTTGCCTTCGCGCGTGGTTTCTTTCACAAGCTCGGAGCTGTTCCATTCGGTGAAAAAAACTGAGAAGCCTTCCGACTCTAGCCACTTTTTGAGAAGCGCGATCTGCGTGCTTTTGCCTGAGCCGTCGATGCCCTCGACGATGATAAGCTTGCCCGGATACGGATGTTTTTTATCGAATAAAGGCATTTACTGACCCTTGTGCAAGTTATTTTATATTATCTTCTTATGCTTAGCAATAAAATCGAGTATCAGGCCCTGCCGGATCCCTTTTTTTGAAATCAGGATCTCGCCCACGCCGAGCAAGCGCATGATGGTTTTCAAAAAAATACTTCCGGCAATAATGAGATCTGCACGCCGTGCGTCCAGGCCCGGAAGAATGAGACGCTCTCGAATCTTACTTCGCAGAAGCGTTTCGTGAATTTCATTTAAGTTTTTTATTTTCAATAGGCTATGACTTTTAATTTTTAAAGGTTTCTCTTCGCGTGCCTCATAGGCCATCGAAGCGAGGTTAATTAAAGTGCCCGCGGTACCAATCACGGAAGCAAAACCAATCTTCCTGGCCTTCTCGGTGGTATTCTTTAAGCGGCGCTCAAGAAAACGCTCGAGGACCGCGAGCTCTTTTTTGGAAGGCGGGTCCGTTGAAATAAAATGATCCGTGAGCCTGGCGACGCCGAGTGGAAAGCTTTCCAGAAAATAAATTTTCCGGCGGCTGCCCAGAATAAATTCAACGCTCCCGCCTCCGATGTCCAGCACCACCGCTTTCTCATTTTTAGGCGCCTCGGAGATTGCCGCCAGAAAAATGAGCCGCGCCTCCTCCTTCCCTGTGATGATCCGGACCTCAACGCCGGTTTCCCGGAAAAGTCTACGGACAAAATGTCTGCCATTTTTCGCGTCCCGGACGGCGCTGGTCGCCACGCCAATCACGCATTGGACGCCGCGTTTCTCCGCCAGCTTATGGAAGCGGCCGATCACTGCAAAGGCCCTCTCCATGGAAACCTTTGACAATTTTTTTGACTCAAAGCTCCCATCCCCAAGGCGCGCAGTGTCCTTTTCATGGTCGAGTACTTTAAAAGAGCCGTTCTTATGCGCATCCACGACAAGCATGTGAATCGAATTGGTCCCTATGTCAAACACTGCTATTTTCATCGTTGATGGACTTTTTCCTTGCTTGTCATTTCCAATTTATTGACCCATCATTGTAATTCCGTTATGATGATAACATGGAACTTAGAGGAAAAACAGCTTTGGTGACCGGCGGCGCCAAACGCATCGGGCGCGAGATCGCACTGGCGCTTGCGAAAAAAGGCGCGCGCCTACTCATCCATTACAACACCTCAGAAAAAGAGGCCGAGCACGTCGCTTCCGAGATAAAATCCCTGAATGCCGACTGCCTTCTTTTTCAGGCGGACCTTTCGAAGACCGAAAACATTCTTAAACTGACTGCGGAAATTTTCTCTAGGGTCCGCACCGTCGAGATCCTTATCAACAGCGCCTCGCTTTTTTACAAAACCCCCTTCGGCACCGTCGAAGAATCCGACTGGGACCGCCTCGTAGACACGAATTTGAAAGGGCCTTTTTTACTGTCAAAAGAAATAGGAAACAAAATGTTTAACTACGGAGGCGGTAAAATCATCAATATCGCCGACTGGAGCGGGCTTAGGCCCTACAAGGACTACTCCCCTTACTGTGTTTCAAAAGGGGGGCTCATCGCGCTTACAAAAGCCCTGGCACGGGACCTGGCGCCGAAAGTTACGGCCAATGCCGTCGCCCCGGGACCTGTACTTACGCCGCCGGACATGAGCGAACATGAAAAAGAGGCGATTGCCAACGCCACGCTTTTGGGCCGCTGGGGCTCGCCGGAGGACGTGGCCAACGCCGTGATTTTCCTGGCGGAGTCGGATTTTATCAATGGCACGGTCTTGGTGGTAGACGGCGGCAGGTCCATCAACTAACCGTCATTGCGAGCGCCGAAGGCGCGCGGCAATCCCCTCGGGGAGATTGCTTCGTCGCTACGCTCCTCGCAATGACATAAAAGGCTTAAATGTATAAAGTCACCAAAGAAATCCATTTCTGCTACGGCCACCGGCTTTTAAACTATGACGGCCAATGCGCGCACCCGCACGGCCACAACGGTAAAATAGAAATAGAGCTTCTGTCCAAGACGCTCGACCCACGCGGGATGGTGTTTGATTTCGGGGACATGAAGGAGATCATTCAAAAATGGGTGGACAGGGAATTGGACCACAAAATGATCTTGAAAAAAGAAGATCCGCTTGTGAAAATTTTAAAGAGTCTGGGCGAGCCTTATTTCGAAATGAAGGGAAATCCCACCGCGGAGTCTTTAGCCAAACTTATCTTTCATTATGCGCGGTCAAAAAAATTGCCCATCTCGAAAGTCACTTTTTGGGAAACTGAAAGTTCCCGAGCCAGTTATTCCGAATAGGCACCGGCCTCCCTATTAGCCCCCATAATGCCAGGGGGTGTCGCTCATGATGAGTGGAATTTCGTCCTTTAAAACTTCAGCCTCAACCACTTCTCCGATCACGATCGAATGATCGCCCACGTCAAAAATATCTTTGACCTCGCATTCCAAAGTGTGCGTCGCAGTCTCTAAGATGGGTGCCCCTGTTTTTTTGATCTGGAATTTGACTTCGCCGAAACGGTTGCCGTCGGAGGGGGTGGTTTTGAAAAACTGTTCCAAAATTTTTTTGTCGCCCTTTGCCAAAAAATTCACCGAAAAAACACCCTCTTGCTTTATTAAACCCAACGAATGGGTGCCCTGCCTTACGCCAAGCATCACGCGCGGAGGATTCATCGAGCACTGCGATAACCAGCTGCCGGTGAACGCGTGACAGGTGCCTTTGTCCTTCAAGCCGATCACGTACAGACCGTACGGAATTTTCCTTAGAACATCTTTCTTCGCTTCTGGGTTCACTTTGAAAGCTTATCACTTGGAGCTTGTATTTTCAATACCTTCCACGACCCAAAATCCAGAGAAATCTCCTCCCGAGCGGTGCGCACAGACACAAAAAGAGTGTCGGGATATTTCAAAAGGGACATAGGAACGCGGATCCAGATTCTTTTTTTCCCGAGATAATAGGGGATGCTGGCGCGGTCGAGCGTGTGATAACCCAAACGCACCGAGAGCTGGTTTCCGAAAAGTCTTAAATTGATTTTTGGCATTGATAAAAACGGGGCCCCTTTTTTGTAACCGAAAACCTCCATGTTGAAAGCGCCCAATTCATCCAAAGGGCTGTTTAAGCTCACATCCGCCCAGAGCTCATCTCCAATGCGGCGGTAAATCACCTCTTTGCCCCTTGGGACTTCATCGGGAATATCTTGCCCTATCGACTCTCCAGCCATTTCTTTTTTCAGCGCCTCATAAGGCATTTCAAAAAAAAGCTCATTCGACCTCACGAAAGAAAAAAGAAAATCTTTGCTGTAGGACTGGCTTTTGTAATTCGAGAGCGCTTTGTTTTTAAGCTGCACCTGCCGGGCGGTCAGCGGACGTTTAATCCAATCCAGCGCTTCGTTCAATGAGGCATGCGGCGGAGGCTCCAAAGGATTTTCCGGCAGGTATTTCTTCGGCTGCGGCCACTTATGAGCATGGATGAGATAACAATAAACTTTTTCGGGGCTCACGGTATTTTCCAAATCCAAAAGCGCCACTTGCAAATAAAGGTAGGCGGCTCGGTGATCAGGATTAAGATCGAAAGGAGGCGTTACGAATACCTGCGTGGGCCGGAAGGAGGCGATCACCTTTTCAAAATCCTTCACGATATTCTCTCCTCGATAGGGATTGCCGTAGGACAGGTCCTCCCTATAGAGATCCTTGTTGATTCGGGTAAGAAAACTTCTGAAGGGTTTCGCGCTTCCCCAATGCTTTCTCCATATCGCCAAAGTGCCGAAATCTGGGTAACCCAAAAAAACAAGATGCCCTTTACTAAGTCCCAGCGCCGCCATCGCAGCCACGGCTTCCTCTTTTCGGATCTGGCCGCTTTTAAGAAAATCCGACTTCACCACAAGCGGCCTTTTTTGGTAAAAAATGGAGGCGATCTCGTTGTGGTCCCCATGGGTGAGGTACAAAATCTTGACCTCGGCACCGGCCTCCACCGCCGAGCGAATCAAGCCCCCGGCACCCAGTGTCTCATCATCCGGATGGGGTGCTATTACAAGCACACGGTCGCTTTTTAAAAATGAAATGGTTTCGACAGCTGAATAAGCTCGGATAGGAAAAATCGGAAGACAGAATGCGACAAAAAAGGAAACGGCGCAAATCCGTTTCATCGAATTTTATCCATCCGCTCGAGCTTCACAAGCATCCTTCGGGTGTGGGTTGCCAGGACCGAGACATTCAGCGGGCTGCCCGCTATGTTTTTTAGCCAGTTAAATTCTTTCTGTCTCAGAAAGCAATAGACGGGAAATTGGCCTTTATCAATCCGTAAAAGATCCTCCCGGCTGAACAAGAGCGGGATGGGATGTTGGGTATAAAAAGCGTCCCGCGGGTCCTCGATCAACACCCCCACCCAAGACTGCCCGCTGTAAAAAGAAACGCCCCTCACATAGAGTTTGCTGGCCAGCAAAAAACGTTTTTCGGAATTCGAAGAAAGCCTCTGATAAAACGCCACGTCTTCTTTCGACGAAAACCTGTTGTCTAATTTAGGCAAAAGCCACCCGAAGGCAACGCCTGAGAGGAAAAAAGTCGCCGTTACAATCAGTGCGAAGGACAGTGCGTATTTCTTTTTCCAACGGCTCCTTTTATAGATACGATACATCCATGCCCCGAGGATCAAGGCCACGGCGGGAAATACCGGAAAAATATAGCTCAAGAGCTTTGATTTGGCGAGCGTAAAGAAAATAAATGCGGGTACCACCGAGAGAACAAGAAAAAGGAACATTTTTTGGTTCCGCGAACGCCCTCGAAGCGCCTGCTTGAACCCGTAGACAAGACCTCCTGGTACAAAGGGGGTCCATGGGAAAAATCCTACGAAAATCGCGGCGGGATAAAAAAACCACTTATCGCTTGAGGCGTGCTCCGCCACGAAAAAACGCCTCACATTTTCGTGGATGAAAAATTGTTTCAAGAACCCCGCGCCAAATCGCATCGCCATAAATCCATACCAAGGCAGGACCACAACAAAAAAAACGAGAAGGCCCGCGGCCCATGGCATTTCCTTGCTAAGGAGATTTGGCTCTTCATTCCATAGAAGATAGGATACAATCCCAAAAAAGGGCAATAGCAGTCCTAAAGGACCCTTCGTCAAAAATCCAAGGCCACAAAAAGCAAAAATAAAAACCCAAGCAGCTTTCCTATATTTCGGATGCTCGTAACCCAGGCTAAAACAAAAAAACGCAGCGGTGACGAAAAGACACAGGAACATGTCGGTCAACACAATGCGGGAAATGATGACAAACTCTAGGGCGGTCATCAATACGGCCGCTGAGACAAACGCCGCGGTGCTTTTTTTAAAAAGCACCCGCGCCCAAAGATAAGTTACGAGCACCGTCAAAATACCGGCGAGGCAGGGCCCTAAGCGTGCCGCCCATTCGCTCACGCCAAAAAATTTAAAAAAGAGGTACAAAACCCAGTAAGTAAGCGCGGGCTTCTCAAATTGCGGCTGACCAAACATCATCGGCACCCAGGGATCGTGGCGGGCAAGCATCTCTTTGGCGGTGAGGGAGTAAAACGGCTCATCCGGATCTAGAAGTCCAAACGCGCCGAGTTTAAAACCGTACAAAACACCGGCCAACAGAGTCAGAATCAGCAAGAAATAAATATCTTTTCGAATTGAAACTTTCATTGGGGTGCCATTATAACACAGAGAACTGGTACCATTGCTTGCGAATCCTCTCGTCGAACTCGCCAACTGTGAGTGCAGCGGTGGCGAGGGCGCGGCTTTTCGAAGCAAATGCCGCGACAGTGGTTCGACTTCGCTCACCATCCTGAGCGCAGTCGAAGGAGCGCCCAAACGGATGGTGGAATTCACTCTATCATTCGAGTATGATGTATTTATGCAGCTACAAAAAAATCTTCTAGCCTGGTTCCACAGAAACCAGCGCCCTCTTCCCTGGCGCAAAAAATACCAGCCCTATGAAGTTTGGGTTTCCGAGATCATGCTTCAACAAACCCAAGTCGAAACAGTTCTTCCTTATTATCACCGTTGGATGAAGTTGTTTCCCGACATCAAAACCTTGGCCAAAAGTGACGAAAAAAAAGTGCTGAAGGCCTGGGAAGGGCTCGGGTACTATTCGCGTGCCAGAAATTTGCACGAAACTGCCAAAAAAATCGTTAGAGAATTCGACGCAGTGTTCCCGGAAGAATTTGAAACGATTCTCTCTCTCAAAGGAATTGGTCGATATACGGCCGGCGCCATCGCGAGCATCGCGTTTAACGACAACCGGCCGATTGTGGACGGAAACATCCTGCGCGTAATCTCGCGGATTTATGCCATCGATAAACCCATCGATGTCGAAAAAAATAAAGCTCTTTTCTGGAAATTACAGCAGAGATTGATCCCTAAGGGCCGAGCGCGTTTTTTCAACCAAGCCTTGATGGAACTGGGGGCGCTTGTCTGCATTAAGCAAAATCCCGCCTGCCTTATTTGCCCCATCCGTCAATTCTGCAAGGCCGGCAAAAACGGACGCCCCGAAGATTACCCGGTCAAAAACAAAAGGAAAAAAATGGTGAAAGTCGAAGCGGTCGCTTTGGTGATTTCCAAAAACGGAAAATATTTCATCCACAAAAGACCTTTGGGCAAGATCATGGGCGGGCTTTGGGAATTCCCGGAATGGAAACTGACGGGCGAAAACAGAACCAGCCAAAAAACGGTGGAAAACGCCAAAAAGCAATTTGGGACCGATCTTAAAAACTTGGAGGCTTTGGCAAAAATCAAAAGAAACTACACGCACCACCTGGAAACGATGCACGTTTTCTCAACAGTGACAACCCACGGCATCAAATCCGCGTGGCCGCACGTGTGGGTCTCAAAACGCGATTTCGCGCGTTATCCCTTCTCCTCCGCCCACGCCAAAATCGCTGCACTCATTAGGGATGGTTCTCGCTAACCTATTCTGTCACAAGAACACCCGTCGTATCAGGATACTTTCACGCCGTTGTTTTTTCTCAGTGACTCGAGATAACCGGAAATAAGCTCATACTGTTCATCGGAAAGATGCGCTTTCTTTTTCATCTTCCGCATCCAGCTGGCCCATGGGTCGTCCTCGTAGGTTGTCGGATCATAGAGCTTGTGACACTTCGTGCATTTGGTTAAATAAAGATCCTTGCCTTGCCCTTCGGGCCGTGATCTCTTGATCACGGCACGTCGGTCGGGGCTATTGATAGCCCCGTCATCTCCAGAATGAGCCGTCTTCCAGGGATAAAAAAAGCCGAGCAAAACACAAAGGGCAAAAAACCCGAACCTTCTCAGAAGGAGATCCCTATGATGAGACGGGCGTTGAAACGCTCATACTCTTCCAAATCCAAATGGCTGTTGCCATCCGGATCGGGACTTTTATTATTATCGCCGTACACTTGCGTCATAAATGTCAGCGTGGCCCACCAATTTTCCCGGTGATAATTGATCGCAGGTCCGACAAAAAGCGCCGAGTGTTCCCATCGGTCGTACTCCGGGATTTTGTTGGTGTCTCTAAACTCCACGCCCAGGTTCCAATGTTTGCCCACTTCGCGAGTCAGACCTAAATCAAACTCGAGCTCGCCCTCTGTCTCAGTTCCTTCGCCGGGCTTTTCCGAATCCTTCCATTCGGTTGCATGAACCGCATTGAAAGCCCATTTCCATTCTTTATTGGCGCCAAAACGCTGGCCCAGGATGATTTTTTCTTCCAATTCAAACTCGCCGTTTCCGATCCTCGGCTCCAAATAGAGCGACAATCCAACCGCGTTTCTCATAGGATCAAACACCATCCACTTGTTTTCGATGGAGACGCCGTCAAATTCGAAGGTATTCGTCCTGGCGTTCGTCGCCGGGTTTCGGAAATACTTCGACACGTCATTGAGATAGAACGAAAGCGAGTAATTGTCAGTCACGCCGTATTCTAACTCCTGTCTCAAGTCCCAACGAGTGTAATGATTCTGGCCCACTTTATCATTGCGGTCAGCGCGAAGCGTTGTCCAATTCTCAAATTCAAAAGCGCCTTGAGGCATTGTTTCCGGTTCATAGGTGTAAGTAAATAGCCTCTCGCTTGCATGAGCCATTTTAGAACCAGCCAAAAAACAAAATAAAATCAAAAACAAACCGAACAATCTACGAATTCTCATCGAATTTCCCTCTCTTTATCCAATTTTTTTAGCTGGGTTCTTCAAAAATGAATGCCCGTCCCTGGCTGTTTTAAGAGCATTCACACCTAATACGCCGGACTTTGTCGAACCCGCCAAAGAATAAGGAGAAAAGACTCGAAAGTGAAAAAAACAATTGGAAAATGAACGAGCATCGGATGAAGTAAAGTCATGAAGATTGTTTTTCTATTTAGTCAAAACAGGCTCGTCTTGTTTTGAAAAAAGACTCACAACCCATGCGCCCAAAAGCCAGAAAGCACAGACGAGTACCATTCCAAGAGAAATCCATTTCCCGTAAATCCCCTCGGGTGAAAAAGGTTCTGTGGCATTGTGCAGCACTTCACTGTTTGGAAAAATCCCGGCCTCGCAAAACTCATGAAACGAATAAATAAGTACTTGGGCGACAAATAAGAGAAGAAAAAGTGCCGTGACCTGAAAAAAAAGCTTGAGATTGATGCGGTGGCCGAGACGCGTCCAGAGAAACGCCATGAAGGCCGCGGCCACCACGCCGAGAAGAATACCCGTCACGGCTTTTGGTTCATGAACTTGGATTAAGAGAAGTGCTGTTTCCATTCCTTCCCGCGCGATCATGAATGTCGTAAAAGAAAATACCCCAAGATATGCGGCTTTGGTGGAGGGAACGGAAGTTTTTTCGCTGAGCTTGGATTCCATATCTTTCTTAAGATGCGGGGCTGTCTTCCACATGTGAATCACAAACCACGTCACGAGAACGGCTGACACGACGCCGGTGATCCCCTCCCAGAGCGGTTGGCTTGCGCCTTGAAACAGGAAGTACCCAAGAATAACACTTAAGAAAACGGAGGCCAGGATGCCCCACCAGACAGCCGGTAAGAGAAGCCGGCGCCCTGTTCTTTGAAGATAAGTCGCTATTATCGCAACGATTAAAAACGATTCAAATCCTTCTCTTAAAACAATCACAAAAGCCTGAAGCATTATTGGATCTCCTCTTTGTTTGAAAATCTTAACTTCCGCTTTTCACTTCATCAAAATAAGCTTGTTCTGTTTTGTGACCATGAGTTTGTACCAACCGTCGTTATGACGAATGAGGACCAGAACTCTGGGTTTCCACGGTTTCCATTTGAGATTGTGTCTCAATTGCGGAACAAAAAATTTTACTTATCGCCTACACTTTGCACAACGGACAAAAAGCCTGTGGTTGTGGAAGAGAAGCTCCACATCGTACTTCTTACAGACCTTCGCCTGCAATTCTTCGATTTCTTGACAATGATACTCAATCACTTTGCCACAGCCGACGCAGACAATGTGATCGTGATGACCTTTGGAGCTACTGCGTTCAAAGAATTCTCCCTTACCCTTTCCAACCGACGTCTGGATAGCGCCGCTTTCCAAAAGAAGCGGAATCGTACGGTACACAGTCCCACGGGCAATGTTCTCATCTTCCTTTTTCAGGATCTCATAAAGCTCATCCGCGCTGAAATGGCCTGAAAGGTGACTTACCTTTCCATAAATACGCCGTCTTTCTCTGGTGTATTTTAAACCCTTCTCTTCAAGATAAGCTTCGAGAGAGTTGGCTGGCATAAATTTGGCTACCTCAATTAAGACGGTATCTTATTTGAATACAATCTCAATGTCAAGAAAAATTTTCAAAATCCCGTCCCACAACGCTTTCCTCTGAACCAGTGCCCTAAGGGCGGCTTCGCGGGCCTCTTGCCACTTACGCTCGTCATGACCACACAACTCTGAAACCAAACGCAAGGCAAGTGGTGCATGGGAGGACTCATCAAGGTAAATATGCCGCTCAAGGTATCTCTCAAAGAGCTCAAAGCGTCCCTTACACTCTCGATCGATTCTTTTTACGATTTCTTGAAACATGCTTGGGATAAGCTCCTCTCTTCCAAAAGTAAAGACGGCGGCAATCTCATGAATAGAGCCTTTCTCAATGAAAGAAAACGTGGTTTTAACAAAATCTACGATGAATGGAGGAGCGTCCAATCGCTTGAGCGCAGCATCAAGCGGCTGTCCATTTTGAATTCTTTCTATTAGCGCATCGATAAGCTTTGTGTCAGCACCCGCCTGCTTCATGGCTTGCCGATACAGCTCAAAATGACTAACGTATCCTCCGCTAGGATGCTCATCGCTCTCTTCCGCAAGCACGATTTCATTGATGAGCCGCGCCGCATCAGTGTCGGCCTTTGGGACCCATGGGATCGCCACGGAGGTGAGCTTGAGCTGAAGAGTTTTGACCAAAGACATAAAATCCCACACCGCGAAGACGTGGCATTCCATAAAAATTTGAAGCCTGTCGGCGCCTGTCAGCGAGCGGTAAAGCTCATGTCCTAGAATCTCTTGTCTGACCTGTGACAGAGATTTTTTCAAACTATCGATTTGACGCACCATGCTTAGGAAGTTTACCACATTTTGCCTGACTGGTTACTGTTTAGATGGACATTTCACGCTTCCAAATGAACAAAACACACAACAATCCCCTTGTTTTGGCCGTAGGTTTTGCCGGCATTCCGAACATCTATAGAAGAACTGGCACGTATCCAAAGGCATGGTTTCTTTCTTTTCAAAACCGCAATGGGGGCATTGGATCGTTGATTCCAAAATCATTAGAAAAGAAAAATTTATACTCGAATTTCCCGCGCTTTATTGGCAATCACGGACATCACAAGAACTCTCGCCACACAGGATATCAGAAAAAGAAGCAGAAAGGAATATCCCAAAAATTCCGGTAGGCGATGGATCAAAAGCCCGCCGCAAAGAGCGCCCAAGAAAACCGAAACACTGTTCATCACATTGAAATAGGCGGTGCAACGGATGCGTTTTTCGGGACTGACGGCTTCGAGAATAAAATTCGTGACCAAGAGATTGAAACCTCCCCAAAAAGCACCGGCGATAAGCTGCACAAAAAAAAGATAAATGAGTTTATGCGAAAACATCCACAACACCGGAATGAGCGCTATCCCCCATCCGGCGATTTTGAGCGCCCTTAAGTTTCCGTGCGCATCCCCGTACTTTCCCCAAAGCCCCTGGCACAAGAATCCCGAAAGAGACGCCGTCGTAACCACTACCATGTACGCGGCATAGCTAAATTCGATGTCGCGAAGCAGAAATACCGCCAGAAGCGGCGAAGAAATATTCACCGAAAAGCTCATGAGCGACACAAACAAAACAAATTTGGCGAAATTGCCTGTCCCGCGCTCGCGTGCGAGGGCGGGGCTCGTCCGAATCTGCTTTATGAAATCAAGAAAACTGAAATAAATATCATGGGAGGTATGTCGAAAGGGTTCCCGCATGCGCGTTAGACAAATCCAAGAGAGAAGCCGGCATAGCATCGCAAAAATAAAAATCATCGTGAAACCCTGTAGCGCATTCTTCCCGAAAAAATGCAAGATAAGCCCGGCGGCAACGGACGTCGAAACCATCAAGACGCCCTGCAGACGATTTCTCCAGCCGAAATATTTTCCTCTTTTTTTCACCGGGATATAGTCGGACATGAGACTTTGCCAGGCCGGCACCGCAAACGCGCCGAAACTCACGAACAGAGTGGCGGCCAAAAGCAGCGCCCAAGGCCGCAACGTCAAAAGTTTCTCGTGGGGCAAAACAAAAGGAATAAGGATGATCGGAAGCCACGTGAGGACGTGAAACAGGACCACAACGTTGATGAGTTTCGTTCTCGAGCCGATGGACTGCGTGAGACTTGCCGATCGCACCTGCAGAATGGAGGCAACCAGCATCGGCGCGGACGCAAGAGTCGCAATCTGAGAGGCTGTGGCCCCCAGCGCGATGCCGTAAGGGATGAGATAATTTTCACTCACCCCCATCATCATCGCGTTAAAAAGACCGTCCATTATTGAGAAATAAAGACTACGGCGGACGGAGCCTTTCTGAAATTTCAAATGACAAAACCTACGGCGAATTACAAATTACAAAATTCAAATAACAAAATAAATTCAAATGCAAAAATTCAAAATTCAAAACAGATTCTGTTTTGTCATTTGAATTTTGTCCTTCGTTATTATTTTGTAATTTGAATTTTGTCATTTGTAATTATTTCAAAGCGTTTTCCACATCCCTAAACAACTCAGGGCTTGCCGAATGGTATTCGCGTAAAATCTTTCCGTCGGAACTGATGAGAAAGCTGGTCGGGATCCCCACCACGCCGTATTCCGACGCCACTTCCCCTTCCGCATCCAGCACAACGGGATAATTTATCTTCATTTTAGCGATAAAATTGGCTACTTTTTTTGCCGATTCCCCTTCATCCACGCCCAAAACCGTAAAGGAGCTGTTTTTGTATTTATCCTGAAGTTTTATGAGATCGGGAATCTCCTCCCGGCACGGCGGGCACCACGACGCCCAAAAATTAAGCAGCACCGCTTTATTCTGTTTTAAAAGAGAGTCCAAACTCACCGCCCCGCCGCTTAGGTTGTTCAAATGAAAACGCTGGGTTCTGCTCAGCGGGCTGGCGGCGCTCACATTTTCCTGCCGGGGTCCCATACAACCGACGAGAAAAAGAAGGGCGCTTAAAAAAGTTATCGAAAAAAACTTCGGGCAAAATCTCATATCAAAAGCCCCCCCATTTTAATGAAAAGATACTCCGCGGCGAGGATAAGTACCCATCCAAATATTTTCTTTACCCTCTCAAGCCATAGGCCCGATTTCGGCAGCGAAGCCAAAAAGCCGGTGAACGTCCCCAGAATGATCATCAAAAATCCGACGCCGTAGCCGAACACAAAAAGCAAGGAAAATCCATAAATGACGTTTTGCTTCGAACCCACATACACCAAAATCGCCGCCAGCACCGGCGCCGTGCAGGGTCCCACAATCAGGCCGGAAAAAAGCCCCATGACAAAAACACTCAAATACCCGCCTTTTTTTGCGGGAGCGCCGGGGGCGCCAAGCAAAATCTGCGGAATCGAAAAAACCCCCAGCATCGAAAGACCCAGCAAAAGGCAGGCATTGGCGACGATAAAATAGGTAATCGGATTTGAAGCTATCTGTCCGAATAATTTGCCGGAGAGCGACGCGAAAGCCCCCAACACCGCGTAAGTGACCGCCATCCCCAACACATACGTCAAAGAAAGGAAAAATCCTTTCGAGCGGCTTCCGGCGGATTTTGCGCCTATGACACCCAGCGTCAAAGGAATCACGGGATACACGCACGGCGTGAAACTTACGAACACCCCCGCGGCAAACACAGCGACAAATGCCAGCATGGGATTAGTTTGAATAACTTGTTCGATATTGTTAAGCATAATAAGCACTCCAATATATGGATGAAAATATTTCTCCGAACGATTAGCACTTTTTCAACCGCTTATGAAGCTTCTCTAAATGGCAAGGGGAGCCGCCAAAAAAGCCATCTTTTCTTGCTTTTTTGGCGAGGGGTATCCCCGCCATTTAGAGAAGATTCATGGGCGAAAAAGTGCTAGGGAGCGAGGAGAAATATTTTCATCCTTTCCCGAGCCTTACAGATCTCAGCTGCCCGCACGCAGCCTGGATATCGCGGCCTTTGGAGAATCTCACCGTCGTTTTAATCCCCGAATGCTGCAAAATCTTTTGAAACCTCACAATCTCCTTGTAACTGGGCGCCTCATGCGGGAATTCCTCAATAGGATTATACGGGATAAGGTTCACTTTACACAACATTCCGGATAAAAGCTTTGCCAATTCATGCGCCTCCTTTTCGGAGGCGTTGACCCCCTTTATAAGAATATATTCGAAGGTGATCGCGCGTTTTGTCTTCTTCACGTATTTCCTGCACGCCTCAATCAGCGTTTTCACGGGATACGCTTTATTCACCGGCATGATCGCCCCGCGAACCGTGTCGCTGGGGCCGTGGAGAGATACGGAAAGCTCCACCTGCAGTCCCTCATCGCTTAGGGCCTCGATCTTGGGGACAATTCCACAGGTTGAGATTGTGATCCGGCGCGCGCCTATCTCAAGCGCTTCTTTGGAATTCAGCGTCCGCACCGTTTTCAAAAGCTCTTTGTAATTGTCAAATGGCTCGCCGATTCCCATGAACACGATATTGCTTATTTTTTTGTCGGGGGACTCCTTGCCCCTGCCTGACCGGCAGGCAGGTACCGGCAGGCAGGCGTCGCGCGCCATCAACACCTGAGACAACATCTCCCCCGAGGATAAATTTCTAAAAAAACCGCTCTGCCCGCTCGCGCAAAACGCACAGTGAAACTTGCAGCCCACCTGTGAGGACACACACACGGTCTCGCGTTTGTCGGCGGGGATGTAAACCGTTTCCACGAATTCCTTGTCGCTTAATTTGAGAAGGAGTTTCGTGCTTTTATCGTCATGAGATTTTTCTTTTTCGGTGACCTCGGGCAGTAAAATTGAAAATTCCGATTTTAGTTTCTTTCGGAGTTCGAAAGAAAGATTCGTCATCTTGTCAAAATCATAAACGCCTTTTTCATAAATCCACCTGAAGACCTGCCCCGCACGGTAAGGCTCGATGCCGGCCGCTTCAAAGCGGCTTTTTAGTTCCTCAGGGCTTAGATTAAGAACGTTGGAAGATTCTTGTGCCATGCCGGTGTTCTTCTAAAAGATGCGAGGCGTCGTTGATGAAGCGAAGCCGCACGTGTTTTTCGCTGTGATCCACCATCGTGAGACTCGTGTTGTCGATCTGAAGATGCAAAAGCAGATGGTCAAAATCCGCCTTCATCCAATCGGCCAAAAGAGCGGTGATGACGCCGCCATGCGTCACGAGAAGCACTGTCTTATGGCGATTCAGTCTAGCGATCTTCTTTACGCGATCGGTCACGCGTTTTCTGAAATGGGCGATGCCTTCACTTTGAGGGATCCGGACCGATGAAGGTTTTTTCAACCACCGGGCATAACCTTTGTCGTAAAGTTTATCCACTTCCTCCGGCGTCATCCCCTCCCAATCCCCCAGATGAATTTCTCTCAAAAGAGGGTCGCGGATAATCGGAAGCCGCAAATGGCGGGTGATTTCCACCGTCGTCGCGTAGGCGCGGCCCAGGTCGCTCGTGTAGATTTTGTCTATGTTGATTTTTTTTATTTTCCGCGCGAGGCACTTGGCTTGACGAAGCCCTTTGGAAGTCAGCCCTGAATCCCTATGGCCTTGAATTCTATTTTGCTTGTTCAGCGCCGATTCAGCGTGACGAACTATAATTAAGCGTGTCATTTCGAGTAAATGTCAAATGACAAAATTCAAATGACAAAATAAATTCAAAGCATCAAATTCAAATTTTAAATTAAACTGCGTTTTGTTATTTGAATTTTGTCTTTTGTTATTTTTTTGATATTTGTGCTTTGTCATTTGTAATTTTATCCTAGATACTTCCTATAAACAGCGGCGTATTCGACATAGCGGCGGGCTTGGGCCATATGTTTGGCGGCCTCCTTGGGCGTGAGCCTTCTCACCACTTTCCCCGGGACTCCGAGCACCAACGACCGCTCAGGGATTCTTGCGTTCTCCAAAACCACCGAGCCGGCGCCTATCAAACTGAACGCCCCGATATGCGCTCCAGTCAAAATCTTGGCGCCTATCCCTATCAAAACATGGTTTTCCACCGTGCAGGCATGCGCGACCGCCTGATGACCCATGATGATCCCTTGTTTCAAAATGCTCGGGATCCCGCTATCCCCGTGCAGCACACAACCCTCCTGGATATTGGTGCCCTCTCCGACCCGTATCGCGCCCATGTCTCCGCGCAGCACCGCTGTAAACCACACACTCGCGTTTTTGGCGATGGTCACGTCGCCGATCACATGAGCACCAGGCGCGATAAAAGCCAAGGGGTGAATCCTGGGCTTCTTATTTTTGAAAGGAAATATCATGAGAAGATTATAAATTACAAATGACAAAATTCAAATCACAAAATAAATCCAAAGCACCAAATTCAAAACACATGTTTTGTCATTTGAATTTTGGTATTTGTCATTTTTTTGTCATTTGTGCTTTGTCATTTGTAATTTAGGCGTTCGATTTCGTTTCTTCAATCTCGCCGACAATCTCTTCCAGAAGGTCTTCAAGCGTCACAAGGCCTACGGTTTTCAAGGTCTTTATATCGCGAACTATCGCGATTTGAATTTTCCTCCTCTGAAATTCCTTTAAGAGCTCCGCCACTTTCATGTGCGGCGGCACAAAATACGGCACGCTGATCAAGTCGCTCAAATGAATCAAGGAACCGTCTTTAAATAGATACAAAAGGTCGCGCACGTAAATGATACCGACAATATTTGATTTCGTGTCTTTGTAAATGGGGATACGGTTGTGCCCTTCCTCAAGCAGCACTTTTTCGATCTCGACCGCGGCCATATCCATAGCCACCAGGGTCATTTTATCGAGCTCCGTCATCACGTCGCGCACTTCGATTTCGTCAAAATGAAAAATCCTCTCGAGCATTTTTCTCTCATTATCGCCGTAAAACCCTTCCTCTTTTCCGATCTGGATCATCATCTTGATTTCCTCTTCCGTGACCAGCGGCGAACGATAGTGCGGGTTGCCGCCGACAAGACGGATAAAACCATTGCTGATCAGGGTGAGAAGATGAGCGATGGGGCTAAAAATGAAAATAAAAAATGACACTAAATGCCGAACCAAAAACGCCATGCCTTCGGGATGATTGGTGGCCAAGATTTTCGGCGTGAGCTCCCCGAAAATAACCAAAATGACCGTGACCACAACGGTGCCTATCAGAAGTCCCTGCCCTTCGCCAAAAAAATGCGTGAAAATCAGCGTCGCGATCGCGGCGATCGCGGTATTCACGAGCGTGTTGCCGATCAAGATCGTCGCAATCAGCTTGTCCATACGGGAAATAAGCTCGTAAACCCGCTGGGCGCCTCGTTTTTTCTGCTCCACAAGATGCCGCAAACGAATTTTATTGATCGCAATCAAAGCCGCTTCGGAGGCCGAGAAAAACGCGGAGAACAAAACAAGCACGCAAAGGACAATGAGGAATGAGGACGCAGATGGCATGGTTGCGTCATTATAACTTAAAATTGCATTGGCCTCAATAAAACAGGCAGCACTTGCCATTGCTCGGTAATCTGCCCGCTGAACTCGCCAACTGTGAGTGCAGCGGTGCGAGGGAAGCGTGTGTTTGGCGATGGAGCGTCCAATCGTCGCCTAACAGTAATCTCGCTGTGGTCCAAGCGACTGAGCCGAATACACGCTTCCAGGCGCCAAACGGATGGTGGAATACACTGTCTAAGACCGCCCTTTATGTTGACAAGGCCATACACGCTCACTAGAATAATCCTTTCGACGCGTTCGCTACGTGGTTCGACCCATTCGACAAGCTCAGGGTCGTGGTGAGCATGGTCGAACCACGACTTCGCTCACCACCATGAGCATAGTCGAATGGCTCACTTGCTCAGGATAGGGGCGATAATTCTATGCTTGAGACCGTACTTTTTTATCTTATTTCGCTGATGATCGCCATCTGCAGTATCGGCGTAATCGCTTCTCGTTCCGCCGTGCATAGCGTATTGTTTCTCGTAGCTGTCATGGGACTTATGTCCGGTCTTTTTGTGCTCCTTAAGGCGTTTTTGGTCGCGACTATCCTCATTTTGGTGTATGCCGGGGCGATCCTCGTCCTATTTCTCTTTGTTGTGATGATGGTCGACTTTAGAAAATTGTCTTCGGACTGGCAGGGGATTAAACTGTCACCCATTTTGGCGATCGCTCTAGGCGCTGTTATTTTTATTCAGTCTCTCGAAGTGATCGGGTCTATTCCCTCACCCCATGCCACACCTTTGCACGGCACCGCACAGGCCATCGGCATTATTCTTTTCCGCGATTACATGCTGCCTTTTGAACTCAGCGCATTTTTACTTTTAGCGGCCGTGGTCAGCGTGGTGGTTTTGGCGAAGAAGGAGCCCCAATGACCCTGCCTCCGGTCGGCCTTCACCCGTATCTTGCGGTGTCTGCGTTTCTTTTTTCGGTAGGGCTTATCGGAATGCTGACGCGTCGGTCGGCGCTCATGATCCTTCTTTCCATCGAACTTATTTTAAACGCCGCCAATCTCTCTTTCGTCAGCTTTTCATCTTTTTTAGGAAACTTGTCCGGTCAAGTCGTGGTATTTTTTACGATGATTGTCGCCGCGGTGGAAGTCACGGTGGGTCTGGCAATTGTCGTGCTTCTTTTTAGAAAAAAAGACACCACCGATACCGATGAGCTCACCCATTTAAAATGGTAGAATTCCCGCCCCTTCCCTGGATCATCCTTTTTTCGCCTTTTTTCGCGACGCTTGCGATTCTGGGCTTGGCAATGAAATCTCCGAAGCTCGCGAGCACCCTGGCGCTTTCAGGAATTTTGGTGTCGCTTTTTGGAAGCTTTTTCCTATTTTTATTCCATGTTCACAACTCGCTTCTGCCGGCTGAAGCCGGCTATACGTGGATTCACATCCCCGGGCTCCGGGTGGAATTCGGTTATCTCCTGGATCGCCTTTCTATTTTGATGCTCCTAGTCGTCACCGGGGTGGGAAGCTGCATTTTTTTCTACTCGATCGGCTACATGAAAGGCGACGAAAGCTACCCGCGTTATTTCGCGTCGCTTTCTTTTTTCGCTTTCTCCATGATCGGCATTGTGCTGGCCAACAATTTTCTCATGCTTTTTGGTTTTTGGGAACTTGTGGCGGTGAGCTCTTATCTTTTGATCGGGTTTTGGTTTGAAAAACCCGCCGCCGCAGATGCCGGCAACAAGGCATTCATGGTAAACCGCTTGGCGGATTTCGGGTTTGTGATCGGCATTTTTTATGTGTGGATGCTCTCCGGTCGCGGTGGAAGTGAGCGGACCTTTCTTTTTTCAAACCTTTCAAGCTTCATCCCGCAAGCGGCGGCCGGCGGACTCATTTCGCATCAAGCGCTTTCTATCGCGGCTTTGCTCGTATTCTGCGGGGTGGTTGGAAAATCTGCTCAGTTCCCTTTGTATATATGGCTCCCCGACGCGATGGAAGGTCCCACCCCGGTCAGCGCCCTTATCCACGCCGCCACGATGGTCGCGGCGGGCGTGTATCTTTTAAGCCGGACTTTCTTTTTGGTGGAAAAGCTTCCCGACGCGCTTTTCATTATTGCCTGTATCGGCGCAGTGACGTCTTTTCTCGCCGCACTTTTAGCCGTCGTTCAAAATGATATCAAAAAAATCCTCGCTTATTCCACCATCAGTCAGTTGGGGTACATGGTTCTAGCCATCGGACTCGGAAGCTCGAGCGCCGCAATGTACCATTTAACGACGCACGCTTTTTTTAAAGCGCTCCTTTTCCTCGGAGCGGGCGCGATGATCCACGCGCTTCACACGCAGGACATCCGGGAGATGGGCGGGCTTTTAAAATCCATGCCAGTCACGGCGATCACTTTTCTCATCGGAACTTTGGCGCTTTGCGGACTCTGGCCGCTTTCGGGTTTTTTCAGCAAAGACGAAATCTTAGCGTTGGCTTTCGGACACAATAAAATTCTTTATGCCACAGCGCTATTCACCGCAGGCCTCACGGCTTTTTATATGGCGCGCCTTTGTTGGGTGGCAATTTTGGGGCGGGGCCGCGTAGGGGCGTATGGCAATACGCCCCTACACGCGCACGAGGCACCGGCCGTCATGAAATATCCGCTCATTATTTTGGCGGTATTTTCCGCGGTCGGCGGTTTTATCGGAATTCCGCAATTTATCATGAATGAAACACGCGCGCTACCAATAAATTTGCCAGTGGCTATGGCCTCCACGATCGTCGCGCTGGCCGGGATCGGCCTGGGGAGTTTTTTGTACGCAAAACGCGCATCGAAGGAAGACCCTCTCAAAAAATTTCTTGGAAATATTTACAGTTTCATTCTTAAAAAATATTATCTGGATGAAGTTTTTACAGCGCTTGCGGATGTTTTCCAAAAAAGTATCGCGAAGCTCCTTTTTTGCTTCGACTGGAACGTCATCATCCAAAAAGGCGTGAACGGCAGCGCCAAAGGCACGGCGGCGCTGGGTTCTTTTTTAAGAAAATCCCAAAACGGCCGCCTCGAGACTTACGCGATGGTGTTTGGGTTTGGGGTGGCGCTTCTTGTGTATTGGGTTGTGTTAAAAGGCTAGAAAATTATGCTTGGCATTATTTCATTTATTTTGCTTTCACCCGTGATGGGCGGAATATTCCTGTTTTTTGTTCCGAAAGAAAAAACGGGACTTATCAAAAAAATCGCTCTTTTGTCTGTCACCTCGTCTCTTATTTTCACTTGGGTCGCGTTTCTAAAATACGACAGAAGCGGCGGCGGGTATCAGTTTGTGGATAAGATCGATTGGGTTCCCTCCCTCGGGATCGCCTATCATGTCGGCGTCGATGGCATCAATCTTGTTCTTCTTTTGATGACAGCGGTGCTCGCGTTCACGGGCGTCCTAGTTTCCTATTCCGTGAAAGAACGAATCAAAGAGTATCTGATTTTTTATCTTTTCCTCATCGTCGGATGCTTCGGGACGTTAAGTTCGCTCAATATATTTTTCATTTACTTTTTCTATGAAATGGCGGTGCTGCCGGTGTTTCCTCTGATCGGTGTCTGGGGATCGGGAGACAAAGAATACGCGGCGATGAAACTGACGCTGTATCTCACTTTGGGGGCGGTGCTGGCGCTTTTGGCGCTCTTGGCGCTTTATTTTGTGACGGGTCTCAATACCTTTGATCTCACGGTGATCGAGGCCGCCGTCAGAAACCACCCCCTGCCCATCTCATTCCAGGCTTGGGCATTTCCCCTCATCCTGGTGGGGTTTGGCGTCATCCTGACGCTTTGGCCGTTTCATACCTGGTCGCCGATGGGTTATGCGGCCGCACCCACACCGGTAAGCATGCTGCACGCCGGTGTTTTAAAAAAATTGGGTGCCTATGCCATCATTCGCTTAGGCATCGGCCTCATGCCGGACGGGGCAGCGATTTGGATGCCCACTGTCGCGTGGCTGGCCGTGATCAACATTGTTTACTGCGGCCTTGTCGCCTTCACGCAAAAAGATCTTAAATTCATTTTGGGCTACTCGAGCTGCAGTCACATGGGTTACATTCTCCTGGGGCTTTCGTGTCTGACGCCGATTGCGTTAAACGGCACGGTGTTTTTCATGTTCGCGCATGGGCTCATGGCAGCCCTGGGTTTCGCGCTCGTGGGTTTCATTTACGATCAGACACACACGAGGATGCTCGAGGATTGGGGCGGATTTGGGAAAAAAATCCCGCTCATCGCGACTCTTTTTATTATGATGGCGATGGCCTCGGCGGGCTTGCCCGGCTTTGCCAATTTCATCGGAGAAATGATGATACTGCTCGGCGCTTGGGACAAATACCGGATCCAAGCGATCTTTGCGGTCGCGGGGTTCATTATCACAGCAGGTTATATGTTAAAAACTGTGCGCGGCACGATGCAGGGCCCGATCGAAGCGCGTTGGAATTTCCTGCAGGACGCCAAAGGATGGGCGAGGCTTCCGTATCTGGTTTTAATTCTTCTGCTTCTCTGGGTCGGTTTTATGCCGTCTCTCATTCTTCCGACTATTTCCTCGGGGACACAACCTATCTGGGAATCTATTCAAAAGGCAGCCTCCCATGCCGTTTGATATTCATGGGTCTTTACTCACAACCGAAATCGGACTCATCGCTCTTTCGCTCGTGTGTTTAGTCGCCGACATTCTGATTGCGCCCGGCGAGAAAAAAGGAAAAACCATCAACTCCATCGGAATGAGCGGGGTGGCGCTTCTTTTTTTGAACCAGTGCTTCTCGTGGGGCCGTTTCGGCCCAGTGCTTCACGGTAGTTTGTCCATGGACGGCGTTTCTTTCTTTTTTAAAATCATTTTCTTGCTCGCCGGCTTCTTCGTTCTTTTTATGGCCAGGGAATATCAGGGACACTTGAAAAGAGGCCACAGCGAATTTACGCTTCTGATTCTCTTTAGCCTCATCGGAATGACGTTTCTCGCCTCCGCCAGTGATTTCCTCCTTTTTTTCATTTCGCTTGAAATCATCACCGTGTCGCTTTACATCATGACCGCTTATTTGAGAGACGAGAACCTGTCCATAGAAGCCGGCGTGAAATACTTGATACTCGGGACGCTTTCAACCGCCGTTTTCCTTTACGGCCTAAGCTTCATTTATGGCCCTGCCGGAAGCACTTCGTACGCCGAAATTCAAAAAAAGCTCCTGCTCTTGGGCCATTTGCCGATTTCCTTCAGGTTTGGGCTTGTGCTGGTTGTTTCTGCGCTGGGTTTCAAAATCGCGGCGGTGCCCTTTCATCTATGGGTGCCGGATATTTATGAAGGGGCGCCCACGCCCGTCACCGCCTATCTCGCCATCGGTGCCAAGGCGGCCGGATTCGCGGCGCTCATGAGACTGATGCTCACCGTATTTTCTCCCGCACGGGAAGAGCTGACTGCCCTCTTTTCCGTCTTGTCCGCGCTTACGATTATTTACGGAAATTTAGGCGCCATTCCGCAAACCAACTTGAAACGGCTTTTGGGTTACTCCAGCATCGGGCATGCGGGGTACCTCCTAATCGGTCTTGCCGCATTCTCGCATTCGGGGAATGAGGCCTTGCTGTATTATTTATTGAGCTATCTTTTCAGCACTGGCGGCGCGTTCCTCGTGGTGATCGCCGTGACCAAATATTCCAAAACGGAAGAAATAAGTGAGCTTGCGGGGCTTTCGAAAAAATCGCCGCTCCTCGCCGCGGGAATGCTCTTGTCTTTGTTGTCTCTGGCGGGTATACCGCCCTTGGCGGGATTCTTCGCGAAATTTTATCTTCTATGGGCCGGCGTGAAAGCCGGGCTTTTGTGGCTCGTGCTTATCGGTCTGCTCAACGTCATCACTTCCTTATACTATTACCTGAAAGTGGTGAAATGGATGTACGTGGACAAACCTTTGAGCGAATCCCTGCTTCCGGTTGGCCTCGGCCAGAAAGCCATGCAATACCTCTCTATCTTCGGGATTCTTGCCCTGGGGATTTATCAGAAACCTTTTGTCAAACTCGCGGAGATGGCGCTTTCAGGTTTTCCGAAATAACTAAAAGGGCGTCAGGCCGGCCTTCCCATCCATCCGGAATGTCCGGGATCCAGCTGTAGTTATTTCTGAGCGAGAAGTTCGTCAATCTTGCCTAACAGCTCTTTGAAATCAAATGGCTTTGCGAATACGACGTCAGACCCCGCGATGGAATATCCGGAGCCTTCCTGTTTGGTCCCCAAAGCCGTTAGAAATACGAGAGGGATATTCTTTGTCTTTGAGTCGTTTTTAAGAATCTGCGCAAGCTCAGTCCCGTTCATGACAGGCATCAGAATATCTAAAATAATCAGATCAAATTTTTCTTTTTGGATCATTTTCAGAGCCTGCTCTCCATCGCTGGCTGAAGCAGCATCATAACCCTGTGCTTTAAGCCTCCCTACTAAGACTGATACAATATCTTTTTCATCATCCACGACTAATATTTTTTTAGACATAAACACCTCTCTATTTTATTTTTCATTGGCTAAACCTTCTTGGTTTTTTAGAGCTTCTTTGATTTTTTCTTCGCTGATCCAGCCTTTTTCCACCAGAATTTCTCCGAGCTTTTTCTTCGGGATCTCTAAACCCTGTGGAATCGTAAAATAGAACGTCGTCCCCTTGCCCCAGACGGATTCGACACCGATTTTCCCCTTGTGCCTATCGATGATCTGTTTTGAAATGGCCAGACCCAAACCAGTACTGCCCGGTTTTCTTTCGTTTCCCATAGCCAGTTGGCTAAATGGCTGAAACAATTTTGGAATATCTTCTTCTTTGATGCCGGGCCCCTGGTCTTCCACGGAAACGCGGACAGCGTTCTCAAGGCATCTGGTTTTAAGAGTGATTTTACCTTTTTCCATAGCCTTAATGGCGTTGCTCATAAAATTGGTTAGGACTTGTACGATCTTATCCCGATCAAAGAAAATGCGGGGAAGACGCTCTTCCAAATCAACTGAAAGCTCAAGACCCTTATTCTTTGCCACGAGCGCGAAACTTTCTTTGATTTCATTCACAAGCTCATTAATATTATTCTCCGTCATGCGAATTTCCATCTGCTTGGATTCAAACTTCTGGAAGTCGAGGACATCATTGATCAGACGCGCCAGGCGATCGATGCTCCTTTTCGCCAAATCAAGATATGTCTGTTGATCCGGATTGAGTGCTCCGGCCGAACCGTCTTGAACAAGACCTACGCCCTCCTTGATGACGGTTAAAGGGGTGCGAAGTTCATGCGAGACCATAGAGATAAATTCATCTTTCATCTGGCTTAATTTCACAAGCTCCTGTTGCAAGTGGTTGCGTTCTACCGCATGGCGGATCACCCGTGTCAAGAGTGCGCCATCCATTTGGTCCTTAAACAAATAGTCTTGAGCGCCGTGGCGAATCGCCTCGAGAGCCACTCCCTCATCTAAATAGGTGCCGGTCATCACAACCACGGGGATCTTGTGCGCCCGCTCTAAGAGACGCGTAACCGTCTCAAGTCCATCGCTGTCCGGTAATTTCAGATCTGTCAAAATGACATCAAACTGATTTTTTTTTAGACGTTCCAAAGCCAAAGAAAGCCGGCCGACGTGCTCAATAGAGACAGGCATCGCGCTCTTCCGCTTATTCAGTTCCCTAATAACCATTTTGGCATCGGAGGGGGAATCTTCCAGAAGTAGAATTCTAATTTCCGCGTCACCCATAGAACCTCTCTATCAAAATCTCCTTGATAAAGCTCCTTTCCCTGATTATGCTTCCAGATGAGGGATTTTATTTATGATGTGCCAGTAAAAATTAAACCCATCCACGATTTTTTCAAACTCTTCGTAATTTACGGGTTTCTGTATAAAACTCACAGCGCCGTCGCGATAACTTTCAGCCACGTCCTCTTCGCTCTTTGAAGAGGTCAACATCACAACAGGGATGAGTTTAAACTTCTTATCCTCTTTCAAGCGTTTCAACACCGCGAAGCCGTCCAGCTTCGGTAGTTGGATGTCTAAAAGGATGAGGTCCGGAAGCGGAAACTTCTTTTTATCCGTGTATTTACTTTGATGATAAATATAATCAATCGCCTCCTCCCCGTCCCGGGCCACAGAGATGTTGTTTTTGATCTTGGCCTTCTCAAAAGCCCTCAGCGTCACTTTAATATCCGCCTCATTATCCTCCACTAATAAAATATCAATGGGTTGATTGTTGGTATTCGTCTTATTCGTCGTTTCGCTCATTGGATTATCCTCCCTTGGTAGCGTGATCAAGCTCTTTCAAGATTTTTTGGAATCGTAAAAATAAACTTTGCGCCTTTGCCCAGTTCCGATTCCACCCAGATGCGGCCTTTGTGATCCTCAATGATTCTCTTCACGATGCTGAGGCCCGCCCCCGTCCCTTCGTATTCCTCCTGGGTATGGAGGCGCTTAAAAAGTTCGAAGATCTGGACGTGAAATCTTGGCTCAATCCCGATGCCGTTGTCCGCAACATGAAACTCATGTTCAACCTTCGTCTCTCGGTAACCCAACTCGACCTTAGGTACGTGGTTGTTCTTCGAAGAAAATTTTACGGCGTTGTCCAGCAAATTGACAAAGACTTCTTCCACCTTGATACAGTCGCAATAAACGGTAGGAAGGTTTGGTGGAATATAAAACTCCGCGCCTTTTTCTTTAAAGTCAAATTCAATCCGGTCTTCGGCATTTTTAACGAGCTGGTTCATGTCCACATTCTCGTAGGGATTTTGAACGCGCGACATTCTGGATAGCATAAGAAGATCATCGATGAGCCGAGTTATGCGCCCCACCCCTTTTCGGATTTCCAGTAAATGATCGCGTCCGGTCTCATCTAATTGATCCTCGTTATCTTCCTCAAGAAAACTCGCGAACGAAGAGATTGCCCGCAAAGGGGCCCTCAGGTCGTGGCTCGCCGTGTAGACAAAACTATCCAGTTCCAGGTTTACTTTCTTCAGCTCCTTGTTGGACCCCTCGAGCTCCTTTGTCCGTTCAACGACCCGTTGTTCTAATTCAACATACAGACGCGCATTTTCCAGAGAGATAGCGATTTGGCCTGCCAACAAATCCATTATTCCTTTTCGCTTTGGGGTGAACATATTAGAGCTACTTTTATTCTCTAAGTAGATGACTCCAGTCGTTTTACCCTGAAGAATGAGCGGCAGGCAATGCACCGACTGAGTCTGACAAGCCACTATATATGCGTCCTTGCCAAAGCGCTCATCATTCACAGCTTGGCTGCATGTTACCGCGGACTGTGTGCGAATCACGTAGTTGACGATTGACAACGGCAGTTTTATTTTTTCTGCGCAATCGAAGTCAACACCCAGATTTAGCCCCGATGTCACCTCAACACGTTTTATTCCAATTGTGGCTTCAGCCTCGATAAACCACTTGCCGTCTCTTTCCAAAAGTAGTACACCACGCTGGGCTCCCGTACTTTCCATGATGATCGCCATCATGTTTTGAATCAACTTTTCTAAGTTAATTTCACTGGAGATCGCACGCGCCGCTTTGTACACAGTCAAAAGGTCCAGGTAATCGCTGCTCAGGTTGCCGGTTACTTGGAATGTGGTGACTGTCTCTTTATGAGATCTCGATGATAACTCCGGAAACTCCTCCTCAAGCATCGCTATTTTGCTATCCACGCCCCACAGTCGGTACCGCTGGAGCGCCTTCTTAAGTTCAATGAATGCCTCTTCCTTCTTGCCCTTCTCCAGAAAGAATCGTCCTTTGAGTTCGTACGAAAGGGCTTCGTTATTGACAAAACCGCTCTCCTTAGCCGACACGATGGCTTTGTCGTACTTTGCCAGCACCTCATCCAGACTCGCGTTACCTATCCGAGCCTTTTCTGCCTCTAAGAGATAGTACTTATGGAGAAAGTTCTCCGGACAATGATCCGCCCAGAGCTTCATCTGCTGCAGATACTCCTCGAAAAGGCTCCAGTAGTGAGCCCTCGTCTCTGTGTTTGCGACAGATTGGTGAGTGGCCGCTAACATTAAGCCACTGTAAAAGTAGGTCTCTGGGATTCTTACTTGCCCACGTGTACTCATCGCGACCAATTCCGTTTTCGCGATAACCGTCGCGCCTTCGGTGAAACAACGGAACAGATAGAGGCTACGAATTTTCCCCGGATAGTACCACCCTTCATTGAGTGGAATTTGGCCAAGTGTCTTAAGAAAATTTTCCTCATCAAAATTCTCGCAGTTAAAGCTCTCTCGACTCAGGGTTTTACCCTGCAAGTTGAGAAGCGGACAGAAGGCGCCCGGGAGAAAAAAACTATCTATAGCATTGGCGGCCTTGTCTTTAAGAAATTCATAGTATTTGATCGCCTCGGCGTAAACTTCATCGCACGGGGTACCCGACATAGTGAGGTTTGAAACAATATTACAAGCGCTGTAAATTGCGTAGGTCCAATCCCCTCCTTCAACGCTACTCAGATATGATTGACGAAAGGAATCGGTGGAAAACGATAGGTTCTTTTTCCAATTACTAATAGTCAGTCCGAACATGAAGTATACTTTGCCCCGTATTTCCGGGTTACCGTATCGATCAGACATTTTGGTAGCTAGCTGCCCATACTCAAAGCCAGTTTCAAATTGTTGGTTCCGAGAGATACATAGGTTTCCGTATTGCAAGAAAGCAAACGCAGCTAATTCACTATTTCCGTGCTGAAGGCACAGGTTAGTCATCCTAACGGCAGCCCATTGGTAAAGGCTGTCCTTTGAAACAATGTAGGCACTTATCCACATGCCCATCAGCACTTTGAGAGTTATGCTGACTTCCGGCGATTGTATTTCCGGGGCGTGGATGAGATCTACAATGGAACGTAACCCGAGATTTTTGGGGATCTGCTCTAGTTCACGTTCAATGGCCAACTTCCATCCGTTATCGTCGATAGGGATGTTTTCACCGAGGAGCTTCAACGCCTGCGTTTGTATGCCGATGGCCTTCTCAAAGTCGCCTCGCAGATGGTAGTCATCCATTTGCGCCAAATGCACCTGAACTGTGTCGAGAGTGGTTCTCGTGTGCCTCAGGATAACGGGATATAGCCGATCGGCATCGTCGAACTTGCCCGTCATATAGCAACTCTTCGCAAGATTCAAATACACCTTGAGGGCAAGCTCGTAGTCTGAGTCAAATGCCCCTTCCGTTAGAATTTCCTTGGCAATCTTAAAGAACTCGAAAGAGGCGTGATGAGCGGATGCTTCCCGTGCTTTTATTCCAGCCTGAAGATTGAGCGTTGCGACGCTAATTTGTTCCCCCCTCTCATCGATAAGACCACACCCCTTGTCATAATGGGTCACGATGTCAAAGAGTTTATTTTCAGCGGCATTCGTTTCTGTGCAACTACCCAAAAGCAGACGCGCGATATGAAGATGAGCCCTTGGCCGTTCCGCTTCAGAAATGAGTGAGTATGCCGCCTGGTGAACGCGATCATGCTGAAACTTGAATTTAACATCACTCGCATCGACTTCAGTGATGCCAATGCGTCTATAGCTTTCATTTTTGGGGACGACGATCCCCCGGTGTATTGCTGGCATCAGATGTTCGAGCGCGAGCTTATCGCTCATTTCAGCGATGATCGCGAGAGTTTTCAAGTCAAATTGATTGCCCACACACGCCGCAAATTTCAGCATTCTTTTATTGGCTTCAGGGAACGAGCTGATTTTACCAGCCATGAGTTCCAACACATTATTGGTGAATTGCCGCTTTTGGATTTGTTCCAGATTCCACACCCATCGACGACGCTCATGACTGAACTCTACAAGCCCTTCCACATGCAGCCCTTTAATGAACTCCATTGTAAAAAACGCATTCCCATCGGTCTTCGAGTAGATCATACCGGCCAATTCTGAAACAGCATCCGTAGGCAATGAGAGCGTGTCAGAAACCAAGGTCATGACACTGTCATAAGGCAGATTCCCAAGATGGATTGTTGAAATGGCTCGCCCGTCCTTTTCGAGTTCGTTCAACATCAAAGAAAAGGGGTGGCTCGCGTCGACTTCGTTGTTACGATAAGCACCCACGAGATGTAAGCTGTGAAGACGTGGATTCGCCGCGATTGTCTTGATGAGCACTAACGAAGCGCTATCTGCCCACTGTAAATCATCAAGGAATAAAATCAAGGGTTCTTCCGGTCGGCATATGATTGCGACGAAATTCTGAAATAACTGATTGAAGCGGTTTTGAGCAGCCTGCGGGTCGACGGCAGTGACCTCCGGCTGGGGACCAATGATTTTTTCAAGATCTGGGATTACCTCAATCAGGACCTGTCCGTTTCTTCCCACCGCATCGAGGATTTTCTGGCGCCACTGGTTCAATACGTTGGTCGACTCACCTAATAGTTGGGAGCAAAGACTACTGAATGCCTTGGTTAAGGCCGAGTAGGGGATGTTGCGATGGTATTGATCGTATTTCCCGCTGATATAGCGACCTTTTGCAATGGCAAGGGGGCGATACAACTCCTGTACCAGACAAGACTTACCAACCCCTGAATAGCCATCTACCAAAGTGAAAATCATTTCTCCCCGACAAACCCTCTCAAACGAATTGGCGAGAATGATTGCATCTTCTTCCCGTCCGTAAAGCTTTGCGGGTAAGTGGAAGCGCGGTGAGACATCGTTGCCTGCTAAGGTAAAGGGTGCGATTTCGCCGACAGACTCGAATTGTCGCAAACATTCCATGAGGTCTGCTTTGATGCCTTCGGTGCTTTGGTAACGATCATCCGCACTCTTTGCGAGGAGCTTTAGAATTATCTGGGATAATACGACAGGAATCAGAGGATTGATCTTCTCAGGAGATAAGGGCTCCTTAGCGATATGACAATAGATCATCTCCAGTGGGTCTTCCGCTTCGAAGGGCCTTTCCCCAGTAAAAAGTTCGTATAAGGTCACCCCCAAAGAGTAGAAATCGGATCGGTAGTCCAAGGCTCGGTTCATGCGCCCGGTTTGTTCGGGAGACATATAAAACAGGTCTCCTTCCAAAAAACCCAAGGGGCCTGGAAAGGTGAGGTCACGCTCTAATCGGCTTGAAATTCCAAAATCGATAATCTTCACTACATTGGAATCTCGGTTCCAGATGATGTTTGAAAGATTGATATTCTTGTGAATAATGTTCTGGGCGTGGACATCAGCTATGCCTTCGCATATTTTAATGGAGAGTTTCAAACTCTCCAGTAACGAGAAAGTGGATTGTTTGGTCCAGAAACTTACCGGGCTGCCGTCAAAGTCCTCCACGAGCAAGACGAGTGTGTTTTTGAATTTCTCGATTCCAAACACGCGGATGATATTAGGGGAATGTAGCATCTGCGTAATCTCAAACTCTTGGTGGAAGCGAACCAATTCTTCGGGGACTGGATAGTCCCCTTTAAGTATTTTAAGTATGACCTTTGGCCGTCCTTCTTGGGCCTTGGTTCTGTATACAAGTGAGTTCGCGCTTTCGTATAGCTTATCGGTAATTTCATAACCCGTCACCTTGATGGAGCCTTCGTTGACATCCCGCGCCGTCGTCGATGCAGTGACTTTCCCAAAGGATGGCGCTTTGGGCTTATTCATATCAATTTTCCTTTCATGTTTTTAAAAACAAAAAATGTTCAACCAGCACACCGGAAAAGCTCCTGAGTTAAACTCTTGGGTGATTAAAATGTAACCGTCGTTTGGGCATAAACGTAATTGACATCACCTGTGGGTCCGCTATCTGCAACAAAGGCTCCTGCTTTGAAATGGGCGTAGCCCACGAAAAGGCGTAGGTGTGGACTAACCGACCAGTTCGCCGAAAGATTGAGCTCTTGCCCTATCGTTGTACTGGCACCAGCCGTCGAAGAGCGAACTACCCCTTGTTCCTGGTTGAACCAGGAGCTCTTGTTCGTGTCAAGGAAGAACCAGTAATAGGTCAAAGAGAGCGCCAGCTTCGAATGGGTGCGTACCGCGCACAACTTTTACCACCTTCCGCGCTGAACCTTTACCACCCGCCGCGGTGAACCTTTACCACCTTCCGCGCTGTACTTTTACCACCCTG
>Ga0209515_10001833_pt1 | contig 34303 bp, 31 predicted proteins | sample Subgroupgradi54m_FD_187454 | JGI IMG/M metagenome (GOLD analysis project Ga0209515, IMG submission 187454) | Subsurface groundwater microbial communities from S. Glens Falls, New York, USA - GMW60B uncontaminated upgradient, 5.4 m (SPAdes)... ... | reverse complement strand
TGCGGCTGTGGTGCGTGGTCGGCAAAGAGCTTGATTCGGATGGATCCTGCCGTGGTGTGCAGGGTCGCGAACAGTTCTGCGGCCACAATGTTCCCTTTCATGCGGAGTCTGCCATTGCTCACCGTACCTTCCCGGGCGGGCCGGTCACTCACACAGCCGGCCCGGTTGGGATATCTGCCGTTTCGGTCGTGGCGCATCGGCAAATGGAGCACTATGGGCCGGTAGCGGGCACCCTCGGTACGTTTCGATCCGCCGCTGCGGCGGGTATCCGGACGTACACCTGGATTTCCATGAAGAGTGCCGCGCGCAGGACCACGGGGACAACGGGGAAGAAAGAGGGGGACCTCGATGGCACGCAAGCGTTTGACAATGATCTTCGGCGGCCTGCTGGCCGCCGGAGCCGCAGCGGGCGCGGTGGGGGCGATGGTGTCGCGCCGCCGCCAGCAGAGGTGGCAGGAGTACACCGACAGCCAGCCGATCACCGGCATCAGGAACGACGCGAAGTCCATGATGGACTTCGCGAGGACCGGCATGGACGCAGGACTTGCCCGGGCGGCGGAGTCGGTCAAGGAGAAGGCGGCCGACCTGACCGCCGGATCGGCGAGCGGCCCGACCACGGCATCGGCGCCGGTGGCGTCGACCACGCCGATCGAGTTCGGCACGGTAAGCGACCCGTTCAGTCGGGCCGGTTCGACGGGAAGCCGCAACAGCCGGTCGTCCTGACCAGACAGTAGCCGCAGGGCGCCGCCCGTTCGTGGGTGGCGCCCTGCGGCTTGTCCGGTTACAGCCAGCCGGAGCGGCGGAACGCCCGGTACAGCAGCACCGAGCCCACGATCCCGAGGCTGAGCACCATCGGGTACATGAGGGGCCACTGCAGCTCGGGCATGTACTTGAAGTTCATGCCCCAGATACCGCCGATCGTGGTCCACACCGCGGCGATACCGGCCCACGCGGCGATTTTGCGCATGTCGTTGTTCTGGTCCACGGAGACCTGCGCCAGCCGGGCCTGCAGGATCGAGTTGAGCAGGTCGTCGAGGTAGAGCACCTGCTCCACGGTGCGGGTCAGGTGGTCGGAGACGTCCTGGAAGTACCGTTGGATCTCCGCCGGCACGCCTGCCGACTGCCCAGCCGTCGACTGCCCAGCCGTCGACTGAGCGGAGGAGAGGCTGGCGAGCGGGCGCTGCAGCGGCAGTACCGCCCGTTTGAACTCCATCAGCTCCCGCTTGAGCTGGTAGATGTGCTGGATGCCGCTGCGCTGGGCGCGGGAGAAGACGCTCTCCTCGAGCTCGGCGACATCCTCCTCGATCGCTGCTGACACCTCGATCGCCACGTCGACGATCAGGTCACAGACCGCGTACGCCACCGCCCACGGGCCCTGGCTCAACAGCTCCTTCTTCGTCTCCAGATCGGCCCGGACCGGGGCGAGTCTGCAGGCGTCGCCATGGCGTACCGAGATGATGAATCGATCGCCGACGAACATCATCACCTCACCGCTCTCCACCACCTCGCTGGTCTCGGTGAGCTGGGCGTGCTCGACGTAGCGGGCGGTGCGCAGCGTCATGAACGTGACGTCGCCGTACCGTTCGACCTTGGGCCGCTGGCCGGACTTCGCCGCGTCCTCGACCCACAGTTCATGCAGGGTGAAGACGTCGGCGATCCTGGTGAGCTCGGTGATGGAGGGCTCCTTGAGCCCGAGCCAGACGAAGCCGTTGCCGGCCTGCTGGGCGTGTGCCAGGGCCTGCGGATAGCTCCACTCGCCGCTCTGGCGTACCCCGTCGACATAGAGCGCGCAATCGACGATCGCGCTCACGCCGTCGTCCGGGGCCGGGCTCTGTGCCGACCCGGCGCCGCCGGCGCCGCCGAGGATCCGGCTCATCGCCCGGACCGGCGCGGCGAACGCCCGGGTCAGGCCACGGGCGGCCTGGTCCTGGCCGGCCGCTGCGGTGTCGTCAGCCATGGGCCGCCTCCCCTCGAGCCAATGGTGCGCTGGGCCGTTGCTGCGCTGGGTCAGCCAGCGCCTAGCCGTTGCTGCGGACCGCGTCGATCGCGGCGGCGAGCCGGCGTACCCCCTCGTCCACCTGGTCCGCGGTGACCGCAGAGTACGCCAGCCGCAGTGCGTGGGTGCCGCCCTCCAGCAGGAAGTCACTGCCCTTCACCACGGCGACCCCGCGCTGCGCCGCGGCCGGCAGCAGCAGCTCCACGTCGATGTCGTCGGGCAGCTCGACCCAGAGGAAGTAGCCGCCATCGGGCTCGGTGAAACGGGCTCCCGCAATGTGCTCGCGCAGGGCCGCCGCGAGCAGCCCGGCCCGTTCGGCCAGCGCGGTGCTGACCGTGGCGATCGAGCGGTCGATGTCCCCGCTGACGCAGAACTGGTGCACGATCGCCTCGGAGACCATGCCCGGCGACAGGTACACGTTCGTGGCCCGCGTGGCGATCGTGGCGATCAGCCGCGCGGACCCGATCAGGTAGCCGACGCGTACCCCCGGGCAGACGGTCTTGGTGAACGAACTGGCGTGCACCACGGTGTCGGCGTGCACGCCGTGGCTCTGCACATCCAGGGCGAGCATCGAGGGCAGGACGTCGCCGCGGAACCGGATGTCGGCGTACGGGTCGTCCTCGAAGATCGTGAAGTGGTACTCGCGGGCGAGCTCCAGCAGGGCGCCGCGCTTGTCAGCGGAGAGGGTCACGCCGGCCGGGTTCTGGTAGTTCGGGATGATGTGCGCCAGCCGGGGGCGCAGCCCGGACTCCAGCAGCTTGCGCAGCTCGTCGACGTCGAGGCCGTCCGGCTCCAGCGTCACCTGGTGCAGCCGCGCCCCGAGGGTACGCAGGCTGAGCAGCGTCCGGTCGTACGTCGGCTTCTCGACGATCACGTCGTCGCCGGGCCGGACCAGGTGCTCGAAGAGCAGCGCATCGGCCTGCAGCGAACCATTGGTGACCAGCACCTGTTCGACCTCGACGCCGTGCTTCGCCGCGATCCAGGCCCGCAACGGTGGGTACCCGACGGAGGTGCCGTACGCGGTGATTCCGGCCGGGTCGGCCTCGAAGGCGCGCACGGCTGCGGCCTTGAGTCCATCGACGTCGATGATGTCCAGCGACGGCGCGCCGCGCGCGAAGGAGATGAGCTGCTCCGGAGTCATGGCGTCCAGGGTACGGCCGCGGCCGGCACAGCCTCGCAATGGCTTGGGCTGTCAAGACCGGATGTGCAATCTGTGGACAGCGCGGGCGGTTGTTGACGAACTGTTGTGGAGCTGAGCCCCGGGTCAGGCCGGTACGTCCGCGGGCTCCGTACTCCAGACGCGCAGGATGTCGCGCACCGAGATCACCCCGAGCACCTCGTCGCCCTCCATCACCACGAGATGCCGGAAGCCGCCCCGGATCATCGCGGCTGAGGCCTCCTGCAGCGTCCAGGAGGGGCTCGCGTACACGACGTCCCAGGTGATGTGCCCAGCGGTTCGTTCGGCGTCCGGATCGAGGCCGGCACCGATGGCGCGCAGGATGTCGCGTTCGGTGATGATACCGACGCCGGAGTTGTCCGGGTCGATCACGATGGCGGAGCCGGTCCGGCGCTCCGACATCCGCTGGGCGGCCTGGCGCAGCGTGTGCTCCGGGCCGATGGTGAGTACGACCTGGGTCATGGCATTACGTACCTGCACGGCAGATCACCCTTCGAACGCACGGTAAGCACATAATCGCGCCCTTGATGGTGAACTACAAGCCTGGCGATTTCGCCGACGCTCCCGCGCGGGTCAGCTAGATTTCGACTGTGTCCGATGAGCCGCTCCGCTGCGCGGGCGCCCTGATCCTCGACGACGAGGGTCGCGTCTTCGTGCGCCGCCCACCGCAACGCCCACTGTTCCCCTACCCGTGGGACATCGTGGGCGGCACGGTGCAGCCCGGCGAGTCGGTCGAGGCGGCGCTGCACCGGGAGGTACAAGCCGAGACCGGCTGGCAGATCTCGATGGTGCTCGGTTCGGTCGGCGAGGTGACGTACGCCGGCGACGACGGGGTACCCCGGGTCGAGGAGGACTTTCTGATCCGGGTCGATGGTGACCTGAGCCGGCCACGCCCGGCCGATGGCGGGCCGGTCGAGTTCCGCTGGATCACCGGAGACGAGCTGGATGTGGTCGATGAGGACCGGGCCCCGGGCGACCTGGTGCTGCGACACATTCTGGAAGCCGGGTTCGCCACGGTCGACCGCCTCGGCCGGTAGCTGCCGGGAAATACTGGCCGCATGCGCTTTCTCAGCGGTACCCCGTCCTGGGATCTGACCTACGACGATGTCTTCATGGTGCCGGCCCGCTCCGGTGTGGAGTCGCGGCTCGCCGTCGACCTGAGCACCGCTGACGGTACCGGCAGCACGATCCCGGTCCTGGTGGCGAACATGACCGCGGTCGCCGGCCGGCGGATGGCCGAGACGGTGGCCCGCCGCGGTGGGCTCGCGATCCTCCCGCAGGACATCCCCATCGACGTGGTGACCGAGGTGGTGAGCTGGGTCAAGCGCCGTCACCTCGTGCACGACACCCCTATCACGCTCGCCCCCACCGACACCGTCTCGGAGGCGCTCGCGCTGCTCCCCAAACGGGCGCACGGCGCACTGGTGGTCGTCGACGACGGCCGGCCGGTCGGCATCCTCACCGAGGGGGACTGCGCCGGGGTGGACCGTTTCGCCCAACTGCGCACCGTGATGTCGCGGGAACTGCTCACCCTGCCGGTGGAGATCGACGCCGAGGAGGCCTTCAACCGGCTGACCGCGGTCCACCACCGGCTCGCCCCGGTGGTGGACGCGGGCGGCGCGCTGGTCGGCATCCTCACCCGCACCGGCGCGCTGCGGGCCACCCTCTACCGGCCCGCGGTCGACGCCGACCAGAGGCTGCGGGTGGGGGCCGCCATCGGGATCACCGGGGGTACCGGCAGCGCCGGCGTGGTGGCCCGGAACGCCGGTGCCGCCCTGAACGCCGGCGGCGTGGCGGGTAGGGCCGACAAACTGCTCGCGGCCGGAGTCGACGTGCTCGTGGTGGACACCGCGCACGGCCATCAGGAGCGGATGATCGCCGCACTGGCCGCGGTACGCGCATTGCGGCCGTCGGTACCGGTGGCCGCCGGCAACGTGGTGACCGCTGCGGGGGTACGGGACCTGGTCGAGGCGGGAGCCGACATCGTCAAGGTCGGCGTGGGGCCGGGGGCGATGTGCACCACCCGGATGATGACCGGGATGGGGCGGCCCCAGTTCTCCGCCGTGCTGGAGTGCGCCGCCCAGGCCCGCGCGATGGGTCGTCAGGTGTGGGCCGACGGCGGGATCCGGCACCCCCGCGACGTCGCTCTGGCGCTGGCTGCCGGCGCCTCCAACGTCATGATCGGCTCCTGGCTGGCCGGTACCCACGAGTCGCCCGGCGACCCGCTGCGCGACCACGAGGGCCGGCTGTACAAGGAGAGCTTCGGGATGGCCTCGGCGCGCGCGGTGAGCCGGCGTACCGCCGACGACAGCCCGTACGAGCGGGCCCGCAAGGCGCTCTTCGAGGAGGGCATCTCCACCTCCCGGATGTACCTCGACCCGCGCCGCCCCGGCGTGGAGGACATCCTCGATGCGATCGTGGCCGGAGTACGCAGCGCCTGCACCTACGCGGGCGCGGCCAATCTCGCCGAGTTCCACGAGCGCGCGGTGGTCGGAGTGCAGAGCGGCTCCGGTTACGCCGAGGGCAAGCCGCTGGAGCGGAGCTGGTGAGCGCTAGGCCCGGCGGTATCCTGCGACGGTCGTGGACTCGCCGCGGCGAGAGGAGGGAGACGCGTCCGTGCCGCTGAACGTGGTGATCCTGGCCGCTGGCATGGGTACCCGGCTCGGCCGTCCGCACCCCAAACCGCTTACCCCGCTCACCGGTGGCCGCAGCATCCTGCGCCAGCAGCTGGACCACCTCGGCGCCGCGTTCGGCGCCGGGACCGCAGCGGGCGCCGGGACCGCAGCGGGCGCCGGGACCGCGGAGGGCCGGCGGGCGCACATCATCGTCGTGGTCGGCTTCAAAATGGATCTGATCATGGAGGCGGCCGCGGCCGACGCCGCGTTCGTCTACAACGAGCTGTACGACCAGACGAACACCGCGAAGAGCCTGTACAAGGCGCTCCGGCTGGCCCCGCCCGGTGATGTGCTCTGGCTCAACGGCGACGTGGTGTTCGTACCGGGACTGCTGGAGTCGTTGCTGTCGCAGATCGAGGCCGGCCGTACCTTCGTCGCGGTCAACACCGCCAGCGTCGCCGACGAGGAGATCAAGTACACCCTCGACGGTGACGGGTACATCCAGGAGCTTTCGAAGCAGGTCACCGGGGCGTTGGGCGAAGCGGTCGGGATCAACTTCGTGGCCGCGGCCGACCGGGGGGTGCTGGTCGACCATCTCGAGCGCTGCGCCGACACCGACTACTTCGAGCGCGGCATCGAGACCGCGATCGCCGAGGCGGGACTGCGGGTCGCTGCGGTCGACATCTCCGGGTACGGCTGCGTCGAGGTCGACTTCGAGCCCGATCTGGACCGGGCGAACGCGCTGGAGGCGGGGGCATGACGAGCCCCCCGGGCCCAGCCGCAACGAGTTCCGGGGGTTCGGGCGCGTCGGGCGCCGGTGACCGGGACGCGCGCCCCCGGGCCGCGGACTTCCGGGCCCGGCACCGCGGTGGCGGCCTGTTCACCGAGACGGTCAACCAGCGGCTCGGCTCCTACCTGTGCGTACCGGCGCACCGGCTCGGCCTCGCGCCGACCGTACTGACCCTGGCCAACCTGGTCGTCGGGCTTGCGGCGGCGCTGCTGGTCGGCGGGCTCGCCACGCGGATGGTCGGCGGGGCTGTGCCGGCCGTCGCGGTCGGGCTGGGCGGGCTGGTGCTGTGGCAGCTGGCGTACTCGCTGGACTGCGCCGACGGGCAGCTGGCCCGGGTCACCGGCGTGGCCAGCCCGGCCGGCGGTCGGGTCGACGTGCTCTGTGATGTGGCGCTGCAGATCGCGTTGGTCACCGCGGTGGCGGCGGTGGGTCGCGCGTACACCCCCGGGGTGCCGATCGCGCTGGTCGCCGGCTTCGCCGGCACCTGGATGGTCAACCTGGTCACGTCGGTACTCCAGCAGGGGGCACTCGCGGCGAGTCTGGTCAACGGCACCGGCTCGGCTGCGGTACGGGTGATCAAGTTGGCTCGTGACTACGGCGTCGCGGTGACCGTCATCGGACTGGTGCTCGCCTTCGCTCCCCAGTGGACAGTCGGGCTGATGGCCGTCTTCGTGGTGGTCAACGGCGGCTACCTGCTCACCGCGATCGTGGCGGCCGCCCGGGCCACCCTGGGTCCGCGCCCGTGACCGCGGAGACCGGCGCGGGCGGCAGCGCCCGGACCGGCGCGCGGAGCGGCGTCCGCTGGGTGGCCGCCGGCCTGGTCGACCAGGCGGTGATCGCGTCGACCAACGCCGGCACGGTGTTGCTGGCGGCCGGGCTGCTGGACCGGGACCGGGCCGGCGCAATGTTGATCTCGCTCAGCGTGGCGTACGTCGTGATGGGCCTCAACCGGGCGTTCGTCGGTGACGTCCTGGTCGCGCTGGCCTCGCGCTACGAGGGCGAGCAGCGGGACCGGCTGGTGCGCAACGGCCTGGCCGCGGCGTTCTGCGTCGGCTTGCTCGCCAGCGTTGTGCTGGTCGGGGTGTGGGCATCCGCGCCGCGTTCGGGGCTGCTGCGCGATCTGATCTGGGTGGCCCCGTTCCTGCCGATGATCCTGCTGCACGACACTGCCCGCTGCAGCTACCTGGCCGACCGCACCCCGGGCCGGGCGCTGGTGATCGACCTGGTCTGGGCAGGTGCCCAGGCGTTGGGCGTACTGGCTCTGGTCACGGCGCACGCGGTGACCGCCGAGGGGCTGCTGGTCGCGTGGGGACTGGGTGCCACGGCGGGTGCCACGATCTTCCTGTTGCGTAGTCGTGAGCGGCCGTGGCGGGGCGATCCGCGCCGCTGGGCAACCGAGACCCGGTCTCTGTCGGGCTGGTTCACCACCACCGCGGTGGTCGGTCAATTCCAGGTGCTGGCCGTGAACTTTCTGGTGGCGTGGCGGCTCGGCTCGGGGAACGTGACCGGGCTGCGGACCGCACAGGTCGCGCTGCTCCAGCCGGTACAGAACTTCAACCTCGCCATGATGGGTCTCCTGGTGCCGCGGGCCTCCCGGCTGGCGCGCGATGCCGCGGGGCCCGATGGCTCCAGAGCGGGTGCGGCAGCGGCTGGGCTGCGCCGGCAGACCCGGGTACTGGCCGCCTTGTTCGGCGCCGCGGCGCTGCTGATGGTGGCTGTGCTGTGGCCGCTGGCCAGTACGGTGCTCGGGCACATCGAGAAGTTCGCCGACGTGGCGCCGCTCGCGCTGCCGATCAGCCTGCAGGCCGGTATGTACCTGGTGCAGACGCCCTTCCAGGCGGCGCTGCGCGGCATGCACCGGGCCCGGATGCTTTTCGTCCAGTATGTGATCTTCACCACGACCAGCCTGGCCGGCCTGATGGTGGGGGCGGCCCACAAGCGGTTGGTCGAGGCCACCTGGGGCCTCACCGTCGGCGCGGTGGTGGGGCTGGTCGTGATGATCGGACTGTACGGGTACGCACTGCGTGAGCTGGCCGCACAGGGCGGGACGGGTACTCCGCAGGGGGCGGCGGAGCAGGCCGGCCCACCCACCCCGATCGCCGTCTCCGAGTCGGGTTAGCCGGAAAAGTTCGGTTCGGGCGGCAAAAGGCGAACCGGGCTCAGCAGGCGGGCATCCTGGCCGGTCGGACGAGTCCGGTGAGCCGAACAGGCGGGCTACGTTGTTTCGCGATGAGCAGCCGGCGATCGATATGCCCCTGGTGGGCGCCTTCCCTCCGAATAGTGGGGGTCTGATGGCGTCCCATTCGGCTGAGCCGGATACCGGCGACGACGGGCGGAACGGCAGTCCGGGAGCGCCCAGCGCCGGGTACCCCGGGCCAACCCAGGAGATGCCGACCGTGCGCTCCACGGTGTACGCCTCCTCACCCACCACCGGGTCGAGCGCCGCCGGGTCGAGCGCCGTCGAGCCGAGCGCCGTCGAGCCGCGCGCCGTCGAGCCGAGCGCCGTCGAGCCGAGCGCCGTCGAGCCGAGCGCCGTCGAGCCGAGCGCCGTCGAGCCGAGCGCCGTCGAGCCGCCCACCGCCGAGCCGCCCACCGCCGAGCCGCCCACCGCCGAGCCGAGCCCGACCGCGGCACCGGGCAGTTCCGTGGTCCTGATGTCCGAGGCGATGACCACCGAGTTCAGGGTCGACGAGATCCTCTTCGGCCCTGCCGCCTATCGCGGCCGACGCCGGCGCAGCGGCCAGATCGGGATCCCCATCGCGATCGTGGCGTTCCTGCTGCTGGGCGTCGCCGGGGTCGTCATGGTGAGCGGTTCGTGGCCGCTGAGTACGCCGGCGGCCAGCGGGTACCCAGCCCATTCGCTGCCGCCGGCGCCGGCACCCGGCGTCGGCGACGATCAGCCGGACGGGTCGCCAGGAGTCGGCCCCAGCGCCTCGGGATCCGCATCGGCCAGCCCGAAGCCGTCGGCCAGCGCGTCGGCATCGGCGTCGTCGCGTCCGCCGACCCCAACGCCCACCCCGACCCGGACCCCGTCCCCGTCACCGACGAACAGCCACACCGTCATAAAGACCTATGAGGCCGAGTCGAGCCAGAACACGGCGACCTGTACCTCCATCACGAGCTACGGTTCGGCAACCATCGTCACCAACATCGGCAAGGGATGCGCGCTGACCTTTAACAAGATCAACGTAGCGGCGAAAGACAAGTACACGGTGACTTTTTTCTACGCCGCACCTGGCGCGGATCGAACGTTGAATCTGCGGATCAACGGTGCCGCTGCGATATCGGTCAACGCTCCCGGCACCCCGAACGACGGGGCCACGATCGGCACCCTCACGCTTCAGCTCGACCTGGTGGCGGGGGACAACTCGATCATGTGGAGCAACGACAGTGGTAATGCCTGGGCGCCGCGGAGTGACAAGATCACGGTACGCTGAGGCCGTCCGCAGCGTCGCGATCTGACGCTTTGTCGTGCTGGGCCTCGGGATTCCCGAAGAGCAGCCATGCCTCGCCGGCGAGCAGCAGGATCCACAGCGTGCCGCCGGTACCCCCGAGCAGCCAGTCAGCGGTGGCGATGGTCGGTACCGAGCCCACCGCAGCAATGGTCAGCCAGGCAGGTGGGCAGCGACGGCCGACCCGGGTCGGCTCACCCGCGCCGCCCGGCCCGGGTTCACCAGCCCGCACGCGCGGGCCCCGCCAGGCGTGCGACAGCAGCAGAGCCAGGCCGAGTCCGAACGCCAGTACGCCCAGCACGCCGCCCCGGCGCAGCGCCGCGACCGCGGCGTTGTCCGTGGTCAACTTGAGCCGCTGCTCGCCGGGCTTCGTCCCGTCATCGGCGCGCTGCACCACCGCGCGGGAGGTCCTGGCGTCGCCGAAGAGCCGCTCAGCCCAGCCGGCGTGTACCCACTCGACACCGACAGCGCGCCAGGTGTCGGTACGGCCGCTGGCCAGCCCGGCGTCGGAGTACCGGTCCTGGAACAGGAAGCCCTGGCCCCCGGAGAGCACGAGGATCAGCGCCAGCACCACGAACGGCTGCGCGGCGGCCAGCCACGGCCGGCGGTACCCGGGCAGCCGGTCGCGGTGCCGCCAGAGCAGGTACCCGTGCAGCGCCGCAGCCGCCCCGAAGTAGACGAACCCGGTCCGGGAGTTGCTCTCGTAGATCACGAAGCCGGCGAGCCCGGTGACCGCGAGCCGTTGGTACAGCGCGAAAGCCGGGTCGGCACCGATCCGGATCGCGACGACCACGGCGATCAGGGCGAGCGAGTTCGGGTGGTACAGCAGCCACGCCCCGCCCCAGAACCGGTGCTCCATGTCCCGGCCCCACTGGCCGGCGGGCACCACGTGCAGCGCGGAGAAGAGATTGCCCGAGCCCGAGAGCAGCAGCGCCGCGATGGCGAGCAGGAAGGCTCCGGCGATACCCACCGAAAGGTCCCGCCCCGGTCGGTCACCCGTTCCTCGGCCCGCTCCGCCCGGCCCCCGGAGTCCGTCGCGCACGTCGCGCACGGCGGCCGGCCGCCCGCGCACGCCGGCCAGTACGGTGAGCGCGGCGAGGGTGAAGACGCCGGCGTACGCCACCCGCTGACCCGCGACGACCAGGTGCCCGACGAGCAGCGCCCCGACGATACCCAGCAGCCAGTAGGACAGGCCCAGCCAGGCGCTGCCCAGCCTCGGCAGCGGGCGCAGGTGGCTCAGCCACGGCCAGCTCCAGCAGAGGAACACCACGCCCTCGACCGCGAGCACGGTCCAGACCACCGCGCCGCGGTCGAGGTACGTCCAGCTCAGCGTGCCGGCCAGGACGAAAAAGCCGCCGGTGACCAGGCCGCGCAGGCTCAGTCCGGGCAGGCTGGCCGCGAGCAGCGCGACAGCGGCCGCGAGCGCCCCTGCCGGCAGGGCCCGGGCTGCGGTCGCCGGACTGCCGGTCAGCGCGTACTGCACGGCAGCGGTGAGCAGGGCCACCGCCGCGATGACCGTGACGCCGGCCGCGCGGTGGTGTCCGGCGAAGGCGTGGACCGGGTACCGGTACCTCATCCGCGGGCCACCTGGGTGTAGATGTCGATCAGCCGCTGGGTGAGCAGTTCGGGGGTGAACATGGTCTCGTACCGCTGGCGGGCAGCTCCGGCGAGTGCCGCCGCGCCCGCGTGCGCCGTCTTCAGCCCGGCGGCCAGCGCGGCCGGCTCCGGCTCGACGACCCAGCCGGCCGCAGTTGCCGGGGAGTCGGTGCCGAGCAGGTACGGGATGCCGCCCATCGCGGTACCCAGCACCGGCCGGCCGTGGGACAGCGCCTCGATCACGATGGTCGGCAGCACGTCGTGCCAGGTCGAGGCCACCACCACGCAGCCGGCCGCACGGATCTCGGCCCGTACCGCCGCAGCGTCCAGCGGGCCGAGGTAGCTGACGTCGGAGCGTCGCGCGGCCGCGGTCTCGGCGAGCTGCCGCAGCGGCCCGTCACCGGCGATCCGCAGCGTGCCCAGTTCACCGAGGCCGTGCCGGCTCCAGGCGTCCAGCAGCAGGCCGAGCCCCTTCTCGGCGGAGAGCCGGGCAGCGAAGAGGAACCCGTTGCCGGGCCCGGCCGGCGGGGGCCCCGGGTCGGGTATCGCGTTGGGCTTGACCACGATCCGATCGGCCGGGATACCGTACTCGCGCAGGTGCGCGGCCACCCCGTCGGTGAGCGCGACGAACAGGTCCACGCTGCGCCAGGTGCCCCGGTGCAGGGCGAGGGTCGTCGCCATCACGGCGCTCTGGGCGCGGGAGTCGCGGTAACAGGCGTGCCGGATCGCCGGCAGCGCGAAGCGCCGGCCCTGGCACTCCTGGCAGATCTGCCCGTCGCGGAAGTACAGCCCCGGGGCGCAGACCTGCCGGTAGTTGTGCACGGTCTGCACGACCGGTACCCCGTGGGCGTGCGCGGTACGCACCACCCAGGGCGAGAGCAGCGGGTACGGGTTGTGCAGGTGCAGCACGTCCGGCCGCTCGGTACGCAGCAGTGCGCCGAGTTCCCGCTGTGCTGCGCCGTTGTAGATCGGGGAGAGCGGCAGCAGCGCCTTCTGTACCGGCCCGAGCGCGGCGATCTCGTCGGAGCTGCGTAGGAACGGCAGCACCGTCACGCCGGCCGCCCGCAGTTGGGCGATCTCGGCGTCGACGATCGTGTTCTCCCCGGACGGCTGCGCCGAGACGTACCGGTTGTGGGCAACGACAACCTTCATGGCGAGCCGAGCCTACGGCAGACTGGTGGACATGCCTGAGCTGCCCGAGGTCACCGCGCTTGCCGAGTTCCTCCGGGAACGGGCGGTCGGCAGGCGGATCGAGCGGGTCGAGGTGGCCGCGATCAGCGTGCTGAAGACCTACGACCCGCCGGTCACCGCGGTGGCTGGTCGGCAGGTCACGGGTACCGCCCGACATGGCAAGTTCCTCGACGTGATCATCGGCGGTGACGGCGACGGTGGGCGTGCGGGCGCCGCCGATGGTGGCCGCGGGGGTCCGGGTCCGCAGGGCCCGCTGCATCTCGTGGTGCACCTGGCCCGGGCCGGCTGGCTGCAGTACCGGGAGGCGTTCTCCGCCGGTACCCCGCTCAAGCCCGGCAAGGGGCCGATCGCGCTGCGGGTACGCCTCGATGACGGCTCCGGCTTCGACCTGACCGAGGCGGGTACCCAGAAGAAGCTGGCCGCGTACCTGGTCAGCGATCCGGCACTGGTCCCCGGGGTGGCCAAGCTCGGGCCGGACGCGCTGGCCGCGGACCCGGCGATCTTCGCCGAACGGCTGCGCTCGCGCCGCGGCCAGCTCAAGGGGGTACTCACCGACCAGTCGGTGCTGGCCGGGGTCGGCAACGCGTACTCCGACGAGATCCTGCACGCGGCCAGGCTCTCCCCGTTTGCGCTGACCGACAAGCTCACCGACGAGGCGATGACCCGGCTGTACTCCGCGACCCGGGCGGTACTCGCCGACGCGGTGCAGCGCAGTGTCGGCCAGCGCGCGGCCACCCTCAAGTCGGAGAAGCGCTCCGGTCTCGCGGTACACGCGCGCACCGGACTGCCCTGTCCGATCTGCGGCGACACCATCCGCGAGGTCTCCTTCGCCGACTCCAGCCTGCAGTACTGCCCGACCTGCCAGACCGGCGGGAAGCCGCTGGCGGACCGGCGGCTGTCGAAACTCGTCCGGTAGCGCCTCCCGAGAGGGTGGCGACGGCCGACGGCGTCCCCATTGCGGATCGACGTGGGTGATCGCTACAGTTCGGCGACCCGAGCCACCTCTCATCACGGGGAATCAATATGCGTAGGTTGCGACTGTTCGTCGCCTGTATCCTCGCGGGCGCCGGTGCGCTGGTGCTCCCCGCCAGCCAGGCCAGTTCGGCCCCGACCGCCCCGTACGACGCCTTCGTCCTCGATTACGGCGCCACGCACTACGTGCTCGACCCGAGCAACGCGGACTTCTTCCTGAACCCGTACGCCGAGAACGAGGACCAGCTGATGGTCACCCCGAAGGGGGCCTGCTGTCCTCTCACCACCCGGATCGCGCCGCCGACCGGACAGACCTGGAGCGTGGGTACCTTCACCACACGGCTGGTCGCGGACGCGACGCGCGCCGGGTTCTGGCCCCCGGTGCAGATCGTCGGCAGCTGCTCCGAGATGCTCGGCTCGATGACCATTCACGAGGTGCACGTCATCCCGGGCACCAAGCACGTCGATGTGCTGGCGCTGACGTACGAGGCTCCGCACTGCCCGGGCGACACCGGCCCGAAGGGCGAGGTCCGCTGGCACTCCAGCGTCGGCTACACCGCCGCGGGGCAGACGGCTGCGGATCTCAGCTTCGGCCTCGCGGACATCGACGCCACCACGCCCGCGCAGACGGTGACGCTCGTCAGCGGCGGTAGCAACACGCTCAACCTCGGCCAGGCGACGATCACCGGTGCCAACGCCGGCCTGTTCTCGATCTCCGCGGACACCTGCTCGAACACCTCCCGCACGTACCCCGGGCCGGCCTGCTCGATCAGCGTCACGGCCCACCCCACAGCCAGCGGCGCCTTCTCGGCGACCCTGGTGATCCCGGACAACACGGCGGCCGGTCAGCGCAGCGTCGGGCTGAGTGGTGTCGCCAATCCGAGCGCCGAAGGCACCTACCGCCCGGTGACGCCGGAGCGGCTGCTGGACACCCGGACCGGCAACGGCGCCCCCACCGGACCATTGGGTGCGGGCGGCACGCTGCAGCTGCAGGTGACCGGACGGGGTCTGGTACCGGCGAGTGGGGTCTCCGCGGTGGTGCTCAATGTGACCGCGACCGAGCCGACCGCCGCCAGCTACCTGACGGTGTACCCGGCGGGGGTGGCCCGGCCAACCGCGTCGAACCTGAACTTCACGCCCGGCTGGACCGGCGCGAACTTCGTGACAATCGCGGTCGGTACTGGCGGAATAGTTGACATCTACAACAACGCCGGGAACGTCCACGTCATCGCCGACGTGGTCGGTTACTACGCCGGCGCCCAGTCGGGTCTGGCAGTAGCTGGTCAGTTTGTGCGGACCACTCCGCAGCGGCTGCTGGACACCCGGGCCCCGGACTTCGGCGGGCCACTGCTCGACGGCGATTGGGTGGTGCTGGGGGTCGACTACGGCGCGGCGGCCAACCCGCACATCAAGGCGTTGGCGGTCAACGTCACCGCGGTGGACCCGACCGCACCGGGGTACCTCACCACCTGGAACGGCCAGGGCAGCGTGCCGAACACGTCGACGCTGAATTTCGTCCCGCACACCATCGTGCCGAACCTGGCCGTGGTGCCGGTCGCCCCGTGCGCCAACAACCTGATCTGCGCGGGCCTGCCGGCGATCGGCATCTACAACGGCTCGGGGGGTAGCACCCACGTGGTGGTGGACATCTTCGGCTTCTACGACGACGCCACCCTCGCCGGCGGGCTGCGCTTCCAGCCGATCACCCCGACCCGCATCGTCGACACCCGTACCGGGCTGGGCGTACCGGGCGCGCTGGGTCAGGGCGCTACCGCCACGGTCACCACGCCGGGCGCGATCGCCGGGAGCAGCACGCAGGCCTTGGCGCTCAACGTCACCGCGGTCGCTCCGAGCGCGGCGACGTACCTGAGCGTGTGGCCGGCCGGGGCCGGGTCGGTCCAGCCCACGGTGAGCAACCTCAACCCCGCCGCTGGGCAGATCGTGCCCAACGGGGTGTACGCCGGAATCGGCCCCAGCAAGCAGTTCAACGTCTACAACAACGCCGGCACCCTGCACCTGGTGGTGGATGTCTGCGGCACCTTCGTCACCCCGGCCAGTTCGCCGTCGGTGCAGGGCATCCGGGCCACCAGCCCGGCGCCCCCGCCCGTGTACACCGCCACCGGCACGTCGGCGAACCGCCGGCGCTGATCGGCGAATCACGGCGCCACCAGGGCACCTGCCCCGGTGGCGCCGTGGCCCGGCCGGAGGTTTACCTGCGGACGGGTGTCTCAGCGTGGGAGTAGGCGCCCTACCCTGACGGGGTGCGTGACATCCACCCGCGTCGGGTCTTCTGGCTGGCGTTCGCCGCGTTCTTCTTGATGAGCGCGGCGTGGGCGGTCGCGATGCCGGTCAACGGCACGTACGACGAGAAGCACCACATCGTCCGCGCCTACGCCGTGGCGCACGGCGACTGGTTCCCGGCCGAGCCGGCGACCGAGCGCACCGGCTTCGGCAACGAGGGGTTCGAGGTGCCGGCGAGCCTGCTCCCCGGTGAGGTGGACTGCGCCTGGTTCCCCAAGCCCCCGAAGCCGGCGTCCTGCCAGGTTCCGGTCACCGACCGCAGCCCGATCCTGGTCTCCAGCAACGTTGCCCGGTACAGCCCGGTCTACTACCTGGCCGTGGGGCTGCCGTTGCTGGCCTGGCCGGACGCCACCGGCATTCTGATCGGCCGGCTGATCTCGGTGCTGCTCTGCGCGTTGCTGCTGGCCGCCGCGGCGAGCAGCGCGGCGCGGCTGGGCCGGTTGGTGCTGGCCGGCGTGGTGCTGGTGGCCACCCCGATGGTGATCAACCTGGCTGGCTCGATCAACCCGAACGGGGTCGAGATCGCCGCCGGGATCCTCGTCTTCACCACCCTGCTCGCCCTGCTGCGCGCCGGGTCCGAAGGCCCGTCTGGCGGCGGGGCCGGGCTCGACTCGGGGGCTGGGCTCGGCGCCGGGGCCGGGCTCGACGAGCCCGCCATCCGCCGGCTGCTGCTGCTCACCGGCGTCGCGGTGGCGGTGCTGCTCACCGTGCGCCAGCTGGGGCCGCTGCTGCTCGCGGTCGATGTGGCGGCCTGTGCGGTCCTGGCCCGGCCGGGCCGGCTTCGGGCACTGTGCCGGCTCCGGGCCGCGCGCTGGATCCTCGGCGTACCGCTGCTCGTCGGGACTGTCTTCTTCGGGTACTGGACAGTGGCCTCCGGTATCGGCGACATCAAGCCGATGGCGTGGAACGCGCGCCACGGCACAGCCGGTGAACTGCTGCACCAGATCTATGCCGAACGGGTGGAGTTCTACCTGCATCAGCTCGTCGGCCAGTTCGGGTACGGCGAGACGACGATCTCCGATTACGCCATCGACGCCTGGTACGCGCTGTGGGCCCTGCTCGTGCTGCCCGCGCTGCTCTGGGCCGGTTGGCGGGTGCGCCTGGTCCTGGCCGGCCTGGCGGCGTTCAGTGCCGCGCTGCTGCTCGGGCTGGAGCTGCACTTCGCGCCGCTGGTCGGCTGGACCCAGCACGGCCGGTACGTGCTGCCCGCCGCTGTCGGCATGGTGCTCGTCGCCGCGGCAGCGGCGAGCGGTGGGCGCAGTGCCGCGGCAGCGGCGAGGGAGGCGCTGGCCGGGCAGCGGTGGTTCGCGGTCGGGCTGGCCGCCGCCACGGTGCCGTTGCATGGTTATGCGTTAACCCGGGTAATGACCCGGTATCAGATCGGCATCGACGCCCCGCTGAACCCGTTGCACGGCTCGTGGCTGCCGCCCGGGGGTCCGCTGCTGCCGTTGGCGCTGCTGGCGTTGGGTCTGGTCGCCCTGGTCACGCTGGTCGCCGTGGGGCCAGGCAGCCGATCACCCGAGGGTTGGTCGGCGGGCCCCGTCACCGGGTCGGAGGCGTCAGCTGACCGAACGACCAGCGGGCCTGATCGTACGGTGGACGGGGCTCCGGACAACGACGCGGACCTCTCGACAACGAACCCGGCCACGCACTAGTGTCAGCCGGTCGTCACCTCCCGACCGTTACCCCATGGCACACTGAGGGGCGTCGTGAATACTTTGGTCGCCGCAGGGGCGATATCGGTACCCATCAACGTGGGTGAGCTGTGAGCGCGGGCGGGTCATGCACCGGTCGAGCGATGCTCCGCGGGCGTACCGGCTCGTGAACGCCCCCGGCACCGACTGCCCGGTCGTGGACTCCGCGGTCGTGGCGCGGAAGGACCGGCGGAGGTGACCGCGAGCCTGCAGCGCTCGACCTCAACCCGGCACGGCTCCGCGCGGCGGAGCACGTCGCTGGGGGATCTCGACAGCTTCGAGATCCTCCCGGACGCCGCCCCGCAGGCCCCCAATGGTGTGCCCCGCTCCTCCTGGCTACGCAGCCGTCGGCGGGCCTCGACCTGGCACCGGCCGTACACCCTGCTCCTGGTGACGACCGACTACTGTGCCGCGGCGTTCGCCAGCTTCACCGCGATCGCCAACCTGGACAAGGCGCAGTCCGGGTTCAAGGACCACCCCGGTCTGTTCGCCGTGGTGGCCTACCTTCTGCTGCCGCTGGGCTGGCTGGTGGTGCTGTGGACCCAGGGCGCGTACGACCGGCGGTACCTCGGTGCCGGTACCGACGAGTTCAAGCGGGTGGTCCGGGCGTCCTGGACGGTCGTGGCGATCGTCGCCTTCGCGGCCTTCGCCTTCAAGGCCGAGGTCTCCCGGCTCTCCGTCGGCGTGGCCCTGATCGGCGCGTTGGCCTACATCGTCCTGCTGCGCTACCTGCTGCGGCACGGGCTGTACCTGCTGCGCGCGCAGGGCCGGGCCAACCACCGGCTGCTGCTCGTCGGCACGCTGCCCGAGACGCTTGAGGTGCACGCCGCGATCACGCGCAACCGGCAGGCCGGGCTGGTCCCGGTCGGCATCCACGCCACCGAGGGGTACGCCGGGCTCACCGGGCACGACCTGCCGGTGCCGCTGTACGCCGGGCGGGACATTGCCGCGCTGGTCCACGAGATCGGTGCGGACACGATCGCGGTCTGTGGTTCGGCCAGCGCCGAGCCCGGTGAGCTGCGCCGCCTCGCGTGGCAGCTGGAGGGTACCGGCGTCGATCTGGTGGTGGCTCCGCAGTTGACCGACATCGCCGGCCCCCGGGTGCACATCCGTCCGGTGGAGGGCCTGCCGCTGCTCTATGTGGAGGAGCCGACCCTCTCCGGAGTCGCCTGGCTCGCGAAGAACGTGCTCGACCGGGTGGTGGCGCTGCTCGGACTGGTGATCCTGCTGCCGCTGTTCCTGCTGGTCGCGCTCGTCATCAAACTCTCCGACCGCGGTCCGGTCTTTTTCCGCCAGCGACGGTTGGGCCGGGAGAGCGGCACGTTCCGGGTCTGGAAGTTCCGCACCATGTACGGCGACGCTGAGGACCGGCTCGCCGCCCTGGTCGACCAGAACGAGAGCGACGGACTGCTTTTCAAGATCCGTAACGATCCGCGGGTCTTCCCGTTCGGCCGGTTCCTGAGGGCCAGTTCGCTGGACGAGCTGCCGCAGCTGATCAACGTGCTGCTCGGCGAGATGTCGCTGGTCGGCCCGCGCCCGCTGCCGGTCGAGGACGGCGACTTCCTCGGCGATGTGCGCCGCCGGCTGCTGGTCCGCCCCGGCATCACCGGGCTGTGGCAGGTCTCCGGCCGTTCCGACCTCTCCTGGGACGACGCGGTACGCCTCGATCTGTATTACGTGGACAACTGGTCGCTCGTGCTGGACCTGCACACCATGTGGCGCACGGTCGCCGTGGTCTTCCGCGGCCGCGGCGCGTACTGACCCCCAAACAGGGGTCACTCCAGCCCGTCCGCGGCTATCGACGCGATTCTCTGTGGCTACCTACAATTCGTTCGTGCCACGGGGGATTCGTGGCTCAGACATTCCCACCTTCGGTAAGGGAGTCTGATGCACAACGAATGTTGCCTGCCGTTCGGCGGTGCTCGCGACTGCGGCAGCAGTGCAGTTCCGATGGCACACGTGGCAGAGAAGCCGACATCGATGTGCTGTGGGCGGTCCGCTCAACCGCACGGGGTGTCCTGTTGCCGCTCGGTCGTCGTGTGCGGATGGACACATTCCGGCGCAATGCGTCACGAGAGAGTCGAGAGGGAGCTAGATGAAGAGGTTACGGTTCATGCGGGCCGCGGTGGTGGCCCTGGTGGCCGCCGGGTCCCTGTTGGTCTTCGCGCCAGCGGCTTCGGCGCGACCGGGGGAAATGGCATGCCGAAACGGGTTGCCCGGTGGCAACCTGTGCATCAAGCAGACAAATAACGGCTACAACGTCTCCTTCTTCAATACGGGCGTGAATAGCACCGTGGACTTCAATCTGTATGTCCGCGACGGGATCTGGAATTACTCGTATGGCGATGGCGGCGCATTCAGCTCCCGTACATGGCAGTACAACTCGTATTTCTTCGCCGTCGGGTACAAGGACTCGGCGTATGCGTGCGCGTACTCCAGGGACTACAAGTTCGCGCCCATCTGTACGCCGGTTCTCTTGGGGCGTTACTAGATCTTGTCGTACCCCAAGTCCACCGGGAAGCCGGTACCGAGAACCTTGATCCTCCACAGGTTGTTCACAACGTGAGCTGACCGCCTCCACGGCCGATCAATAGAGTGCCCGGGTATGAGCCAACGGCGGGTACTGGTCGTCGAGGACGAACGGACGATCGCGGAGTCGGTCGCGGCCCGGCTGCGGGCTGAGGGGTTCGCGGTCGACCTCGCCCATGACGGCCCGGGCGCGGTGGCCACCGCCCGCGCGGTCCGCCCCGACCTGGTCGTCCTCGACGTGATGCTGCCCGGGTACGACGGGCTCGAAGTGTGCCGCCGGATCCAGGCGGAACGCCCGGTGCCGGTGCTCATGCTCACCGCGCGCGACGACGAGACCGACCTGCTGGTCGGGCTGGCCGTCGGCGCGGACGACTACCTGACCAAGCCGTTCTCCATGCGCGAGCTCGCGGCGCGGGTACACGCCCTGCTGCGCCGGATGGACCGCTCCGCCGCTGCGAGCCGCGAAGGTGTCGCGGCTGCGCCGCCGATCGCCATCGGCGATCTGGAGATCAATCGCGCCGAACGCCGGGTCCGCCGCGGCGGCGTCGAGGCGCATCTGACCCCGACCGAGTTCGACCTCCTGGTCCACCTCGCGAGCCGCCCACGCACCGTCCTGCCCCGGGAACGGCTGCTCGCCGAGGTCTGGGGCTGGGCCGACGCTTCGGGGACGCGCACCGTCGACAGTCACATCAAGGCGCTGCGCCGCAAGCTCGGCGCCGACGTGATCCGTACGGTGCACGGCGTCGGCTACGCCCTGGAGGTACCGGAGTGAAAGCGTTGCTGCTGCGGCTCTTCGACGCGCTGCCGCGCCCGCTCGACCCGGTACGTTCGATCAAGCTGAAGCTCGGCATCCTGATCATCTGCTCGGGCGCGGCCGGCCTGGGCGTCTTCTACCGCGGCATCGGCTGGCTGCCCCCGTGGACGTCGATAACAGCGATCAGCCTGGCCCTGTTCACCTCGCAGATCCTGGCGCACGGCACGACCGCCCCGTTGCGCCAGATGACCGCCGCGGCCCGGGCGATGGCCCGCGGCGACTACACCCGCCGGGTCCGCGCCACCTCCCGGGACGAGGTGGGCCAGCTGGCCCTGGCGTTCAACCAGATGGCGGCCGACCTCGCCGCGGCCGACCGGCAACGGCGCGAGCTGATCGCGAACGTGTCGCACGAGCTGCGTACCCCGATCTCCGCCCTGCAGGGGGTACTGGAGAACCTGGTGGACGGGGTCTCGGCCGCCGACCCGGCAACGCTGCGCACGGCGCTGGCCCAGACCGAGCGCCTCGGGCGGCTCGTGACCGAGCTGCTCGACCTGTCCCGGATCGATGCCGGGGTCGCGCCGCTGCAGTGTGCCGACGTCCCGCTCGCCGACCTGCTGGCCGAAGCGGTGGCCGAGGCCGAGGTGGCGGCCGCCGTCGCGGACCGGCGGGTCGTCTTCGTCACCGAGGTACACCCGGGACAAGCCGTCGGGTACGCCGACCGCGAGCGGCTGTTGCAGGTGCTGGTGAACCTGCTCGACAACGCCACCCGGCACAGCCCACCGGGCGGCACGGTCACCGTGACCGCGGGTACCTCAACCGCCGGCCTGTCGATCGTGGTTGCCGACCAGGGCCCGGGGATCTCCGCCGAGGAGCGGCACCGGGTCTTCGAACGCTTCACCCGTGGGGAACGCGCCACCGGCGGCGGTACCGGGCTGGGGCTGGCCATCGCCCAGTGGGTGGTGCAACTGCACGGCGGCACGATCGCGGTCATCGACCCGGCCGAGGCCGACCCCCCCGGCTGCCGGATCCGGGTCTCGCTGCCCGGTCGGGAACGCTTGTCCGCCGCGACCCCCACCCTGGAGCGCACTGATGACTGAAGTCCCGAGCCGCGAACCCGAGCAGCCCGAGCAGCCCGAGCAGCCCGAGCTACCGGTGCCGCTACGCCCATCGTCGCCTTTTCCGGAAGGCCACGAGGCCGACGACGACCGGTGGCGGAACTGGCAACAATCGCCGGCACGCCCACCACTGCTACGCCCACCGCTGCCACGCCCACCGTCACCTTTCCCGGCCGATCGTTGGGACCGGCCTGGGCGGTCCGCCGGTTGGGCCGTCCTCGCCACAGCCGTGATCACCGGTGTCGTCGCCGCAGGCACCCTGCCGCTCACCGGGCCCGGACTCGGCTGGCTGCTCACCGGCGCGGCGCTCGTCGGAGCCTGGATCGTCGGTGCGGTGACCCGCCGGGCGCGCCACACCGCGCCGGGCAACACCGCGCCGGACAGCGCCACGGCCCCGGACGCGGCGACGACTCCGCAGATCGTCGGGAAACCGCGGCGGGGCAACCTCGTCGGGACGCTGGTCCGGTACGCCTGGGCGGCGGCTGCGCTGGCGCTGCTCTCGGTCGGCGTACTGCGCGCCGCCGGTTGGTTCTTCACGCTCTGTCTGCTGGTCGCGCTCGTCGCCGGCGTGCAGGCGCTCGCGGGCGGGCCCGCGGTCCGCGGGATGGTGCTCAGCTTCTTCGCGGTACCGGTCGGCGCGGTTCGTTCGGTGCCCTGGGCGGTACGGGGGGCGCTCCGGCTGCGTACCACCGGCGCCAGCGGCCTCGCGACGCTGCGGCTGCTGCTCTCGTTGGGCGTCGCCGGGCTGCTGCTGGTGGTCTTCGGGGTGCTCTTCGCCAGTGCCGACCCGGCCTTCGCTGACCTGGCCAGCAGGGTACTGCCGACGCTGGACCTCGTCGACCTCCTCCGCTGGATCTTCCTGCTCCCGGCGTTCGGTTTCGCCGCAGTCGTGGCGGCCTACTTCGGGGCGGCGCCACCGGAGATCGACGACGTCGTTGACGGCGAGCGCCGATCGCTGCGCCTGCTGGAGTGGGCGTTGCCGGTCCTGCTGCTCGACCTGTTGTTCGCGACCTTCGTCGCGGTACAGCTGACGGTGCTCTTCGGCGGGCGGCGGTACGTGCTCGGCGTCGGTGGGCCGAACTACGCCGAGTACGCCCGCGGCGGCTTCTGGCAGTTGCTCGTGGTGACGCTGCTGACCCTGGGGGTACTGGCAATCGCGGCGCGCGCGGCGTCCCGGCGTACCCGGGCCGACCGGTTGTGGGTACGGGTGCTGCTCGGTGTGCTGTCCGGGCTCACGCTCGTCATCGTCGCCTCCGCGGTGCGGCGGATGGCACTCTACGAGGAGGCGTACGGGTACAGCCGGCTGCGGCTGCTGGTCAGCGCCGTGGAGTTGTGGCTCGGGCTGCTGTTCGTTCTCGTGCTCGTGGCCGGAGTGCGGCTGCGCGGCCGATGGCTGCCGCGGGCGGTGCTCGGTACCGCGGTCGCGGGGCTGCTCGGGCTGGCCGTGCTGAATCCGGACCGGTTCATCGCTGAGCAGAACGTGGCCCGCTACGAGCGGATCCACCGGATCGACCTGGAGTACCTGTCCCAGCTCTCCGCTGACGCGGTACCCGCGCTCGACCGGCTCCCCGACGTGCTCCGCCCGTGCGCGCTCGGCCAGATCGCGGCGGACCTGGAACAGGACAGTGACAGCTGGCACAGCTACAACCTGGGCCGGGCCCGGGCCCGCCAGATCCTCAAGGCGGCGCCGGTGTGGCACGCCGACGCCGCCCGGCAACCCGCGCCGACCTGTGTCGCACCGCTGTAGTGGCGGAAGAGCAGTATGAGCGGGTGACGATCCACTCGTCGGACCCGTTCGCGACTCCGGAGCCGCTGCGCTCCCCGGTACGCCGGCTGCGTGGCCGGCTGCCGGCACCGGTGACGCTCTGGACGGCGCAGTACCCCGACGGCCGTTCCGCGGGCCTGACCGTCTCCTCGATGCTGGTCGCCGACGGCGAGCCGGGCCGGATCGTGGGGCTGCTCGACGACGAGTCCGACCTGTGGCCGGCGCTGCGCGAGTCGGGCAGGTTCGCGGTCACCGTGTTGACCTCGGCGGATCGCCAGCTCGCGGACCGCTTCGCCGGCCTGCTGCCCGCTCCGGGCGGCCTTTTCCGGGGGTACGGGTGGGAGCCCACCAGCCACGGGCCGGTACCCGCCGGACGGGGTACCTGGGTCGGTTGTCGGCTCGACGCGTCACGTCCGCTGGGCTGGGCGCTGCTGGTCGAGGCGACGATCGAGCGAATCGAGCTCGGTACCGGCGAAGCGGCCGCCTCGCCGCTGCTGCACCACCGGGGCCGCTACCGCGAGCTCGACACCAGCGGATGAGCATGGCGCCAGCCGTCGAGCCGGCGCTGTCGAGCACCGGGCCCTGCCGCGGCGCAGCCGGGACGACAGATCGCTAGGCTGGGCCCATGACGGTCGCGCAGCGTTACGGCGAGGGTCACCGGATCCTGGTCACCGGTGGCGCGGGCTTCCTCGGGTCGTTCCTGGTCGATGCACTGCTCGCGAGGGGTGCCGCTGTTGTCGCCGTGGACAACTTCGCGACCGGCGCCAAGGAGAACGTCGAGCACCTGTCCGGTCACCCTCGGTTCACACTCGTCGATGCGGATGTCTGCGAGCCGCTGCCGGCGGAGCCGGCGTTGGTGGCCCGGTTCGACGCGGTCCTGCACTTCGCCTCGCCGGCCAGCCCCACCGACTTCGCCCAGATCCCGATCGAGATCCTGCGGGTCGGCTCGGTGGCCACGCTGAACCTGCTCGCCCGCGCGCACGCCGACGGCGCCCGGTTCATCATGGCCTCCACGTCCGAGGCGTACGGCGACCCGTTGGTACACCCACAGCCGGAGACGTACTGGGGCAACGTCAACCCGGTCGGCCCGCGCAGCGTGTACGACGAGGCGAAGCGCTTCTCCGAAGCGGCCACCATGGGCTACCACCGCCGCTACGGGCTGGACGTTGGCATCGTACGCATTTTCAATAGTTTCGGGCCCCGGATGCGACCGGACGACGGGCGGGCCATCCCGACCTTCATCGCCCAGGCGCTGCGCGGCAAGCCGATCACCGTGCACGGCACCGGTGCGCAGACCCGGTCGATCTGCTACGTCGACGACCTGGTCCGCGGGATCCTCGCCTTGCTGGACTCCGGCGAGGTCGGCCCGATCAACTGCGGCACCGAGTACGAGCTGTCCATGCGTGAGCTGGCCGAGACGATCGTGCGGCTGACCGGCAGCACGTCGACGGTCACCTATACCGAGCGGACCGCCGACGACCCGGAGCGCCGTCGGCCGGATCTTTCCCGGGCCCGGGAACTGCTGGGGTACTCCCCCGAGGTGCCGCCCGAGGAGGGCCTGCGCCGCACCATCGAGTATTTCGCCGGGCGCGGCTGAGCTGACTCCCGGGTTTGTGCCGCGTCGACGTGGCACCCGACAGCTGTCGCGTCAACTTCGTACCCTGGGGGACATGCCCACTACGACCCCACCCAGCGGCCGCTCGACCGGACGGGCCTCGGTGCCCGGAGCGATCGCGCCACCCGGTGCGGTTCAGGGTCGGGCACCTGTGTCGTCGTCCATCGAGGTGGGTCGGCTCCGCCGGGCCCCTGGTGGATCCGGCGGAGCCGGTGCCGGTGCGCCTGGTGGCGGACCCGGTGGGCCGGCTGGCCCGCGGCGCCCGGGCCGTCCCGGGCGCGATGACCAGCCCGTCTATCGCGCCAGGCCACGTCCCCGCTGGGGCCGGATCGCGTTGGTCGTCTTCCTGGGGTTGCTGCTGATCGGCGGCGTCGCGTTCGGCGCCGGTGCGTGGTATCTGCACAGCCTCGATGCCGGGATCGCCAAGCAGGACCCGTTCGCGCAGATCACCGGTGGGCGTCCGGTGAAGGCGGTGGACGGGGCACTGAACATCCTGGTACTCGGCACCGACTCGCGGGACCCGGACGCCCGCAACGCTGAGGGGCGCACCGACACGATCATCCTGTTGCACGTCACGGCCAGCCACGACAAGGCGTACCTGATCTCGATCCCCCGCGACCTGCGGGTGTACATCCCCAAACAGGGCGATGCCGGTGACGCCACCACAAAGATCAACGCAGCGTACTCCTGGGGCGGCTTGTCGCTCGTGGTCCAGACGGTCGAGAAGTTCACCGACGTCCGGATCGACCACGTCGTCCTGATCGACTTCGGCGGCTTCCAGCAGGTGACCGATGCGCTGGGCGGCGTGGACCTGGACATCGAGCAGGACATCACCTCGATCCACCAGCCGTTCCGGCACTTCACCCGGGGCCGCCAGCACCTCAACGGCGCCGAAGCGCTGGACTACTGCCGCCAGCGCTACCAGTTCGCCGAGGGCGACTTCGCCCGGGTCCGTCACCAGCAACAGTTCCTCAAGGCGCTGATCGACAAGGCGGCCAGCGGGGGTACCTTGACCAACCCGTCCAAGCTGGACAATTTCCTGAAGTCGGTCGCGAAGTCGATGACCGTGGACAAGGACTTCTCGCTCACCGACACGGCCTGGCAGTTCCACGGCATCCGTAGTTCGGACCTGACCTTCCTGGTCAGCCCGAACCTGGGCAGCCAGGAGATCAACGGCGAGAGTTTCGTGATCTCGGACAAGCCCAGGGCGCTGGCCCTGTACGAGGCAGTGGGCAAGGACACAGTCGCCGACTGGATAGCCCACAACGCGTCGGCATCGCCCGCGGTGGGCCGCTGATCGGCCGGTGTCCGGCGGTTGGCGGCGCCCGCTGCGCAACGTAACGTCTTGGTACAGCTTCCGGTCGTGGAGTCCGGTCCGTACAGTGGCACCAAGCCTGCCCCCCGTGATCCGGAGCTTGATGCACGACACCATGAGCCGGCGGTCGACCGCTGGTGCGGCGACCACGGAGAGCGACATCGACACCGACGCCCCTGCCAAGCCCAAGCGGCGCGGCCGTTCATCGCGGCTCGGTGGACGGGATCCGTGGTGGGCCCGGCTCCTGGTGATTTTCGGGGCGCTGCTGATGGTGGGCAGCGGTGTGGCGGTCGCGGCGGCGAACATCCTCGCCGACCTACTCAACAAGTCGGTTCACCAGGAGAGCCTGCTCCCCGAGGATGACGGCGGTTCCATCGATGGCCCGCTCAACATGCTGCTGATCGGCCTCGACGAGCGTGCGGACAATCCGGCAGCAGGGATCCGGGCCGACTCGATCATCATCGTGCACATCAACGCGACGCATGACCAGGCTTACCTGACCTCGATCCCGCGCGACTCCGAGGTGGACATTCCGTCGTACCCCAAGAACGGGTACGGCGGTGGGCGAGAAAAGATCAACGCGGCCTTCCAGCACGGCAGTGAGAATGGCGGTGGGCGCGACGGAGGCGTCAAGCTACTGATCCAGACGATCAAGCGGCTGGTGCCGGGAATCAGGTTCAACGCCGCGGCGATCGTCAACTTCGACGGCTTCAAGGGGTTGGTGGACGCCCTCGGCGGCGTGCGCATGTGTGTGGACGAGAAGGTCACCTCGATCCACATCGGCTTCGACAAGAACGGCAAGTACGCCAAGCCGTACTACATCTCCCCAGACGGCGTTGTCGGCGATCCCATCTGGGGCGTGACCCCGCAGCAGTACTTCAGAGGCTGCCAGGACATGACCTCCTGGCAGGCGCTGGACTACTGTCGCCAGCGCGAGCTCTTGGAGCTCGAGGACGGCGACTATGGCCGGCAGCGCCACCAGCAGCAGTTCATCAAGGCTGTGATGCAGCAGGCCGTGAAGAAGGGCCTGAGCAATCCAACCAAGATTAAGAGCATCATGAGCGCCGCCGGTGCGGCGTTCACCTTCGACGGCGGCGGCCCCAAGATCGAGGACTGGTTCGTCACTCTCAGAGGCATCAATCCGAACAGCATCGTCATGATCAAGACGAACGCCGGGAAGTACGCCTCGGCGCGGGGCGCCGACGGCTCGTCGGTCGAGATTCTCAGCGAGGACAGCAAGGCGCTGCTGAGAGCGGTCCGCGACGACAAGGTCGCTGACTTCGCCGCGGCCCACTCGGACTGGGTCAGCTCGGACTCCTAAGACCCCCGCGACGCTGGCCGATCCCCCAACTGTGGGCCGTCGCCCGCGCCGGCCGCGTGCCGGGAGACCGCGCATCAGCTGCCTGGGGGGAGGCGCGAGTACCCGTGCTTCAGTCAATGCCTCGTGACGCCACGTCGGCCCCTACCGGGGACGACTGGGTGCTCGCCCGTGCCGCCGCCGCGCTTCTCGCCCAGCAGGTCACGACCGCCCAGCAGGTCACCACCGCTCAGCAGGTTACGACCGTTCCGCTGGTTACGACCGCCCGGCAGGTCACCATCGCTCCGCCGATCGCGGCCGGACCGGAGGATCTGCCGGGCGAGGGTGGTCGGCCGTCCCGGCATCGGCCACAGCACCGGCCCGGCCGGGATCCGTGGGGCCCCCGCCTGCTGGTACTCCTCGGAGCGCTACTGATGCTGCTGGCCGCGGTGGGTACGGTCGCGATCTAGACTTGGCCGGTGCGGTCGGACCCGGTACTGGTCTTCGCCCACCGCGGCTCCTCCCGCGCTCAGCCGGAGCACACTCTCGGCGCCTACCTGCAGGCGATCGAGGAGGGCGCGGACGGGCTGGAGTGCGATGTCCGGCTCACCCGCGACGGGCACCTGGTCTGCCTGCACGACCGGCGACTGGAACGCACCAGCAACGGCCGCGGCACGGTGAGCGCGCACACCCTTGCCGAACTCAGCGAGCTGGACTTCGGCTCCTGGCACCGCGGGCCCACCGGTCCTCGCGGGCCGGGCGGCGGCTCCGGGTCGCACGGTGACTCCGGGCTGGACCGTGGCGCGGATCTGATCTACGAGCGGGTCGGCGACGGCCCGGCCCGCGTCCTCACCCTGGACCGGCTGTTCAACGCGGCATTCGACGCCGGACGGCCGATCCGGCTGCTCATCGAGACCAAGCACCCGACCCGCTACGGGGCCGCCGTCGAGCACCGGTTGGCCGCGATGCTGCACCGGTACGGCCTGCTCGACCCGGCTCCGGACGCCCGGGTACGGGTCACCATGATGTCGTTTTCGGCGTTGGCGGTACGCCGGATGCGCCGGCTCGCGCCGCGGCTGCCGACCGTGATGCTGATCGAGCTGCTCCAGCCGTTGCTGTACCGCGGTCGGCTGCCCTTCGGCGTCACGATCGGCGGGCCCGGGATCGCGCTGCTCCGAGCCCGCCCGGAGCTCGCCCTGCGGCTGCGCGCCCGGGGCTACCCGGTGTACGTGTGGACCGTCAACGAACCCGACGACCTCGACCTTGTCCTGCGGCTGGGTGTGGCCGGCATCATCACCGACCGCCCCGGCTACCTGCGTCGTCGCCTCGGCGAACTCGGCCGGGCTTGACGACCGGGACGTGACGACTGGCGGGGCTTGACGGCCAGGGCAGACTCGCAAGCATGGCCAAGTCGGCGCGGCTCGACCTCGATCCGGTCGTCGCGCTGCTCGATGGATTAGCCGAGCTCGTCGAGCTGGGCAATGCTGGCGTGAGCGGGTTACCCGGAATCCAGCTGACCCTCGATCTGGCCCACTCGGCGACCGGAGCGCTGGGCGGCGTCTTCATCGAGTACACCCCGTCCGGCGGGCGGATCGTGGCGAGTACTCACGACTTCCAGTGGGCGCTCGGACGCCCGGTGCTGCCCACCGACCCGGCGGTGGTCCGGTTGCTGGCCGGGCCGCCGGTGCAGGATCTGCCGGTTGGCGAGCTCAGCGCCGGCGGCCGGCGGCTGCTCGGCGCACACGGGGTGCACCGGGTGATGGTGGCGCTCGCGGTCGACCAGGGCGTGGTGGTGGGCGCGCTGTACCTGGGCTTCGCCGACCAGGCGGGGCACTCCGACGGGTACCAGCGTGGTGTGCTGCGGCTGCTCGCCGCCTGTGCCGCACAGCTGTACCGGGAGAGCGCCGGGCTGCCGGCGTACCCGCACCCGGATGCACTGACGCCGCTGACCCAGGGGCTGGCCGTTGTCGGCCCGGACAGCACGGTGCGCTCGTGGAGCCCGTCCGCGGCCCGGCTGACCGGGCGGAGTTTCGCCGACGTGATCGGTCAGCCGCTGACGTTCCCGGTACCCGCGATCGGGCAGGCGTTGGTGCACCGGCTCGATGCCGGTCGTTGGGTGCGGGCCCGGGCCACCCCGCTGACGGGTACCGACTCGATCGTGGTGACCTTCCGCGAGACCGCGGAGCCCCGCGCCGAGGAGCAGGCCCGGGACCTGTTCATCGCGGTCACCAGCCATGAGCTTCGGACGCCGGTCACGGTGATCCGTGGGTACGCCGACACGCTCGCCGAGCGGTGGGACTCCCTGGACGAGGCGACCCGGCGCGAGGCCGTCTTTGTCGTCGGCCAGCGCGCCCGGGAGCTGGCCCGGCTGGTGGACCGGTTGCTCACCGCGGCGACGGACAATTCGGGGCTCTTCGATCCCGGGCTGGGCACACCATTCGACCTGGCAGACGCGTTGCGCGACGCCGTGGCGGAGCTGAGCGCCGGTCTGCGTTCGGATCTGGACGTGACCCTGCCGGGCGACCTTCCCCAGGCGAATGGCGACCGGTCCAACCTGGCCACGATTCTCACTGAACTGGTCACGAATGCCACCAAGTACTCGCCGGGCGCGGCCGAGGTGGAGCTGACCGCCGGAGCCGACGAGCAGACCGTGTGGTTCAGGGTCGCCGACCGTGGGTCGGGTATCCGACCGGAGCACGTCGAGCAGGCCTTCGAGAGGTTCTGGCAGCTGGACCGGGGTGAGCAGCGGCGCAGCGGCGGCGTCGGGCTCGGGCTGTACCTGGTCAGGCGGCTCGTCGAGCGACAGAACGGTTGGGTGAGCCTCCGTCCGCGCGCCGGTGGCGGTACCGTCGCAGAGGTGCGGCTGCCGCGTGCCGAGTTGAGCGTCGGGGAGGCCTGAGAGGTGTCCACATGGGTCGCCGACAACTCCTGGTGTGTGGTGGTGCCCCACCACGCCAGCGGGGCACGTTTCGCCCGGCACCGGCTGGCTGACGTCCTTGGCGACTTAGTCCCCGCCGACCTGCTCGCCGACTCGATCGCGGTCGTTGCTGAGCTGGTCGGCAACGCGGTCCGGCACGCGGCCCCACTGCCCGGCGGCGTGGTCCGGGTGGCGTGGCAGCTGGGGCTCGGCGGCGCCGTGGAGATCCGGGTGACCGACGGCGGCGCGGAGTCGCCGCCGACCGCGCGGGATGCGGGTACGGACGCCGTCGACGGCCGGGGACTGGCGATCGTGGCTGCGCTCGCCCAGCGCTGGGGAGTCGAGCACGACGGGCTCGGTCAGTGTGTGTGGGCGGCGCTGGGAAACGCGGCTGCGAACACGGTCGTCGAGTGACGCTGTCGGGTAGCCCGGTCGAGTAGCGTCGTCGCCGGGCAGCGAGCCCGCAGTCGCGATCGAAGGGCGGCACCGTGGGCAGGCAGAGCAGGAACTCGCGCCGGCGTATTGACTCCGCTGCGGGCTCCGCCGGCGGGCGGACGAAGGTCCGCGACGTCTTCGTGGCCCGACCGTTCGCTGACCTCACCGACGAGGTGCAGTGGGTCGCGGCGCGGGAGCTGATTCCCGCGGCGACCGCCCCGTTGACGCTTGCCCCGTCGCTCGTTCAGCAGTACGGCGAGCATCCGGTGACCCTGTGCACCGTTCTGCCGATGGCCTGGCCCGCGATGACCCGCCCGGACGGGGGCATCCTCGTCGCTCTGCAGCGGCACGCCCAGTCCGGGGACGCCTCCCGGGATCTCGCCGTGGCGCTGCTGCACGCCCTTCAGACGCCGGCCGGCCAGCCGGTGACGGTACCGCCGCTGCCCGGCCCGGGGCCCCGGCTGAGCGACGTCCTGGTGGACGGGGCGTTGGAGCTCACCCTGCACGACGGCTTCGACTTCTGGCTCGATCCGGGCTCGGGCGACGATCCTGCCGTACGGGCGTCGCTGGAGCGGGCCAATGCCAACGTGTTTCCGACCGTCCGGCTCGCCGCGGCGCCAGCGGTGTACTGGTGCCAGGTGCCGGAGCGGGCGCACGTGCGCTGGGTGCTCGGCGACGACGAGGACCGCGCGTTGGACGCGTTGGCCCGGCTGAGCGCCGGTGGCGGGCTGCTGCTCGGGGCGGATACCCGGTTCGCCGGGATCCTGCGGGCGCACGGCCTGCTGGTGCCGGTGTGGGACGTCCCGCGGGCAACGCCGGCGCAGGAGTGGGAGGAGCCGTTCGCGGCGTGCGTGAAGCGGTACGCGGACGCGTTGGCTGGCGCCGACGCTCCGCTCGATCCGGCCGAGCGTCGCGCCCGGCAGGGCCTGGTCGGGCGTCAGCTGACCCTGCGCTGAGCACGCGACGGGTACTGGCGCGCCGGCGCGTACGGGCGACTGCGCTGCCGGGGCTGCCCTGTGGTGCACCATGCGCACATTCACCCACCACGTTGAGTGCGCTATTCATCCGCTCACTCCGGAATCACTCCATTTACGGCGATGAGTCGATCCACTGTTGATCACGTACCGTAGTGGGACAAACGACTCTGCGAGGTCGTAGGAGGTGTGCGATGGCCGACACATTCCGTTGGGATGGAAGATCAGGTCTCGGATCTGACCCACTCGACTATGCCGGTACGGACAGCGGGGGTTTGGAGCTGCCGTCCGCGTGGGAGTGGATGCGGAGCCGGCGCGAAGATCGCGAAGCCCGGCGCGCCGAGGCAGCCCACCGGCGGGCCGCCGAGCACATGCGGTCATTGGGCGGCGACTGGCAGATCCTCGACCTGCAGGCAACCGCGGGCGTCGACCGGATGAGGTTCCTCGCGCTCGGGCCCGGCGGGGTCTTCGCGGTGACGGTCAAGGACCATGGGCGGAGCCGGGTCAGCTTCTCCGGTGACGTCGTCTCGATCGACGGCCGGCGGCTGCGGCACGTCGCGGAGGCCCGCCGGAACGCCGAGTTCGCCGCCACCGCGCTGACCCGGGGTGCGCGGGTATCGGTGCCGGTCATGCCGGTACTGGCGTTCGCCGGCACCGGAGTCATCGCGGTGTACGGCATGCCCAAGGGCGTCATGGTCACGGCATACGGCGAGCTCAGCCGGGTACTGCACGCCCGAGGTCAGCGGTTGGCCCCCCGTACGGTGGAGAAACTGCACCGGCTTGCCGTTGAGCCGGCCACCTGGATCAACCCGCCGTACGTGCCGCTGGCCGACCGGTACCGCTGGTACCCGGAGGGCTCCGGCTCCACCGACAAGCGGCGACCCTGATCAGGGATCGATCAGGGATGCCCCCAACGGCGACCCTGACAACGGGTGCCACTGCCCGGTACCTTTGCAGCCATGACGTCAGGGTGTGCAGCGCTGCGCACCGCCGCGGGTGCGTGAGGGAGGCTCCGTGCAGCACGTGGAACTGTCGCTGTCCGAGCCGCCGACGCGCCGCGGTCAGGCCAGGTCGCCGCTGGACCGCTGGGCCGCCGCGGTGTCGGAGGCCGTTGAGCCGTGCCTGGTCATCAACGGCCAGGCGGTGATCGTCGCGTTCTCCGAGTCCTGCCGTACCCTGCTCGGGCTGCCCCGCCAGCCGGTCGGGCCCGTTCCCCTGCACGAGGCGATCCGGCTGCTCGACTTCTCGCCGGCCGGTGGGACCCTGGGCGAGGGTGAGCTGAGCAAGATCCCGCCGTTGCTGGCACTGTCCAGTGGGCGCCTCGCTCGCGGCCTGATCCGGGTCCAGTCCGCTGCCGGCCCGCACACTCTCGACGCGGTCGCGACGCCGCTCCTGGATGGCCTGGCCGTGGTCGGCTCACTCACCTTCTTCAGTACGGTCTGACCCGCGTACCGGCACCGAGGTCCCGGGCAGTGACCTGTCTCGCATGGCCGGGCCAGCGGGGAAGGGGTGGACCGGATCCCCGTAGGCTGCGTAGTCATGCTGGACCTCGAGTTGCTCGGCGACGACTACGCGATCTGTCGGCTGCCGGCAGCGTCGCCGGTGCCGGCAGCCCTGGCCGCACTCGCCGGTGACTCGCACGTCGTCTCAGTCACCTGGACCCCGGACGAGGTGTCGATCCTGTGCCCGGCGGTGCATGCCCCGGCCGGGGCGACCATCGAAACGCCGTGGCGCTGCCTGCGGGTGGCCGGTCCGGTGAACCTGGCGCTGACCGGGGGGCTGGCTTCGATCATCAGCCCGTTG